>ERZ1066122.2839-NODE-2839-length-10788-cov-24.216342_pt1 | contig 10788 bp, 11 predicted proteins | sample MGYA00382769_ERZ1066122 | MGnify/ENA primary metagenome ERZ1066122 (study PRJEB33369, sample SAMEA5778352) | biofilm metagenome | biome: Industrial cooling water; feature: Water cooling tower basin; material: Biofilm | place: United Arab Emirates | collected...
TCGAGAAGCACAACCCGGTGAACTTCGTGCAGAACTGGCGCGTGCCGATGCTGGTCATCCACGGCCAGAAGGACTATCGCGTGCTGGTGGAGCAGGGCCTCGCGACGTTCGGGGCGCTCCAGCGCCGCGGCATCGAGTCGGAGCTGATGTATTTCCCCGACGAGAACCACTGGATCCTGCGGCCGCACAACAGCGTCCAGTGGCATGAGTCGGTGAACGCGTGGCTGCAGAAGCACGCGGGCGCCGAGGCGAGCCGCTGAGCACAGGGCCGACGGGATCGAGCAGGAGGACGGCATGGGCCTGGTGGAGCTGAAGTCCCTGGTGGCGCAGCGCAGCTGCGACGAGTGCGTGCTGCACCCGCTGTGCCAGCCGGCGCTGGTGGGCATCGACGACATCGAGCGCCTGTCGGCGACGGTGCTGGCGCGTCGCCCGATGGCGAAGGACGCCGTGCTGTTTCGCGCCGGTGAGCCGATGCGCTCGGTCTTCGTGGCGCAGAGCGGCGGCTTCAAGACGGTGTCCGTCACCGAAGCCGGCGAAGAGCAGGTGATCGGGTTCTATTTCCCCGGCGAGCTGATCGGGCTCGAGGGCCTGCGTGACGGGCGCTTCCGCACCGACGCCGTGGCGCTCGAATCGGCGCAGGTCTGCGAGGTCCCGCTGTCGGCGCTGGAGCGCGTGGCGGCCCAGCGGCCGGACTTCCAGCGGCAGATGCTGCGCGCCCTCGGCGACGGCATGGCGCGGCACCAGGACCATCTCGAGCTGCTCGGGCGGAAGCAGGCGCAGGAGCGGCTGGCGATGTTCCTCTACGGGCTCAGCGAGCGGCAGCGCCGGCTCGGGCGGGATCCGCAGCGCCTGCACCTGCCGATGAGCCGCTCCGACATGGGCAGCTACCTCAGCCTCGTGATCGAGACCGTCAGCCGCGGCCTGTCGAAGCTGCAGGAGGACGGCGTGATCGCCGTGAAGGGTCGCCACGTGCAGGTGCTGGATGCGGCGCGCCTCGCCGCGTTGGGACAGGGCGACGACGTCGGCGACGCTCGCTGCGCCGGCGGTCGCTGAGGCTCAGCCGACGACGCTCCGGCAGCCGAGCGCCGCGAGGGCGGCGTGCATGGCCGGCAGCGACACCAGCATCGGCGCGGCGAGGGTCAGCACACCGCTCGCGGCGATGACCGCCGCACCGGCGTGGCGCCAAGCCGGCGTGCGGCGGCCCCAGCGCGCGCCGCTCCAGCCGAGCATCGCCATCACCGGCAACGTGCCGAGCCCGAACGCGGCCATCAGCAGGGCGCCGTGCAGGGCGTCGGCCTCGAGCCACGCCGCCGTCAGCACGATGGCCGAGAACCCGCAGGGCAGCCAGCCCCACAGCAGGCCCATCACCCACGGCCGCAGCGGCCCGTCGGCCGGAACGCGGTGGCGCAGCGGTGCCAGCCAGTGCCATAGCGGCGGCGCCGGCAGCGCCGCGGCCCAGCGCGGGCGCACGATGCGCAGCGCGGCCCACAGCAGCACCAGCCCGATGCCGATCCGCAGCGTTCCGGCGAGACCCTCGAGGGCCATCGCGTCGAGCAGTCCGCCGCCGAGGCCGCCCACCGCGGCGCCCGCGAGCGCGTAGCCCAGCACTCGCCCCAGATTGCTCGCGATGGCGCGGTAGCCGGCACGCCCGACCGGGCCCGCGCTGCCGAGCCCGACGGCGATGCCGCCGCACATCGCGCCGCAGTGCACCGTGCCGAGCAGGCCGGTCAGCAGGGCGGCGCCGAGCACCAGCAGGTCAACGGGCATCGGGACTCCCGGGCCTGCGGGCGCCGCCGCTCGGCCGCCGCGCCGCGGCGGGCGCGTCGTCGCCGAGGATGTCGAGCGGTGGCGTGTCGAGGTCGTCGAACTGGCCGCTGCGCGCGGCCCACCCGAACACCACCAGCGCCAGTCCGACCAGCAGCAGCGAGATCGGCACGAGGAAGAGCAGGACGTTCATGGCGGAGCGCCATGCGGCGCGGCCTCGGCGCCGCGGCCGATCCGCCACGCGTTGGCGGTGACGGCCAGCGACGACAGGGCCATGCCCAGCGCCGCCAGGCCGGGTCCGACGATGCCCAGCGCCGCCAAGGGCAGCACCAGCAGGTTGTAGGCGATGGCCCAGCCGATGTTCTGCCGGACGATGGCCTGCGTTTGCCGCGCGATGCGCCAGGCGCCGACCAGCGGAGACAGTCGCTCGCCGAGCAGCACGATGTCGGCCTCGCGCTGCGCCATCGCCGCGCCGCCCCCCATCGCGACGGCGACGTCGGCCGAGGCCAGCACGGCGGCGTCGTTGACGCCGTCGCCGACCATCAGCACGCGTCGGCCGTCGTCCTGCAGGGCGCGGACCGTGGCGAGCTTGCCGTCCGGCCGCAGCCCGCCGTGCGCCTCGCCGGACGCGATGCCGACGCGCGCCCCGAGGGCGGCCACGCGGACGGGCGCGTCGCCGCTGAGGATCGTCAGCCGCAGCCCGCCCTCGCGCAGCGCAGCGACCGCGGCGGCGGCGTCGTCGCGCGGCGCGTCATCGACCTCGAAGCGCGCCTCGAGCCGCCCGTCGCGCGTGAGCCACAGCGTGCCGTCGTCCGGATCGTCGACGCCATCACCGTGGGCGGCCGCGCTCGTCGTGGGTGCCGGCCGGGCCCCCTCGGCGAAAGCGCGTCGGCCCAGCCGCCAGCGCGCGCCGTCGAGCGTCGCTTCCACGCCATCACCGGGCTGCAGCACGGCGCCGACGGCGGCCGGGCCACGGGCGACGCTGAAGGCTTTCGCCAGCGGATGGGCGACGCCGGCCTCCAGTCGCGCAGCGACGTCGCGCGCGGCATCGGCGTCCAGCGTCCCGAAGCAGCGGACGCCGAGCAGCTGCGGCTCGCCCTGCGTCAGCGTCCCGGTCTTGTCGAACGCCACGGTGTCGATCGCCGCCAGGCGCGGGAGCGCGTCGGCGCTCAGCGCGAGCACCCCGCTGGCGAGCAGGCGAGACTGCGCGCGCGCGATGGCGGCCGGCACGGCGAGGGCCAGCGCGCAGGGGCACGTGGCCACCAGCACGGCGAGCGTCGCCGGGAAGGCGCGCGAGGGATCGACCAGGCTCCACGCGATCGCGACGCCGAGCGCCAGCAGCAGGGTGGCGCCGACGACGCGGCGGCTGGTCGCTTCCGCCCAGTCGGCCAGCGCCGGGCGCTGTTCGCGCGCGTGCGCGACCTGGCGCGCCATCTGCGAGATCGTCGTCCCGGCGCCGACGGCCGTGGCGCGCAGCCGCAGCGTGCCGGCCTGCACGTGGCTGCCGGCGAGCACGCGATCGCCGCGCTGCCGACGCCGCGGCGTCGATTCGCCGGTCAGCAGGGCCTCGTCGATCCACGCCTCGTCGCCGTCGACCACGCCGTCGCACGGCAGGGCGTGCCCGGTGCCGACCTGCACGAGGTCTCCCTCCGCCAGCTCGCGCGCCGGGATCGACGCCAGCGCGCCGTCGCGCAGCCGCCACGCCGTCGCCGGCTGCGCGCCGGCCAAGGCGTCGAGGCGCGCGCCGTTGGCCTCGCGAAGGCGCGACTCGATGAAGCGCGCAGCGAGCAGGAACAGCACGAACATGACCGCCGCGTCGAACCACACCTGCGGCCCGCCGCGCAGCGTTTCCACCACCGAGCCCAGCCACGCGAGCAGGATGCCGCTGCCGACCAGCGTGTCCATGCCGGCGCTGCGCAGGCGCAGCTCGTTCCACGCACCGCGCAGGAACGGCGCCCCGGCGAAGAAGACCACCGGGGCCGACAGTGCCGCCGTCACCCAGCGGAAGGCGTCGCGGGTGGCCACGGGCATGCTGCCGCTGGCGTCGAGGTACAGCGCCTCCGAGAACATCATCGCCTGCAGCGTGCCGAAGCCGGCCACGGCGAGCGCCACGAGCTCGCGCCGACGTTGCCGGCGCCGCGCGGCATCATCGCCCGGCGACGCCGGGAGCGCTGGGCGGTAGCCGAGGCGCGCCACGCGCTGCAGCAGGGTCGACAGCGCCACCTCGGCCGGATCCCAGGCCAGCCGCAGCCGTCCGTCGACGGCATTGGCGCGGACGTCGAGCACGCCGCACTCGCGCCGGAGCGCCTTGTCGACGAGCCACGCGCAGGCCGCGCAGTGCATGCCGCCAAGCGCGAACTGGATCGTCCGTCCGCCCGGCACCGGCGCCCCGTGCGCATCGAGGACCTCGTCGCGGTCCCAATCGCGGTAGTCGTCGCTGTCGCCCACTCGCGGTCCCGGCGCACTGCGCCAGCGGTAGTAGTCGCCGAAGCCGGCGTCGGCGATCCACTCGGCCGCCCCGGCGCAGCCGCGGCAGCAGTAGAGGCGCGACGCGCCGTCGACGACCCGGCGCAGCGGCGTCGGCGTCGTCTCGCCGCAGTGCGCGCAGGCCGCGGGAAGGACCGGCGCTGGCGTGCCGTCCGCGGGCGCCATCAGCGTGCCGCCGAGTCCGCGGGCCCGTCGACGGCGGGCTCGAGCGAGGTGCTGCCGCCGCCGCGGGGCCAGCGCGCCACGAGGCGCCAGCCGCCGTCCTCCGGGGCGACCGCCACGCGCCAACCGACGCTGCGGTCGAACGCGGGCGACCGCCACCTTCCGTCCGTCCACCGCAGCGCCTGCACGGTATCGGCGTCGGCGTCGAGCGGATGTTCCAGCTGCAGGAGCAGGGTCCCGGCGTCGGCGCCCACGGGAAGCCCAACGAGGTCGAGCCAGGCCGCGTCGCCGTCGACGGTGAGTCGCCCGGACAAACCCAGTCGCCGCGCGGCGCCGTCCGCGCGAAGGTCGACCTGCTGCACCTGCGCCGTTCGCCGCACCGGATCGCCGACCGCGTCGAGGCCGCCGCGGCCGATCACGGCGAGCGTGGCGACGCCGGCGGCCAGCGTGGCGGCCGGCAGGGCGATCAGCAGCAGGACCACGGGGCTCGGCAGGGGGCGGGGCATGGCGTCGACGGCGGCGGTGATGGGGCAGGGCGCCAGTCTCCCGTCACCGCGGCCCGGACCGTTTGCGTTCGATCAAGTCCCTGCCTGTCATCAATCGCAAATCCTTGACCGACCACCCTGCAGAACGCCCGCCGCGACCTTAAGCTCGCCGTGATGATCAAGCCCGTTCCCATTGCCCGCGCCCGTCCCGGCATGTGGTTCCACCGTTTGGGGGGCTCGGGCTTCCACCACGCGTTCGTGAAGCGCGGCTTCCTGCTGGACGCGCGCGACATCGAGGTGCTGGCCGAGGGCGGCGTCGACGAGCTCCTGATCGACACCGAGAAGGGCCTTGACCTCGACGACGACGGTGCGGCGGGGCCGGCGACCGGGGCCGCGGTGGCCGACGCGGCCGCGTCCGTCGACGTGCCGATGGAGGCCGTCCAGGCCGCCGCGGCATCGACCGAGGCTCCGGCGGCGGACGTGCCGGCGGCGCCCGCCGCGGCGCCCATGCCCGCCGCGCCACTGGCGCCACGCGACAGCATGGACCAGGAGCTGCACCGCGCCCGCCGCATCTGCCAGGACAGCAAGGCGCAGGTGATCGCGCTGTTCAACGACGCGCGGCTTGGCAAGGCGATCCAGCCCGAGGCGGTGATGCCGATGGTCGAAGAGATCAACGACTCGGTGTCGCGCCATCCCGACGCGCTGCTCAGCGTGGTCCGGCTGAAGAACCACGACGAATACACCTACATGCACTCGGTCGCCGTGTGCGCGCTGATGGTCGCGCTGGCGCGTCGGCTCGGCCTGCCGGAAGACCAGGTGCGCGACGCGGGGGCGGCCGGCATGCTGCACGACCTCGGCAAGGCCGCGATGCCGCTGACCGTGCTGAACAAGCCCGGCGCGCTCAGCGACGACGAATTCAAGATCATGAAGGCGCATCCGGTGCGCGGCCACGACATGCTGAAGCAGTCCGGCACGGCCTCCGAGGCCGTGCTCGACGTCGCGCTGCACCACCACGAGAAGTTCGACGGCAGCGGCTATCCGCACAACCTCAAGGGCGATGCGATCAGCCTGATGGCGCGGATGGGCGCCGTGTGCGACGTCTATGACGCCATCACCTCGAACCGCCCGTACAAGAAGGCTTGGGGCCCCGCGGAGTCGCTGCAGCGGATGGTGAGCTGGAAGGGCCACTTCGACGAGCTGGTGCTGAAGGCCTTCGTCCGCAGCATCGGCATCTACCCGGTCGGCGCCCTGGTGCGGCTCGAATCCGATCGCCTCGCCGTCGTGCTCGAACAGGGCGAAGCCTCGCTGCTGGCGCCGAAGGTGCGCATCTTCTTCAACGCCCGGAAGCGCGAGCCGGTGTTCATCAAGGACCTCGACCTCGCCGCCCCCGACTGCGGTGACCGCATCGTCGGGCTGGAATCGGCCGAGAAGTGGAACTTCCCGAACATGGAAAAGCTCTGGCTGGCGCAATAGCGCGCCTAGAACGGCCCGAAGAAGCGGGTTTCCTCGCGCACCGCGGTGTCGCCGTCGGCGCTCCGGACTTCGATGGCCACGTCGACGCGACCACGCACGGCGCCTGCCGGCGCCTTCAGCGCCACGCCGACGCTGCGCACCTCGCCAGCGCCGACCTCGACGCGGCCCGGATCGGCCGCGAGCGCGATGCCCCGCGGGGCGTCGACGAGGTGCACCGTGAACGCCTGCGCCGCTTCCGACTTGTTGATCAGCCGCAGCGTGTAGCCGTTCTCGATGCTGCCGTCCATGTTGGTGCGGTAGAGCGCGTTGCGATCGCGCAGCACGTCGACGATCAGCGGGCTGCGCGTCGCGATGCCCACGGCGATGCCGATGGCGATGGCCGCGAGCAGGCCGCCGTAGACCCACACGCGGCCGCGCAGCACCTTCGTCGGCTTGCCGTCGACGGCGTTCTGGCTCGAATAGCGGACGAGGCCTTTCGGGTAGCCCAGCTTGCCCATCACGTCGTCGCAGGCGTCGATGCAGGCGCCGCAGGCGATGCACTCGTACTGGAGGCCGTTGCGGATGTCGATGCCGGTGGGGCAGACCTGCACGCACATCGTGCAGTCGATGCAGTCGCCCAGCGCGTCGCCAGTGGGCTTCTCGCGGTCTTCCACATGGATGGCCGCATCGACGATCGAAGTCGTGCCGCGGGCGCCGCTGGCCAGGCTGGCCGCGCTCTGGTGGCGCGCGAACCAGGCCACCCAGCCATCCGCATCCGCCTTTGACAGCAGGCCGCGGGCGCGCTCGAGCACGCTCGCGAGGCTGCCTTTCTTGCGCGGGCCGCGCGGTTCGCCGCGGCGCTCGTCGTAGGCGATGATCAGCGTGTTGCGGTCGAACATCGCGCTCTGGAAGCGCGCGTAGGGGCACATGTACTTGCACACCTGCTCGCGCAGGAAGCCGGCGTTGCCCCAGGTGGCCAGCGCGTAGAACAGCACCCAGAAGGTCTCGTAGCCGCCCCAGTCGAAGGGCACGAGCCGGGCGCCGAGCTCGCGGATGGGCGTGAAGTAGCCGACGAAGGTGAAGCCGGTCCACAGCGCGAACACCGCCCAGAGCAGGTGCTTCGAGCCCTTGCGCACCAGCTTCTCGCGGCTCCACGGCGCGGCGTCCAGCTTCATCCGCTTGGCGCGGTCGCCCTCCGTCCAGCGCTCCATCCAGAGGAAGACTTCGGTCCACACCGTTTGCGGGCAGGCATACCCGCACCACAGCCGCCCCGCCATCGCCGTGAAGAAGAACAGCGACAGGCCCGCCATCACCAGCAGCAGGGCGAGGAAGATGAAGTCCTGCGGCCAGAACACCAGGCCGAACACGTGGAACTTGCGCGCCGGCAGGTCCCACAGCACCGCCTGCTGGCCGTCGATGCTGATCCACGCGATGCCGTAGTAGAGGCCCAACAGCACGAACACCGCGAAGTGGCGCAGGCGCTGCAGCCGCCCCGAGACCTCGCGCGGGTAGACCTTCGCCTCCGAGACGTACATCGTGCCGTCGTCGACCCTCTTCAGCGGCAGGGGCTTGCCCACGACATCAATCCTTCGGCGGCGGGTGGCCCACGGCGTCAGTCCTTCAGCGGCACGTTGAAGCGGCTGGCGGGACGCAGCAGGATCCAGGTGAACAGGCTCGAGCTGGCCGTGGCCGCCCAGAACAGGAAGAAGCCGATCGTGTAGCCGACGCCGCGCCCGATCTCGTGGTCGAGGTCGGGCACGGTGATGTCGCGCAGGTCCAGCGGATCGACCACTGCGAAGAACACCAGCGTCGACACGCCGGCCGCGAAGAACGAGGGCCACAGGATCGCGCCGAGGCGCTGGGTCCAGCTCCTCGGCGGATGCTCGATGCGCGGCGCGTCGTCCACGGGCCTCAGTTCTTCGCGCCGGCTGCTTCGCCGCCGGGGTTGCCACGCGGCATCGCGTCGGCGTCCTGCGGCCCGGCAGCCGACAGCGAATGCACGTAGGCCGCGACAAGGCGGATGCGCTTCTCGCCCAGCACTGGCTCGAAGGCGGGCATCTGGCCGTTGCGGCCGCGGATGATGCCCTCGCGGATCGTCGCGAGATCCGGCCCATAGAGCCAGTCGGCGTCGGTCAGGTTCGGGGCGCCCAGCGCCGGATTGCCCTTGCCGTCGACGCCGTGGCAGGCGGCGCAGACGATGTCGAACTTCGCCTTGCCCACCGCCGCGAGGCCCGGGTCGGCGCGCAGGCCGGACAGCGACTGCACGTACGTGGCCACCGCGGTGATCGTCGCGTCGTCGCCCACGGCCGCCCCGAGCGCGGGCATCACCGCCTGCCGCCCGTGCGCGATCGTCGCCAGTAGCGTCGGCTCGTCGCGGCCCCAGAGCCAGATCTCGTCGGCAAGGTTGGGGAAACCGCGGGCGCCGCGCGCGTCCGACCCGTGGCACTGCGCGCAGTGGTTGGCGAACAGGTTGCGACCTGCCGCCAGCGCTTCCGGCGAGCCGGCGATATCGGCCACCGGCATCGCCAGGTAGCGCCCGTAGGCCTCGGCGAAGGCGGCGTCGGCCTTGGCCTTCTCGGCGTCGTGCTGCGCCACCGAGCTCCATCCGAGGGTGCCGTCCTTGTTGCCGAGCGCCGGATACAGCACCACGTAGCCGATGGTGAACACGATCGTCAGGTAGAACAGGTTGATCCACCAGCGCGGCAGCGGCTTGTTGTATTCGGTGATGTCGCCATCCCACACGTGGCCGGTGGTTTCACCGGTGGGCAGGCTGCTGTTGCGGCGCTTCGCGGTGTACCAGAGCAGCCAGACGCAGCCCGCCAGGTTCAGCACCACGAGCCCGACGACGAACCAGGACCAGAAGTCGCTCACGGGGCCTCCTCCGCGTTCGGCGCAGCGTTTTGGGGCTCGTCGAGCGGAATCCGCGCGAGGCGGTCGAAGTCGGCCGCGCGGCGCACCGCGAAAAGCCAGAAGGCGCCGCCGATGAAGGCGGCGAGCAAAATTGCGGTGACGATGCCGTTGCTCATGGGTCAGCCTCGCGGTGCGTGCTTGCCGAGGCCCTGCAGGTAGGCCACCAGCGCGTCGAGTTCCGACTTGCCTTCAACGGCCGCCGCGGCGCCCTGCAGGTCTTCGTCGGTGTAGGGATGGCCCAGCGCGCGCAGCGCGGCGAGGTTCGCCGCGATCGCCTGGCCGTCGACCGGCGTTTCCGCCAGCCACGGGTAGGCCGGCATGTTCGACTCCGGCACGACCGCGCGCGGGTCCATCAGGTGCACGCGGTGCCAGTCGTCGGAGTAGCGGCCGCCCACGCGGGCGAGGTCCGGGCCGGTGCGCTTGCTGCCCCACTGGAAGGGACGGTCGTAGACCGACTCGCCCGCCAGCGAGTAGTGGCCGTAGCGCTCGGTCTCGAAGCGGAGGGTGCGCACCATCTGCGAGTGGCAGTTGTAGCAGCCCTCGCGCACGTAGACGTCGAAGCCGGCCTGCTCGAGGGCGGGGCGGGGCGTCATGCCGGGCAGGGGCTCGACCTGCTCGGCGCTGTGCATCAGCGGGACGATCTCGGCGAGGCCGCCGAAGCTGATCGCCACGGCGATCAGCACGCCCATCAGGCCCACGTTGCGTTCGATCTTGTCATGGCTCATCGCGGCGACTCCTTAGGCGTGGGCCGGTTCGAGGACGGGGTGTTCGACCGCGCCGCGCGAGGCCTGGAAGGTCTTCCAGACGTTCACGACCATCAGCACCATGCCGACGATCACCAGCACGCCGCCCGCCAGGCGGATCAGGTAGTAGGGGTAGGTGAACTTCACGATCTCGATCCAGGCATAGGTCAGCGTGCCGTCGGCGTTCGCCGCGCGGCTCATCAGGCCCTGGCCGATGCCGGAGACCCACATCGAGGCCGCGTAGAGCACCACGCCGATGGTGTGCGTCCAGAAGTGCGCGTCGATCAGCTTGGTCGAGGCCATGTCCTTCAGGCCGAGGCACTTCGGGATCAGCATGTAGACCGCGCCGATGGAGATCATCGCGACCCAGCCCAGCGCGCCGGAATGCACGTGGCCGATGGTCCAGTCGCTGTAGTGCGAGAGGGCGTTGACCGACTTGATCGACATCATCGGCCCTTCGAAGGTGCTCATCATGTAGAACGACAGCGACACGATGAGGAACTTCAGGATCGGGTCGGTGCGCAGCAGGTGCCACACGCCCGAGAGGGTCATGATGCCGTTGATGGCGCCGCCCCAGCTGGGGGCCAGCAGCACCAGCGAGAACACCATGCCCAGGTTCTGCGCCCAGTCCGGGATCGCGGTGTACTGCAGGTGGTGCGGGCCCGCCCACATGTAGATCGCGATCAGCGCCCAGAAGTGCACGATCGACAGGCGGTAGCTGTAGATCGGACGGCCGGCGCGCTTCGGGACGAAGTAGTACATGATCCCGAGGAAGCCGGCGGTCA
>ERZ1066122.2843-NODE-2843-length-10760-cov-6.708547_pt1 | contig 10760 bp, 12 predicted proteins | sample MGYA00382769_ERZ1066122 | MGnify/ENA primary metagenome ERZ1066122 (study PRJEB33369, sample SAMEA5778352) | biofilm metagenome | biome: Industrial cooling water; feature: Water cooling tower basin; material: Biofilm | place: United Arab Emirates | collected...
GTTGTAATATTTGCTCAAGAAGCGAACTTTGCACCGTTTTTTGGTTCTATATTCGCTCTGTATACCAATCTGTCTGCAAAAATCCTCGGTTAACAGCCAATGAATGAAATTGGCACGGGCTGTGCATTCTTTGGGACATCCACGGGATGGTCCCACGGAAGTCACAAGAAAGGACTCAATAATGTCATCCATCAATCTCGACGCCCTGCGCAGTCTAGCCGCTGCCGGTGTTGTCTCGCTCTATTCCGCTCTCATGCTCGCTGCCGCCATGGGCGCAAGCGGGGTTGGCGGCGCGATCGCCTGATCGCGTAACCACCCACCATCTTTGACAAGGAAAAATCAATGAAACAGGGTTTTCGCAAAGATCGCGTCAATGGGATGGCGTTTGGCGTGTGCGCGGGCCTCGCCAACCAGTTTGGCCTTGACGTGATGTGGACGCGGATCGCCTTTGTCGGTCTGACGCTGCTGGGCTTTGGCCTGCCCTTTCTGCTCTATGTCGCAGTTGCGATCATCGCCGATTGACCGCCACGGCGGCAATCGCTGGCGCACCAATCAACGCTCGATCAAGGTCCGGCCAATGTCGGCCGGACTGATCACACCCTGAGTATAAATGACATAATAGGCCGCAAAGCCGATCGTTGCGACGATGGTCGTCTGTTTCAATATGGTTCCAACCGGAAATGCTGACGGCGCACCGGGGTCCGTGCCCGTCACCTCGTCCGCCGCCTGATCAGCGCGCCGACCGTGAAAAGGCAGCACGAAGAACGCTCCCAGCACCCAGAAGAGCAGATAGATTGCCAGCGCGGAGGTCCATTGCATCGTTTCACTCAGCTCCCCAATATCAGCACATCAACCATCGGTTTCTTGCCGGTCCACTGCGTCGCGACACGGCGGACCGCAAGCCGCACGACCTCGCGCAGTTTTTCGCGGTCTTTTGGCCCATCACTGACGGCATCGAGCGCGGCGGTGCTCATTTCACCGATGAACTCGTCGCGGTCATCCTCCACCGGCACGCCGCGATAGCGCACATCGGCGTCAAGCGCCTTGCCCTTGTGGAGCGAAACCGCGACGCTGATCGTACCGTAGAGTGCGAGTTTGCGACGCTCGTTGATCGTCTCGCCGTCTGCGGGCAGCAGGACATTGCCGTCAAGTGCGAGCCGCCCCGAACGCACGCGGTCGATCCGCTTGGCCAGGCCGGGCGCCAGGCGGATGAGGTCGCCGTTGGTCTGTACCAGCGTTTTTGGAACCCCGCGCGCCGCCGCAAAGCGGGCCTGTTCACGCATATGGCGAATCTCGCCGTGCACGGGCAATACCAGTTTGGGGCGCAGCCAATCGTACAGCGCGCCAAGTTCGGGCTGGCCCGGATGACCGCTGACATGGATATGCGCCTGTTTCTCCGTCACGGTCAGGATGCCCTTGGCCGCAAGCTGGTTCATGATGCGCCCGATGGCCAGCTCGTTGCCCGGTATCTGCTTTGACGAGAAGATGACACTGTCGCCCTCCTCCAGCTTGATCTGGTGATTGTCGTCGGCCATGCGCGCCAGCGCCGCGCGCGGTTCGCCCTGCCCGCCCGTCGCGATGACCATCAGGTCGCCGCGCGGAAGCGTCATCGCCGTGTCGAAATCGACCGTTTCGGGAAAGTCGGTCAGCATGCCATTGGCCTGTGCGACGCCCAAGATGCGGTCGAGCGAACGGCCCGCGACGCACAAGGTCCGTCCCGCTTCGCGCGCAATTTGGCCCAGCGTTTCCAGCCGCGCGGCGTTGCTGGCGAAGGTGGTGATGATGGTACGGCCCTTGGCCTCGGTCACCGCCTTCAACAGGCCGGCGCGGACGCTGCCCTCGCTGCCCGACGCCTCGGGATTGAAGGCGTTGGTAGAATCGCAGACAAGCACGTCGATGCCCTCATCGCCCAGAGCGCGCAGCGCGGGCTCGGCCGTGGGCTTGCCCAGCACCGGATCATCGTCGAGCTTCCAGTCGCCGCTGTGGAAAATGCGGCCATGCGGGGTGTCGATGACGACCGCACTCATTTCCGGGATGCTGTGCGCCAGCGGCGTGAAGCGCAAGCCGAACGGCCCGACCCGGAACGCCGCATCGATGTCGACGGCGTTCAGCTTCACCGCACCGGCGACGCCCTGTTCCGTCAGCTTTCCCGCGATCAGGCCAGCTGTAAAGCGGTTGGCGTAAAGCGGAACGCCAAGGTCGGCGGCGAGGTAGGGCAGCGCACCGATATGATCCTCATGCCCGTGCGTCAGGATGATCGCGAGCAAATCCTTTTGTCGGTCCTCGATATATTCGAGGTCAGGCATGATCAGATCGATGCCGGGATATTCCTGCGACCCGAACGACACGCCCAGATCAACCAGGATATATTTGCCGTCACAGCCGTAAAGATTGGCGTTCATTCCAATCTCGCCCGACCCGCCGAGGGCGAGGAAGGTCAGTTCCTTGGCCATATCCTTGTTCATGCCTGCTGCTCCCGCTGGGCATAAAGGCGGGCGAGGCCGTTAAGAGTCAGGTCGGGGTCGATAATGTCGAACAAATGCGTATGCTCCTGAAACAATCCGGCAAGGCCGCCGGTGGCGATGACGGTCAGCGGCGCGCCGATTTCATGACGCATCCGCTGCGTCAGCCCCTCTATCATTGCGACATAGCCCCAATAGATGCCGATCAGCATCTGGCTTTCCGTCGTCCGCCCGATCACGCTGTCGGTTGCCGGAGCCTCGATCGCGATGCGCGGCAATTTGGCGGCGGCGGCGACCAGCGCCTCCAGCGACAGGTTGACGCCAGGCGCGATGATGCCGCCGCGATAGGCACCGTCGGCACCGATGTGGTCATAGGTGGTGGCGGTGCCAAAGCTGATGACCAGCTTGTCCTTGCCAGGTGCCAGCGCCTGTGCGGCGATCGCGTTGACCGCGCGGTCGGCCCCGACGGCGTGCGGCTCATCAACCTTCAGCTGGATGCCCCACCCCACCGGCCCACGCCCGGCAATCAATGGTTCGACGCCAAAATAGCCGCGCGCCAGCAGTTGCAGATTGTGCAGCGCGCGCGGGACGACGGTGGCGATGATGACATCGGTCACGGCGGTGCGCTCATGTCCCTGCATCCGCAGCAACTGGTGCAGCCACACGGCATATTCGTCGGCCGTGCGCCGATCGTCGGTCGCAATGCGCCAGCGCGCGATCAGTGTAGCGGCCTGGCCCGGACCTGATCCCGGCTCGAACAGCGCAAACTTCGCATTGGTGTTGCCAACGTCAATGGCCAGCAGCATGGCCGCCCTTTCCCTGTTTCAGTCGGCCAGCGAAACATCGCCAGCGTGGATGATGATGCGGCGGCCATCGCCCAGCCGCAGCGCAAGACTGCCGTCCTGCTCTAGGCCATCGAACCGCCCCGTCAATCCGGCATGCTCGCCCTCCGTCAGCGTCAGCGCGGTGCCGCGCGGGTGAGCGGCAGCGTGCCAGCGGGTCAGGATGGCGGCGGGCCAGCCGCCACGGCGCCATTCGAGCAGGGCATCGGCCATGCACTGCGCCAGCGTAACGGCGACGGCATCCCGGTCCATCACATGGCCGAGCGCGCTCAGGCTGGCGGTGCGGCGGCCCGCGACTTCGGGGGCCTGCGCCAGATTGACGCCGATGCCGATGACAACATGATCGCCCGCGCGCTCCAGCAATATGCCAGCCAGCTTCGCGCCCCTGATCATCAGGTCATTGGGCCATTTCAACTGCATATCCGGCGGCCCGCCAAGCAGGCTGAGCGCGCCATGCACCGCCAGCCCCGCGACCAGCGCCAGCGTGTGCGCGGGCGGATCGCTTGCCCGCAGCGCGACCATGGTCGATCCCATGAAATTGCCCGCGCCGTCCTGCCAATCGCGCCCCAGCCGCCCGCGCCCGGCGGTCTGGCGATCGGCGACGAGCCATCCGCCCTCTGGCCATGGCCGCCCCGACGCGGCGGCGGCCAGCAAGTCGGCGTTGGTCGATCCGGTGGACGTGACGCGCGTGATGCGGTCGATCAGAACAGCACCGCTGCGGCGTGCGCCGTCGCCCCGGCCAGCGGCTGGATGAACAGATAGCCGACGATCGACAGCCACAGCGCGCTGACGGCGATCAACCCGCGCTCCAGCACCGGGCCTTTCGCGCCCCACTGCACATCGGCGACATCGTCGAAATACATCGTCTTGATGATGGCGAGGTAATAATAGGCCCCGACCACCGACGCGACCATGCCCGCCACCGCCAGCGGCACCAGATCGGCCAGCACCGCCGCCTCGAACACCAGATATTTGGGCCAGAAACCGAACAGCGGCGGGATGCCCGCCAGGCTGAACAGGAACACGGCCATTGCCGCCGCCAGCCCGCCGTGCCGCTCGGACAGCCCGGCAAGCGACCGGATATCCTCAACCGGCGCGCCATCGGCGTCGCGCAGGTTGAGGATGACGAGGAAGGTGCCCAGCGTCGTGACGAGATAGACAAGGAGATAGGCCAAGACCGCCTCTACCCCCGCCTGCGTCCCCGCCGCGATGCCGATCAGCATGAAGCCGACATTGTTGATCGACGAATAGGCCAGCAGGCGCTTGATATTCTTTTGCCCGATCGCGCCGACCGCGCCCAGGATGATGGAAGCGAGCGCCAGGAAGATGATGATCTGCTGCCACGCGGCAATGCCCGGCCCCATTGCCTCGACCACAACGCGGGTCATCAGCGCGACCGCCGCGACCTTGGGCGCGCTGGCGAAAAAGGCGGTGACCGGCAGGGGCGCGCCCTCGTAAACGTCGGGCGTCCACATGTGGAAAGGGACGGCGCTGATCTTGAACGACACGCCAGCGATGACGAACACCAGCCCCAGGATCAGGCCCATATTCAGCTCGCCGGAAAAGGCCACGGCAATGCTGTCAAACGCCGTCGATCCGCTGAACCCGTACAACAGCGAAATGCCATAGAGCAGCATGCCGCTCGCCAGCGCGCCCAGAACGAAATATTTGAGGCCCGCCTCCGCCGAACGACTATCGGTGCGCATGAAACTGGCAAGGACATAGCCCGCCAGGCTGGTCATTTCGAGGCCGATATAGAGCGTCAGCATATCGCGCGCCGACGCCATCATGCCCATGCCAAGCGCGGCAAAGACGATCAGCACCGGATATTCGCCCCGCATGCCGCGCGCAAAGAAACGCGGTGCAATCAGGATACAGATGATGCTGGCCGCATAGATGAGCAGCTTGGCAAAGCCGCCAAAGGCATCGACCGTAATCGTGCCCATGAAGGCAGTCGCCGGGGGATTGTCGATGCTGACCGCTACCGCCGCGATGGCCGCACCCAGGGTCAGCACCGCCGCGCCCTGATAGGCCGCAACCGCACGGTCCCCAGCAAAAGTGGCAATCATCAGCGTCACCAGCCCGCCGATGGTCAGCAGGATTTCGGGCAAGACGAGGGCGAGGTCGTTGGTCACTGGCTCCCTCCCCCATGATGCGCGCTGCCATGCGTGCTGTCCGGCTTGGCGACGGGTTTGCCTGCGGTCAGCGCGGCATCACTGGGCGCGCGGCTGTCCGCGACGCGCGCGACCAGTGTCGCGACATCCTTGCGCATCGGGGCGAGGAAGCTTTCGGGATAAACGCCCATCCACAGCGTCAGCGCGGCGAGGGGCACCATGATCGACCATTCGCGGGCATTGAGATCGGGCATGGCGCGCACGTCATCCTTGGTCAGTTCGCCAAACACCACGCGGCGATAGAGATAAAGCATATAGGCCGCGCCCAGAATGATGCCGATGGTGCACACGAACGCGGCCCAGCTCGAAGCCTCGTAAATGCCAGCGAGGCTCAGAAACTCGCCGACAAAGCCGCTCGTCCCCGGCAGGCCGATCGAGGCCATGGTGAACAGCAGGAAGAAGATCGCATAGGCCGGCATGTTGACCGCCAGCCCACCGTAGCGGTCGATTTCCCGCGTGTGCAGCCGATCGTAAATGACCCCGACGCAGAAAAACAGCGCGGCGGACACGAACCCGTGGCTGAGCATCACGATCAGCGCGCCCTCGATCCCCTGCTGGTTCATCGCGAACAGGCCCGCCGTCACGATGCCCATGTGCGCGACGGAGCTATAGGCGATCAGCTTTTTCATGTCGCCCTGCACCAGCGCGACGAGGCTGGTGTAGACAACAGCGACCATCGACAGTGCGAACACCAGCCACATCAATTCGCCCGAGGCATCGGGGAACATCGGCATGCTGAAGCGCAGAAAGCCATAGCCACCCATCTTCAGCAGCACGCCGGCCAGGATCATCGACCCAGCGGTCGGCGCCTGAACATGCGCGTCCGGCAGCCAGGTATGGACCGGCCACATCGGCATCTTCACCGCAAAGCTCGCGAAAAAGGCCAGCCACAACCATGTCTGCATCTCACGCGGGAAATCATAGTTCAGCAGGGTCGGAATGTCGGTCGTCCCCGCCTCCAGCACCATCGCGATGATCGCGACCAGCATCACCAGCGAGCCGAGCAGCGTGTAGAGGAAGAATTTGAACGCGGCATATTTGCGGTTTGCCCCGCCCCAGATGCCGATGATGAAATACATCGGGATCAGGCCAGCTTCGAAGAAGATATAGAAGAGGATCAGATCCTGCGCCGCGAACACGCCGATCATGACGACTTCCATTATCAGGAACATCGCCATGTACAGCGGCACGCGCTTCGTTACCGCTTCCCAGCTCGCCAGAATGCACAGCGGCATCAGGAACACGCTGAGCAGTATGAGCATCAGCGCCATGCCATCGACGCCCAGCGCCCAGGCAAACCGACCGAACACGTCCGCGCGCTCGACATATTGCCACTGCGCCCCGCCCACGTCGAAGCCGAGCCAGAGCTGGATGCCCAGCGCGAGATTAATCAGCGTCGCGGCCAGCGCGGTCCAGCGCGCCGTCCGCGCATCGACGAACAGACAGGCAATGGCCGCGACGAAGGGTACGGCAAGCATCAGCGAAAGCATGGGAAAGGTCATCACCGGAATTGCACCATGGTCCAGCTGATCAGCGCGACAAGGCCCAGCAGCATGACAAAGGCATAGCCATAGAGATAGCCCGACTGGAGCCGCGCCGCGAGCCGCGATCCGCCCTGGACCAGCGCGGCCATGCCGTTCGGGCCGAACCGGTCGATCGTGCCTTCATCCCCCTGTTTCCAGAAGAGGCGGCCAAACCAAAACGCGGGGCGGACGAACAGCAGGTCGTACAGCTCATCGAAATACCATTTGCGATAGAGGAAATTGTGCACCGGCCCGATCTGCGCCACGAAACGTGCGGGCAGCGAGGGGTTGCGGATATAGCTGTTCCACGCCAGCGCCAGGCCGATCGCCATGACCACGAACGGCGTCCATTTAACCCACAGCGGCACTTCGTGCGCGAGGTGCATCAGATGCGCGTCGAACGCCAGGCTGTTCGCCCAGAAGGCGGCGCCTTCCTCGGCATAGATAAAGGGTTTGTAGAAGAAGAACCCGGCAAACACCGCACCGACCGACAGCACCCCCAGCGGCACCAGCATCGGCCAGGGGCTTTCATGCGGGTGATAGCCCGCGGTGCCATCGCCAGTCGCGGCATGGTGATGATCGCCGTCATCGTGGTTATGGTGATGATGCGCATCGTGCACCGCGTGCTGGATATGCTCGCTCTCACCCCAGCGCGCCTTGCCAAAGAAGGTCAGGAACATCAGCCGCCAGCTATAGAAGCTGGTCAGCAGCGCGGCGAAAATGCCGACCCAGAAGGCCGCGACCCCGCCGCCACCGCTGGCATAGGCGGCCTCCAATATCCCGTCCTTGGAATAGAAGCCGGCAAAGCCGAACACACCATATATGCCGACGCCGGTAATCGCGAGCGTCCCCATCATCATCGCCCAATAGGTGAGCGGGATATGTTTCCGCAGAGCGCCATAGTAGCGCATATCCTGTTCATGGTGCATCGCGTGAATCACGCTGCCTGCGCCCAGGAACAACAGCGCCTTGAAAAAAGCGTGGGTGAACAGGTGGAACATCGCCGCGCCATAGGCGCCGACGCCTGCGGCAAAGAACATGTAACCAAGCTGCGAACAGGTCGAATAGGCAATAACCCGCTTGATGTCCCACTGCGTCGTGCCAACGGTTGCCGCGAACAAACAGGTCGCCGCGCCGACGAAAGTGACGACGCCCAGCGCAACTTCGCTGGTCTCGAACATCGGTGACAGGCGGCACACCATGAACACGCCCGCCGTCACCATCGTCGCAGCGTGGATCAGCGCGCTGACCGGCGTCGGCCCCTCCATCGCATCGGGCAGCCAGGTGTGAAGACCCAGCTGCGCCGATTTGCCCATCGCCCCGATAAACAGCAGCAGGCACAAGATAGTCATCGTATCGAGCCGCATGCCGAGGAAGGTGATGCTGCTGCCCGTCATGCCCGGCGCGGCTTCCAGGATTTCGGGGATCGACACGGTGCCGAACACCAAAAACGTCCCGAAAATCCCCAGCATGAAACCCAGATCGCCAACGCGGTTGACCACGAACGCCTTGATCGCCGCTGCATTGGCGCTGGGTTTCTTGTACCAGAAACCGATAAGGAGATAGGAAGCGAGCCCGACGCCTTCCCAGCCGAAGAACATCTGCACCAGATTGTTCGCGGTAACCAGCATCAGCATGGCAAAGGTGAACAGCGACAGATAGGCGAAGAAGCGCGGCTGGTCCGGGTCCTCCTCCATATAGCTCCAGCTATAGAGGTGGACCAGCGCGGACACGGTGGTGATGACCACCAGCATGACCGCCGTCAGCGTGTCGACGCGCAATTCCCAGTCGAAGCTGAGGCTGCCCGACTGCACCCATTGCAGCACCGGCACGACACCCGCCTCGCCATTCCCCGCGACAAAGGACAGGAAGATCGGCCAGCTCATCGCGCACGCCGCGAACAGTGCGCCCGTCGTGACCAGCTTGGCCGCGGTCGCACCGATCCAGCGCTGACCAAGACCAGCCACTAACGCCGCGAGCAGCGGCAGGAAAACAATCGCCTGAAGCACCGGTTACCCCTTCATCCGGTTGGCGTCATCGACCGCAATGGTCCCGCGGCCACGGAAATAAATAACGAGAATGGCCAGCCCAATGGCCGCCTCGCCCGCCGCGACGGTCAGCACGAACATCGCGAACACCTGCCCGACCATATCGCCCAGCGCCTGGCTGAACGCGATCAGATTGATGTTCACCGCCAGCAAGATCAGCTCGATCGCCATCAGGATGACGATGACGTTCTTGCGGTTGATGAAAATCCCCAGCACGCCAAGCGTGAACAGCACCGCCGACACGGCCAGATAATGCTCGATCCCGATCATTGTTTAGGTCCAATTCCGTTCGCCTCGATCGCAGTCGAGAGGCCGTAAGGGCGTGCACGAACGTTGGGTGTCTCGACTTCGCTCGACACGAACGGATTTTGAAGCGGTGAAAACTTCACAGCTCAACCCCCTGCCCGACCGGCTGGTTGACCATGCGCGTCGCATCTTCGGGGCGCCGACGGTTCTGGGCATCGATATTCTGGATGCGCACGCCGCCGCGTTCGCGGTGGGTCAGGACGATGGCACCGATCATCGCGACCAGCAGGATGATGCCCGCCGCCTCGAACAGGAAGATATAGCGGGTGTAGAGCAGCTCGCCGAGCTGTTCGATGTTGCTCTTGTCTGTCACAATCGGCGCGGCCCGCTGGGCGAGGTCGATCCCGCCCGCGCTCCACGCGCCCAGCGCGAACACCAGTTCGGCCGCCAGCACGATTGCGACCAGCGCGCCAACAGGCAGATATTTGACAAAGCCCGCGCGCAATTCCGCAAAATCGATGTTCAGCATCATCACGACGAACAGGAACAGCACCGCGACCGCGCCGACATAGACGATGACCAGCAGCATCGCGATGAACTCCGCCCCCGCCAGCAGCATCAGCCCAGCCGCGTTAAAGAAGGCGAGGATCAGCCACATCACGCTGTGCACCGGATTGCGGGCCAATATCACCATCGCGCCCGAGGCGATGACGATGGCGCTGAAAAGGTAAAAGGCGACGAGCTGGATCATGCCCCATATCCAGAAAAACCGTATGCCCTGAGCTTGTCGAAGGGCTGTCCTTCCTCGTCACCAGTGCACGAAGATAAGAACAGGGCTTCGATGGGCTCAGCCCAAACGGGGTGGGAATCGATGGTCATGGCCCTTACCGATACGGCGCATCGGCGGCAAGGTTCGCGGCGAGCGCGCGTTCCCATTTGTCACCATTGGCGAGCAGCTTGTCCTTGTCGTACAGCAGCTCCTCGCGCGTTTCGGTCGCGAACTCGAAATTCGGCCCTTCGACAATGGCATCGACCGGGCACGCCTCCTGACAGAAACCGCAGTAAATGCACTTTGTCATGTCGATGTCGTAGCGGGTGGTGCGGCGCGAGCCATCCTCGCGCGGTTCGGCCTCGATCGTGATCGCCTGCGCCGGGCACACCGCCTCGCACAGCTTGCACGCGATGCAGCGTTCCTCGCCATTGGGATAGCGGCGCAGCGCATGTTCGCCCCGGAAACGCGGCGAAATCGGGTTCTTCTCGAACGGATAGTTGATCGTCGCCTTGGGCTTGAAGAAATATTTGAGCGTCAGGCGGTGCGCCTTGACGAATTCCCACAAGGTGAAGCTTTTGATGAGGTGGGCGATGGTGGTCATGGATGGCAGCTTCTATCTTCGTCACCCTGAACTTGTTTCAGGGTCGATGGCGCGATGCCGCACCTTTGCACCATGGATGCTGAATCCAGTTC
>ERZ1066122.2844-NODE-2844-length-10758-cov-4.834346_pt1 | contig 10758 bp, 7 predicted proteins | sample MGYA00382769_ERZ1066122 | MGnify/ENA primary metagenome ERZ1066122 (study PRJEB33369, sample SAMEA5778352) | biofilm metagenome | biome: Industrial cooling water; feature: Water cooling tower basin; material: Biofilm | place: United Arab Emirates | collected...
CGCATCCGCAGCGCCGCCGAAGCGTCGAAGGTCAAACTCGAGCGGCAGGATTGGTTCGAGATCTACGAAGCGGCGAGCGGCCGCGAGGTGCCCTGAGTCCAACTTGGAAGAAATCGAAGGTCGCATTCACGTCGCCTTCCCAGGCATAGGTTTTGCTTAGGCTCTTGGCGTGTTCCTCCGAAATGGAGAGTTTCGTTTCGACTTTAGGATCTCTGCCTTCGCAGTCTGCGTGGCGTTGACCTCCTGCACAGCTGCATCGCAGGGGTCGCGCCAGAGTACAAAAGGCCTCAATGAGCGAGACGCAATGGCGAGGGTGGCAACGCGCACTTCACTCACCTGGAGCCTTGGGATGTACGGTCCCCTCGATCTTCCTCCCGGACTCGACCGAGACAGTGTAATCTCTCTAAAGACGGCTTACAGAGTAGGTCAACATTGGCTTTGGGAACATGCCAACGACCCCACAGTTTGTCCCCGAGCAGCCGAGCCTCCGCCGCCCGACTTGCTCCCATAGCCAAACATCAACGCTCCGGAACTTGATAGCCGCGAATATTGGCTATGCACGATGTCCACCCTTGCAGAGCGGCGCGAGACTCCTCCTACGGTGGTTCCTTCCAATCGAGAGCGTGTTGTGCGTATGCTCGACCTGGGCGCAGGGTACGGTCTACTGGCACATACTACGGCTTGGCAACTCAATCGCTATCGGAGACTGGGCTATGACCCGCTCCTTCATGCGGTCTCGGTCGACCCTTCCGAAACCATCGATCCTCTCCCGCAACCCTGGCCAGCGCACGTACGAGCCTCTGTCGAGAATTTCAGGCGCTTTCACGAAGACTATGTGCTTGAGGATGCGGGGGAGGTGGAAGGTCATGTCCTCGAACGGATCCGCGCAACGGCCGCGCAATACATCGCGGAGTACGGTTCCAGCAAGCAAGGCTGGTTCGACCTGATCGTCGCACAACAGAGCTTCATGTATTTACCCAACAAGCTCGAGACCTTCGCAGCCCTTTACAACATGCTTCGCCCGGGAGGCGTGATGCTCATCCACACCCAAGATTATCCTTGGTTCACCTTCCTCCATCACCTCGGGCGCCCAGAAGTGTGTGGGGAGGAAACGCAATCTCAAGGCGACATAGACCCTCTGGACTTTATGTCGCCAATGTCGACTCCCCTCGCGCACCGCTGGTGGTTTGGAGTCGCTCGCATCGCCGTTTATGCTCTCGTTCGAACCGACGAGAGGACGTTGGGAGGGATGCTTGACTACGTCGGAGAGAAGGAGCCCCATGTTCCTCTTCTTTCGGAACACGAGGAAGGCAAGGCCGTCTGGAGTCAAGTGAGCGAATCGATCTACGGACGCCGGGACGGCGCCATCCTGGGGTTTAGCGCCGCTCCCTAGCTCCAGGACGCTGAACCTACCCGCTCAGAACACAAAGGCGAAAGAGTACATTTTTTGCAATCCGCGGCATGGTGTCCCTTCGTAGTCAAGAGCGGAAGAATCGACCGACCTTAGCCGTCCAGAGCGCTTGGAGAGGTCTCGGCAACGACAACGCCGCCCGTATCCTCCCAGCTCTACTCGCGTTTTTTTCGATCGCTTGCACCGCCACAAACGATGAAGACCTCTCCGAACGAAGCAAAGCAGGCGGCTCATTTTGTGGCCGCCCCGGGCTTCATTCGACCGTCTTCCGTCTCCACTTTCGCGTAGCCGAGACCAGCGTCTACAGAAAAGACTACAAGACGGTCTCCGTTCAGAATCGCTACCTCGACATTCGTGGATCGCAGAAATACCAGCTTGGTGACGGAACCGAGCTCTTCCAGTCCGACCCGGCCGACGAGCAGGGAGGTCTATTGGCGGTATCGGGGAGTCCCTTCAAGCCATTCTACCTGGTCCACCTTTCCTACCGGGTCGAAGAGCTCTCCGGCGTCTTCGGCATTGGCAAACGCAAGGTAGGTCGGATTTATGCCGCGGTCTTTGGCCTCAGCGACGCCGACACGAACGCAGGAATGAGAGAAGAGCTCAACGCAACCTGGGAGAGCGCGGTGGAGGCGGCTGCAGTTCTTGGTCCGCTCAACAGACCGAACGAGAACGCGATTCACACGCAAGAAATCGTCGAAGAACTCTTAGCGGATGATCTGCGCATCCTCGAGGCGAGCAGCCAAAATCAAGTGCCGAGGGCGAGGGAACGGCTGGGTCAGTTCGATTGGCCTATCCATAAAATGCCTTTCACGGTTTGGGGAGGGAACGAATGGCTGCCCGCATTCCCGGATGCGCCGCAAGCCGAGCCCAAAGCCATTCAGTAGAACGCGTTCTGCGCGTCTATCGCTGCGCTGGGGCTCCAGATCAGAAAAACCGGATGGAGAGGTAAGCCGTGAGCGCGCTGAGCAGCGCTGCCCAGAAGGCGTCGTTGCGCCAGAAGTGCTTCCCCGACTTACGTAGGTAGGGAAGGAAGGCCAGGCAGGGAATGAGTGCTGCCCAAGGCGCCGCTTGGAAGGGGCTCAACATTCCGAAGCCGACGCTGAGGCCGACAGCGAGGAGGGCGAGGAGGGCCAGTGCGCTCCGCAGGAGGCTCTGGCGCACCACGCGCGGCGGCAGATCCATATAGGCCGCGATGGTGAAGCGCGCAGCTTGTACGGGGCTGGGCCGCAGCAGGCTCAAGGCCACGTGGACGGCAGTGCAAAGGAGGAAGGTGAAGAAAACGCGGTGCAGAAAGTTGAGCTGCTCGCCGGCAAGCGCGCGCAGTGTCACCCAGCGAGCGGCGGCCTGCGCGTAAACACTCTCGACGCCCAGACCCAGCAAAGGGGAGAGCAGCGTCGCCCAGAACGCACCTCGTGCCGAGGCTTTGGGCCAAAACATGCCGAGCGCGAAGGCGGTGATCAGTCCAGGGGTGAAATAGGCGCTCGCGCTCGAAACCTTGAGAAAGAAGTTTCCTTTCTCGTTCTCTTGATACGTCGCGAGCGCCAGCACGGCGGCAAGGGTGATGAAGGCCGGAACCAGGCTGCGGCCCAAGACCAACAAGCTGCGGTCGCTCGCTTCCGGATGGATCCAGCGTTGATAGATGTCGAAGGTCGTCACTGTCGATGCAGAGCTCACCAGCGACGCCAAGGTCGACAAAATTGCAGCGAGCAGGCCCGCAAGGATTAATCCCCAGAAGCCTCGACCCGCCGGCACCACGGTGCGGATCAGCTCGACCATCGCGGCGTCAGGGTCGATCTCCCGCCCAGGCATGCGCGCAGCAAAAAGCATGGCGGCGGCCACACCCCCGGCCACACAGAAGAAGGGAATCGTCAGCTTGAGAAAACCGGCGAGAATGAGGCCGAGGCGTCCTTGCTCGATCGTACGCGCCGTGAGCGCGCGCTGCACGACGTACTGGTTGGTGCTCCAGTAGAATACGTGCATGAGGACGAGGCCCGTGAGCGCACCACTCCAGGGCAGGTCCGGATGGTTGCTCGGCAGGTAGAGGTGCATCTTCTGCTCGGCCGCGGGCCGCAGCGCGTCTTGGGCGAGCAAGCCCGAGAAGCCGCCGATCTCCGCTTGGCCAAGGGTGAAGTAGGCGATGGTCCCGGCGGCGACGAGCAGGAGCAGCGACTGCACCACCTCGGTGAAAATCACCGCCTGCATTCCTCCAGCCACCATATAAACCGCCGTGAACACGGCCATGCCGAGCAGACCCTCCGTATAGCTCACGGCGAGGGGAGTCCCTTGCAGCATGAGGGAGAGCGAACGCGCCCCGATGTAAAAGGAGGCGGTTAGCTGCACCATGATCAGAACAAGGATGAAAAGCGCGTAAAGGCTCTGCGCGCGCGCATCGTAACGCGCGCCGAGGTAGCCCGAGAGAGTGAAGAGCCCCATGCGGTGGTAGACGGGCAGAAAGCCGTAGGCCAAAAGCAGGAGCGCCAAGACCGCACCGAACTCGAAGTGGCTCTGCGCAAAGCCTACCGAGTAGCCGATGCCGAGCATGCCGACGAGTTGGTTGGCGCTGATGTTGGTCGCGAAGACCGAACCTGCGACTCCCCAAAAGCCGATCGAGCGGTCAGCGAGGAAATAGGCGCGGCTGGTGCCCTGCCCTCGTGCGCTCCATGCGCCAATGCCGAGGACAATGAAGAGCGAAACGACGCAAATCCATGCGTCGAGCTGGCCAAAGACTCGCGACAAAGCTCCTCCCCTGAGATCTTTCGATGCCCGCAGAGGCCCTTATGCCCGATTGCGTGGATGAGCTCAACGCTGAAACATCGCAAATGCGGCCCTGTGCCTAGAGCATCGCCTGCAACTGCAAGGTGAGCAGATGCGTGATTCCAGGCTGGAAACTCCGCAATTGCAGGTCGGCATCGTCGAGCGCGTAGCGCAGCTGAAGCTTGAGATTGTTGCCGTAGATGTAGCCGTTGGTGCCGATCTCATAGCTGCGCAGGCTGCGTCGACTCAGGGCGATGTTGGGCGTGATGAAGCTGAAACGCGCCACCAACTCGAGGCGCTGCGGCCAAACGAACTGGCCGATTTGTGCCGTCGAACCCAAACCGCGCTGCTCGCTGCCACCGTCTTCGACGCGCCAGTCGTGGTAGATCTCGAAAGCAGAATAGAGGCCGGCGATCTGAAACATCGCGTCGGCTGCCACGGAGGTCCGACGGCTGTCGGGCAGCACTTCTTGGGTGGTGCGGCGTGTATCGGGGTCGACGATCTCCTGCGTGCGCGCGAAGGTATCGTGAAAGGCGCTCAGGCCGAAGTGGAGGCCCAGAGGCAGAGGGCCTTTGAGCGCCGCGGTCTCGTCGTAGGCGATGGCCGGCGGCATGCCGATGCTCTTCGGCGCCTTGCCGCCAAAGACGGCCCAGCCGACCCTGCCGGCGTAGAGGAGTTTGCCATCCGTTTTGTTGCTGAGATCGATCCCTCGGCCGTCGAAGATGCCCGCATAGTACTCCAGGCGATGGTTGAGCACGCTGCCGAAAAACATCGCGCCGATGTCGCGACCCGCGCGAAAGAAGTCGTTGGCGGCCGAGAAGTCGGGGAACTGCAGCGCCGGAACGGGCGTCATATAGGAGCGCGACGTCGGCACGATGAACTGGCCGACGCGGATGCCGACGGCGTCGAAGGGACGGACGGTGAGCTGCGCATCGACGAGGCGCGCGCTGGCGCCCGCCAGCTCGAACTGGACGAAGAAATCGATCCAGCGTCGAAAGACGTGACCGCGCAAGATGGGCCGCGCCATCAGGAGCCGAAAGGCGGGATCGCTCTCTCCATCCGGAGTGGTCCGGTTCTCGAAGGCCGCTTTGCCGAGGAAGCCAAAACCGATGCCGTAGTTGCCGTCGGCCGAGTCGATGGCGAGGCCATGTTCGGCGTCGGCGTAGACGCGCGCGCCGCGTCCAGGGCGTTCTTCGTTCGGCTCCTCGGCCTTGTTCGCATCTGCCGCGACTTGAGGCCTCACCTTGGGCGGCGGCGGCGGGGGCGCGGCTTCTTCCGAACGCGTTTCGGAAGCGGGAGAGCTTCCCTCCGGCTCCGGATCGCCCTCGGTCTCAGCCCCTTCCGGTAGCGCTCGCGCTGGATCGTCTTCGGCTTCGGCGCTGGGAGCTGCGGCCGGCGTCTGCGCGCGCAGGGGGGAGACGAGCGTGCAGACGAGCAAAGCCAAAACCGCCGCGCCCCATCGCCTCGCCCCGCACGAAGCCTGAGGCCCGCGGGACGAGCTCACGGCAGCGCTCCTGCCACAGCGTGCCCCGTCGCCGTGGCCCCGGTCAGGGTTTCGGCGATCAGCATGTACAGGGGAATGCCGATCGTCACGTTGTAGGAGAAGGTCAGGCCCAGCGAGGCGGCGAGAGGCAAGGTGGGGCTGGCTTCTGGAAAGGCGATGCGCTGGATGGCGGGCACCGCGATGTAGGAAGCAGCGGCGCAGAGCACCGAGAAAAGAACATAGGTGCCGAGCTCCAAAGGATGCCCCGTCAGCTTGCTGTAGCCGAAGGCTGCAGAGATGCCGATGAAGGCGAAGAGGTTCGGTGCCAGCAGGCCGAAGAGCACGAAGCGCCAGCCGGCGCTTTTCAGGTCGCGCAGACGCTCCGAGGCGGTGATCCCCATCTCAAGGAGAAAGAGGCAGAGAAAGCCATGGAAGAGGTCGACAAAGAAGCGGTCGTCGACCTGGGTGACCGAGACGCCTTGCAGACGAGAGACGAAGCCGATGAGGATGCCGCCGAGGAGCAAATAGAGGCCGGGGTTGAGGAAGACCTCATGCAAAATCTCCTTGCTGAGCAAGGGACCCTTGGCGACCGGTGAGCCACCGCTGCCCTCGTACCCTTGCTCGTCGGGCATATTGCCGCGGCGGTCCATCCCCTTGCGACGCAGGCTGGCGACCAAAAGCAACGCTACGAGACAGCCAGGGATCTCCATCACCGCCAGCATCACCGGCATGTAGGCGGCGTAGGCGATCTGCGCGGCGGTTAAGACGCCGAGGGCGGTAACGAAGGTTCCGGCGGAATCCGAGCCGTAATAGCCCGCCACCGCGGCCGCATCGACCTGACGGATAGGCGTGAACTTGCGCAGGAAGAGATAGGCGGTGAAGCCGATGAAGGTATTGATAACGAAACCGACCCCCATGAAACCGAAGGCCATGCCCAGCTCGGAAGGCTGGAGCGATGCGAGCTCTTCGCCACCATGCCAACCAATCGCGATGAGGAGGTAAATCGTCAGTGCCTTGTAGAGACCACGCGGAAACTCGAAGGGCACGCGCAGCAGCGGCACGGCGAAACCCAAGTAGAAGAAAAGCAGCAGGGGTTTGAAGAGATTGTGCGTAACGTTGTTGAGGAATTCAGCGAGCATGAGATGGATCCTCTCGACCGGAATGGGGCTCAGCCTTTGCCCCGAGTGTGCCGCTCGAGGGGCGCCATGGGCGGCAAGCGTGGGCAGGAAACATGCTGCCTCACTCATAACGCGTTTCAGGCGCCGAGATCGAGCTTTCAGTTGAGCTAAGAGGTCGTCTTTTCGGTAGAGGTCGTGGCGAAAACGCCACACTTTCGCCAGTCTTCGCCACCAGAGACAGACCTTCCCTCGCAAGGATCGCCGCACTGTCGACGAAAATCTCTGCCTATGGGGTGCCACTAGCGAGCCGGGGCGCTATCTCCGGATCGACGCCGATAACACGAGCACGGGTCCGGAAAGCCGGCCTCGAGGGCGTCGATGTAGCTTTATTGATGAGTATGCACGCTCGCCGCGATGAGGCTCGACCCGCCTCCGGCGAGCGCTCCACCGAAGCACTTCGGAGTGCTTCCCCGTTTTCAGAGCGCGTCGAACCCTGATGACCCATCCCGACCTTCCTTCCTCCCCTTCCCCTTCGAGGCGCCTTTGGCTCGCCGCCCTGGGGATCGTCTTCGGCGATATCGGTACCAGTCCGCTCTACGCCTTGCGCGAATGCTTTTCGATCCCCGGCGTCGCGCTCAGCCCAGACAACGTCTACGGCGTGCTCGCGCTGGTCACTTGGTCCCTCCTGCTCATCATCTCGCTCAAATACCTGCTCATCGTCATGCGCGCCGACAACGACGGCGAAGGCGGCATCTTGGCCTTGATGGCGCTCATCCATCGTAACGCGCCGGTCGAAGCCGACGAGACCCGGCCGAAAGACCCCTTGCGCCCCTTCAACTGGGTGGTCCTCTGCGGCCTCTTCGGCGCCGCGCTACTTTATGGAGATGGCACGATTACGCCGGCGATTTCGGTCCTGAGCGCGACCGAGGGCCTGAACATGGTGTTTCCCTCCCTGGCCCGCTACGTCGTGCCTTTGACGATTTTGATCCTCATCGCGCTCTTCGCGTTGCAGCGCCACGGGACCCGCGTCGTCGGCACCTGGTTCGGCCCGGTCATGCTCGTTTGGTTCCTCGTCTTGGCCACCTTGGGCCTCGCGCAGATCGCCGCGCACCCCAGCATCTTGCGCGCGCTCTCTCCCCATCATGCCCTGCACTTCCTCCTCTCTCAGCGAGGTCTCGCCTTGGGCATCGTCGGCGCAGTCTTTCTCGTCGTCACCGGCGGCGAGGCCCTCTACGCCGACATGGGACACTTCGGCAGCAAGCCCATTCGCCACGTCTGGTTTGCCTTGGTGCTCCCCGCCCTGCTCATGAACTACTTCGGCCAAGGGGCCTGGTTGCTCGCCCACCCCGAGAGCGCGGCGAAGAGTTCTCTTTTTTTCGCCCTCGCCCCCGAAACGCTGCGGCCGCTGCTCGTGCTCCTGGCTACGGTCGCCACCGTGATCGCCTCGCAGGCGGTGATCTCGGGCGCCTTTTCGCTCTCCTCGCAGGCGGTGCAGCTCGGTTTTCTGCCCCGCATGCGCTTGCAACACACCTCCGCCGCGGAATCGGGACAAATCTACGTGCCGACGGTCAACTTCTGGCTGATGGTGAGCAGCGTCGCCCTGGTCGCTTTTTTTCGCAGCTCCAGCGCCTTGGCGGCCGCGTTCGGCGTCGCGGTCACTTTGACGATGACGCTCACCACCTTGCTCTTGGTGCCGGTAATGTTGCGTCGTTGGCATTGGCCGAAAGGGCGGGCGCTGAGCCTCGCGCTCTTCTTTCTCCTGCTCGAACTCGGCTTCGTCTTTGCCAACCTGCTCAAGATTCACCAGGGAGGCTGGTACCCCTTGCTGGTCGGTGCGCTGGGCCTGGTGGTGATGACGACCTGGAAACGTGGACGCGCGATCCTCGCCTCACGTTTGGCCGAAGACGGCGTCGCCCTGCCCGCGCTCCTCGCCGATCCCGATTTCCTCGCCTTGCCGCGTGTGCCCGGCACGGTGGTGTACATGGTCAGCCAGGAGAAAAGCGCGCCGCCTGCCCTGCTGCGTCTGCTGCGTCACCAGCGCAGCGTGCATGAGAAGGTATTTTTGACGACGGTGAGGTTCCGGCCCCAGCCCTATTCGCTCTCCGAGAAACGCGCCAGGGTCGAAACGCTCGCTCCGGGGATCTACCGCTTGCGCCTCGACTACGGCTTCATGGAAACGCCGCATCTACCTCGCGCGCTCGCGGAGTTGGCCGCCCGAGAGCCCGCGCTCGGCCTCGACGACCCCACCTACATCCTCGGCAAAGAAACGCTGCTCGCCACCGACCGCCCGGGGATGGCAAAGTGGCGAGAGAGGCTCTTCGCCTTCATGGTGCGCAACGCGGGCAGCCCCACTCGCTATTTTCACATTCCGCCTTCGCGCGTGCTCGAGGTAGGCAGCCAGATCGAACTCTGAGCGCCTCTCGGCTCATCCACCCGCGTTCGGGTTCGCGAGTGCTCCGCAGGGGCTCGCGACCTCGCTCAGCGGCGCGAGGGAGGGGCAGGCCACAGGCATCGAAATCCTCGTACAGCTCTCGGGCCAGGCAAAAGGCAGCTCGTCGAGTCCCCGCGGCGCCACCCTTTCGAGCTGCGCGACCAGGCCGGAGATGTCTCGACTGCGGGGACGGCGGCGCAAGTTTTCTTCGTCGAGCAGCAAGAAACGTTCGCTCGGCAGCGCGGCCAAGCAGAGCGCCGGATCCCGCAGAAAACGCAGATGATACCAAGCCGCGCGGTAGATGGTCAGCTTCCCCGAGCTGCGCGAAGCCACCGGCCCCCAGACGGAGGCAGGAAGCGCGAGGGGCGCCACTTCGACGTCGAGACCGCAGCGCAAAGGCGCCATCTCTTCCTCGGTTTCGCGGCAGGCGGCGCGGAGCCAGTCCTCGCTCTCGTCGGCTTCGACGTGGCCGCCAACGAAAGACCAGTCCTTCCACGCGCGGTGCGCCCGCATCAAGAGATGGGGCCGCTCGTCGATGCGCAGGCGAATGACGACGCAGGCCAGCTCCGACGTGCGGTAGGGCAGCTGGGTATGCAGCGAGGGGAGCTCGAGATTCCGCGCCATGGTCCTCCCAGAGTAATTACAAAAATAACGTTTGTCTATAGCCTGAGTGCAAACTCAGGCGTAGGTCGTCGTCATGACACCAGGACTTTCGTGGCGGCCGCGAACAGGCTAAACAGGGCGAGGACCTAGGCGATTCCTCGTAGCCGATAAGGAGGGGCCTCAGCCCATGCCCGCATCCACGCTCTCTTCTCTGCCGCTCGACTACCGACCTGCCGAAAGCGCCGACGAAGAAGCCCAGGCGGCGCTGCTCCGCATGGAGAGCTTCGGGCTTGCTCCCGCCCAAGAAGCCGCGTGGCGGGAGTGCAGCGAGAGTACGCAGCGCCGCATCCTCGTGCAAGCGGGACGCGTGGTCGGAACGGCCACCTATTTCCCTGCGCAGCTCGCTTTCCAAACGCAAAAGGTCGAGGTCTGGAGCCTGGCGGCGGTGACGGTCAGCGCAGAGCTTCGAGGTCAGGGTTTGGGTCGACGCCTGCTCAAAGGCGTCCTGCAGGAGGCGAGCGAACGCCGGCGCGCCCTCGTCGCCCTCTTCCCCTCGACGCATGCCTTTTACCGACGCCTGGGCTGCGGCTGGGCCGGATCACGTTTGCTCTACCGCATCCCAGTGCAGGGCATCGCGCTCGAGAGCGCGACCGAGGCCTTCGAAGTCCGCCGTCTCGACCCTCGCGATCGCGAAACCTTCGAGGCGCTGCACCGGCGACAGGCCGAGCTGCAGCCGGGCGCCTCCTTCGTGCGCGGCAGCGGGCTCTGGCAGCGCCTGCTCAAAGATGCCCTGCCCCGTTACGCCTACGGCCTGTTTCGCGGTGAACGCATCGAGGGCTACCTCGCCTACTCGCTGCGCAAACTCAGCGAAGGCTACGACCTCGAGCTCTACGACCGCGCCTTCGTCCATCCCGGCGCAGCCCAAGAGGCCTGGCGCTTCCTCGCCAGCCTGCAGCCC
>ERZ1066122.2845-NODE-2845-length-10757-cov-6.838068_pt1 | contig 10757 bp, 6 predicted proteins | sample MGYA00382769_ERZ1066122 | MGnify/ENA primary metagenome ERZ1066122 (study PRJEB33369, sample SAMEA5778352) | biofilm metagenome | biome: Industrial cooling water; feature: Water cooling tower basin; material: Biofilm | place: United Arab Emirates | collected...
TGTCGCAGGCTGAATTCGACGCCTATGTGGACGAATACGACGCGCAGCACGCCCGGTCGGTAAGGCTGAGCGGCGAGGACCCCGATTTCTTCGCCGAATACAAGGCGAAGGAAGCCGCCCGCGTGATGGCGGCAGCGGGCCTGCAGCCGCGCCGTATCATGGATTTCGGCGCGGGGCGGGGCAATTGCGTGCCCCACCTCCAGGCCGCGTTCCCCGACGCCGCGCTGACCGCGCTCGACGTTTCGGCCCGCTCGCTCACCCACTGCAAGGCGCGCGCGATCCGGCCGCTGGAGACAGTGTGCTACGACGGGCAGGCCCTGCCGTTCGAGGACGCGCGCTACGATCTCGTGTTCACGGCCTGCGTGTTCCACCACATCCCCGAAAGCGATCACATCCGCCTGCTCGCCGAGATCCGCCGGTCGCTGACGCCCGAGGGACGCTTCGTGCTGTTCGAGCACAATCCCTGGAACCCCCTCACGCGCCATGCGGTCGCGACCTGTCCGTTCGATGCCAATGCGGTGCTGATCAGTGCGCCCGAGATGCGCCGCCGGTTTCGGGCCGCCGGTTTCAGCGATGTCGCCCTGCGCTGGACGCTGTTCTTCCCTGCGGCCCTTGCCCCGCTGCGCCCGCTCGAACGCGGGCTCGGCTGGCTGCCGCTGGGGGCCCAGTACTGCCTCGTCGCGCGCTGAGCCCATGCTGGCCCGCCTGCTGCGATTCGGGCTGACGGGCCTTGCCAATTCGGCGGTGGGCTGGGCGGTGATCTTCGGCGGATTGTGGGCGGGAATGAGCGGCGCTGCGGCCAATGCAGCCGGCTTCGGGGTCGGGCTGGTCATGTCCTTCACTCTCAACCGCCGCTTCGTGTTCGGCGTGACCGGGGCGGTGCGGGGGCGGGAGGTCGCGAAATTCCTGGCCGCCTTCGCAATTGCCTACAGCGTCAACCTTGCCGTGCTGCTTGCAGCGCAAGGCGTGTTCGGCAAGGACAGCGCGCTGGCGCAGCTGCCTGCCATCGCCGCCTATGTCGTGATCTTCTTCCTCCTTTCGCAATTCGTCGTCTTCAGGCCCGCACCATCCCAATGATCCGCTCGCAGACTTCGCCCATCGTGCCGCTGGGCGGTGCGCCCTCGCCGCGCGGCCTGCTGGACCGCTGGCCGGCCTTCGCGCTGGTGTGCCTTGCCGCCATCGCCCCGCTGCTGGTGGTGGGGATCGCCCCGCTGACAGATCTCTACGGCCATCTCGGCCGCTATGCGGTGCAGACCGAGCTCGCCCAGCGTCCCGGCCTCCAGCCGTTCTTCACCTTCGAGTGGAAGCTGATCGGCAATCTCGGCGGCGACCTGATCGTCGAGGCATTGTATCCGCTGCTGGGACTGGAGGGAGCGGTGCGGACGACGGTCATCCTCACCCAGTTGCTGGGCGCGGTCGGCCTGCTGCTGGTGAGCCGCGAGGTTCACGGGCGGATCACGCCTTTCGCGCTTGCCGCCATCCCGCTGCTTTACGGCTTTCCCTTCAATTACGGCTTCATCAACTATGCGCTCAGCATGGCGCTGGCGATGCTCGCCTATGTCGCCTGGCTGCGGCTGCGCAAGGCCGGGCGCGAGACGGCGGCGGCGGTGTGGCTGGGCGCGGCGGGCGCAGCGATCTGGGTCGCGCACACCTATGGCTGGGCGTTCCTCGGTCTGCTGGCCGGATCGACCATGCTGGTCGAGGTGATCGCCGCGCGGCTGCATCCGCTGCGCGCTGTCCTGCGCATTCTCGCCGCGTGCTGGCCGCTGCTTTTGCCGGTCGCGCCGATGGTCATCTGGCGCGCCGAAAGCTCGGGCGCGGCGATGTCGGGCTGGGATTGGCGCTACAAGCTCAACTGGGCGATCTCGCCGCTGCGCACCTATTGGCGCGACTATGATCTGGCATCGCTGGCGGTGCTGGCGGTCCTGCTGATCTGGGCGCTGTTCAGCCGCACGGTGCGCTATGATCGCCGGATCGGCCTTGCCGCAGTCCTGTGCATCGCCTGCTTCATCGCCCTGCCCTTCCGGGTTTTCGGCTCGGCCTTCGCCGACATGCGGCTCGCGCCCTATGCGCTTGCGCTGGCGCTGGTCGCGATCGGGCCAGTGCAGCTGCGTTCGCGGGTGCTGATTGCGGCGAGCGTGCTTGCGCTGGCTTTCTTCGGCGTGCGCGTGACGACGACGGCAATGGCCTATCAGGCGCAGGACCGCCAAGTGCAGGCCGCGCTCCCGGCGATCGAGAAGATGCCGGAAGGGGCGCGGGTGGCGTTCTTCTCGGTCAAGCCGTGTCGCACCCGCTGGGCGCTGGCGCCGCTCGATCACCTGGGCGGCGCGGCGATGGCGCGGCGCAGCGCCTTTGCCAACGACCAGTGGCAGCAGCCCGGGGTAAACCCGATGCGGGTGCGCTATCCGGCGGCCGAGCCCTTCGTGCGCGATCCCTCGCACCTCGTCCAGCGCGACGACTGCATCGGCGCGACCCGCCCGCCCCTGACGGCGACACTGGCGAAGGTGCCGCTGGAGGCTTTCACCCACATCTGGATCGTCGGCGAACTGCCCGAGGATCTGCCCCCGCCCGAGGGCTTCGTGGCCGTGCCCGATGTGGGCCGCAGCCTGCTGTTCGCGCGGCCTGCCGAGACCTACGCCGCGGCGCGGTAGCCGCTCCCGCGCACCAGCTTCCCGGGGCGCGCGCCGGTGCTCTGGTCGTGGCGGCGGATGATCTCGCCTGCAACGATCGTCGCCTCGTAACCTGTGGCCCGCTGGTGCAACCGGCGCCCGCCCGCAGGCAGATCGCGGACCACTTCGGGCAGGTGCAGGCACAGGCGATCGAGGTCGATCACGTTGAGATCCGCCCTGCCGCCCACGTGGAGCGTCCCCCGGTCCGTCAGCCCCACCGCCCGCGCCGCCTTTTGCCCGAGCATATGCACCGCCTCTGCCAGCTCCAGCTGCAAGGGCCCCTTTTTCTGGACGAATTCGGTGAGCAGAAAGGTCGAATAGCTCGCATCACAGATCGCCCCGTAATGCGCGCCGCCATCACCGAGGCCGGGGACGCAATAGGGATGGCGCAGCATCTCGTGCGCGCTGGCGAGGCTGGCGTTCTCGTAATTGCCGAGCGCGGCGAGGAAGAGCCCGCGTCCTTGTGTCTCCAGCAGCCGGTCATAGGCGACCTCCTGCGGCGTGCAGCCGCGCGCCGCCGCCTGGCCCGCCATGCTCATGTGGGCCGGCGGAGCGTAGTCGGGCGGGTTGTCGAGCGGGAACAGCCAGCGCCAGTTGCGGGCCAGTTCGTTGAAGGGATGGCCGGGGGCGAAATCCTCGGAAATCAGCGCCGCACGCAGCGCCGGATCGCGCATCGCGGCGACCTGTTCAGGGATGGAGAGGTGCGCGATCCTGGCCCAGCTGGGGCACAGCACGAAGGGATGCACCGTCAGTTCCAGCCCCGCAATCAGCCCGATGGGGCGCGGCATGACCTGCGCGTGAGCGACGCCGCCGCTGGCATTGGTCCGCTCCAGCATCTCCAGCACCCGCCGCCAGCGCGGCGGCGCGTCGTTGCCCGAGGCGAGGGTGAAGGTCGCAGGGCGCCCACTGGCGGCGATAACCCTTTCGATAACCTCATATTCCTTGTCCCACCCGACGAAGGCGTCGAGCACCACCTGGAACGTCCCTGCGCCCGCGTCGGCCATGCCGCGGGTGATTGCTTCGAGTTCGGCGATGTCGGTGTCGAAGGTGGGGATCGCATCGCCGCTCGCGGTCTTGTGGATCGACAGGCGCGAGGTCGCAAAGCCCAGCGCGCCGGCTGCCATCGCCTCGGCGGTGAGACGGCGCATGAGGGCGAGATCGTCCTTGGTCGCGACTTCGCGGGCCGCGCCGCGCGCGCCCATGGCATAGACCCGCAGGGGCGAGTGGGGGAGGTAGGCGGCAACGTCGATGTCGCGCTTTCCTGCCGCAACCGCTTCGAGATACTCGGGAAATGTCTCCCAGTCCCACGCCAGCCCCTCGGTCATCACCACGCCGGGGATGTCCTCGACCCCTTCCATGACATCGATCAGCATTGCGTGATCGGACTTGCGGCACGGCGCGAAGCCGACCCCGCAATTGCCCATCACCGCCATCGTCACCCCGTGCGAGGAGGAGGGGGAGAGTTCCTCGGCCCAGATGCATTGCCCGTCATAGTGGGTGTGCACGTCGATGAACCCGGGGGTGACGATTTTGCCTTTGGCATCAATCTCTTCCGCACCGCCGCCGGTGACTTTCCCGATCGCGGCGATGCGCCCGGCGCGGATGGCGACGTCCCCCTCGGCCAGATCGCCGCCGGTGCCGTCGGCGATGGTTCCGCCGCGGATCACCAGATCATGTTCGGCTGCCATTGGCTCTCTCCTTGTCCGCAGGGATGATGCGCAAGGATAAAGGCGGGCGCAACGCACACTTTTGCGCTTCGCCGCGACGCGGGTTAGGGTTGGGAATGACCGAGGCCACTCCTACGCCGCGCCGCCGAATCGCCCTTGCCGGCGCGACGGGCACCATCGGTGCGGCGGTCCTCAAGCGGCTGGTGGCGGAGGGGCACGAGGTGGCGGCTCTCTCGCGCCGGGAACTGGCCGACCCCGGGGCGCTGTTGGCGGTGCGGGCCGAGGTCGTGATCTCCTGCATCGCTTCGCGCAGCGGCAGTCCGAAGGATGCCGAGGCCGTTGATTATCAAGCTAATTCTCGCCTGCTTCAGGCGGCGCTTGCAGCGGGGGCGGAGCATTTCATCCTGCTTTCGGCAATATGCGTGCAAAAGCCGCTCCTCGCCTTCCAGCATGCCAAGCTCAAGTTCGAGGCAGAGCTCGCCGGGAGCAGGATCGGATACACCATCATCCGCCCCACCGCCTTCTTCAAGTCATTGTCAGGACAGGCAAAAAGGGTGAAGGCGGGCAAGCCCTTCCTGATCTTCGGCGACGGGAACCTGACCCGCTGCAAGCCGATCAGCGACAATGACCTTGCGCGCTTCATCGCCTCGGCGATCGACAACCCACCAATGCTGGGCAAGATCCTCCCCATCGGCGGCCCCGGGCCTGCCATCTCCTTGAAAGAACAGGGAGAGTTGCTGTTCCGCGTCGCCGGAAAGCCGCCGAAATTCAGGTCGGTCTCGCCGAAAATCTTCACCTTTGCCGAGCGCCTGCTGGCCCTTGGCGCGCCGTTTTCGGGGTGGTTTGCCGAGAAAGCCGAATATGCCCGTATCGCCCGCTATTACGCCACCGAATCGATGCTGGTTCTCGACCCTGAAACCGGCACCTATTCCGCCGACCTCACCCCGGAATTCGGTTCCGAGACGCTGGAATCGCATTACCGCACACTCATGCGCAGCCAATGACCGCGCGATGACCACGCAACGACTGCGGGATGAATGCGCGCGAAACGGCGCTCAGGACGGTGCCGGAAGGGGGGCGATGTCCCATGCTGCCGGGCCGAGCATCCGGCCCAGATGCGGGACGAAAACGGGCTGTGCCGCATGGTTGAACGTGAAGACATGCGCCTGCGTGCGGCGGACCCGGACACCTTCCGGACAATCGAGCAGGGCCACACCCGCTTCGCCCGCCATCCGTTCGACCAGCAGCGCCAGCAGGGCGCGGTCGGGCCAGACCGCGCAATAGCGCACCCCGTCCCTGTAGGAAACGACCGCCCGGCCCGCAGCGTCGACCAGTTCGGGGGCGAGGTCGCTGACAAGGTCCTCGCGCCAGCGGGTCACGGCAAAGCCATCTGCACTTTCCGCAACGCCCTCGCGCAAGGACTCAGCGCGGGTGACGGTCACGCCGGTGAGCGACCGCAGCGCCCCCGGGGCCAGGCCTTCGGGGATCGCGAAGCTCGCCGTCTTGCTGCCCGAGCGCGGCCCCAGCAGCACCGGGCAATCGAGCGCCGCGAGTTTCTGCGCAAAGCCTTGCGGCACGATCGGCAGCGTCGGCACCATCACCATGCGGTAGCCCGCAAGGTCGGCCTCGGGCGGCACGATATCGACATCAAGCCCGCGCGCGCGCAGGGGCGAATAGGTCTCGAACACCAGCTCCAGATAGCGAAAGCTCGCCCCCTGCGGCTGGATGCCGACCACCCACGCCGCCTCGTAGCTGAACACCAGAGCGACCGGCGCGGGGGCGGCGGCTTGCGGGCCGATATCGGCGAGCACCGCTGCGGCCTGCCGCACTTCGGGCGCGGCTTCGGCCTCGGTGCTGTCGGGTCGCAGCAGGCCTGCGTGCATCTGCTCCTGCGCAAACGGCGCCTGCCGCCAGCGGAAATAGCTCGTCAGCTCCGCCCCGTGCGCGCAGGCCTCGAGCGTCCACAGCATCACCATGCCGGGGAGCGGCGCGGGGTTGAAGCGCGCCCAGTTCACCGGCCCCGGCTGCTGCTCCATCACCCCCCAGCGGCCCTGCGAACCCTTGGCGCAGCACCCGCGATAGAGATCGTGGTGGAAGGCGGCGATATCGGGGTGGCCCTGCCTGAGATAGGCCTGCTTTTCCTCGCGCGAGAACCAGAACTGTTCGAGAAAGCCGAGGGGATAGGAATCCCACGTCGCCACGTCGATATCGCGGCCGACGGCGTGATGGTCGAACTCGGTGAAGAAGCCCATGAAATTGTGGGTGATGGGGATGCCCGGCGACAGGCGGCGGAGGATATCGACCTGCTCGCGGTTGAAGCTGGCGACCTGATCGGAGGCGAAGCGGCGATAGTCGAGCCAGTGCGCCGGATTCGCCTCGGTGACGGTGAGGTGCGGCGGATCGACCTCGGCAAAGGAGCGGTATTCCATGCTCCAGAACACGTTGCCCCAGGCCGTGTTGAGCGCCTCGGGCGTGCCGTAGCGCGCCGCCAGCCAGCCCCGGAAGGTGCTGGCCGCGGCAGGGGAGAAGCTGAGCACGGTGTCGTGGCAGCCATATTCGTTGTCGGTCTGCCACATGGCGATGGCCGGGTGCTTGCCGTAGCGTTCGGCCAGTGCCGTGACTATCCGGCGGCACTCCTCGCGATAACCCTCGTGGCTGAAGCAGTAATGCCGCCGCGAACCGAAGCCGCGCGGGGCGCCCCGGTGGTCGATGGCGACCATGTCGGGCATCCTGTCCACCAGCCACTTGGGCGGCGTGGCGGTGGGTGTGCCGAGGATGATTTTCAGACCGGCCGCGTAAAGCGTGTCGATCGCGCGATCGAGCCAGCCCCAGTCGAAGCGCCCGGGCTCGGGCTCGATGCGGCTCCACGCGAACTCGCCGATCCGCACCAGCTGCAAGCCCATCTCGCGCATCCGGCGGGCGTCCTCGGCCCACCATTCCTCCGGCCAGTGTTCGGGGTAGTAGCAGCAGCCGAGTTTCATGCGGGGAGCCTCTCCAGCGCGATGGCCCAAGCGGTTTCGGGGTGGGTGAGGGGAAGGGCCAGGCCGTGGGTCATCAGCGCGGTGCCCGACAGGACGAGACCCTCGCGCCATGCCTCGGGGGTTGCAAGATAATGGCGGGCTTTGGCGGGCCACGGTTCGGGCAGGGTGACGCGGTAGCGCGCCTCGGGCTCGAGCCCCTTGAGGCGCACGGGGGCGGCGTCGAACACGGGCGAGAAGGCGGTCTGTGCAGCGAGGGTGAGCGCCTTGTCCTCATGTGTCACCATCAGCGCCGTGACATGCGGATCGGGGTGATCGAGCCGCCACAGATCGCCCGCGTGCAGCACGCCGCGCCATTGCTTGTAGAGCGCGATGTGGGCGGCGAGGCAATCGCGTTCCTTGTCGCTCATCCGGGCCGGGTCCGCCTCGACCCCCATGTGGCCGAACAGCGCGACCTTGGCGCGGAAATCCATGCTGAGCCTGCGTCCGGTGATCGGATTGGGCGAGGGGCCGACATGGCTGCCGAGCACTTCCAGGGGGAGGAACTGCGCCCATGCGGGGATGATCCGCAGGCGCTCGATGGCGTCGTTGTTGTCCGAGGGCCAGACGCGGTTGCAGCGCGAAAGCACGCCGAAGTCGATCCGCCCCCCGCCGCTCGCGCAGCTTTCGATTTCGACATGGGGGTGCGCGGCACGCAGGGCATCGAGGAGGGCGTAGAAGCCCTCGGTTTGGCCGGGGGCCGACGGGAAGAGGTCGCGGTTGTGGTCCCACTTGAGATAGGCGATGGCGTGTTCGCGCAGCAGCGCGTCGAGGCGGGCGAGGAGGTACTCCCGCACCTCCCCGCGCGCCATGTCGAGCGCCAGCTGGCCCCGCATGGTCGGACGCGCGCGGTCCGGGGTGTGGAGGCACCAGTCGGGGTGCGCGCGGTAGAGGTCGCTGTCCGGGGAGACCATTTCGGGCTCGACCCACAGGCCGAAATCCATGCCGAGGTCGTGGACCCGCGCGATCAGCGGGGAAAGGCCCTTGGGGAACACGTCGGGCGAGACGAACCAGTCGCCGAGGCTGGTGCGGTCATCCCGCCGCCCTTTTCCTTGGCCGCCGAACCACCCGTCGTCGAGCACGAAGCGTTCGATGCCGAGGCCGGCCGCATCCTCGGCGAGACGCATCAGGCGATCCTCGGAAAGGTTGAACCCCAGCGCCTCCCACGAATTGAGGTGGACTTTGCGCGGGGTCCATCGGGCGCGGCCAGGCAGGACTTCTGCGCGCAAGTAGGCGTGGAAGGCCTGCGCCAGCCCGCTTCGGTTCGGGGCAAGGCCGAGGACGGCCTCGGGGGTGTCGAAGGTCTCGCCGGGGCCCAGCACCACGGCGCCGGATTGCAAGGCAGGGCCCATCAGCAGATGAGCCCGGCCATCGGCGGTGCCGCTGGTGTCGGTATCGATCGCCAGCCAACCGTCGCCGCTCCATGGAAGGTGAGCGCCGAGCACTTCCGCGTCTTCGCCCGCTCCGGCATGGAGCAGCACCCAGCCCGCGCCGCCGAAGCCCGGTTTTCCGGCCGCGCCCTGCCGGTACAGGCCCTCGGGGCGCAGCTCACGGCGGTGTTCCTGCATCTCTGCCGCCCAGCGCCCCGCGAAGGAGGTCACATCGCCGAACCGTTGTGGGACGGGCAGGGCGAGCGCGGGAAGCCGCTCGACCTCCAGGGGGGCATCGCCAATGTTCATGATGGTCATCGCTGTGCAGGCGACGCTTCCCGATACAATCCACCAGCGGACGACGGCCTCCACCCCTGCGAGGTGGTCCGTGAAGTGGATCGCGAGAACCTCTGGGTCGCTCACCCACCGACAGCCCGTGAATTGCGTCGCAATCCTCGCGCCGCCGCGTCGCAAGAGGATCGCAGGCGTCCCGTTCCACCCGGCCTTGCGGTCGGGGAGCAGGCCCGGCACCGGGGGCGCATCGGGCTGGCTCTCGTGCCGCCCGCGCGCGGCTGCGGCCGCCAGAGCGGCGAGGTCCTCGCCCGCGGGCAGGCGCGCGCCGAGGTAGACGCAGTCCGCCGCCCCTTGCTCCGGGCCGCCCTCCTCCAGCGCGAACACCAGCGTCAGCCGCGCGCCATCGAGCCTCACGAATTCCACGCCCGTCCCTCTCCCATACGCTTCCGGTGATGATCCGCACGCGCGGGCTTGCCGCTTGCCCGCATTGCGCTGTAACCGCCACAAGACAGAGGGGAAAGCGCGCAAATGCAACAAGCCACCACCGGGGGAGACCCGACGCAGATCGTCGTGTGTCTTGCCCTGACGCTCGCCATCGCGCTCGCCACCTGGCTGACCTTGCGGCGCGAGCGCCACGACGGGTCGAGGAAGGACGTCTACCTCGCCGGGGGCAAGCTCAACTGGCTGTTCGTCGCTGGCGCGATCACGCTCACCAACCTGTCGACCGATCAGCTGGTGGGGATGAACGGCAACCAGATGCTGCTGCTCGCCTGGTGGGAGATCAGCGGGTTCTTCGGCCTCCTGATTCTCGCCTATGTGTTTGTGCCGATCTATTACCGCGCGAAGGTGACGACCGTGACCGAACTGCTCGAACAGCGTTATGGCGGCGGCGGCATCCGCACGCTGGTATCGGCGCTGTTCCTCTTCGGGATGATCCTCATATACCTCCCCGCCGGGCTCTATTCGGGCGCGCTGTTCCTGAGCACGGCGGGGATCGACCTGCCGCTGATGGTGCTCGCGGCCTTCCTCGGTGTGGTCGCGGCGGCCTATACCATGACCGGCGGCCTGCGCGCGGTGGCGGTGATGGAGACCTATTCGGGCATCGGCGTCCTTGCCATCGCGGTGCTGGTGGTGGTCCTTGCGCTGAACGCGGTCGGCTGGGACATCGCCAGCGGCGTCCCGCCCGAGCGGCTGACGATGGTGGGCGCGGCAGATTCGCCGATCCCCTTCCACACCCTGTTCACCGGGATGCTGTTCATCCAGATCTACTACTGGTCGACCAACCAGCCGATCACCCAGAAGGCCATGGCTGCGCCCAACGTGCGCGAGGCGCAGAAGGGCGTGCTGGCCGCCGCGGCGGTGCGCATCCTCATCATCCCGGCGATCGTGGTGATCCCCGGCGTGGTCGCCTTCAAGCTGTTCGGCGATATCGACGATGCCGCTTACGGCCGCCTCGTGGGCGCGGTGCTGCCGCCGTGGCTGTCGGGCGTCTTCGCCGCCGCCATCGCCGCCGCCGTCATCGCCCACACCGCCGCGGTGATGAACGCGGCTGTGGGCCTCTATGCGGTCGACTTCCACGAGAAGTTCGTGGGCAAGGTCGACAACCACTGGCGGCTGTCGAGCGTGGTCACCGCGTTGCTGACGGCAAGCTCGATCCTGCTGGTGCCGGTCTTCGCCAATGCGCAGTCGATCATCAACCTGCTCCAGCAGCTGAACGGCCTTTCCTCCATGCCGATCCTA
>ERZ1066122.2846-NODE-2846-length-10748-cov-7.783223_pt1 | contig 10748 bp, 7 predicted proteins | sample MGYA00382769_ERZ1066122 | MGnify/ENA primary metagenome ERZ1066122 (study PRJEB33369, sample SAMEA5778352) | biofilm metagenome | biome: Industrial cooling water; feature: Water cooling tower basin; material: Biofilm | place: United Arab Emirates | collected...
GCTTCTCCCTTGTCGGCAAAATCGGCCATTGGAATTGACGAGTCAACGAAATCTATTTATTCGCCTTGACTACTATATTTCTGGATAATGCGATGGCATCGGTCAGTCAGTCGGTCACGCGCTGCTTCGCGCTCTATTCGCTCTTCGCAGAGCGGCGGGCCGCGCTGACGGCGGCCGAAATCGCCGAACACCTGGCAGCCCCGCGATCGAGCGTCGCCGCGCTGCTCAAGGAACTGTCGGAACTCTCGCTGATCAGCCTCAATCGCCGCACGCTGACCTATCTGCCGACGATGCGTTTCGCGCAGCTCGGCTCGTGGCTGACAGACCCGCACCACTTTCCCCCGGCGCTGGCAGAATGGATGGACGAGTTGCAGCGGGCGAGCGGCGAAACCGTCACAGTGTCCTGGCCGATCGATCACGAGATGGAGATCATCCGCGTCAGCAGGAGCCGGAATCCCATCTCCTTCGTCGCCGAGAACGGCCAGCGGCTGCCCCTGTGGCGTTCGTCGGTCGGGCTCGCCTTTCTTTCCTCGCTGACGAACCAGCAGGTCCGGGCGCGCTGGGAACGCGATCGGCGCACGATCGAGAATGTCCCCGACATCGCGGATATCCTGCCCGCGCTCGCCGCCGCGCGGGGGGAGGGGACGATCACCGTCCACGGCGGGGTTTTCAGCGAGGCTTCGGCGATCAGCCGCAAGACCGATTTCGAGCTCGACGGCCGGTCCCTGGTGATCTCCATCGCCGGCCCCAGCACGCGCATCGGGGCGAGCGAGGCGCGGCTCAAGGGCTTCATCCTCGCCTGAACCTGCCGGACCGGCGTGGCCGGGCTTGCGCGCGGGCGCGCGATGGGCAATCCCTCGCCGGGCTCGCCCGATGCGAATGTGCCCCGGCAGGGCGCGCCGTGACGGGCCGATCTCTCAGGACGTCTGCACTCTCGATGACCGACCTCGTTTCCCTTCACAGTGCCGAGGCCAGCATCGTGATCGAGCACGATGGCATTCGCGGACCGGTCTGGCGCCACCTTGGCGCGCGGGTCGATCCGGGTGCGCTTCCCGCCCTTGCCGAAACCCGCGGACCGGCAACATTCGCGCTCGACGACGACATCCTGCTGCCCCTGGTGCCACCGGCGGGCCTCGGCTGGTTCGGGCCGGCACCGGTCGCGTTGCGATCGCCGGCCGGAGAGCCGGTGGTGTATGCACCGCAGAGTTTCGAAGTCACCGGGGACGCGGAACGGATCCTAATCGTCTCGCGCGACCCGGTTGCCCGGCTGGTGCACCGGCTCGAGATCGTGCTTCTGGAAGGAGGGGCCTTCCAGTTCGCGGCCTCGCTCGGCAACGAAGGGGCGCAGCCGGTGGAGGTCGGTCACCTCGCCAGCGCGCAATTTCCCCTCTCTGCCCAATCGCGGGAAATCATCTCGTGGCGGGGCCGCCACAACGCCGAACTGGCCGAGTGTCGCGAAGCCATGCCGCAGCAGCGCTGGGAGCGGGTCACGCGGCGCGGCATTTCAGGGCACGGCGGCGCGCCCGGGCTCTATGTGCTGGGCGATGGGGCGGGCTGGGATCGCGGGCTCGCAATCGCAGTGCAGCTCGCCTGGTCGGGCGACGGTTCGCTCGCCATCGAGCATGGCGACGAAGGATACTGGACTCTCTCCGCCGCGGCCACGCTGGCGCCGGGCGAAGGGTTTCTGCATCCGGGCGCAAGGCTTCAGGCACCGCCCGCGATTCTCGCGATCTCCAGCGCGGGGCGCAACGGCGCGATGGCGCAGCAGCACACCGCGGTACGGGCGATGGTCGACTGGCCCGGTGGCACGATGCGGCCGCGCCCGGTCCATCTCAACAGCTGGGAGGCGTGCTATTTCGCCCATGACGCCGAGCGCATCCTGCGTCTCGCCCGTGCCGCGGCCGCGGTCGGCGCGGAGCGCTTCGTCCTCGACGACGGCTGGTTTGCCGGACGGCGGCACGACCGCGCCGGGCTCGGCGACTGGGTCGCGGACCCCGCGACCTATCCCGAGGGGCTCGCGCCGCTGGCAGAGGCGGTGCGCGCGATGGGGATGGAGTTCGGCCTCTGGGTCGAACCCGAGATGGTCAACCCGGACAGCGACCTTTACCGCGCGCATCCCGACTGGGCGCTTGCCGCGCAGGGGCGCCCAAGCCCGACCGCCCGGCACCAGCTGGTGCTCGACCTGCGCCGGGAAGAGGTACGCGACCACCTGTTCGCGCAGCTCGACGCCATTCTCTCCGCCGCGCCGATCGCTTACCTCAAGTGGGATCATAACCGCGATCACGCCCCTTCGGGCGGAGCGGCCCAGACGCGCGCCACCTACTCTTTGCTGGAGCGGCTCCGCCGTGCGCATCCGGGGCTGGAGATCGAAGGCTGCGCGGGCGGCGGAGGCCGCTCCGATGCGGGTCTTGCCCCCCATGTCCACCGTTTCTGGACCAGCGACACCATCGACGCGGTATCGCGCACCGCGATGCAGCGCGGCTTCGTCGCCTTCCTGCCGCCCGAGATGATGGGTTCGCATGTCGGTGCCAGTCCCTCGCACGCCACCGGGCGCAGCCAGTCCATGGCGTTCCGGGCGGCGATCGCCTGCATGGGGCATTTCGGGATCGAACTGGACCCCGAGGCGCTGGGCAGCGACGAGCGGGCCGAACTGGCGCGCTGGGTCGCCTTCTACAAGCATTGGCGCCATCTCCTGCACGGCGGCGCGCTTCATTTGGGCGAGGGGGCGGACGGGATCGTTTGGCAGGCGCAGGGCACGCCGTCGCGCAAGCTGCTGTTCGCGATCCGCACCGGGCCGCCGCAGGACCGGCGGCCGCAGCCGCTCCGGCTTCCCTTTGCCGCCGGGCAGCGCGGCTGGGGCGTGACACTGCTCGAACAGGCGGAGCAGGCGAGGCACGGCCTGCCGCGCGCACCGCTGTTCGAACGCATGGCGCGCCAACCCGTTACCTTTACCGGAAGCTGGCTGGCCGAGGCGGGCCTGCCGCTGCCGTCCCAGAAGGCGGAGAGCGTCGCGATTTTCCTGCTGGAGGCGCAAGAATGAGCATCGCTGAGCATCCCCACCGCCGCCGCAATCTCCTGACCGGCGAATGGGTGCTGGTCTCGCCGCATCGCGCCAAGCGCCCGTGGCAGGGGGAAGAGGCGGCCCTTGCGCCTGCAGCGGCACCCGGTCACGACCCCGGCTGCTATCTCTGCCCCGGCAACGTGCGCAAGGGCGGCGAAGTCAATCCCGACTATCCGGCAACCTTTGTGTTTGCCAATGATTTTCCGGCGCTGATGGCTGACGGGGGCGGGCAGATTGCAGGCCATCCGCTATTTGAAACAGCTCCCGCACGGGGCGAGGCCAGAGTCATCTGCTATGCGCCCGATCACTCGGCAACTCTGGCGCGGCTGGACCATGCGGCGCGGCGCGCCGTGGTGGAGTGCTGGTGCACGCTGTCCAGCGAACTCGGCAGCCGATGGGCCCATGTCCAGCTGTTCGAGAACAAGGGGGCGATGATGGGCGCATCCTCGCCGCACCCGCACGGCCAGGTCTGGGCAAGCGATTTCGTGCCGCAGATCGTCATGCAGGAGGACGCTCGCCAGCGGGCCTATCGGGACGAGCGCGGCAGCACTCTGCTCGCCGATGTCGTGGCTGCCGAACTGGCCGCAGCGGAGCGGATCGTCGAGGTCACGGATCACTGGCTGACTGTCGTGCCGCACTGGGCGTCATGGCCCTTCGAGACGCTTTTGATTGCGCGCCAACCGGTGGCCCGCCTCGAAGACCTGGACGACGCCGCCCGTGACGATCTTGCGGTCATCCTTGGCCGGATGCTGCGCCGCTACGACGCTCTCTTTGCAGTCGATTTTCCCTATTCGATGGGCTGGCACGGCGCACCGCACGCCATTGGTGCGGACGTGGGCCACTGGCGTCTTCACGCCCATTTCCACCCGCCGCTGCTGCGCAGCGCGACCGTGCGCAAGCACATGGTCGGCTTCGAACTCCTGGCCGAAACCCAGCGCGACCTGACCCCCGAACAGGCAGCTGCGCGGTTGCGCGAGGTGGCGCAGTGACCGCAGAAGCGCGCGCCGGCCAGGCCTTCGAGACTGCCTTCGGCGCGGCGCCCGACGGGATCGTCTTTGCCCCCGGCCGCGTCAACCTGATCGGCGACCATGTCGATTACAACGACGGGCTGGTGCTGCCGATGCCGCTGGCGCTGGGGACCGCCGTCGCCTGGCGGCGAACCGCGCAGCCGGGCTTTGCCGCGCTTGCCGCCGATTATCCCGGTACGCCCTACCGCTTCGATTCCGCCGCAGCGCCGCCGGCAGGGGATGGCTGGCATTCAATGGTGCACGGCATGGCGGCGCTGCTTCACGAAGACAGCCCATTCGAGGGCGGGCTGGAGCTGGCGATCGCGGGCAATCTGCCGCGCGGATCGGGCCTGTCCTCATCGGCCTCGCTGTGCATCGCCACCGGGCGCGCGATCATGGCGGCGGGCCATGCTGCGGACACTTCGCCCCGACGCCTCGCCCTGATCGCGCAGCAGGTGGAGCACCGCTTCGCCGGGGTCGCCTGCGGGATCATGGACCAGATGGTGATCGCAGCGGGCCGGCCCGGGGCGGCGATGCTGCTCGACTGCCGGACCCTCGAACACAGCCATGTCGCGCTTCCGGCAGACTGGAGCGTGCTGGTCATCCAGTCGGGCGTCGTGCGCGAACTGGTCGAGGGCGCCTACAACACCCGCCGGGCCCAATGCGAAAGCGCGGCGCGCAAGCTCGGCCTTGCCAGCCTGCGCGATGTCGATCCTTCGGGCCTCGACGTGACCCGGCTCGACTCCGTGGAGGCCCGCCGCGCTCGCCACGTGGTCACCGAGATAGAGCGCACCCGCCAGGCGGCGGCCGCGATCGCCGCGCAGGATATCGCGACTCTCGGCGTGCTCATGCGCGAAGCCCATGCCTCGATGCGCGACCTGTTCGAGGCCAGCCATCCGGAAGTGGATCGCCAGGTCGCGCTCATCAACGCCGCGATCGGCCCGGCAGGCGGCGCGCGCATTACCGGGGGCGGGTTCGGAGGCGCAATCGTGGCGATTCTCGAGGCGGCGGCCGAGCCGGATGTCCTTGCCGCGCTGCGCCGGGCGGGAATCGGCGCGGGCGAGAGCGCCGAGGCAGTAAGCAGGGCCTGCCCCTGAAGCCCTTGCCCCCGCGCGGCGAAATCGCCTTCTAAGGTCCTACTTGCCCGCCGCTGGCCTTGCGGGCTGGACGAGAATGGCCCGGTCCCCGGCGCCGAGACCGATCCGCGAAGGGCTTTCGGCAAGCGCGCATTCGCCGGGCAAGACGCGGCGCCCGGCCAGTATCGCCTCGCCCGCCAGCGGCAGGACGAGCGTGGGGGCGTCGGCGAAGTCCACGATCGCCGGTCCGTCTCCCAGGTCCGCGGCAAGGCTGTCGCGCTGTCGAGATCGAAGGACCGCCGCAGATCGGCGGGCAGGCCCAGGCCGCTGGCGACGGCAATGGCGGCATCGAGATGCAGTTCGCGCGGGCGACCGTAATCGAACAGGCGGTAGGTAACGTCCGAGTTCTGCTGGATCTCGAGGATGGTCACCCCTGCGCCGATGGCGTGGACGGTGCCGGCCGGCAGGTAGAAGAAATCGCCGCGCTGCACCGGATACCAGTGGAGGAGTTCCTCGATCGAACCGTCAAGGGCCGCAGCGCGCATCCGTTCCGGCGACACCGGCTCGCGAAAGCCGACCGCCAGGCTGGCGCCCGGCTCGGCCGCCAGGACCAGCCAGCATTCGTCCTTGCCCCTGCTTCCCGGAGGGGCGTCGGCGTCCGAGGGATGGACCTGCACCGAGAGCTTTTCGCTGGTGAAAAGATACTTCACCAGCAGATCGGGCATTTCCGGGGGCGGGGCGAACCAGATCTCACCGATCCGCTCTCCCTTCGGGCCTTCGAAGGGCGCGGGCAGACGATCCACCCCCCAAGGCTTTGCGACCGTGATCGTGTCGAGCAGGCGCGACGCGTTCACTGGTTGGCCGCCCCGCTCAGCTTGCCGACCTGCTGGGCGCCGGCGCTGGTCGTGACGAGGATGTTGTCGCCGTCGACGACGATGACCACGTCCTCCAGCCCGATGGCCGAAACGTGCGGCCCGTCGCTGTCGACCAGCACATTGCGGCACCCGACGAGTTCGGCGGGGCCGATCGTCCGGTTGCCGTCGGCATCGCCGACACGCGCATCGCGCAGCGCCTGCCAGTTGCCGATGTCGGACCAGCCCATGTCCGCCGGCACGACCGCGGCGCTGGAGGTGTTTTCCATGACCGCATAGTCGATCGATTCGCCCGCGATGGCGGCAAAGGCCTCGGCATCGGGATGGATCGCATCGCCTTCGCGCCGGGCGCCCGCCATGGCCGCGCGCGCGAGCCGTGCCATCTCGGGGCGGTGCCGTTCGAGCTCGGCGAGATAGGCCCCGGCGCGAAAGGCGAAGATCCCGCCGTTCCAGTCGTAGCCGCCTTCGGCGAGGAACCCCTCGGCGGTCGCACGATCGGGTTTCTCGACGAAACGCGCGACGCGATAGCCGCCCGCGATCTTCTCGCCCCGCCGGATATAGCCGAAGCCGGTTTCGGGCCGGACGGCGGCGATGCCGAAAGCGACCATCCAGTCATCGGCCGCAAGCGCAGCGGCGCTGTCCGCGGCGGCCCGGAAGGCCACGCCATCGGCAATGTAATGGTCGCTGGGGCATACCAGCATGATGGCCTGTTCGGGCAGGGCCGCGGCGGCAAGCGCAATGGCGGGCGCGGTGTTCCGGGCTGCCGGTTCGACGATCAGCTGCGTCCCGGCCGAGGCTTGGTCGCGGATCAGCTCGACATGCGCCGCGCCCGCAACGACGATGGGGCGTGCAAAGCGGGCGCCGTCGCCGCAGCGGTCGAGCGTCTGTTGGAACAGCGTCCGCTCGCCGAGCAGGGGCAGGAAGGGCTTGGGCCGGTCCTTGCGGCTGCGCGGCCACAGCCGCGTGCCGCTGCCGCCGCACAGGATTACCGGGTGAATGGCAGCCGTCATGCCGCGTCAATGCCTCTTGGGTGTTCGGTTCTGCAGGCGTGACACCCGCCTTGCGACCGCCTTTCGGCCGCCTTGTCGCTGTTTACAAGGGGTCTTGCGCGGTGTGTCCCGCGCGCGCGCGGCGAACCGGGGCGCGGGGCGCCGAACGCTTGCCCCCTTGGCCCGCTGCGCCGGCGCTGTATGGTCGCGCGCCATGACCAGGGTCGCCATTTCGCCGCTTTCGCGCGTGCTCGCCGCTGCTGCCGTCTTGATGCCGGGAGTGGCAGCGGCGCAGGACGAGGACGCTGCCGATGTCATCGTGGTGACGGGCGAAGGTCTCGACGCGCCGCCGGCGGCCCCGGCCTATGCGAGCGTCACGATCGATCGCGATCGGCTTCTTGCCGCCGCCTCGGGCCGGATCGAGGATTCGCTGGCGCAGGTGGCGGGTTTCCAGCAGTTCCGTCGCTCCGACAGCCGCTCGGCCAATCCCAGTGCGCAGGGTGCGACGCTGCGGGCGCTGGGAGGCAATGCCACCAGCCGCGCACTGGTGCTGCTCGACGGCGTACCGATGACCGATCCGTTCTTCGGCTACGTCCCCTTCAGCGCGCTGGCGCCCGAGCGGCTGGCCCGGGTTCGCGTTACCCGCGGCGGCGGCTCGGGCCCCTTCGGCGCGGGCGCGCTTGCCGGGACGATCGAACTGGAGAGCAGCGATGCCGCGACCCTCGGGCCGGTGTCTGGACGGCTGCTCGTCAACGACCGCGGCGAGAGCGAGGCCGCAGCGGCGCTGGCGGGCGAAATCGGCGGCGGATTCGGCATCCTGTCCGCGCGCTGGGATCGCGGGCAGGGCTTCTGGACCACCCCTGCCGACCAGCGCGTTCCGGCGAGCGCCCGCGCCGCCTACGATGCCTGGTCGCTGGAGGCGCGCGGCGCGATCCCGCTTGCCGGCAATGCCGAATTGCAGGTGCGCGGGCTCGCCTTCGACGATCGCCGCACGCTACGCTTCGACGGGGCGGACAGCCGGATCGCCGGCCAGGATGCCAGCCTGCGCCTGGTCGGGCGCGGGGCCTGGGCATACGAGTTCCTCGGCTACCTGCAGGCGCGCGATTTCAGCAATGTCGTCATTTCCGCGCGCAGCTTTACCCCGACGCTCGACCAGCGGGCGACGCCCTCGACCGGCATCGGCGGCAAGTTCGAGCTGCGCCCGCCGCTGCCCGCCGGGCACCTGCTGCGGCTTGGCCTTGATTACCGCCTGGCCGACGGCGAGATCGTCGAGGATGCCATCAGCCCTGCGAGCGGGCTGGTGACCGCGCGGCGCCGCGCGGGCGGCACTACCGGCGACCTTGGCGGCTTTGCCGAGCTCGATACGGTCCTGGGCCCGCTGGTGCTGACCCTGGGTGCGCGCGCCGACCGCTACGCGATACGCGACGGCTTCTTCACCGAGCGCGACGCGGCGGGCCTGCTCGTCAGAGAAGAGCGGTACGGCGACCGCAAGGGCTGGATCGGTTCGCTGCGCGGCGGCGTGCTGGCACGGCTCGGGGCAGGGGCCAGCCTGCGGGCGGCGGCCTACAGCGGGCTGCGCCTGCCGACGCTCAATGAACTCTATCGTCCCTTCACGGTGTTTCCGGTGGTCACCGAGGCCAATGCCGCGCTCGAGCCCGAGCGGCTGACAGGGTTCGAGGCGGGGATCGATTACGCGCCGTCGCCTGCGTTCACGCTGTCGCTGACCGGCTTCGACAACCGGGTGAAGGACGCCGTCGCCAATGTCACGCTCGGCCCCAACCTGCGCCAGCGCCGGAATATCGCCGCGATCCGGGCGCGCGGGATCGAAAGCAGCGCGAACTTGCGGGTGGGCCATGTCTCGCTGGCGGGTTCGCTCGCGATCACCGATGCCATCGCCCGCCAGGACGGCGCCGATTTCGACGGCAGGCGCCCGGCGCAGACCCCGCGGTTCAGCGCCGCGGCGAGCCTGGGCTGGCGGCCGGTGGCGCGCACCGAGCTGTCGCTGTCGCTGCGCCACGTCGGGGCGCAATACGAGGACGATCTCGAAAGCGACCTGCTGCCGGCGTTCACCACGCTCGACGCCTTCGCCCAGCTGCCGATCAGCGCGCGCCTGGTGCTGGTGCTGCGGGCCGAGAACCTGACCGCCACGCGGATCGTCACCCGCAACCAGGCGGGCTCCATCGACACGGGCACGCCGCGGACCGTGTGGGCGGGGGTGCGCTTCGGTCTTTGAGAAAAAAATGGCGCCGCGCGGCGGGGATTTCCACCGTGCGGCGCCAGTCGTGAGAGGACGGGAGGGGGTCAAACTCGCCGTCTCATGCGCAGCCGGCAGGGGGCCGGCGGCGCGGGTTGCAGAAGAGATGCGGGGCGGCGAGGGGTCTGGGTTCGCCGCCCCGCGCGTCTCACAGGCCGAAGCGCAGTGAGGCGCGTAGCTGATACCCGACCCTGCCGAAGCGCTCTTCCAGCCCGGCCTCGCCGCCGATGGTGTAGAAGCCATCGCCGCCGAAACCGCGCAGCCGCGCGAACCAGCCGCTGCCGCGCTGGTCGGGAAGGAGGGTAAATTCGTCGCCGTCGCCGTAACGCGCGGTGGTCGTCCCCAGTTCGCCGGCGAGCCGCTGCCGCCAGCCGCCCTCGACTTCGAGGCGCAGCCAGCTACGGTCGCGGCTCTTCATGCCGAACAGGTCGACGCCGAGCGCCATGCCGGCGTTGACGGCCAGTTCGTCGCTGGTGCGGGCGTCCACGGTCAGGTCGAGCGCATCGTTCTCGGTGGCGGTGTCGTCCTCGCTGGTCTCGCTGTAGCCGTCTTCGCTGAGGCGCAGGTAATCGACCACCACCGAGGGGCGGAAGAAGAAGTAGCGCGATCCACCCTCGAGCGAGAGGCCGCCCGCGGCGGACAGGAAATCGCCCGACCAGTCGCGCGCGTAATCGTAGGTGATGGTGTCGCCATCGACCGTGCCGGCCAGCATCCGGGACCCTTCGAAGCTGGCGGTGCCGTAGCCCGCCCGGGCGAAGGTCTGGAGCGCGCCAGAATGGCCGCGCCAGTGAAGACCCGCCTCGTAGCCCGTCGACGTGACCTTGTTCTCGACCCCGGTGCGGTGCTTGTTCCACAGCCAGCTGCCGCTGACCCCGAAGGCGCCGAGGCCGGTGACATATTCAATGCCGCCGCGGAAACCGAGGCCGTCGAGGTCGTAGGCGGCGCTGTCGCCGGCGCCCTTCTTGCCGTTCCAGCTGACGAAGTCGAACACCGGGCGCCAGGTGCCCTCCTGGTCGAAGGGGCCTTCGGGATCGATGAGGTGGCGGTCGAGACTGCGCAGGCCCTGGCTGATGCCCTCGAAGGTGCCGCCCGCGAAATCGGGCAGCGTCTGCTGGACATAGGCCCGGAACAGGTCGCCGTCCTGAACGCCGAGGAAGATCGCCGCCGCGTCGTCATCCTCCAGCAGCGCTTCGTAGAGCGCGTCGAAGGCAGCCGTCTCGGCGGCGTTGAGGCCGAGTTCGACGGTCGTCTTGCGGTCGAGGTCGACCGACAGCGTGGTGCCCGACACGGCGAGCGCCGCTTTGTAGAGGAACGGCACCAGCGTGCTGTCGGTGGTCAGCCCGCCGGCGCCGGACAGGGTGCCGGCCGTCAGCACGGCATAGGTGCCTTCGGCATCCTCGAGCGAGCCCAGCCGCAGCTTGAGCTTGGCCCCGGTGGCGAAGCTTGCCGCCCCGCCGACCGTGATCGCAGTCGCCGCGCCCGCGTCCTT
>ERZ1066122.2847-NODE-2847-length-10743-cov-10.636882_pt1 | contig 10743 bp, 4 predicted proteins | sample MGYA00382769_ERZ1066122 | MGnify/ENA primary metagenome ERZ1066122 (study PRJEB33369, sample SAMEA5778352) | biofilm metagenome | biome: Industrial cooling water; feature: Water cooling tower basin; material: Biofilm | place: United Arab Emirates | collected...
GTGGTAGGCGCCGCGTGGTAGGCGCCGCGTGGTAGGCGCCGCGTGGTAGGCGCCGCGTGGTAGGCGCCGTTGAGCCGTCTCCGGCACCGTCCCGGTGCCGGGTGTTGGGGCGGCCTTACCCGCCGGCACCGAGACGGTGCCGGAGACGCCGAGCGGCCGTCGCCGAGCGGCCGTCGCCGCGTGGGGGCGCAACCGCAGGGTAGCCCAAGGAAGGTACGCGCCACGTCGCAACTGCTCTATATGCGTCTGATGCATTTACATCTTCATAATACAATGTTATATTTGCTAGGCCTGCGCGCGGGTCGACAACGGTTGCCGACGAAACGCGGGCGGCTTAATCAATCCTTCGCATATGTCACATTTCTACCGGGTTCTCCTGACGGGCGCTTTGCTGCTACCCACGGCCGCGCTGGCGCAGACCGGCGTCGGCACCAGCACACCGGATGCTTCGGCGGCGCTCGAAGTGGCGGCCACTACGCGCGGGCTGCTGATTCCGCGGGTGGCGCTGACGGCCGCCAACGCCGCCTCGCCCCTCACCCTCCCTGCCACGGCGCTGCTGGTGTACAACACCAACGCCGCGATGCCCGGCGGCGTGGGCTTTTACCACAACGCCGGCACCCCCGCCGCCCCGGCCTGGGTGAAACTGATCACGACGGCCAGCCCCGCCGGCGGCGACAACTGGACGAGCGGCGGCAACGCCGGCACTACACCCGCCACCAACTTCATCGGCACCACCGACGCGCAGGATTTCGTGGCGCGCACCAACAACATCGAGCGGCTGCGGCTCAAACAAAACGGCGCCCTCTGGCAACCGCTGCCCAACACCGGCAACACCGCCCTGGGCACCAACACCGCCAACGCGCTGGCAGCCGGCACCAACAACACCCTCCTCGGCGTAAACGCCGGGCAGGCCGTGACCGGCGGCGACGACAACACCTACCTCGGCCGCGCGGCCGGGGCGGCCGCCACTACCGCCAACCGCAACACCGTGGTGGGCAGCGGCGCGGGCGATGTCGTCAGCACCGGCTCGAACAATACGCTCGTGGGGCAGGATGCCGGGGGGCGCTCACGTCGAACGCCAACAACACGTTTGTGGGGCGCCGCGCGGGCGTAGCCAATACGGCCGCCGCCAACACGTTCGTGGGGGCCGATGCCGGCGATGCCAACACCTCCGGCACCCAAAACACCTTCGTGGGGCGCGAAGCCGGGGGCGCCAACACCACGGGCGCGGCCAACACGTTTCTGGGGTTCGGCGCGGGGCTGGTGAACACGGCCTCCAACAACACCTTCATCGGGGCGAATACCGGTTCGGCTACTACCAGCGGCTCCAACAACGTGATGCTGGGCCGCGATGTGGGGCTGGCCAACGTGACGGGCCTCGGCAATACCTACCTCGGCGACAACGTGGGCGCCCTGGCCACCAGCGATTTCAACACCCTCGTGGGGCGCGTGGCCGGTAGCGCCCTCACGGCGGGCGCCAACAACACCTTCGTGGGCAACGCGGCCGGCCTGACGCCCACCACCGGTTCGCAACTGACGCTGGTGGGCAACGGCGCCGATGCCTCGCCCACCATCACCAACGCCACGGCCATCGGCAACGGCGCCACCGTGACGGCCTCCAACGCGCTGGTGCTGGGCAATGCGGCGGTCAATGTGGGCATTGGCGTCAATTCGCCGGCGCAGCGGCTGCACGTGGCGGGCACCGGCGGCACCCCCAACATCCGGCTGGGCAGCCTCGGCGGCACCGGCACCCGGATGGTGGTAGCCGACGCCAACGGCGACCTCAACACGCAGGCCATCCCCGGCGGCGGGGGCAGCAACTGGAGCCTGACCGGCAACGCGGGCACCGTATCCGGCACCAATTTCCTGGGCACCACCGATAACGTCGAGCTGACCCTGCGGACCAACAACGCCAATCGGCTGCAACTCCGCGTCAATGGCGCGCTCTGGCAATTGATGGCCTCTACCACCAACACGGCCCTCGGCAACAACACCGCCGCCGCCCTCAGCAGCGCCACCAACACCACCCTGCTCGGCAACGGGGCGGGGGCGGCCATTACGTCGGCGGCCAACAACACGCTGGTGGGCCATTTGGCCGGTACCGCTGCCACCGGCGCGGGCAACACGCTGGTGGGGTCGGGCGCGGGCGATGCCGTGACCTCCGCCACCAACAACACCGCGCTGGGCCTCAACGCGGGCGGCGCCACCACCACCGGCGCCGCCAACACCTTCGTGGGCCAGAACGCCGGGCAAACCAACTCCACCGGCGCCAACAACACCCTGCTGGGGCAGGGCGCCGACGTGGCCACGGCCGCCCTCAGCAACGCCACGGCCGTGGGCAGCGGCGCCACCGTAGGCCAAAGCAACGCGCTGGTACTCGGCAACAACGCCGATGTGGGCATCGGCACCGGCACCCCCGCCCGGCGCCTGCACGTGGCGGGCACCGGCGGCACGGCCAACGTGCGGCTGGGCAGCCTGAGCGGCACCGGCACCCGGATGGTGGTAGCCGACGCCAACGGCGACCTCAACACGCAGGCCATCCCCGGCGGCGGCGGCGGCTGGAACCTGACCGGCAACGCGGGCACCGCACCGGCCACCAACTTCGTGGGCACCACCGACGCGCAAGACCTCGTGTTCCGCACCAACAACACCGAGCGCCTGCGCCTCAAACAAAACGGCGCCCTCTGGCAACCGATGCTGCAAGGCACCACCGTGATGGGCAACGGCTCGTTCAACGCCACCGCTACCGGCACCGAAAACACCATCTTCGGCGCCGATGCGGGCCCCAACATCACCACCGGCGCCACCAACGTGCTGGTGGGCAACAGCTCGGGCGCCAACATCACCACGGGGGGCATCAACGTGCTGATCGGCTCTACCACCGGCAACAACCTCACGACGGGCATCCGCAACACCATTATCGGGTCGGTGAGCGGGCAGGCGCTGCAAACCGGCGACAACAACACCTTCGTGGGCGGGCAGGCGGCGGGCGCGGCCGTCGGCTCGCGCAATACTGTGCTGGGCGCCTCGGCGGCCACGGCCCTGCTGGCCGGCGCCGACAACACGCTGCTCGGCTACCGCGCCGGGCGCAACATCACCAACCCCAACAACAACGTGATGATCGGCTCCGACGCGGGCACCGGCTGCGTGGGCGGCGCCAACAACACGCTCGTGGGCACCGGCGCCGACGTCACGTTCACGGCCATCACCAATGCCACGGCCATCGGCTACACGGCCATTGCGAGTGGGTTGAGCTCGACTTCGTTGGGCGGCACGGCGTCGGCGTCGGGGGCCAACTCCACGGCCCTGGGCCACGGCGCGAGCGCCAACTCGGCCAACTCGACGGCCATCGGCAGCGGCGCCGTGGCGTCGGCCAGCGATGCGCTGGTACTCGGCAACGCAAGCGCCAACGTGGGCATCGGCGTATCGAGTCCGCTGCGGCGCTTCCACGTGGCGGGCACCGGCGGCACGGCCAACGTGCGGCTGGGCAGCCTGAGCGGCACCGGCAACCGCCTCGTGACGGTAGACGCCAACGGCGACCTCCTCGCCACGAACTCAGCCGTGACGGGTCTCGACGTAAACGGCTCGGTAGGCGCCGGCTACACCACCCTGAGCGCCAACACTACCCTCGACGGCACGCACTACACCGTGCGCCGCTTCGGCGGCTGCAACACCATCACGCTGCCGAACGCCAACACCTGCGCGCGGCGCATCTACGTCATCATCAACTCCAACGGCCAGGGAGCGTTTACGGTGAATGTTACGGGCGGCGGTCAGGTGTACGACGACATCACCAACACCAACTTCGCCGGTGCCAACGCCTTCCCGGCCGCCACGCGCCTGGTCATTCAGAGCGACGGTACCAATTGGCTCGTGATCGGGCGGTAGGGCGCTGCTTACGGGGGGCGCCCTGCTCAGGGCAGCCACGCGGTTGTGTATCGTGGCGAGCGCCGTCTGGGCGCCGCGTGGCAGAAACTCTTGGCAGTCTGCCACGCGGCGCCGAGACGGCGCTCGCCACGTTTGCAGCGGCCGGCGCCGCGTACTACTCGGCGCTACTTCCGCGCCTGCCCCGTCCCCGCCTCCAGCGCCCGCAGGCGCGCCTCGAAGCTGGCGGTGGTTGTTTCGGCGGCGTGGGCGCGGGCGCGGGTGGCGTCCAGCTCGGCTTTCAGCTCCTTGATGGCTTCGAGCAGCACGGGCGTCATCCGACTGTAATCAACGGATTTGTAGCCGGTTTTCGGGTCGGTCAGCACCATTTCCGGATACAGCGCCTCCACTTCCTGCGCGATGAAGCCGATTTGCTTGTCGGCCGTGAAGTTTTTCTCCCGGAACTCCTCGCGCCGCCAGAAATAGGTGTAGCCGCTCAGGGCCAGCACATTGGACAGGGCGTTTTGCAGGGGCGTAATATCTTTTTTGTAGCGCCTATCGGAGCAGGTGTAGGCGCCACCGCAGAAGCTCACCTGCCCGCCCACCGTGAGGGTGCCGGTGATGCCGGTATTGCCGACGTTGTAGAAATTGCCCACCACGTGGAGCTTTTCGGTGGGGGTGGTGGTGCCTACGCCCAGGTCGCCGCCCACGGTGGCCGTGCCCGTCACGGCGGCGTTGCCGGTGATGCCGGTATTGCCGGCGTTAAAGAAATTGCCGACCACGTGCAGCTTTTCGGCCGGGGCTGAGGTGCCGATGCCGACGTTGCCGACGTCGGGGTTGAGCGCCAGCGGGGCCCAGCCCAGCACGGCATTGGCCGCGTCGAAGGCGTGCCCGCCCACCGTGGCGACGCCGGCGAGCGTACCGACCACTACGCGGCTCATCGGGGTGCCGGCCGCCCCGCCCAGGGTGTTGAACCAGTCGGCGGCGCCGGTGCCGGGGTTGGTGGTATAGGCCCGCAGGCCGCCGGGGCCGCTCACGGTGGCGCTGCCTATCGTGACTGCGCCGCTGATGTTGGCCCCATCAAGCACCGGCGCGAGGAGCGTTCCCAACGGCTCGATCAGCAGCGAGCCATCCCCGGTGGGCGCCCCCCCGAAGACCATCGCCACGGCGGCCACCTGCGGGGCGGCCCACGTCGAGCCGCCGCCGCCGCCGTCCAGCCGAACGCCGCCGCCGCCGCCGAGGCCGGCAGCGACGCCGCCTTGCCCCAGGCTGCCGGGGCCGCCCGGCGTGAGGTTGCCGCCGGGGGCGCCGCCGGCCGTGGTGGTGCCCGCCTCGCCGGCAAAGCCGCCGATGCCGCGCATATCGCCGGGGCCACCGCCGTAGTATTGCGGCCCCGACCGTCCGCCCCCGCCCCCGCCCGACGCCACCAGCAGGCGGTCGGCGAGGGCGCCGGGCGCGCGGCGCAAATCAGTAGCGCCGCCGCCCGCCGCGCCAAAGTTGGTACCGGCGCCGCCGCCGTTGTAGCCGGCCGGGCCAGTGCTGTTGCTGCCTACGATGTTATTGGCTCCGGCCCCGCCCACCTGCACCACCAACGCCTGACCGGGCGTGACGGCCACCTCGCCCACCAGCCGGCTGCCCGGTGCGCGCGCCGGACTGCCCGGCGGCGGTGTGCCCCCCGCCAGGAACTGCCCCCCGGCCGCGCCGTGGGCCGTTACCCGAATCCGAAACACGCCCGGCGGCACGGTGTAGGTCTGCGGGCCGCCCGTATAGGCAAACAGCGTATCGGCCGGCACCGGCACCGAAGCGGCGCTCACCAGCTCCTGCCAGCGCACGCCATCCCAGTAGTTGAGGCGGCCGGTGGTGGTATTGAAGACGTGCAACCCCGCCGCCGGCGCCGCAATGGCATCGCGTTGGGGCTGCGTCATTCGCGGCAGGAGTTGCCCGCGCGTGGTGGAGCTGACATCGAGCGCCGCCGACGGATGCGGCGTGGTGGTGCCGATGCCCACCTGGCCGCTCCCGCTCACGCTCAACCCCGCCGCGCCGCCGCCCGTGAGCAACTGGCCATTGAGGTTGAGCGCCTGCGTGGCCGTGTGGTTGCCGAGGTGGTCGGCTCCGACAGGCAGCGTAACCGTGTTGCCGGCGCTGATGCCTAGCGTCTGGCCGGTAAGGGTCAGGGTTTGCGGAAGGGCCGCCGTGGTCTGCACGGTGCCATCAGGAAACCGGAAGCCGCCCGTGGTGCTGAATACCTGCCCCTCGACGGTGAGTTTTTGCGTCGCCGCCACGTTACCGACCCCCACGTTGCCGCCGGGGTTGAGGTAAAGCGGGCGCCAGTTGTCGAGCGCATTGTTGTGGGCACCTACTGTGGCTCGTCCGCCCAGCAGCCCAACAACCACACGGTCGTCGGTGACGACGTGGTTGCCGATGTTGGCCGCAATCCAACTTACGGCGTTGTCGTTGGTCATATTCACCTGCCCGTCAACACCGATGGTGATTCCTTTAACTGGCACACCGCTGGTATAGCTGCCTTGCAGGGGGTTGGCGCCCAGGTTGAGCGTCTGCGTGGCGAGGTGGTTACCGAGGTTGTCGGCGGCGCCCCCACCGCCCACCGGCACCCACACGGTGCCGCCATAGACGTAGAGGCCGGGCACGTTATCGGTCTGGTAAATCGTCAGGCCCGGCGCGGGCGCGCTGATGGCATTGCGCTGCGCCTGCGTGAGGCGCGGCAGGAGCAGGCCTTTCTGGGTGGAAGACACATCGAGCGCCGCCGACGGATGCGGCGCCATCGTGCCGATGCCAACCCCGTTCTGGGCTACGGCCGGCGCACCAGCCAGCAATCCCAGCCCGATACCAAAAAAGCGTAACGAGTTTTTCATTCGGAAGCACTTGACCAGCGGCAGCGCACGACCGCCGCAGAAACAAAAATACCGCCTTTACACGGGTGTTTGCTATATGCACGGAGCGCGGTCTCCGGCCCGATGCCCCGCGTCCCTACTTCCGCGCCTGCCCAACACTGCCCGCTTCCAGCGCCCGCAGCCGCGCCTCGAACGAGGTGGTGGCGGCCGAGGCGCGGTCGGCGCGGGCGTTAGCGGCTTCCAGCTTCGCGTTCAGCTCCTTGATGGCTTCGAGCAGCACGGGCGTCATCCGGCTGTAATCGACGGACTTGTAGCCGGTTTTCTCGTCGGTCAGCACCATCTCCGGGTAGAGCGCCTCCACTTCCTGCGCGATGAAGCCGAGTTGCCGGTCGGCCGTGAAGTTCTTTTCCTTGAACTCCTCGCGGCGCCAGAAGTAGGTGTAGCCGCTCAGGTTGAGGACGTTTTGCAGCACGTTTTGCAGCGGCGTGATGTCCCGTTTGTACCGCCGATCAGAGCAGGTGTAGGCGCCGCCGCAGAAGCTCACCGTACCGCCCACGGTGAGCCTGCCCGTGATGCCGGTATTGCCGACGTTGTAGAAGTTGCCCACCACGTGCAGCTTTTCGGTGGGGTTAGCGATGCCGATGCCCACGTTGCCGCTGCCGGGGTCGGGGTTGATGGCCAGATTAGCCCAATACTGCGGGATGTTGTTCACGTCGAAGATGTGCCCGCCCACGGTGGCCACGCCGTTGAGGGTGCCGGCTACGACGCGGCTCATAAAGGTGTTGGCCGCCCCGCCGAAGGCCGAAAACCAGTCGGTGGTGCCGGAGCCGGGGTTGGTGGTGTAGGCGCGTACGCCGCCGATGCCGCGCACATCGAGGTGGGCCGTGGGCGCCGCAGTGCCGAGGCCCACCGCGCCGAAGGGACTAACCAGCAGGCCGCCGGCTCCGCCACCCGTCAGGAGCTGGCCGTTGAGGTTGAGCGGCTGCGTGGCGGTGTGGTTGCCGAGGTTATCGGCGCCGAGGGGCAGGCTGGCCAGTACGAAAGTCCGTACGGCGCGTTGGGTCGGCACCACGTCGTCAGCGTTGGCGGCCAGCGTAGCATCCGACGAAAACGCCCGCACGGGCACACCGCTTTCGAGCTGCACCGCCCCCGGCGCCACCCGCAGCGCCACCGGGCTGGACACGCGCTCGATGAGCGCAAACTCCGCTACCTGCACGTTGCCGCCCGCGGCCGGGTTCCAGGCACTCGTGATCAGCAGCCGATAATGGAGATAGGCCGTGGTATTGGCGAAATCGTAGGTGAGGGTTTGGGTGATGTTCGCCGGAGCCGTGGCCGAATGGAGGACCACCTCGGTGCCGGGCGCGAAGGTGGGATCCTGAGAGGCTTCCAGGCGCCAGACCGAAGGCGCCTGCGGCCCCACCAGAACGGAAATCTGGTAGCGCGTCGCCACCGTGGGCTGCCCGAGGGTGTAGCGCACCCACTGCGGCAGCGTCGCCGAAGCCCCTTCCCAGAAGGTCGTGCTGTTGTTGTCGTAGGCGGCGGCCACGGACGTACTGGGGTTCGTAGAGCTGGCCGCCGCGCTCGCGATGGACGCCGGGGCGTACCCTCCCCCCTCCGTGCCCACTACGTGCAGCTTGGCCGTGGGTGCATTCGTGCCGACGCCCACGTTGCCGCCGGGGCTGAGGGCCAGGTCGGTCCAGGCATCGAGGGCGGCGGTGTGGCCCCCCACGGTGGCTACCCCTGCGAGCAGCCCGCTCACCACGCGGGGGCCGGTGGCGCCGCCGGCGCTGGTGGCAATCCAGTTGGCCGTGCCGGAGCCGGAGTTGGTGGTGCTGATGCGGGTCTGGCCATCGGGTGCCACGCTCAGGCCGGTGGCGGCCGGGCCGGTGGCGGTGCCGGTGAGGCGGTGGGTGCCCAGGGCCAGGTTTTGGGTGGCGGCGTGGTTGCCGAGGTTGTCGGCGCCGGGGGGCAGCATTACGGTGTTGCCGTTGCTGATGCCTAGGGTCTGGCCGCTGATGCTCAGGGTTTGGGCGGCGGCGGCGGTGGTCTGCACGGTGTTGTCGGGGAAGCGGAAGCCGCCGGTGCTGCTGAAAATCTGCCCGGCCACTTCCAGCGGCTGCGTGGGCGCGGCCGTGCCGATCCCTACGTAGCCGCCGCCGGGGTTGAGGGTCAGCGGTGTCCAGGCGCTCAGGTCGCGCGTGTGGCCGCCCACCGAGGCCACCCCATTGTAGCTGCCCACCACCAGGCGCGGGCCGAAAAACGAGCCAAAACTGCCCGCCACCCAGCTCGACATCCCCGCCGACGCCGTGTTGTTGACGGTCAGTTGCCCATCGCCCGACAACGACAGGCCGGTGCTGGTAGCGACACTGGCCGGTAGCGTTCCCTGGATCGGCCAATTGCCCAGGTTGACCATCTGCGTGGCGGTGTGGTTGCCGAGGTTGTCGCTGGGTAACGACACGGTATTGCCGCCGCTCAAACTCAGGCTCGTGCCGCTCACGCTCAGGGTCTGGTTGTCGGCATCGGCGACGGTGCCGCCGCTGCTGAGGCTGATGGTAGCGCCGGTTTTGGAGAGGACGGGCACCGTGGTCAGCACCGAGTTGTCGGGGAAGCGGAAGCCGCCCGTGGTGCTGAACACCTGCCCTTCGACGGTCAGTTTTTCGGTAGCGGCGGCATTGCCCACGCCCACGTTGCCGCCGGGGTTGAGGTAGAGCGGCGCCCACCCCGACAGCGCGGCGGTATGCGCGCCGAGCGTGGCGCGACCGCCGTTGTTGCCGCTCACCACGCGGTCGCCGGAGGGCATACCCACGCTGGCGCCGATCCAGCCCGCAACGGCCGTCAGATTTACCTGCCCGTTGGGCGCCACCGTGAGGCCGGGCGTCGCGCCCGTAGTGGCGCTGCCGGCCAGGGCGTTGGCGGCCAGGTTGAGGGTCTGGGTGGCCGTATGGTTGCCGAGGTTGTCGGCGCCGGTGCTGGCGGTAACGGCCGTGGTCTGCACGGTGCCATCGGGGAAGCGGAAGCCGCCTGTGGTGCTGAATACCTGCCCTTCGACGGTCAGTTTTTCGGTGGCGGCGGCGTTGCCCACGCCCACGTTGCCGCCGGGGTTGAGGTAAAGCGGCGCCCACGCCGACACGGTGTTGTTGTGCCCCCCCACGGTGGCCCGCTCGCCGAAGGTTCCGATCACCACGCGGTCGCGCGTGAACGAGGCGGCCGTGGTCGCGCTGCCGATGTTGGCCGCTACCCAGTTGCCGTTGAAGGGCGTGGTGAGGCTGACGCGCCCATCGGCGGCCACGGTCAGGCCGGCGGTGGGGTTGCCGATGAATCCGCCGCCCACGAAGCCGCCGAGGGTCGGGGCGGTGCCCGTCAGCGGGTAGTTGCCCAGGCTGAGCGCCTGCGTGGCCGTGTGGTTGCCGAGGTTATCGGCGGCGCCGCTCCCGCCGCCCACCGGCACCCAGGTGGTGCCGCTATACAGGTAGAGGCCGGGCGTGTTGTCGGTCTGATAAATGGTCAGGCCGAGCGCGGGGGCGCTGATGGCATCGCGCTGCGCCTGCGTGAGGCGCGGCAGCAGCAGCCCCTTCTGGGTCGAAGACACATCGAGCGCCGCCGACGGATGCGGCGTGGTGGTGCCGATGCCAACCCCGTTCTGGGCTACGGCCGGCGCACCAGTCAGCAGCCCCACCCCGATACCGAAGAAACGTAAAGCGTTTTTCATCCGAAAGCACCGCTTGCCGCCCGCAGCACACGACCACGAACCCCGGCAAAAGTGCCCCTCGCCCCCACCCGCCCGCAAGCCCGCCGGTACCAACGACCGCCCGCCGTGTACGAACAACGGCAGAATGGCGCGGCGAGTCGGCGTAGAGACGCGTCTTCGCGTCTCCGGCGGTTGGGCGACGGCGGTTGGGCGACGGCGGTTGGGCGACGGCGGTTGGGCGACGGCGGTTGGGCGACGGCGGTTGGGCGACGGCGGTTGGGCGACGGCGGTTGGGCGACGGCGGTTGGGCGACGGCGGTTGGGCGACGGCGGTTGGGCG
>ERZ1066122.2848-NODE-2848-length-10743-cov-8.025636_pt1 | contig 10743 bp, 13 predicted proteins | sample MGYA00382769_ERZ1066122 | MGnify/ENA primary metagenome ERZ1066122 (study PRJEB33369, sample SAMEA5778352) | biofilm metagenome | biome: Industrial cooling water; feature: Water cooling tower basin; material: Biofilm | place: United Arab Emirates | collected...
TCCTCATGCTCGCAAAAGCCGTCAAACCAACAACCAATGCTTAACACCGGCTAGCGGGGCATGGTCGCCGTTGGGGGGTAACTGGACGAAGGCAACGGTATTTATGCGTACCGGCGACGTGCAGTTGCCCAACCGCGTCGGCGTGGGTGTTGATATGGAAACGGCGACGGTACTACCTGCCTCGGCCCCCACGAGGCTGGCCGTCGAAGGCACCATCAGCGCGCGCGGGGTGCGGGTGGTGGCGCTGGGCAGCCCCTGGCCCGACTATGTGTTCGCACCCACCTACGTCTTGCGGCCACTGAGCGAAGTAGCCGAATTCATCGCCGCGCACCACCACCTGCCCGATATGCCTTCGGCCGCGTAGGTAGAAAATGAGGGCCTCGACCTGCCCGCGATGGACGCCCAACTGCTCCGCAAAGTCGAGGAGCTGACGCTGTATCTGTTGCGGCTGGAAGAGGAGAACAAAGCCCTGCGGGCACGGGTGAGCGCCCTGGAGGCCAACGTAAAGCCGTAACTCCAATGCAACGCTCTCTGATGTTTTGGCTGGCTTCCCGTTTGGGGGGCAGCCTGCTGGCGCTGCTGTGGCTGGCAGCCCCGGCGCGCGCGCAAGCCGTGGAGTGGGCCGTGGTGACGGGGCAAAGCCACAATAACGGGGCTCCAAATTGGCTCACCGTCAGTGGTATAAGGGTGGATGCCGGCTTCAATGCGTATCTCTGCGGCTACTTCGTCGATTCGATGACTATCGGCGCGTTCACGCTATATGCCCCCGACTCCCTCAACAAACGCACCGGCGATGGCTTCGTGGCGAAACTAGACCCGAATGGCCAGTGCGTGTGGGCGGTCTCGTGCGGCGGGCAGGCGGTGCGGGGTACATCCGCTGACGGGTACGGCCTGATCAGCACCCTGACCCTTGATCCGCTGGGCAATCCGATCATCATCGGTGCGTCCAATAGCTACGCGATGCGTTTCGGGCCCATTTCGCTTTGCAACGCCAGCGATCACACAGATCTGTTTGTGGCGAAACTCAACGGAACCACCAGGCAATGGCTCTGGGCGAAGCGGTTGGGCGGCAGCGACGACGAGTCGGCTAGTAGCGCGTAGTGTGCGATGCCGCCGGCAACGTGTATGTGGCAGGCAGTTTCCAAAGCCCGACCGTGCAGGTCGGCGCCACGCACCTCACGCGGCGCTATTACCGGGATATGCTACTGGCCCGGCTCGACGGCGCCACCGGCCAGTGGCACTGGGCTACGCGCGCCGGAGCGCCGGGCCGCCTGGCTCTTGACGGCCGTGTCCACATCTACGTGACAGGCTCCGTGCTTCGGGAAGCAGATTTTGGCGCCGATACGCTGCGGACCTACGTAAGCGGCAGCAGTTGCACGTATGCAGCTAATCACCAAGCTTTCGTTGCCCGAGCTAGCGCATCTAGCGGCGCGTGGCAGTGGGCCCGCCAGTGGGGCGACAGCAACGTATCCGGTATCTACCGCTACGGGGGCGTGGGCGCGTACGGAACAATGGTAGATTCGCGCGGTGTCATCACCGTACTCGGAACCCTGAGAATGTGCCAAGCCGTGCAGGTTGGAAGCTTTACACTAACCAACAACAGCCAGACCTACCAAGAGTTGGGCTGTGGCCGGACGCAGTATATGGACGATATGTTCATCGCACAGATGGATTCAATGGGCAACTGGATCAACGCCGCCGTCTATGGCGGCGCAGGAGAGGAGTACTTTAACGGGGCGGTAATACAGCCTAATGGCACCCTGTGGGTTCAGGGCCTTGGGGGCTACGCGCATCCCGGAGTTGGTTCCTCGTTCGCATTAGGCGCATTGCCGGTACAGATCAATGGTCTCACCACGATGTGGGCGCAGTTCGACCCACTAACGAACACCTGGACCGACGTCGTCACAATCCCGAGCTCGCTATATGGGCCAATCGCCGTGGATGCGTTGGGCCGGCGCTATGGCAGTAGTTGCTTCACGACGCCCACTCTTCAACTGGGCAGCGTCATAACCAATGGGTTGCCAAGCGGGAGAACTAGTTACCTGGCGCGTTTCGGGGCTGGCCCCCTGTCGGTTGCCAAAGACAGCAGGGCATCGGAAGGGTTGATTGTGTGGCCCAACCCGGCCGACGGGAAGGTGCAGGTCAGCGGCGCGGCGCCGGGCCTAACCTTGTGGCTGCTGGACCTGCAGGGGCGCCGGGTGCGTGAGGAACGGATGCCCGCCTCCGGCGCGCTAGCGCTGCCTATATCGGGGCTGGCGGCCGGTGGATATGTGGTCCGAGTACCCGCCACGGGGCAAGTAAAGCGGCTGGTAGTTGAATAAGATCATCCTTTCGCAATTCTCGACAGATGAAGAAGCTGCCCGTATTGCTGGCTGCCGTGTGCGCCAGTCTTCAAGCTCGCGCCCGGAATCCACCGATCACAGGTACGGATATCGTCAAGTCGGTTTATCAGAACCGCTCGTTGCGGGCTACCAACTCCATCTGGCTGCAACCCGGCTTCTCAGTTTCCTCGGGTGGTTTTGAAGCGCGCGTGGCACCTGATCCGGCTACGCACGGAAGTTGGAGTGACCCGTTGCCGTGGGTCTTACCGGACGAAAATGAGACATTTGTCGGAGTACATACCCACGTACTGCCAAATGGTAAAGTGCTTTCTTGGCAGGGGCATAACGATGATGATAGAGGGCATTTAGGGGCGCACGTAGCAGTTTGGGAGCCGATTGCCGGCACTTTTCGCCAGTTTGACAATGACGTAACGGATATTTTTTGCAGCGGGCACACCTTCACGTCTAACGGAAATCTGTTTGTTGCGGGTGGACATTGGGGTGATCATAATTACAGTGCTGATGGTATAACTCCCGGACCTTTTCCTTCCAATATTCTGGTTGATCCTACAACTGGCCGCCCTAACGATGGCTTTATCGGCCTCAGAGACGCCGATACCTTCGACTGGCTCGCAACCACCACTCCCAGTGGTGCCCCGTGGGTGCAGCTACCCGATATGACCGACCGCCGTTGGTACCCCACCGTCACCACACTCTCCAACGGTAAACTATTGGTGATTGCCGGGCAGCGTTTCGGCGGCATTTCCAGCGTGTTGCCGGAAGTGTGAAACGCCGGCGTATGGGAGCCGCTCACTGGCGCCCAAAACGTAACGCTTCCTGACTATCCGTGGATGTTCGCGGCGCCTAATGGCAAAGCGTTCTGCGCCGGACCGTTGCGCGAAGGGCGTTACCTCGACCCGGCTTTCGTTAATACCACTACCAATACTATTGGCCGTTGGGAATCAACGATCTACAACACGAATTACAACCCTGGCTCTGGTATCATTCGCGGCGCCGGTTCGGCCGTGATGTATGCCAAAGGCCGGATTCTGATTGTAGGCGGAACCGGACTCAACAACCAGAGTACGCCTACCGCCGAATGGATCGACCTGACGGCTACCACGCCCGTGTGGCGCACGGCCGGCACGATGCAGTTCGCGCGGCAGCATCTCAATGCTACCCTGTTGCCCACGGGGCAGGTGCTCATTACGGGTGGCTCGCGCACCAGCACCAACTACGAGTACGATGCCGTGCTGCCGGCCGAGCTGTCTGTGGACGCCACCCGCTGCCGGCACCATCGGCCCCGGCACCTGGCAGACGCTGGCCTCGATGCAGGTGCCACGCCTCTACCACTCTACGGCCGTGCTGCTGCCCGATGGGCGCGTACTGAGTACGGGCTCCGGCGCGCGGGGCAATTTCATTTCGCACACCGACTACGAGGTGTTTTCGCCGCCGTACCTGTTCGCGGCCGGGCCGCGCCCGCAGCTTACGGCCTCGCCGGTGGCGGTGAAGTATGGGCAAGGCTTTTCGGCTTCGGTGGCGCCCACTACCCCGGCCACCACCATCGGCAAGGTGCGGCTCTTGCGACTGGCCTCCGTCACGTACGCCTTCGACCAGAACCAGCGCGGCCTTGAATTGAGCTTTACGCAGAGCGCCAACACGCTGACCATCGCCCCGCCTGCCAGCGCCAACGATTGGTGCCCGTCGGGCCACTATTGGCTTTTTGCCGTGAATACGGCGGGGGTACCTTCGGAAGGGCGCATCGTGCATATCAGCGCCAGCCCGTGCGCGCAACCCACCACTCTCACGCTCAGCGTGTCGGCGCAGACCGGAGGCGGCTGCACGACCCCCCGAACCTTGATGGCCGGCGGTACCAACATCAGTGGCACCGGGCCGTTTTACTGGACCCTCGACGGTGTGCCCCAATCGGGAAATGGCCCGACGTTTACGGTGCAGCAAGGGCTTAATTTTTCCAATAAATTCAGTCATCGGGTCGGCGTCAGTGCGGTGCCTACCTGCGGCGGCGCTGCCCTTACGGCGGAGCTTACCGTCACGAGTTATTTTCCTGACTGCCAGCCCAACTGACCGGCGGGCCGTACGAAGTGGATGTGCGGGCGCTATATTGCCGCTACTTTGGCTCCGCCAACACCGTCGGCGCCCTTCAGCGACCCCTGCCAATGCTTCTGTTTTTCGACACCGAAACCACCGGCCTGCCCGCCAACTACCGCGCTCCGCTTACAGATTCGGCCAACTGGCCGCGCGTGGTGCAACTCGCGTGGGTGCTTTTTGATGCCGGCGGCCAGGAGCTGCTGGGCCAGTGCGACCTCGTCCGGCCCGACGGCTGGGCGGTGCCGCCCGGTATGATCCACGGCATCAGCCACGAAGCCGCCGTAGCTGCCGGGCGCCCCCTGCGCGCGGTGCTGGCCGAATTTACGGCCGCCGCCCAACAGGCCGATACGCTCGTGGCGCACAACTTCGATTTCGATCGCGCCATCCTCGGCGCCGAGTACGTGCGGCTGGCGCAGGCCGACCCCATTCCCGCCCGCCGCGCCGTATGCACGATGCGGACCACGACCACCTATTGCCGCATTCCCAACAAAAACGGCTACGGCTACAAGTGGCCCAAGCTCACGGAGCTGCATCACACCATTTTTCAGGAAGGCTTCGACGGCGCCCACGATGCCCTGGCCGACGTACGCGCCACCGCCCGCTGCTACTGGGCGCTGCGGCGGCAAGGGGTGCTGTGAGCGGACTATTGCCCGTTACCGCTGCCGGAGCACAAAAAAATCATCCCGCGTTTAGGCTTCGTCAACGAAGCGCAAACGCTGGATGATGCGTGGCGAAACCGCTGATCGTTGGTCGGCGACTGGCGTTCGGGGTGGGCGGCGTTACTTCGCCGGTGTGGCAGTGCTGGATTTTAGTTTATTGCCAAACACCTTCCGCATTTTGTCAACCTTGGGCCGAATTACCATCGCGCAGTACGGATTGGCGTTCTCGTTGAGGTTGAAGTAGTTTTGGTGGTAGTCTTCGGCCGGATAAAACGTCGTAAGCGGCACGATTTCCGTCACGATGGGCCGGTCGAAGGCGTGTTCGTCGTTGAGCTTTTTCTTGTATTCTTCCGACAGGCGGCGCTGCTCGTCGTCGTGGGTGAAGATAGCCGAGCGGTATTGCGTACCGCGGTCGGCGCCCTGCTGGTTGAGGGTGGTGGGGTCGTGGGTGCCCCAAAACACTTCGAGCAGTTCGGCGAAGGAGATCACGGCCGGGTCGTACGTAATCTGCGCTACTTCGGCGTGGCCGGTCAGGCCGGAGCACACTTCTTTGTAGGTGGGGTTGGCATTTTTGCCGCCCGTGTAGCCGGACACGACTTTGGAAACGCCTTTCAAGTCCTGAAAAACGGCTTCGACGCACCAGAAACAGCCGGCGCCAAAGGTTGCTTTTGACATTTTGGAAGTGGGGGGAGGAGAGGGTTTGGATGACTGTGACGAGCCACGCTGGGCCGTGGCCGTGCTCGCAACAGCCAGACAGCACCCAAGCAAGACGGCAACTAAACGCATAACGGGGCGCGGCCGGATGGTGTCGGCCGCGCCCCGTACTAACAACGATTGCGCCGGAAAAAGGTCGAAAAAATAGTAGCCGGTGGCCTGATGCCGGGTGAGGCCCGGTTGTGGCGCGGACTTCAGTCCGCCGTTGGCGAGCCGCTACACGGCGGACTGAAGTCCGCGCCACAACTAGCCGCCACACCGCCCTACACCACTACCAAATATTACACAGCCGCCGTTTCGGCCGTCTTGGCGAAGCGCGGCGCCACCCGCAGCTCTTTGGTGCCGTGGCCCCACGAGTAGAAGCCTTCGCCCGACTTCACGCCGAGCTTGCCGGCCTGCACCATATTAACCAGCAGCGCGCACGGCGCGTACTTGGGGCGCCCGAAACCGTCGTGCATCACGCGCAGGATGGAGAGGCAGACGTCCAGCCCGATGAAATCGGCCAGTTGCAGCGGCCCCATCGGGTGGGCCATTCCGAGCCGCATCACGGTGTCGATCTCTTCCACGCCGGCCACGCCCTCGAACAGCGTTTCGATGGCCTCGTTGATCATCGGCATCAGGATGCGGTTGGCCACGAAGCCGGGGTAGTCGTTGACCTCCGTGGGGGTTTTGCCCAGGCGGCGCGACAGCTCCATCACCTGCCGGGTGGTGTCGTCGGAGGTGGCATAGCCCCTGATCACTTCCACGAGCTGCATCACCGGCACGGGGTTCATAAAGTGCATCCCGATCACTTTGTCGGGCCGCTGGGTGGCGGCGGCGATGCGCGTGATGGATATCGACGACGTGTTGGTCGCCAGAATCGTGTCGGGCCGACACAGTTCGCTCAGCTCGCGGAAGATGGCGAGTTTGAGGTCGGGATTCTCGGTGGCGGCTTCCACCACCAGATCGGCCGTGGGCGCGGCGTCGGCGAGGCGCGTCACGGGGCGGATGCGGCCGAGCGTAGCCATTTTATCGTCGGCCAAGAGCAGACCTTTGGCAACCTGCCGGTCGAGATTTTTGCCAATCAGGCCGAGCGCGCGGTCCAGGCTTTCCTGCTTGATGTCCACCAGCGTTACCGCGAAGCCGTGCTGCGCGAAAACGTGCGCGATGCCGTTGCCCATCGTGCCGGAGCCGATTACCGTGATTTGCATTGAAAGGGGAGGAGGTGATGCCGGCGGCTCCCGCCGCCGGGCTACGAAAAGTGAGATGCCGAAAAAACCACCTGAATTGGCTGGTTTTTCGGGCCGGCGGCGAATTTACGGCGCGCGATGTATCCTTTCCGCCGAACCGCCCGTAAGAGTCGCCAAGCAGCCGCTCGGGCGGTTGCTCAACCGGAAAAGACCTTTTTTTCACCCTTCCTTTTCTCCCTTACTGCAATGGGCAATCTCCTGTATATCATCGCCGTCGTTCTCGTGATTCTGTGGGCCATTGGCTTCCTCGGAATGAACGTCGGCAGCGGTCTCATTCACATTTTGCTGGTGCTGGCGGTCATCGCCGTGCTGCTCCGCGTGATTCGAGGTAGTGCCGCGTAACGCGGCTCAGTCGCTCACTCACAAACACAACGGCCCGCCGCTCAGCTCTGAGCGGCGGGCCGTTGTGTTTCGGGGCGTACTGAATTAAGCGGCTGATTTAGTTAGGCAATGGACTGCGAACCGGAGGTTCGCAGTCCATTCCGGCTACCGCAAACAGTCTCCAAGTCACGCTGCGGCCTACCGGCCTCGGCCTACGTCGAAGAGCAGATTGAAGCGGATTTCCGGCTGGCCATACATAAATCCGTTCTCAACGGAGCTGAAATTGTAGAGCACCAGAATGTCGAACGCCGCCCGACTGCCCATCTGCTGGCGGTAGCCCAAGCCTGCGAACGTTGAATTAACCGTACCACGGTAGGTGGAGAGGCGGTTGTTGATGTCGAAGGCGGGCACTTCGACGCGCAAAATTTCGTGTTCGGCGTGGGCAAAGATGTGTTCGGTAATCAGCGCCTGCCCAAATACCCGTGTGCCGACGTTGTTGAATTTCAGCGACACGCCGTTGCCGCTGATAGAGCTGTAATTGTACACTAAACCCGGCCCGGCCGCGAAGCGGTCGGTGATGCGGTAGCCGAGCATCGCGGCAACGCCCACACCGAAAAACCGATACCCGTACGACGAGCTGAAGCCCAAGTCGGGATTGCCCGTCACAAACCACTTCGAGCTGCCCGATTCTTTCTCCGATGTGGTGGGCACCGGTGAACCTACGCCCTCCGGCACCGGCCGCTTGGCCGCCGGCAGCGTGGCTTTGGGCTGCGCCGGGCGGGCGGGCTGAAACGTGCCTTCCGGCGCCGTCTGGGGCGAGGCGGCCGGGGGCATATTGTCCATCGATTGCTTCGGATTGCCCATCGGCGGGAGCAACGGCGGCTCTTCCAACGGCGGCAGGGCGTCGAGCTGCGGCTTCACACCGGTCGTGTCAACCTGAGCTGATGCCTGCCCGGCCAGCAGAAGCGCGGCCACTACCGCCGCCGAAGAAAACAGGTGAGAAAAACGCATCGAGAGAAGAGAGACGAGAGAGGAAAAAAAAGGAAGCGCGCCTGCCAACCGCCGCAACTACGCCAACTGCCCGGCGTGCAGCCGTTGCCGCTGCGCCTTGATGACTTCGTCGGCCAGATACTCTTCGTACGAGATGCGCTTGTCGAGCAAACCGCCGGGCGTCGGCTCGATGATGCGATTGGCGATGGTATCGACGAACTGCAAGTCGTGCGACGAGAACAGCAGCGAGCCGGTAAAATCGCGGAGGGCGTTGTTGAGCGCCGTGATGGATTCCAGGTCCAGGTGGTTGGTTGGCTCGTCGAGCACCAGCACGTTGCCGCTTTGCAGCATCATCCGGCTCAGCAGGCAGCGCACTTTTTCGCCGCCGCTCAATACGTGCGCTTTTTTCAGCGATTCCTCGCCCGAAAACAGCATCCGGCCGAGGAAGCCGCGAATGAAGCTCTCGTCTTTCTCCACTGAAAACTGCCGGAGCCAGTCCACCAGATTCAGGTCCACGTTGAAGAACTCAGCGTTCTCCTTCGGGAAGAAGGCGGGCGTGATGGTGGTGCCCCACTTGAACGTACCGGCGGTCGGCTCGACCTCACCGGCCAGAATCTGGAACAGGAGGGTAGCGGCGCGGTCGTCGCGCCCGACGATGGCCACCTTGTCGCCCTTGTCGAGCGTGAAGGTGAGGTTGCGGAAAATGACTTCGCCGTCCACGCTCGCCGAGAGGTTCTCGACGCTCAGGAGCTGGTTGCCGGCCTCGCGCTCGGGCTTGAACGCGATGTACGGATACTTGCGCGACGACGGCTTGATGTCCTCGATGGTGAGCTTCTGCAACAGCTTCTGGCGCGAAGTGGCCTGCCGGCTCTTGGAGGCGTTGGCCGAGAAGCGGCGCACGAATTCCTCCAGTTCCTTGCGCTTGTCTTCGGTCTTCTTGTTGGCCTCCTGGCGCTGGCGCAAGGCGAGCTGCGAGCTTTCGTACCAGAACGAATAATTGCCCGGATACATCGTGAGCCTGCCGAAATCGAGGTCGGCCATATAGTTGCACACGGCGTCGAGGAAGTGACGGTCGTGACTCACGACGATGACCGTGTTCTGAAAATTGTCGAGAAAGTTCTCGAGCCACAGTACCGATTCGGCATCGAGCGAGTTGGTTGGCTCGTCGAGCAGGAGCACGTCGGGGTTGCCGAACAGGGCTTGCGCCAGCAGTACGCGCACCTTTTCGGAGCCGGTGAGGTCCTGTAGCAGCGAGTGGTGCTTGTCTTCGGTGATGCCGAGGCCGCTGAGCAGCGTAGCGGCTTCGGATTCGGCGTCCCAGCCGTTCATATCGGCAAACTCGGCTTCCAGCTCGGCGGCGCGCTCGCCGTCGGCGTCGGAAAAGTCGGGCTTTTCGTAGATGGCATCTTTTTCCTGCATCACCTTCCAGAGGCGCTCGTGGCCCATCAGCACGGTTTGCAGCACGGGGTAGGGGTCGTAGGCGAAATGGTCTTGCTTAAGCACGGCCAGCCGCTGGCCGGGCAGCATCTCGACACGGCCGGTGGCGGGGTCTATCTCGCCGCTCAGAATCTTCAGGAAAGTCGATTTTCCGGCGCCGTTGGCCCCAATCAGGCCGTAGCAGTTGCCGGGCAGAAACTTGACGGTGACGTCTTCAAACAATACGCGCTTGCCGAAACGAAGCGAAACGTTGGTGGTGCTAATCATCAGCTACATCGTGAAGGAGCGCGACCCCCAAAAACCGGGCGGCGCGGCGGCTTCAAACCGCAAAAATAGGCAACACGCGAGCGCGGGGCCGGGTTCGGGCGGCCCTGCCGGCCGCCGGGGCGCGTAACCTTCGGCGCGCGTAGGCAGTAAGTGGCCCCAAGCAGCCCGTTTGCATCCGGCCCCTCGAACGTAGTAGATTAGGTGCCGGGGAGTCGGCGGGCGGCGAGTTTCATCCCTTCCTGATTTTTCCGACGTCCCGCGTTTCCTTCATTATGGCATTCACCGGCAATCCTCCCGCTGTCTCCGGCCCCGGCCACACGATGCCCGGCGCCCGTCCGCAACCCGCTACTCCGCTCACCGGCTTCGAGCGCCTCGGCATTCGCTACGGCCTGTGGGTTGGCACGGCCTACATCGTGTTTTTTCTGTTGATGAAAGTGCTCGGCCTGCACCAGCGCACCGAGGTGGCCTACGTCAACGGCTTGTTCCTGGTAGTCGGCATCGTGCTGGCGCTGCGCGAGTTCAAACGGGCCACGCACAACCACATTAACTACCTGCCCGGTTTGGGCGTGGGGTTCCTGACGTCGCTGGTGTCGTCGGTGGTGTTGGCGCTGTTTTTCGTGGCCTACTCGACGTTCGATAAGCAGTTCGCCTCGCACGTGATGACGGCCAACCTCTACGGAATGCAGTTGTCGGTGC
>ERZ1066122.2851-NODE-2851-length-10738-cov-5.051016_pt1 | contig 10738 bp, 12 predicted proteins | sample MGYA00382769_ERZ1066122 | MGnify/ENA primary metagenome ERZ1066122 (study PRJEB33369, sample SAMEA5778352) | biofilm metagenome | biome: Industrial cooling water; feature: Water cooling tower basin; material: Biofilm | place: United Arab Emirates | collected...
CTGATACTGGTTGACCGTCCGTTATTCCAGCCATCGCGTCACTCCTTCACGCGGAATTTCAAAACTCCGGTGTCGTATAGCCCCGTGCCTCGGGGCGTTTCGTTCAATGAGAAAGCCAATCCGCTCGGGTCGTCGGGCGTGCCCTCGAGCGAGCCTTGATAGAAGACCTCCGGGAATGCGATCTCCGGGGTGAAGTCGATTTCCTTCTGGGAAATGAGCCAGGTCATCAGTTCGACCCATGAGTCGAGTTGCGATTCCGGGATGTATTCGAATCGGACCTGCCAGAACCGCTGCGTCGAGTAGACGATTGCCTCTTTCCGTCCGGTCGGCGTGATGTTCAGGACGCCAAAATTCTTTTTGTACACGGCGGGAGATTTCCACGCGTTCCCGGGAAACGGACTCACGACGGTCTGTCCCGCCGACGACGTCGAGGTGTAGGTCGTCGCGCCGGTCTTGTCCGTTGCCGTGAATCCGACCAGCGATGCGACGGCCGAGGCCGATCTGGTTCCGGTCGCAAACAGGAGCTCGAAATGCGAACCGCTGGTCGCAATCGTGATTCGGTTTTCCTGCCCGCCGCTCACCGTCCGGTCCGCGGTGACGGTGTAGGTGTTCGTCAGGTCGGCGACCTCGAGGGCGGATTTGATCGCGACGAGGAGGCCGGACAGCGAATAGTATCCGATCGGGAGCGTTGCCTGTTTCTCGTCCCCACCCGGGGCGATCCGGAAATCGATCGACCGGTTCGATTCGCTGACCTGCAGTCCGAAGATGAAGAGCGATCGGGATTTCAGCGCCATTATGTGATCCTCACGTCGGTGGCGTCGGTCGCCTCGCGCACCATTTCGGCGATGCGCATACCGGTCTGCGGGGAATCGAACACGCTCCCCTGGATGACGATTTGGAGCGATTTCCGCTGACGCTCCTCGGTCAGGGCCGGGGCGTCCATGCGCTGCTCGACGGAGTTCGATACCCCGCCGCCCGCGGTCGATACGGCCGCACCGGCCGTTCCGCCGCCCGCGCCGCCCGCCTGGGACCGGAGGAAACCTGAAAACGCCATCAGGGCCGCACCGCCGGCCAATCCCGCGGGGTTCGGCGGCCATAGGGACGAAAGGAACATGATGTTACCGCGGGCGAACGCCTCATCGGCGAGGAACCCGAACAGGAACCCCTTCGCCGCCTCGGACGCTGATTTCTGGCCCGCTCCGAAGGCCACGAAGGCGTTGTTCGCGTTCGCCGAAAACGAGCTGAATACTCGGGCACCGACGGCGCCGAAATCGGCCTGGGCGCGCTGGGCCCGCGCCGAGCCGACCTCGAACGCCCGGGCGACCCCGTCCGCCGTATTCTGGGACGACCGGAGATACCGTTCATTGGCAGATTCCAGCCGCTGGGCTTTCGTTTGCTCGAGCGCCGCGACCCGGAGTTCCGAATTCTCGCGCGTCTGCTCGATCAGGGCTTCCTTCTCGCCGCCGAGGAGGTTCGAGTTCGCCTTGATTTCCGCTATCCGGGCGGCCATCTGCCGCTCCAACTCGACCTTCTGGTTCGCCATGTTCGCGGCGACGTCGGCGGCCGTCATCTCCATCTGGACCCGGGCGTCCAGCTCCTGTTGACGTAGCGTGTTAATTTCCGTCGTGAACTTCCGCTCGTCCTCGACCCGCGATCCCGCGAACGACCGCGACGGCGAGCTCGCGAGCGGCTGCGGGCCCATGACCTCGCCCGGCGCGCCCATCTTCGCCTTGGACGATATGGCGAGCGCCTCCGCTTCGAGCCCCTTCAATTCCTCGCGGAGTTCCGCCAACCGCTCGACCGGCTCGCGGGAGAAGAGTTTCTCGAACAGCGTCCCGGACTTCGAAACCCGGTCCATTTCCGCGATCTCGTTATTGATCTCTCCGATGCGGTTCCGGAGGAACATCGCGCGCTCTTCGCCGTCGCCGAAACGCTCCTTGATGAGGAACGCGATGCCGTCGAGGCCGTCCTTCATCGAGGTCAGGTACTCTTTCAGGGCGGATCCGGCGGCCGGGCCGAACGTCTGGGCAATCGTTTCGCGGATGTCCTTCAAGGCGATGACGAACCGGGTCCATGCGTCGGTCATCCCGCGGACGTCGGTGTCGATCCCCTTCGTGCGCTCCTGGAGTTGCGGGAGCGCCGCCTGCAGGATGGCCTGCGCGCGCCCCTGTTCGTTCAGGGCGCCGACCGTCGTCCCGATGCTCGCCGCGAAATCGCGGTAAGCCTTGTCCGAATCGATGATGACCCCGAGCTGCTTCAAGCTCCGGGTTTGGCCCGTGGCGATCGCCTGCGAGATGCGTTCGAACGCGTCCTCGATCGATCCGCCGAAGACGACCGACGCCTTGCGGGCGACGTCCATGATCTCCGGGATGCGGTCCGCGGATCCACCGAGCTGGATGATCGCCCGGTTCGCGAGGGCGATCGAATCTGACGTGTCGATCAGCCCTCCGGACGCCTTCTGCATCCCGGCGAGGATCGCCTCACCCGAGACGCCGGCCTGGCGCGCGAGGCTCTCGAACTGGACTTCGAGAGATTTCAATTCCTCCGCTTCGGCCGCAAGCGAGAACGCGGTCTTCATCGCGAGGAACGCGGCGCCGACGACGCCGGCAGCAACGGAAACTTTCCCGAGGGTGTCCTGAAGGTTCCGAACCGAATCGACCGAATCGCCGATCTTCTGGGCGAACGCTTGGGAGTCTAGGTCTAAGACGAAATCAATTTTGTCGTTAGCCATCCCCGCACCTTACTTCCCGAAGAGCGCCGTCATGGCCTCTTTCGCTTCCTGTCCACTCACCACTGCCGCTTCGGCCTCCTCATGGATTCGAAGCATTTCTTCCGGACTCATCGGAACCAGTGACTTGTAGAACTCGACTTGCTTCTCGAAATAAACTTTGTCTCCGATCGCGATCGCCGTGATGTAACAATCGTTGACCCACTCTTGAGCGCGTAGCTTTCTCGACTCCGTGAGAAGCGCGAAAAATAACCGACACTCCATCGCCAAAACATCCCTGGGGAGCCACCCGTAAAAGCTGCATACTTCTGCGAGTAGCGGGGCCATCTTCGGGAGATAGCCACCAAACGCCGGTTCCTCTACGGGGAGACCGAGGCGCTCGGCTTGCTTTCTTCTAATCTCGGACTTTTTTTTTCCGCGTTCACGTGAGCTTTTCCGGCGAGGTACTCCATCAGCAGGTTCACGACCTGGCCGATTTGAATGTGGCTCATCCGGGTGATGACCTCTCGGGTCACCGTCGGACACGCCACCGAGAACAATCGATCATAGGCATCGTGGAGCTGCTCGACCGTCGGGCTTTTCCCGTTCAGCGAGTGCAGGGCTTCCATGGCGACCATGACCTCCATGAACTTCGACATGTCCATGGGCTCGATGACGTGGACGTCCTTGAACAGGCGGAACGCGAGAGGCTTCATCCGGATCGCGTCGATATCCGCGACCATTTCGACCTCGCCCGCCTTTAAACGCTCTTGGATCTTCCCCTGCTCCGCGCTCTTCACCATTTGCATACGGTATCGGGCCGTAGCAATCCACGCGATCCAACCCAGGATCAGAACCGCGATAGTGATGAGAACGTGGAGCAGGGTCATGTCCATTCCTTACGGGAGCGTTGGGTCAAGCGTTGGATCGCCGAAGATGAAGTACTTCGCCGGCGTCGTAGTGAAGTCCGGGAGAATCGTGAACTCCAGTTTCAGGCCGCGTTGCTTGTTCGAATCGAATTCGACTTCGATCGCGGACTTGCAAACGGCCTTGAAGAATTTGAAATCTTCCGACTTGTCCGAATCCGCTTTCGCAAGCGGGTGAAGAACGAGTTCCGCGGCGTCCGAGTTTAACTGGCGTCCGATCTGGTTGTTCACGAAGATCGCCTTGTTCGTCGGGGTCACGCCGTCGACTTCGAGCGACGAGTAAGGCATCGCGATCTTCCACTTGTCCTTGTCCGCGCTCGCCGCGACGGTGAGTTCCACCGTGTATTCTTGCGAGGTGAGAACCGAGTCGATCGGAGCGTCGCCGGTCTGGTCGATCTTGAGGTCGGTGTATTTCTGGTTGAGTTTAACCTTCACGCCGCCAATCGTGCCGCCGAGGTTGACGCCGTCGAAATCGATACTGCACGGTCCGAGTCGAAGGTCGTTTGCGTTGAATGAAAATGCCATGCTCTTCTCCTAGTTAGGTGATTACAAAGTAAACGGAAAAACGAACTTCGATACTCATCGTATCCCGTTGGTCTTCATCCACGGGTCGAGGCGTGCTCACCCCACGGAGTTGCACTTCGTTCACTTGCGTGAGGTTCATGCGATTCTGTACGACCGCTTTCAGGATTTCCGAAACGGCGTCGTAAACTTGTTCGGTGCGCGTGACCGCCTTCTGGTCGTCGGCTCTGACGAACGTGCGGAAAACGATTCGCAACGTATAGTCCTGCGTGACCGAAAGGAGCTGGCTCACGCCGCTCACGTCGGACGACCTGTTCATCTCGCCCCATAGAACCGAGATGCCGTTCTTCGCCGATCGCCCGTCATTCGCTTCCGGCGAGAACAAAAGCGGAAGAATCCCGAAGTCAGCTCCGAGTTTTTCCAGCGCAATCGTCTCGATGGTTTGGCGAATGATCGATGGGGTCATCGGCGAGACCACCCAATCGTCGGACCCTTCGGCGAGTCCGGAGTCTCGTCCTGGTCCATGTCCTCGCTCTTATCGACGTCGATCGAAGCGGACGCGACGTTCAGATGAATCGACGCCTGGTCCTCCGCGTTCTTCTTCACCATGGCGAGACGCTCGTCTCCCGGGATTGGCGCGAGGATGATTTCGATCGCCTTGTAGGACGCGGCGAGGAGCCAATCGTCCGGGTTCCGAATCTGCTCGCGGTACGCGATCAACTTCTTCACCTTCAGCAGACTCACGATGCTGTTCGCCGCGACCTCGTGCTGTTCTAGGAAGTTCTCCTTGCCCGAGGGAAGGAAGTTCATGATTTCGGGATTCAGGTGCGTGAGTACCCGGTCATCCGAGAGAAGGAACTTGAAAGCTTCGAGCCGACGCTCGAGGTCGTCGGAAAGAACGAGCTTCACCCAGTAGAGGCCGTCCACCGGGGAATGGGGTCCGAGTTCCGCGATCGAATTCTTGACCGCTTGGGCCCACTCGGGACGCTCTTCCCAGACGAGAAACCCGGACTTCGAGAGCCCGTCGGTTTCGTCCACGAGGTCCTGGAATTGCGCGAACCCGGTCCCGTTCCAATAGCTCGCGGCGAGGACGCATCGGGTGAGCGCGGGAGTAGCGGTTCCGCATTTGAAATACCGGAACCGAAACTTATGCTTGAACCCCAGATAGATCGCGTGAGTATTCGCCACCCAGGAAACGTCATGCGGGACGTCCGAGAAATCGCGCATCTTTTCGGAAATGTCCGTAAGAGTGCCCGATTCTTTCAGGATGACCCGAAGCTCGTTTGATCGGAGGAGCGACACGCGAATTCCTTAATGGGCGGGCGAGAGGCTCGTTCTTTCCCCTCGCCCGTTCCCGGTTTCGATTAGGCGGTCGACTTGACGGTGATGACTTTCTTGTCGCCGTCGATGCCGAGCGCGGAACCGTAGATCACGTCGGCCGAGATCAGGTAGCCGAGCTTGTTGTTCGCGTGGAGGTCGGACACCTTGATCTGAACCTCGCGCTGGATGACCAGGTGCATGAAGTCAGGGTGAAAGAACGTTCCGGTTTTTTCGGCCATGCCGTCGTCTTCGAGCAGGTTGAAGCTCATGCGCTTCTTCGTCACTTCGCCGGCCACGATGGTCGCATCGCCCGCGTTGTGTTCGGCCGAAGAGAGCACCGGATCGGCGAGGACGTCGCCGTAGTACTCGGAATCAAGGAGACCGAACCACTGCTTGTTCTTCAGCCAGTGCATTTTACCGGCCTGAACGCGAACCGAGCGGAGAGCCGCGGTGTTCATCGCAGCGATCGACGGGATGACGTTGTCCGCGTGCGGGACGATCAGCGTCTTCACGTACGTGTCGATGATGTTCTGAACCGAGAACAACAGCGCGTCGCGGATTTCCGATTTCTCGGCCGTCAACTGCGATTGCAGCGCGACGATGTCCGCGAATTCGAACGACGCGATGGCGCGGCGGTTGGCGGTCACGCCGATCCGAGCGGTCTGGAGTTTTTCAGGCGTGAAGGTGTTATCCGAAGTCGCCTTGCTTTCGCCCGCGGGAGCGATGACCTGCGACACGTAAACGGTGTCGCCGCCTTGCTTGATCTCGCCTTCGTAGTCACGGTTCACGAGGGAACCGATGAGGAGACGCTTGCGGAGTTCTTGCGTGAAAATCGGGCTCCAGAATTTCTGGACCTGGTTGTTAACATCGGACAGATTGGTCAGTGCCATTGTGTGATTCCCCTAAATTAAAGGACGTCTTTCATCCGTTTTTTCTGTTCATCCAATGGCAATGATTTCCACTGCTCATAGGTAAGACCAGTCGGAGCGCCTTTGGCCGCATCGCTTGGGGGAAGGATCACTTCCTTCGGAGTGATGACCTTCGAGTATTTCGACTCGAAGAACTTCACCGCATCCTTGACCGTCATCGGGTCAGGCAATCCCGTCTCCGGATCGAGTACGACCTTATCCACAGGAATCAGGCCATAAAACGCTTCGTCAACGGTCCCATCGATAGCTTCTAAAACCGACCTAAGTTTCGCTCCGGAATTGATTCGGTTCTTCAGCTTCGCGTGTTCTTCACGTTCGGCTGTGAGTTCCGCTTCCCGAGCAGCGAGAAGAGTTTTGTAATCCTCACGCTGTCTCGCTTCATCCTCAGCACGTTTTTTTTCCTTGTCAGCAAAAGATCGAAGCTGCTCCTCGACCTTCTTTTTCTCGGAAAGGAGTTTGCGATGGGTTTCGAGAGAAACCGAATCGCCGCCTTCCTTCGCGGGAGCGGTCGAAGAAACATCAGGATTTTGCTGGGTCTGGGTCGTCTCTGGAGCCCCACCGGAGCTAGAGTTGCTTCCACCGGAAGCGGAGATTTGAGTACTCATATGATCGGTTTCCCTTTCGATTATTTCAAGGCCTTTCGCAGAAAGGCTTTCATGTCGGCCCGGATGCGATTTGCGACTGCCGATTTTTCATCACGCGAAAGCGTGGCGAACTTTCTTCCCTGCGCGAACAAACCCTCGGCAACCTTCTGGTTTGTCAGCGATTCTCCCCGACGCTGTCCGGTCGGACCCACCGTCACGGTGCGCGGGGTGACTTTCTTCGGCTTGATCGAATCGAGGAGCTGGCCGGTGGCGGTCAGGTTCGACCGTTTCGCCGTCGTCTGCGGGTGGAGCTCGCCGCGGGCTCGGAGGCGTTCCCGCGCGGAAATGGTCGAATCCTTCAACCCCTCCATGCGCTTCTTCTCCGCGTCCTCGTTTTCGACCCCGAAACCCAAGCGCGTCCGGATGCGGATTTTCTCGGCGACGAATTCTCCGAGCTTCTGCATGTACTCCGGCGTGCGGATTTCGGAGAGGGACCGTTTCAAGGCCCTCCCCTTCGTTTCGATCCGCGCAAGGGACCGTTTGAGCTTCGTCTCGACATCACTCATCGTCGGCCTCGTCCCGCGCGGCCAGGTACCGGTCGATCGACGCCTGGAGTTTGTCCGGCTTGCTCACCGGGTAGTCGGCCAGGACCTCGCGCAATTCCTTCTTGGTCACGCCCAGGATCGGGCGCGCCTTCGACGGGTCCGGCTTGTCCCGGCCGTATGTTCCGCGGATATTTCCGTCGGCGATCGCGTTCGCAGTCGAGCCTTTCTCCCAGCCAATTACGATTCGTCCGGGTTCGCTTTCGAGGAGTTTCATCGCGGCGAGGGTGTCCCCCGTTTGCGTGAAATTGACCTCGTTCTTCGATTTCCCGGCGATTTCGAAATTCACGCTTTCGACGTATTCCTTCGAATATTTTCGGAGCGGATTCCCTTTCCAGTCGAGACCGTTTGCGGTGCGGTCCCGAATGAGTTCGAGGAGGTCGTCGGCGATCGCCTCTCGGGCGTCGGCCGAGTAGTCCTCGGGAATCTCGATTTCGAATTTCTGGTGTTTTGTTCCCATAGCCGATTAATCAGCTCCACCGACCGGGCTATCTTCCGGGTCATTATCCGTAGGTTTCGCTTCTGGCGTCTCGACGACATCGGCCTCCGGTTTGGTTTCGGGTTGTGGGTTCGCGGCCATGGCTGCCGCTTTCTCCGCATCGATTTCTGCGAGGCGCTCGTCCACCTGCTTGTCGGTCCAGTCCGGATTGAGCGCGATGAGGGCGCCGCGGCGGGATTGCAGGCCCGCGTCCATTTGCGCTTTCTGGTCGAGGATCGCCTGGGACGGATCCACGAGAGGACGTTGCTCGCCGAATTTCGAATCGACCGTCACCTGGCGGCTTACCCGGAACGGCTTCTCGAACCCGACCGTGCGCATCCAGACCGGATGCATGTGATTGAGGACGAGTTCGAAAAGCGACTGGTCCGCGGTTTTCAGGAACGGAACCTGTTTCTTCCGGTCGGCGCTCGTGTCCATTTCGTCGATCATTTTCGCGATCCCGGACGCCGCGTTCTGCACGTCGAGTTTCCCCATCGCGCCCGGCTTGATGTTCCGCGAGTCCATCCACATGACGATCATGGTTTGGATCAGGGTCAGCACCCGGTCGATATCGACTTCCGGCTTGATCGATCCGACCGAAGGATTCGAATTCTGCTTCGTCGGGTCGGTCGTCAGTTGAAGGATCGCGTTCGGAGCGCGCACGCCTTCGATAGATGCGTCCAAGGTCCAGACAATCGAGAACGACTGATACATGACCGCGTATCCAAGGTCGGTCAGTAGAACGGGAATCAGCTTCGTCATCGATAGCGTGTCGGTATCGATCGTCGGAATCAACCGAACCTTCGAACGCGCGCAGTAGACGAACGGAATTTTTCCATACGGATTCTTCCCGTCCATTCTCCGCGCGGACATGACGTCATCCGCGACCTCTCCGCCCTCATAGAACGCGACGATTTCGGTGTCGGTGTAGGCGATGCGGAGCTCGCGCTCCTTGCCCGCCGCATCCTTCACCTTGCCCATGAGCTTCACGAAGTGCGTGACGTTCATCGGGTTGTTCGCGTCGTTCGAATAGACGAAAAACGAATCTGCCGGCATCACGCGGAGGCGAGGCTTTCGGCGATCGAGATATGGCTCGTACGCGAAACACTTCTTGAGGTTCAGGTATTCGTTCGCCTGGACCCCTGCCTCGTTCATCTTGAATTGCTTCTCGTACCACTGGACCGCTTCCTGGTCTGTTTTCGGTGCATCGTCACCGTAGACGTCAAGAACCGTACGCACCGGATTCGTCTCGTAAACCTGCGAGAGCTTGTCCACGAGCTTTTTCAGGATGTTGATTGCGGCAATTCGGTACTTCGCGGACTCGAAAGCGACTGGCGTCAATTGTGCTTTCAAATCTTGTTCGACGTACTGAAGGAGGTTCCCTTCGAAAATGTCGAGCAGGGTGTAGTTATGGTGAATCCAATTCTTGGTCGTCTCGGACTTAATCGCCGCGTCCAGCATAGCCACTTCGTTACGAAGACTCATTTTAAACTAGCCCTTTCAGGTCGGAGGTTTTCTTTTGGCTCATCAGATAGGCCCACCAAATGCGGTAGCCGAAAGCATCGGCTTTATGACCCAGATTGCCCTTGTCACTCGGGTAGCGACCCTCAAGCGTCTGCGCCGAAAGATCGTTCAGGAGTTCTTTGCAAGAGGAGTCGATCAAAACGCGACTCTCGCCCTTAGTGTTTTTCAGGTAAGCGTTTACGTGCGCAACGCGATCAACGGGAGATGGGTTCTTCGCGGTTACCTTGTAAGAATGCCGAAACCCGCGTTCGGTCAGCATCTCGATAATGTATTTGTAGTCGGAGAATCCGGTGGGCGAACTCCGATTCCCTCCGGAGGCGTCCCCATGAATGTCGATCTGAACCAAATCCTTGAAGGGCGCCAGGTCGTCGCAAACGTTTTTCATCGTATCAATCGTGCTCGAGTTCTTCTGGGAGTATTCACGCCGGACGAGGATTCGGTTATCGCTGTCCTGCGCGAGGAGGACGGTCGTCGGGTTGACGTTGAAGTCGAAGCAGAGAGCGACGCTGCGAGTGGGGTCGATCGCATGAATCGATTCGCGCGCAATATGAAGATTTTCCGAGAAGCAATAATAGGCCAGCCCCTCGAATGATTCCCACTCCGCCATATACTCCTGGCGGAAAGATTTCTCGTCGAGTTCATTGCGCGCCGACTCGACCTCTTCCGGATCGATGAACGGATTCTCCAGAGTCGTCCAATGGAAATATTTCCAGTCGTTCGGGATGACGAGGCCGGTCTTCTTATCGACCTTCTGCTCCATGATCTCGCGATAAAACTGGTACGCCTCCGAACCCTTGCCGTCCGGCGTTGTCGCGAGTCGCGCCTTCCCGCGGAAGTCGGTCAGGGTCGGACGGATCGCGCGCCACGCTTTCTTGAGGTTCGTCTTCCAGAATGCGAGCTCGTCCCCGTTCACGCTCCATGCGCGATGTCCACGGATGCGGGCGAGGTTTTCCGCGCCGATGACCATGAGCCGACGTCGGCGCGAGAATTCGAACCGTTGCTTGGAAATCAGCGATCGGTAGGACCAGCCGAGGCTGTAGAGGCGCTCGTCCATTTCCTCCCAGATAAGCTCCATCGCTTGCTGGTTCGTCGGGCCGATGTAGAACACCGTCGAGGCGTCGGGCGCGGTGAAGATGTCCTCCGCCA
>ERZ1066122.2852-NODE-2852-length-10737-cov-5.878862_pt1 | contig 10737 bp, 15 predicted proteins | sample MGYA00382769_ERZ1066122 | MGnify/ENA primary metagenome ERZ1066122 (study PRJEB33369, sample SAMEA5778352) | biofilm metagenome | biome: Industrial cooling water; feature: Water cooling tower basin; material: Biofilm | place: United Arab Emirates | collected...
TGCCGGGGCAGAGGGCGCGACCGTGTGGGGCCAGATCACCAGGCCGGAAAAACATCAGGGGCGCTTGCCCGCGATCCTCTATGTCCATGGCGGGCCGCAGGGCTCGTTCGACGATGGCTGGTCGACCCGGTGGAATCCGCGCGTGCTGGCAAGCCAGGGCTATGCGGTGATCTCGGTCGATTTTCACGGCAGCACCGGCTACGGGCAAGACTTCGTCGACGCGATCAACCGTGACTGGGGTGGCAAGCCGCTGGAAGATCTGCAGAAGGGCCTCGACGCAGCGCTCGCGCTCGACCCGCAGATCGATGGTGCCAATGCCTGCGCCATGGGGGCAAGCTACGGCGGCTACATGATGAACTGGATCGCGGGCAAATGGCCCGACCGGTTCAAGTGCCTGGTCAACCATAACGGGCTGTTCGACACCCGCGCGTTCTATTATTCGACTGAGGAATCGTGGTTCCCGCGGTGGGATTTCGGCGGATCCTACGCCGCGTCCAGCGCCGAGTACGAAAAGTGGAACCCGGTCCACCACGTCGACCAGTGGCGCACGCCGATGCTGGTGGTGCTGGGCGAAAAAGACTTCCGCGTCCCCTATACTCAGGGGCTGGGCGCATGGACCGCGCTGCAGGAACGCGGCATCCCGGCGCAGCTGCTGGTGTTTCCGGACGAGAATCACTGGGTGCTGGGCGCCAAGAATTCGCTCCAGTGGCACGAGACCGTGTTCGCCTGGCTCGACCGGTGGCTGAAGCCGAAGCAGGCCGACTAACAATGCCCGATCCGGTTGCTCTGGCCGGCAAGGCGCTGGGCAAGATCAACGGCGACCGGGTGTCGCGGCACATCTTCCTGTGCGCGCTGTCGGAGAAACAGGCCTGCTGCCGCCGCGAAGAGGGTGAAGCTGCGTGGGCCTATCTCAAGCAGCGGCTGAAGGAACTCGGGCTGGTCGGCGCGCAGGGCACGGTGCAGCGGACCAAGGCCGATTGCCTGCAAGTCTGCACGCTCGGCCCGGTCGCGGTCGTCTGGCCCGACGGCGTGTGGTATCATTCCTGTCGCCCGGAGGTTCTCGAACAGATCATCCAGCGCCACCTGATCGGCGGTGAGCCGGTGGAGCAATACCGGTTGCGCGCACCGACCACCTAGATCCGCGGCTCACTGTCTTCGCTGAGATCGCTCACGCTCTCGTCGTGCCCCGTCCCGCTCGACAGGAACACCAGCCCCATCAGGCCCCCGGTCAGCAGCATGGTGAACCCGATCCCGAGCGCGGTGGCGATGTAGAAGTGGACCGTCGCCGCACTGCCCTGCTTGTAGAGCACGGCGAAGGCCAGCAGCACGGTGCCGATCGTCAGCAGCAGCATGAAGCGCATCATCCGGCGATAGCGCGCCCAGGCGTGGGCGGCCTTGTGCGGGTCGTCGAGGGGGGATTTTCGGGCCATCGCTGCCACATGGGGCCGCGCGCCGCGCTTGGCAACCGGCGCGCGATTTGGCGATTTGCCTCTGTTCGTGGCATTCTCCCGCGACAACGAGAAAGAGGAGGCGAGTCGATGCAGATTTCCCACCTTATCGCCGGGCGCACCAGCGGCGACGTGATCGCCTGCGACACCGGCGCCAGCGTGCGCGAGGTCATCGCCCTGCTGGCCGCGCGGCGAATCGGGGCATTGCCGGTGATGGAAGCGGGCAAGGTCGTCGGGATTTTTTCCGAACGCGACGTGATCTACCGCATGGCCGAGACCGGCGCAGCCTGCCTCGACCAGCCGGTCAGTGAAGTGATGACCGCGCCGCCGATCACCGTGACCCCGCAGACCAAGGTGATCGAGGCGCTGGCGCTGATGACCCGGCGGCGCATCCGCCACCTGCCGGTTCTGGAAGGCGAGGTGCTGTGCGGATTCATCTCGATCGGCGATCTGGTCAAGTCGCGGATCGACGAGGTCGAGACCGAAGCGGCGGCGATGCGCGATTACATCCAGATGGCCTGAAACCACCAGATAGCTTGAGAACAGTGGCAGGAACGCTTACCTGACATTGCATGGGCCAGATGCTGACACTCACCCCTTCCGCCGCCGCGCGGGTTGCCTGGATTGCCGAGCGGCAATCCAGGCCTGCGGTCTTGCGCCTGTCGGTCGAAGGTGGCGGCTGTTCCGGCTTCCAATACAAGTTCGATCTGGCCGATGGGCCTGATGGTGACGATCTGGTCAGCGAGACCGACGGGGTGCGGCTGGTGGTCGACCCGGTCAGCCTCGATCTGGTCGCGGGCAGCGTGGTCGATTTCGTCGAATCGCTGGGCGGGGCGGCGTTCAAGGTCGAAAATCCCAATGCCGCCGCCGGGTGCGGGTGCGGGTCCAGCTTCGGCATTTGAATTGGACGCGCCGCGCCGGATCGGGCACATCCCCGGCCATGCGCATCGCCAGTTTCAACATCAACGGAATCAAGGCGCGCCTGCCGCGCCTGCTCGAATGGCTCGCCGAAACCCGGCCAACCGTCGCCTGCCTGCAGGAAATCAAGACGCAGGATGAGGGCTTCCCGGCGGAAGAATTTGCAAAGATCGGTTATCACGCGATCTGGCACGGCCAGAAAAGCTTCAACGGGGTCGCGATCCTGGCCGACGGCGTCCAGCCGGTCGAGGTCCAGCGCGGCTTGCCCGGCGATGACAGCGACGACCACGCGCGTTACCTCGAAGCCGATGTAAACGGCGTGCGCGTGGTGGGCATCTACCTGCCCAACGGCAACCCCGTGCCCGGCCCCAAGTTCGATTACAAACTGGCCTGGATGGCGCGGCTGCGCGCCCGCATGGCTGAGCTGTGGGCGCAGGAGATCCCGTGCGCGGTGGTCGGCGATTTCAACGTCATCCCGACCGACCGCGACGTCTGGTCACCCAAGGCCATGGTGAGCGACGCGCTGATGCAACCCGAATCGCGCGCAGCCTACCACCGCCTGCTCGGCGACGGGTGGACCGATGCGCTCGCCACGCTCAACCCGCGTGGCGGGGTGTGGACCTACTGGGATTATCAGGCCGGGGCATGGCAGCGCGACCACGGTTTCCGGATTGACCACCTGCTGCTCTCGCCCGAACTGGCTGACCGGCTCGAGGCGGCCGGGGTCGACAAGGACCACCGCGGGCGCGAGAAAGCGAGCGACCACGCCCCGGTGTGGGTCGCCCTGAGAGACCAGAGTCAGCGATAGAAGATGTGCGAATCGATCGTCGCAAGCGCCTGCTTGCGGTGGCTCCAGCTCGGGCGCACGCTGCGTGCGTGGAAGTAGAGCGCATCGTCGGCGTGGGTCTGCCACTGGCCGGCGTGGGCGATGCGGGCGAGCGCAACCGCGTTGGTCCACGCCTGCGACTGGCGGCGCGCCTGCGGGATCGCCCCCTTGCGCACGAACGAGAACTGCCCCGGCTGGCGCACGACGCCGCAATAAGTGGCGGGGAAGCGACCCGACTGGCTGCGGTTGATGACCACCTCGGCGACCGCGAGCTGGCCGGTCAGCGGTTCGCCCCGAGCTTCGAAATAGATCGCCCCGGCAAGGCATTCGAGTTCTTCCGACAGTGCGCCGTCGGTCGGGGTGGCAGCGACGAGCGCGCGCAGCGATCCGGCTGGCGGCTGTACTGCGAGGGTCGGGACGGTTTCGGGAACGGGGTTGGCGGGGAGCGGCTGGACCACTTCCTGCGCCACAAAGACCGGCATCCGTTCGTCAGTCAACTCGGCAGGGGCTTCAGCGCTGGGCGCAGTCTCTTCTGCCTGTGCGCCGGAAAGTTCCGCTCCGGCAACGGTGAAGGCCAGGCCAGCGGCAAGCGCCGCCGTACTGGCGTAACGGGAAAAGAGACTCATCTGTCCGTCAAAACGTGCGGTGAACGGGCACTGTCGCAGGTCGGGACCGGGTCGCGTTGCTTGCGATTGAAAGTCGGTCCAATTGCAGGCCTGCCGGCCGTCCCCCGTCTGCGTGCCTGCGATGCGACCGGATGCCGCTTCGCCGCCTGCGCCTTACGAAGTCGCAGCGGCCCCTAGCCATGAAGGGTAACAAGTCAACTTATCCCGCCCAGGATGCGATGAACCGTTCTGCCTGCGGGATATCCAGTTCAACCAGCCACAGATCGGGGTCCTGCCGCCGTCGCCGCTCCAGATAATCGGCAAATTCCTGCCGATTTTCCGGGTTTTCCCGCTTTGCAGCAAGAAATGGTCGCGAACCGTCGGGCTTAGGCATGCGTTCGTAAAGCGTGGCGGGTTGGTTGCGGCCTAAGGTTACCAGCAGCACCGTTCCGCCATCGCGTTCACCGCAGGCGAGCACAGTGGCAAAGCCGCCCGCCGCCTCGACCGCGCGAATCAGCCCGTTGACCTCGACATGCGCGGGCAGGCGCTCATCCATTGTCCTGGTATCCCGGCAGGCTGGCGAGCGGGATATGCGAGCGCATGAAAGTGCCGGTGCCCCGCCCGACCTCCTCGCCCTCGCTATCGACCAGGCGAGCCTCGGCCACCAGCACCCGCCGCCGCCCGCTGACCCAGGTTCCCTCGGCAATGACCGATCCGGTGCGCAGAGGGCGCGAGAAATGGAGGTTGAATGCGGTCGTCAGCAGGAAACGGTCGCTGACCAGCGTGTTGGCCGCATAGAAGGCCGCATCATCGAGCATCTTGAAATAGAGCGTCCCGTGCACCGCACCCGCCGCGTGGAAGTGCGCGGGGTCGACGGTACAGCGAATGCGCGCCCGGCCTTCGTGCGGGATCTCGATCGCCGAGGGAAACAGCCGGTTGATCGCGGCCGAGGCATAGAGCCGCTCGAGCGCGCGCAGATGTCCGGCGGGTGCCGGCGCAGGTTCAGGCGACGTCACGATCCGACACGTTGGTGAGCAGGGCATAGAGCGCCTCGGTGCTTTCGGCACCGAGCAGCGCTTCGTGCAAGGCTTCATCGCGCATCAGGCGCGAGATTTCGGCCAGAGCATGCAGGTGCGTGGCTCCGGCGCTGGCCGGTGACAACAGGCCAAACACCAGCTCGACCGGCAGGTCGTCCGCCGAATCGAACTCGACCGGGGCGGTCAGTCGCAGGAATACGGTCACCGGACGATTGATCCCGTCAATCCGTGCATGGGGCACGGCGACGCCGCGCCCGAAGCCGGTGCTGCCAAGCTTCTCGCGCTCGTCCAGCGCTTCGAGCACCAGATCCCGATCCAGCCGATAGGCCGCAGCGAAGCGCTCGGCCAGTTGCTCGAGAATGGCGACCTTGCTGCCGGCGGTGACAATCGCCAGGGCGTGCGGAGACAGGGTGTAGTTCAGTTCCATTGACCAGACTTTGCACTGCACATGGCCGACGCTGGAACGCGCCGTCCCGGGCTGACAGAGACACTCCCTTGGGAAAGATGCCCTGGCAACCCGGTTGGTGCCGCCAGGGACTTCAACGCGGTTCGACCCAGCCGATCGATCCATCGTTGCGGCGATAGACCATATTATGCCGTCCGGTGCCAGCATTTTTGAACAGCAGCGCGTTGGTGTGGCGCAGGTCGAGCATCATCACCGCGTCGGCGACGCTCGCTTCGGGAATGTCGGCGGTGGTTTCGGCGATGATCGGCGGCGCACCGGCATCGTCCTCTTCCTCCACCTCGATCTCGGTCTCGGGGGCGGGGGCGAAGATGCGATAGCTCGCTTCTTCCTCGCGCAGGGCGTGGGCGCTCTGTTCGTGCCGGTCCTGAATCCGGCGCTTGTAGCGGCGCAGCTGCTTGTCGATCTTCTCCGCCGCCTGATCGAGCGCGACGTGGGCATCGGGCGCGGTGGCATTGGCCTTGAGCAGCAGGCCCTGCATGACATGAGTGACGATATCGCAGCTGACCATGCTGGCCGGTGCCTTGCCGAAGGTAACCTGCGAGGAGATCGCCCGGCCAAAGTACTTCTCGACGATGGTGTTGAGGCGGTCGGAGACATGGTCCTGCAGCGCCGCGCCGGTATCCATCTGGTGGCCCGAAACCCTGATATCCATCGTCTCTTCTCCTTGTTGTACGGGGGACTGCTATACCCCCTCATTTGACCCAGATGGGTGAAGGCATTTGCTTGATAAAGGCCTGATGCCGCTCCAGTTCCTCGTGCGTAGCGGCATGGGCGCGGGGGGCGCGGAACACCCGCACCACCTCGGTTGTGGCCACCTGGCTAGTGGTTTCAACAACCTGGGTCCGGCCTGCAAGTTCCAACCCGATCTGCCGGCCGCCGGTCAGTTCGACATAGACCTGGGCGAGCAGTTCGGCATCGAGCAGCGCCCCGTGCTTGACCCGGTGGCTGCGATCGACCCCGTAACGCGAGCATAGCGCATCAAGGCTGAGCTTGGCCCCGGGATGCTTCCGGCGTGCGATCGCGACCGTGTCGACCATCCGGTCAAGGCTGACCGGGGTGCGCCCGCAGGCGGCGAGTTCGGCATTGAGGAAGCCGAAATCGAACGCGGCGTTGTGCGCGATCAGCGGCGCATCACCGAGATAGGCGAGCAGATCGTCGGCCAGCGCGGGAAACAGCGGCTTGTCCGACAGGAATGCCGCCGACAGCCCGTGTACCGCCTCGGCCTGGGCTGGCATGTCGCGCTGGGGATTGAAATAGGCGTGGAAGGTGTTGCCGGTTTCGACCCGGTTGATGAGTTCGACACAGCCGATTTCGACCATCCGGTCCCCGCTGTTGGGGTCGAGCCCGGTGGTTTCGGTATCGAACACGATTTCACGCATTGGTCATGTTATCGGACTCCTCGCGAGCCAGCGCAAGGGGGGTCAGCCGCGTAATTTGTGCAGGTCGTCGACCAGTTTGCCGACCGCCGCGCGGGTGGCCGCAAGGGTCACGCCGGTGTCGATCACATGGTCGGCCCGCGCGCGCTTTTCCGCATCCGGCACTTGCCGGGCGAGGATCTGGGCGAACTTTTCCGCCGTCATCCCGGGGCGGGCGAGTACCCGGGTGCGCTGCACCTCGGCCGGGGCGGAGACGACCACCACCCGGTCGACCTGCGCCGCGCCGCCTTTCTCGAACAGCAACGGGATATCGAACACCACCAGCGGCTGCCCGGCGTGCTCGATCAGGAAGGCCTGCCGCGCGGCTGCGACCGCCGGATGGACGATACCCTCCAGCCGGGCGAGCGCGGCATCGTCGCCGAACACCTGCCCGCCCAGTTTGCCCCGGTCGACCCCGGCGGGGCCGGTGGTGCCGGGGAAGGCCGCCTCGATTGCGGCCAGCAGCACACCACCCGGCCCCTGCAACCGGTGCACTTCGGCATCGGCGTTAAACACCGGCACGCCGCGTTCCTCGAACATGGCAGCGACCGTCGACTTGCCCATGCCGATCGAGCCAGTCAGGCCGATGATGAGCGGACGGGTCATCGTGTCAGCACCTTTCGCAGCTCCGCATCGCCTGCGCGCGGGGCAGTCTGGTCGAAGAACCGCGCGAACGCCGCGGCCGCCTGCCCGATCAGCATCGCGAGGCCATCGACCGTGCGATGGCCCGCCGCGCGCGCACCGCGCAGGAATGCGGTGTCGAGCGGCGCGGTGACAATGTCGTAGGCGATGCTGCCCGGCGGGGCATGGCTCAAGTCGAACGCGAGCGGCGGCTGGCCCGCCATCCCAAGCGCGGAGGCGTTGACGACCAGATCGAGGCAGCCTTCGCGGTCATCGAAGGGAAAATCGGTCGGGTCGGCAAAGTGTGCGAGGTTGACGGCGTGGTGCTCGCCCGTCGGGGCCAGCTCGTCGAGCAGCGCGCGTGCCTTGGCCGGATCGCGCCCGGCGACCACCAGGGTGAAACCCTGATCCACCAGCGCCGCGATGATCGCCCGTGCCGCGCCGCCGGTCCCGATGATCCGCGCCATGCGGAAATAGTGCGTTTCGGCCAGCCGGTCGCGCAAGGGCTCGAGAAAGCCGCCGGCATCGGTGTTGTAGCCGGTCAGTCGCCCGTCGTCGCCGCGCACGATGGTGTTGACCGCCCCGATCCGTGCGGCGAGCGGGTCGACCCGGTCGAGCAGTGGGATCACCGCCTGCTTGTGCGGCATGGTGACATTGCACCCGCGCCACGCCGGGTCGGCCCGGCGTGCGGTAAGGTAGTCGGCCAGGCCGTCGGCGGTGACATGGCAGGCGCGATAATCCGCCGCGATTCCCAGCTTGCCGAGCCAGAAACCGTGGATCGCAGGCGATTTCGATTGCGCGATCGGATCGCCGATCACCTCGGCATAGGCCTGCCGTGAGCGGTGTCGAAGGGCTCGGGTCATGGCTGGAGCTCCCCCAGGTCGCGCAGGGCGCCCAGGACCGGGAGCAGCGGCATTCCGAGCACCGTGAAGTGATCGCCCTCGATGCGCTCGAACAGCTGCACCCCGCGCGCCTCGATCCGGAACACGCCGACGCAGCCCGCCACGGCGGGCCATTCGTGATCAAGGTAGTCGGCGATGAAGTCCTCGCTCAGGTCACGTACCTTCAGGCGGGCGACGTCGCTGTGGCACCAGACCACCGATCCGCCCCGCGCCAGCGCGGCGGCGCTGTGCAGTTCCATCGTCCGGCCGGAGAAGAACCGCAGGTGCTCACCGGCGTGCTCGCGGCTGGCCGGCTTGTCGAACCGGCGGCCGTCGACGGCGACCAGCGAATCGCTGCCGAGTACGAGGCGGCGCGGATGCGCCTGCGCCACCGCCAGCGCCTTGGCCTGCGCCAGTGCCCCGGCGACCCGGGCGGGCCCGTGCCCGGGCAGGCCCGCTTCCAGCGCCCGCTCGTCAATGTCGGCCGGGACCGATTCGTAGGGCACCCCGGCAGCATCGAGCATGGCGCGCCGCGATGCGCTCTTCGAGGCGAGCACGATCATACCGGGCCCATCCCCGGCTCAAGCCCATCGCCCTGGCGGTCGCGCTCGCCATGGAGCCGGATCACCGCCGCCGCGGTTTCCTCGATCGAGCGGCGGGTGACGTCGATCACCGGCCAGCCGTTATCCGCGAACATCCGCCGGGCGAACTGAACCTCGGCACGGACCCGCTCACTGTCGACATAGGCGGTCTCGGCACTTTCGTTGAGGCTGAGCAGGCGGTTGCGGCGCACCTGCACCAGCCGCTCGGGCGCAGTGGTCAGCCCCACCACCAGCGGGCGGCGGAGCGAGAACAGCGCCGAGGGCGGCGGGCTTTCGACCACCAGCGGGATATTCGCGGTCTTGAACCCGCGATTGGCGAGGTAGATGCTGGTCGGGGTCTTCGAGGTGCGGCTGACCCCGGCGAGCACGATGTCGGCCTCTTCCCAGTTTTCCCACCCAATCCCGTCGTCGTGGGCAATGGTGTAGTGGATCGCCTCGACCCGGCGGAAATAGGCCTCGTCCATCAGGTGCTGGCGACCGGGCCGCCCGTGCGCTTCCTGACCCAACTGGGATTCCAGCGCTTCGGTCACCGCATCGAGCGCGGCGACCGCAGGCAGGCCCAGCTGCGCGCAATGCTCTTCCAGCCGGGTGCGGGTTTCGGCATTGACCAGCGTGAACAGCACCAGGCCAGGATTGGCCGCAAGATCGGGGACAATCCGGTCGAGATGCTGGCGGGAGCGGACCATGGGCCAGAAATGGCGCACAACCTCGGTATCCTCGAACTGGGCCAGCGCCGCCTTGGCGACCATCTCCAGCGTTTCGCCGGTGGAATCCGAGACAAGGTGGAGGTGGAGACGGCTCATCAGTGCAGGGTCAACGCGGGCTGTGGACAAGACCCGGGATAAACCACGGGAGCAGGCTGGCGACAAGTTCGGCGGTGGTTTTCATGCCCGCTGTGCGTGTTTTGCCGCCGTGGTTGTCGACACCGGCGCACAGTTTTCCGCAGGCTGGGGATAGCGGGCACAATCAGGGTTTGACTCAGGGATCATCGCGATTCGCGTCACACGGCGGACTGTTCAAACCGGGATAAATCGGGCAGGAACCCGCTGTCCCCGCTATCCACAGGGCCAACAGACTCCAGCATCCTTCTAAAAAGAATCATATTTATTGGATTGGACCTAACCGAATGCCCGGAATCCTGCTCGATACCCTGAACGGCAAGCCCAGTGAACGTGTGCCGCTGTGGCTCATGCGCCAGGCCGGGCGCTACCTGCCCGAGTACCGGGAATTGCGGGCGGAGAAGGGCGGGTTCCTGGAGCTTGCCTATGACAGCGAGGCGGCGGCCGAGGTGACCGTGCAGCCGATCCGCCGGTTCGGGTTCGATGGCGCGATCCTGTTTTCCGATATCCTGGTGATCCCCCACGCCATGGGCCAGGACCTGTGGTTCGAGGCCGGCGAAGGCCCGCGGCTGGCCCCGCCGCTGGTCGACGGGGCATGGGCTGCGCTGGAGGCCATGCCGCAGCGGCTCGACCCGGTCTATGGCACCGTCAGGCGCTGCCGCGAGCTGCTCGGGCCGGAGACGACCATGCTCGGCTTTGCGGGGTCGCCGTGGACTGTCGCAACCTACATGGTCGCAGGGCAGGGGTCGAAGGACCACCACCAGACTCGCGAACTCGCCTACCGCGATCCGGCCGCGTTCGGATCGCTGCTGGCGGCGATCGAGCAGGCGACGGTCGAGTACCTGATCGGCCAGATCGATGCCGGGGTCGAAGCGGTGCAGCTGTTCGACAGCTGGGCGGGCAGCCTTGCGCCCGACCAGTACGAACGCTGGGTAATTGCCCCCAATGCGCGGCTCGCCGCGGCGATCAAGGCCGCCCGGCCGGGGGTGCCGGTGATCGGCTTCCCCAAGGGTTCGGGCGAGAAACTGGCGGCCTATGCGCGCGAGACCGGGGTGGATGCGGTCGGCCTCGACGAGACG
>ERZ1066122.2853-NODE-2853-length-10732-cov-8.634167_pt1 | contig 10732 bp, 11 predicted proteins | sample MGYA00382769_ERZ1066122 | MGnify/ENA primary metagenome ERZ1066122 (study PRJEB33369, sample SAMEA5778352) | biofilm metagenome | biome: Industrial cooling water; feature: Water cooling tower basin; material: Biofilm | place: United Arab Emirates | collected...
TCCCCTCCCCGGATGGGGAGGGGCTGGGGGTGGGGCGACCACGGCGGTTGAGCAACGCGGTTGGGCCACGTAACGCCGAGTATCACTCGGCAAAGGCGGTTGAGCTATGCGGCTGAGCTACGTTACCTAACCGCCGCAATCACCCCACCCCCAACCCCTCCCCATCCGGGGAGGGGAGCTTTTTAATTGGCGATAGCTACCACTTCCCGTCTATCTCACCATCTAGAATTCAACCTTCGGCGCCGTAGCCGCCCCGGCATCGGCCTGGAAGAAGCCTTTTTTCTCGAACCCGAACCACCCGGCGAAAATGTTATTCGGGAACGAGCGGATATAGACGTTGTAATCCTTCACGGCATCGTTGAAGTTGTTGCGCTCCACATTGATGCGATTTTCGGTGCCCTCAATCTGCGCCTGCAACCCCTGGAAGTTGGCGTTGGCTTTCAGTTCGGGATAGTTTTCGGAGACGGCCAGCAGGCGGCCCAGTCCGGCGGAGAGCTGGCTTTGCGCTTCCTGGAATTTCTGAATGTTTTCGGGCGTGAGTTGGTCGGGCGAGAGCTGCACACTGGTGGCTTTGGCACGGGCCGCCACCACGGCTTCGAGAGTTGATTTCTCGAAGTTGGCCGCGCCTTTCACGGTGTTGACGAGGTTCGGGATCAGGTCGGCGCGGCGCTGGTAGGCGCTCTGCACTTTGGCCCATTGGGCATCGACGGCGGCATCTTTTTCAACCATCGAGTTGTAACCGCACGACGATTGGCTCAGCAGCACGACGAAGCCCAGCAGGTACGCGAGTAAACGGTTCATTGGGAAAGGGGGATTGGGTTGGGAAGGGGCAAACATAGCGGAGCGGTCCGCGATAGCCGCCCTTTACGGGCTGGCTGTATGGGCGGTTGTGTGGGGAGGTTGTGGGTGGCGGGGTGGTGCGGGGGTGGGTGTTATGGGTTAGGTGCGAGGTGTTGGGTGTTGGGTGCGAGGTGGTGGGTGTTGGGTGTTAGGGAAACACATAATGTCATCCTGAGCGAAGCGAAGGACCTTCCCGCCTGACTGGCCTGCTGCCTCGCTCTGGCCCGACTGTCTGAAACACGACTTCTGCTCCTTGTCAGTCTAAGTAAAAAATACTATCTGTGCATAATTTCCGCTCTTGCGCGCGTTTGCTACCGCGTCGGGCGTTTCTCAAACAGTCGGGCCAGAGCGAGGCAGCAGGCCAAGTGGGCGGGAAGGTCCTTCGCTTCGCTCAGGATGACAGTCGATGTATTGTGATATTCCCCAACACCCAACACCTACACCCGCACCCGTAGCTTTGCGCGCTTGCTCACTCCCCGAATGAAAGCCATCATTCCCGTCGCCGGCATTGGCCAGCGCCTGCGGCCCCACACTCATACGCAACCGAAGAGCCTGGTGCCGGTGGCCGACAACACCATCCTCGGCCACATCATCGAGCGGATACGGGCGGTGGGCATCCGCGAATTCGTGTTCGTCATCGGTTATCTGGGCGAGAAAATCGAGCGTTTCGTGCGCGCCCGTTACCCCGACATCCGGGCCGAATTTGTGGTACAGGAGCCGCGCGAGGGGTCGGGCCACGCCCTGTGGGTAGCGCGCGAGCTGTACCGGCACTCGCCCGACGGCATTCTGATCGTGCTCGGCGACTCCATCGTCGATACCGATCTCGACGCCATCGTGCGGGCCGAGGACTCGGTGCTCGCCGTCAAGCCGGTGAAGATTCCGGCGGATTTTGGCGTCGTGGAGGTCGATGCGAACGGCTACGCCACGCGCGCCGTCGAGAAGCCGCGCATTCCGAAGTCGAACTACGCGATGGTGGGCGTGTACAAGATCACGTCGCCGGAGCGCCTCATCGCCGCCCTCGACAGCCTGATCGCCGAAAACGCGCGCGCCGCCAACAATGAATTTTACCTCACCGACGCCCTCGAGCGGATGATTCGGCAGGGCGAGCGCTTCACGGTGCGGCCTGTGGATCATTGGTTCGATTGCGGCCGCAAGGAGACGCTGCTCGCCGCCAACGCCACGCTGCTCAACCGGCCCGGCTACCGGCCGGGGGTCGATTACTGCACCGAGTTTCCCGATTCCATCATCATTCCGCCCGTGAGCATCGGGCGCGGGTGCCGGATTCGGCAGTCCATCATCGGCCCCAACGTGGCCATCGGCGACGATACCACCATCACCGCGTCCATCCTGCGCGAGTCGATCATCGGTACGCACAGTGAGCTGTCGCACGCGGTGCTGTACAGTAGCATTGTGGGGTCGGATGCGTCGTTTCAGGGCACCGGCCACAGCCTCAATCTCGGCGACGACACCGAGATCAATTTTCAGGATGTGGGGCTGCCCGATGTCGGCGCCGCCCGCTAACCCCGCCAACGGGCGTAACTTGCTCGTAATATTGTTTTTTGTCCCGGCCGGCGGCAGTCGTCGCGGCCCGCGCCTTTTTAACCTGTCGTGCCTCCGCCGAGCTTATGCGTGTGCTGACCGCTGCTTCTTCCGCCTGGGTGTCTGGTTGTCTGTTTGCTCGTGCCGCCACCCGACTGCTGCGGCTCGGGGTACTGTCGGGGGCGGTGATACTGCTCGCGCTGCCCGCGCGGGCAGCCGATTCGGAAGCTGAAATGCTGGCGGCGCCCACGGCCGCGTTCAACCACGCACACGAGTGGTATATCTATCTGGCGCTCGGGCTGGGGGTGCTCAACCTGATTTTGCTGTATCTGCTCAACCGCAGCACCCGCTCCGCCGCCTTCGACGGCGAAGTAAGCATCGGCACCGACCCGCACACCGGCTCGTCGGAGCGCACCGAAAAACGAATGGCCAAGCGCAAGCGCGAAATCGACGAGCTGCGCCACCAGGTCGAGGAGTTGACGATGCAGCTCTCGGCCGAGGCCCAAAAACGCCCGACGATGTATCAGGCCCAGGAGATAGCCCGGAAGGCCGTGCAGGAAGAGCTGGCTCGCGCGGCGCTGCCGGGTGCCCCCGGCGCGGCGAATCCCACCTCGCCCTCCTCCGACCGCTGATGTCGGCTGCCGCTGCGTACCGCATCCGGCTCGGCACCCCCGCCGACCTGCCCGCCGCTCTCACGCTGATCCGCGAGCTGGCCGTGTATGAGCGCGCCCCGGACGCGGTAGTGACGACCGTCGAGACGATGACCGCCGACGGCTTCGGGCCGGACAAGGTGTACGATTTTCTGGTCGCCGAAGAAACGACGACCGGCGCGCTGGTGGGTCTGGCGCTCTACTTCACGGCCTACTCTACGTGGAAGGGCCGAATGCTCTACCTCGAAGACCTCATCGTGACGGAAGCCGCGCGCGGGCAAGGGCTTGGTCAACAGCTCCTACAGGAGGTCATCGACGAAGCCCGCCGCCGGGGCGCCCGCCGCGTCCGCTGGCAAGTGCTCGACTGGAACGCACCCGCGATTCGGTTTTACGAGCGCCTCGGCGCGCACCTCGACCCGGAATGGCTCAACTGCACGGTGGTGCTTGACTAAGCGGGTAGCCACAGTTTACAAGCTACAAGCGTCAAGCTAACTCTCTGATTTGCGGGCGTTTTCAGAACATCACTAACCGCAAAACGGCTGGTCGCCCGCTTAGTACCTTGAGCGCGGGGTTTCGACTGCTCATTCAATCACCTCCAGCACCGTCCTGAACGCCACGAATTGCTGCGGAAAACGCCGCTCCATATCGGCGCGCAGGCCGGGCGCGAAGTCGCGCTGATAGCGGTCGAGCGTGGCTTTGTCGGGGCAATAGTATTGAATGGCGTACGTCCGGCCGCCGTTGTCTTCTTCGTCGAGAAGCTGGCAAATCTGGCTTCTTACGAAGCAGCCCGTCGCCACCACTTCCGGCACGTGGACGGAGCGCATAAAAAACAGCCAGGCATCGGCCACGGCTTCATCCACGTTGCACGTGACGTTGTAGAGGAGCATACGGAAACAACTTGCGGCCGGGCCGACGGGAAAAGAACGTGCAAAAATGCTTACAAGCCACTTACGGTGGCGCCCGGCAGCGGCTGGACCGCGAACCTCCGGTTCGCTCGCGGTTAGGCACGGTGGTTACAGAGCGCCGAGCACTCGCTGCCAATGCCGTGGGGACGAACCGGAGGTTCGCGGTCCAACCAACCCTTCGTGCTGCCAGTTTCCGCGACGCAAACCGCTTCTTATGCGGTCGGCCAGAAGTTTGGCGGTTTTTACCGCTCTGAAAACATCTACAAATCAGAACGTTAGATTTCAGCTGGCAGCTTGTGGCTACCCGCTTACAAGCGGAGCGCATCGGGCTGGTACTGCGCCCCGATGCGCTCGATGATGGCGCCCGGCACGAGCTGGGCCGAAGCGGCCTCCTCAACCAACGCCGGCAGCAGCTCGTCCGGGGCGAAACGCAGGGCGGTGAGTTGTTTCATCGACAGGCCGCCTTCCAGAGAGCGGAGCGAGCGGCCGGTCAGCTCGAAATACCGCTGTCGGACTTCGAGGCGGATCACCCGATCCTGCAACCCCAGCGCGTAGTGCTGACGCATCAGCAGCACCACGCCCACCACCACGCCGCCGAGCAGCGCCAGCGCGAACCATAGGCGCGCACCGACGGTATCGGACCCGGCGATGCTGACGTATTTCCACCCGGCGTAGAGCGTGATCACCGCACTCAGCGGCAGCACCACTGCGTGATGAGGCCAGTAATAGCGTTTCGTGTGACGCGGCGTGGAGGGCGAAGCCATCGGCAGATAGGGGTAAGAGTGAACCAGGGGAGCGACGACAAAGAAAAACCAGCGGCCGACTCCGGCGCCCCTGTCGGACGCGCGGGCCGGCCGTTGGTCGGTCAGGCAGACGACAACGCGGACTTACCGCCGCGCGCTGGTGGTCGCCACTTTGCCTTTCTCCATCCGGTGAATGTCGCGGATTTGGTCGCCGCGCCGGATGTCGGCAAAACGGGACGTATGCCGACGACGCTTCGCGATGACTTTGTTGGAGTGCTTGTTTTGGGTTTTTACGATCTTTTTGTCGTACGACCCGGCGCTGTTGGGATTGAGCTTCGGCGCCGCCGAAATCGGCTTCACGGCCGCGTTGGGGCCGGTGGGCGTGGCGGTTGTCTCGGCGCTCAGGGCCGCCTCAATGCCCGACTGGGGCGCGGCTGGAGCCGCCTCGCCGACGGCCGGAGCGGCCGCATCCTGCGTGGCGGGGGTTGCGGGCGTCCCCCAGGCGTCGGTAGCTGCGGGCTGGGCGGGTTGCGCTTGTTGTGCGGGCGCTGCCGGGGCAGCCTGAGCCGGCGCGGCGGCCGGGCTTTGTTGGGCGCGGGCGCTCACCGAGGCGGCGAGCAGCAAGGTCAGGAAGATGGAGGTTTTCATCTGGAAAAGAAATGAGCAAATTGACGGGCGGCCGGAAGCCGCCAGGAGATGGGAGCTTACGCGAAAACGGCGGCCGGGGTTGGCTAAGAAGCTGTTTGAGTTAGCGCGCGGCGGTTGCGTTGGACCGCGAGCCTCCGGTTCGCTCGCGGCTGGGCGCCGCTGGATGGGCGTTGGGGCCTACCGGGTGGACCCGCTAGAGCACAACCAAGTGGGTTGCCCGCAACCACCCTACCCAAACCGCCGTGCCTAACCGCGAGCGAACCGGAAGTTCGCAGTCCATTCCTGCTACCGCAACCAGCTTCAAAGAGCGGGAATCGCCGGCTATCAACCCCTCACCGACGAGCAGCAACAGGAGTTCGGCAAAGTGTAGGTGTGGGAGAGACCTGCTGCCAGTCAGATTCAACGTAAAGCGACAGCCGAGTTGGAGATTATGCCCCTGTTGGCAGGCTTATCGGGCGCTTTCCCGCCACCGGGCGCCAAAAAAAGTTGTTACCGGAACTGTTACCGGAGAAGCCTAAAACGCAGAACGTCCCTGTAAATCATTAATTTACAGGGACGTTTTTAGTTGTTGGCGCTCCCTCCTGGGCTCGAACCAGGGACCCTCTGATTAACAGTCAGATGCTCTAACCGGCTGAGCTAAGGAAGCGGTTATGCCCACCGCCGTTCACGTTGGGAGTACAAAAGTACGACAGCAGGTTTTTGCGGCGCAAGCGTTCGACCAAAAAAAACTCACCCGCTCGCTCGGAGCGAGTGCGGCCGGGCAAGTGGTTCACGCCCATTCCAGCCATCTCATCCCACAATCTCCATCAATCCCTTCACCATCCCCATCCTAGTTCGTAATGTAGAGAATGCTGCCACTGAGCGTGGTGACGTATTGCTTAAGTTGGGTCGAAGCGCCCGGCCCACCCGTGCCGACGCCTTCAAAATTCCACTGCGTACCGCAGCACGAGTCGCGCATAAACAGGGTCGAGGGGTCCACGTCCATCTTCGCGCAGTGCGTTTGCGGCTGCCACGGGCATAGGCGCTCGAAGGCGCGATACGTGGTGGCGTTGTGTCGGTAGAGAATGATACCGTAGGTACCGCCCGCCAAGCGCACGAAACCGCCATCCTGCCGCAGAGCGAGGTATTCGCGGTTAGTCAGTATCACCTGAATGTTGGTCGGCGGGTCGGGCAGGCCGGGGCTGGGCGTGTCGTCGCCGCAGGCCGTCAGAACCACAACAAGCAGCGAATTCAACAGATGAAACGGATGTCGGAGGAATAGCCGCATTGTGTTCCTGTCAGACCTGATGAATGCTCTGGAATTTGGCTGTCCGCATACCAATCACTCAATCACTCAATCACTCAATCACTCAATCACTCAATCACTCAATCACTCAGTCGGGTACTCGTAGAAGCCTTTGCCGGTTTTGCGGCCCCAGTGGCCGGCATCCACTTTCTGTTGCTGGATGCGATTGGGCCGGAAGCGCTCCTCGAAGTGGAACGCCTGGAAAAGCGAGGTCGTGACGGAGAAGTTCGTGTCGACGCCAATCAAATCCATCAGCCGGAAGGCGCCCATTCGGAAGCCGGTAGCTTCGAGCAGCTCGTCGAGGGTCTGGTGCGAGGCGACGCCTTCTTCGAGCAGGCGCAGGTTTTCGGTGTAGTAGGGCCGCGCCACCCGGTTGACGATGAAGCCCGGCGCGTCGCGCACCCGCGCGGGCACTTTGCCGAGGGCTTCGGCCAGCGCCACCATCTGCGCCACCACGCCGGGCGCCGTAGCCGCCCCCGCGATGATTTCCACGAGCTTCATCACCGGCGCGGGGTTGAAGAAGTGCAACCCGACCACGCGCTCGGGGTTGGGCACCCCGGCCGCGATGCGCGTAATCGGAATCGAAGACGTGTTGGATGCCAGCACCGCATCGGGCGCGTTTTGCGCGGCGAGCTGCCGAAACAGCTCCTGCTTCACGTCGAGGCGCTCCACCACGGCCTCGAGCAGCACGTCGGCCACCAGATCGGCGAAGTTGGTTGTGACGGTGAGGTGCGCCTCGGCGTGGGCTTTGGCCTCGGGCGTGAGCTTGCCGCGCTGATTGAGCGTCGTCCAGGTCTGGCGGGTGGCGCGGTGCGCCTGCTCGGCGGCGGCGGCGTTGATGTCGAAAAGCACCGTTTCGAGGCCCGCCTGCGCGCAAACCTGCGCGATGCCCTGGCCCATTGTTCCGGCGCCGATGATGGCGATTTTCATTGGTAATGATGAATGTATCCGTAGCGCGGGGCGCCGGCCTTGATTCCGCGCGGAACGAGCGAAGCGAGTAATTGCATTACGCTCGGCGCGCATACCTACCGCTCTCAACCGCCGTGTTACTCGCTCCGCTCGTCGCGGGCCGGCGCCCCGTGCTACATTGTTACAACGACTCGAATTGCTTTAAGAACCGCACGTCGTTCTCCGTGAACAGCCGCAAATCCTTCACGGTAAATTTTCCCATCGCCGTGCGCTCGATGCCGATGCCGAACGCGAAGCCGCTGTAGCGCTCCGGGTCCACGCCGGAGGCGTCGAGCACGGCGGGGTCCACCATTCCGCAGCCCAGCACCTCCACCCAGCCGGTGTATTTGCAGACGTTGCAGCCGGGGCCGCCGCAAATCTGGCACGACACATCGACCTCCGCGCTCGGCTCGGTGAAGGGGAAGTACGACGGGCGCATCCGCATCTTCACGTCCGGCCCGAAAAACTCGGTCAGGAAGTAGTAGATGGCTTGCTTGAGGTCGGCGAAGCTCACGCCCTCGGCCACGTACAGTCCTTCAATCTGATGGAAAAGCTGGTGCGCGCGCGCCGAAATGGCTTCGTTGCGATAGACGCGCCCCGGCATCACGGCCCGAATCGGGAGTGTGCGGCGCCCTTCCCTCACTTCGTCGAGCAGCCGCACCTGCACGGTGCTGGTGTGGGTTCTTAATAAAAGGGGTTGAGGGTGAGAGGGTAAAAGGGTAAATGTATCGGCTTCCGAATCTTCTTCCCCTTTCTGTCTTTCCTCCTTTTCCCCTTCTACCCTTTTCCCCTCCCACCCTTCCACAAAGAAGGTGTCCTGCATCTCGCGGGCCGGGTGGTCGGGCGGGAAATTGAGGGCCGAGAAGTTGTGCCAATCGTCCTCGATCTCCGGCCCGGTGGCCACGGCGAACCCGATGCGCCGGAAAATATCGACGATCTGCTCCTGCACCACCGATAGCGGGTGGCGCGAGCCGAGGGTGTCGGGCACGGGCGGCAAGGTGTAATCGACGGCCGGGCCGGTGGGCGCCTGCGGTTCGGCGGCCAGCTCGGCGGCGCGGGTGTCGTGGCGCTCCTGCGAGGCGGTTTTCAGCTCGTTGAGGGCGGCGCCGAGGGCGCGGCGGGCGTCGGCGGGCACGTCGCGCAGGCGGTCGAAGAGGTCGGCAATGCGCCCCTTGCGCGAGAGGAACGACTGTTTGTAGGCGTCGAGCTGCGCGCGGGTATTGAGGTCGGTACGCTCGATCTCGGCTTTCAGGCGCTGGATTTCTTCGGTGAGCATCGGAACGTGGCCGGCTCTGTCCCAGAGACGGCGTTAGAGTGAAAGATGGCCGTCAGCTTACGCCGTCTCTGGGACAGAGCCGGCCACTTCGGTCGTCATTCGATAATACAAAGTCGTACAGTTCTCCGGCCGCAGCACGTCCTGCGCGGCGGCGTTGACGTCGGCCACGGTTACGGCGCGGATGCGGTCGGCTTCGGAATTGACGAGGTTGGCGTCGCCCAACAGCTTGGCCGTGGCGAGGTTGATGGCACGGTTGAGCAGCTCGACTTCGCCGAACACCAGCGTCGATTCGGCCTGGTTGCGGACTTTGGTCAGCTCGCCGTCGGTTACGCCGTCCTGGCGCAGGTGGGCGATGACGTCGGCCACGGCCGCGTCGGCCTCTTCCAGCGTCACTCCTGCCTGCACTTTGCCGCTCACCACGAGCAGGCCCGAGTCGAGCGTACCCGTCACGCTCGCGCTCAGGCTCGTGAAGAGGCGGCGCTTCTGCACCAGCGCCTGGTAGAGGCGCGAAGACTTGCCGCGCCCCAACACGTCGGAGAGCAAATCGGCGGGGTAGTAGCCGGTGAGGTCGGCGCGGCCGGGCATATGCCACACTTTGTAGAGGGCAGCGGCGGGCACGTCGGCGGTGGTTTCGAGGTGGCGCGCGGCGGTCTGGCGCGGCTCCTGCGGCAGGGCGCGGCGGTACGGCTCGCCGCCCGGAATCGGGCCGAACCACTTTTCCGCGAGGCGCACGGCTTCGGCATACGTCACGCCGCCGGCCACCACCAGAATGGCGTTTTGCGGCGCGTAGTGCTTGGCGAAGAAGGCGTGCACGTCGTCCATCGTGGCGGTTTCGATGTGGCTCGGCTCCTGCCCGATGGTGGGCCAGCGGTAGGGGTGCGTGGTGTAGGCGGCGGGGTAGAGCTTGAGCCACACGTCGCCGTAGGGCTGGTTGAGGTAGTGCTGCTTGAACTCCTCGACCACCACCTTGCGCTGCACGTCCAACCCCTGCTCCGAAAACGCGAGCGACAGCATCCGGTCCGATTCGAGCCAGAAGCCCGTCTCGATGTTGGCCGCCGGCAGCGAGAGGTAATAGTTGGTAAGGTCTTGCGAGGTAAAGGCGTTGTTTTCGCCGCCCACGCCCTGCAACGGCTCATCATAGGACGGCACGTTCACCGACCCCGAAAACATCAGGTGCTCAAACAAATGCGCGAAGCCCGTGCGGCCGGCGGCTTCGTCTTCGTCTTTGGCGCCCACGTCGTAGAGCACGTTCACGACGGCCAGCGCCGACGTGGGGTCTTCGTGGACGATGACCCGCAGGCCGTTGGCGAGGGTGGTTTCCTGGAAGTGAATCATAGGGGAGTTGGGGCAAAGGTCGGTAGGGATGTGGAGATGGCTAATGAGTTGTAGATTGGCCACCGAACCAAACAAAGTCAGTATGTTCTCTGTCGTTGCTCAATCAACCAAAATCAGAGCTTTGCAAGCTCAGTTTATAAAGGCGCTTGGCAGAAGTGAGGAAGGTTATTATCGAGTGGGGTTCCCAGGAGGAAGCTTCAATGCAAAGTTTTACTAGGCGGTATCAGGTTGCTAGTGCATCAATTGGGGTGGAGAGGAATGGGTGCATTTCAAAACTTCGCATCGGGAGTTCGTAGCAGGTCGATGACGAGGCGGAACTGCTGATTGCAGATGAGTTGTCGCAGGCAGATGATGCGGTCACCGCCGGTGGTGGTCCAGCGTTGGCCGCTGGGTTTCATTCGCTGCTGGAGCAGGGTGCGGTGGGCGGCTTCGACGGGTCCACTGCCGATCATCAGCCCCTGGGCGCGGAAGCGATCGTAGCGCAGGCGTTCGCGGTTGCTGATCAGATAGTTAGGACTTACGCACTCGCCGGCAGTAGTGCCGGGATGCGCGGGTTTTGGAGT
>ERZ1066122.2855-NODE-2855-length-10724-cov-37.854532_pt1 | contig 10724 bp, 5 predicted proteins | sample MGYA00382769_ERZ1066122 | MGnify/ENA primary metagenome ERZ1066122 (study PRJEB33369, sample SAMEA5778352) | biofilm metagenome | biome: Industrial cooling water; feature: Water cooling tower basin; material: Biofilm | place: United Arab Emirates | collected...
CCCGCCGGCCGCGGCGCGTGGCTGCCGTGGCTGATCACGGCCGGCGTCGTCGCCGTGCTGGTCGGCGCCGTGTTCTACCCGCGCCTGCGCGACGGCGAGGCCGTGACCGTCGGCGCGGGGGGTGCGCCCATGGCCGGCGTGCCGACCCCGGGCGCGGGCGCGCCGAGCGCGGCGGACCTCGCGAACATGGACCCGCGCGAGGCCGCCGACCGGCTCTACAACCGCGTCATGCAGGCGTTCTCCGCGGGCGACACCGCCCAGGTCACCATGTTCCTGCCCATGGCGCTGAGCGCGCACCAGCAGATCGACTCGCTGGACAACGACGCGCGCTTCCACCTCGCCACGCTGCACCTGGTGGCGGCCAACCTGCCGGCCGCACGCGCCCAGGCCGACACGCTGCTCGCCGGCAACCCCAACCACCTGCTGGGCCTGGGGCTGGCCGCCGAGGTCGCCACGGTGCAGGGCGACTCGGCGCAGGCGCGCTCCTTCTACCAGCGCTACCTGGACGCCTACGCCGCCGAGTCCACCCGCCCGCTGCCGGAATACCAGGAGCACAGCGGCTCGCTGGAGGCGCAGCGCGAGCGGGCCCGCACGGCGCTGGGGCCGTAAGCAGGATTCGGGGGCTGGGCTGCCAGCTACCGGCTGCCGGCTTCCGGCAACCCCAGGGGTTGCCGGAAGCCGGCAGCCGGTAGCCGGTAGCCGACCGCCAGGTCACTCGTTTCCCAGCCGAGCCAGGGCACGCTGTGCCTGCAGGCGCAGCGGCTGCAGCTCCGGGTCGGCGCGGCGGTACAGCTCGACGACGCGCGCGTAGTGCGCGGCCGCCTCGGCGCGGCGGCCGCGGCGCTCGGCGATCTCGCCGCGGCGCAGGTGGACGGGGGCGAGGTAGATGAGGTCGCCGGTGGCCAGCTCTTCGAGCGTGCCATACCAGCCGAGCGCCTCCTCGTCGCGGCCCAGCTCGCGCAGCAGCTCCGCGCGCAGCCAGCGCTCGGGCGACTGGATGGCGAAGTGCACCGGCGTGTAGTCGCGCGGCAGGTTGGCGGGCGCGGCCGCGAGGATGCGTAGCGCCTCCTGCCGGTGGCCGACGCCGGCGACGCGCTGAGCGCGAAGGCCGGCGGCGAGCATCTGCGCGAAGGTGACGGCGACGGGCGGCGCGGCGACGGCTTCGAGCCGCGTGGCGGCCGCCTCCGCCGCCGTGCTGTCACCGCGTGCCAGGTCGAGGAGGGCGACGGCGTAGGTGCGCACCGCGGCGCGCGCGCCGGAATAGAAGTCGACGAACGGCGGGCTGCTGGCGGCCTCGACGGCGTCCGGCCGCCAGGCGGCCAGCGAGTCGCGCAGTGAGCGCAGCTCCGCGAGCGGCGCGGGCGCGAAGGGCAGCGTCACAGCGGCGCCAGCGGCGCGGCACGCGCCAGATGCAGGCTCGCCTCCCGCCGGCGCCCCTCGGCGAGGGCGAGGTCGGCGAGGGTGAGGTGCGCCCAGGCGCGAATCTCCGGTGGCCGCTGCGGCTCGGCGAGTAGGTGCGCGAGCTGGCGGGTCGCGTCGAAGTGCTTGCTGTAGCTGCCGACCCACCAGGTGCGGACCAGGAGGTTCACGTCGCTGCTCGCCCGCTCGGCGGCGATGCGCCGCTGTAGCTCGGCCCGCTCTCCCCAGCGGGCGGCATGGAGCAGCTCCGCGAACTGGAGCGGGAAGTCGCCCCGGTTGGCGGACCGGTAGTGGCGCAGCAGGGCGTCGACGGTGGCGCGCTCGCCGGCGAGGACGAGCGCGCGCAGCAGATGGTCGGAGGCTTCGCGGCGCGCCGAGTCTACCGCGAGCACGCGCTGCAGCCCGGGTACTGCCTCGCGGATGCTCCGCCCACGGAACGGGTTCTCGTGGAAGAGCAGGTCTGCGTAGTGGAAGCGGCCGTCCACGTCCTCGGGATACCGCTCCAGCAGGCGGCGGTAGAGCAGTTCGGCGCCCTCGATCTCGCCGCGCAGCCGCGTGGCCCAGGCGTCCACGCGCAGGCGATCGCGCTCGGCGAGCCGGTGGCCATGGCGGCTCGCCGCCGCGGCCGCGGCGTGCATCACCTCGGTCTGCCCGGTGGAGGTAGCGGCGAAGCTCATGCGGTAGTAGGCCAGCGCGAAGGCGGAGTCGAGCGCCACGGCCTGTTGATACGCCGTGACCGCGCGCTCGTCCTCGCCGAGGCGGAGGAGGTGTTCGCCGTCGAGATACGCCTTCAGCGCCGGCAGCGAGGCCGTGGCGCTCGCGGCGCTGCGGGTCAGCCGCTGCGCGGGACTGCGGAAGCGGTCGGCCAGCATCTGGCTGGTCAGCCGATCGACGAGGCGGAAGAGCTCGGTCGCCTCGCCCTCGACTTCGTGGTGCGCCAGCGGGGAGGTGTCGGTGGCGGCGTCGTAGAGCTCAGCGGCGATGCGCAGGCGGCCACGCGCCTCGACGACGTCGCCGACGACGAAGAGCCGCGCGCCGGCGCGGGCCGCGACCTGGCGCGCGGCGGCGGGCCCGGCCGCCTGCGCCTCGGCGCGCTCGGCGTAGCGGAGCACGGTGCGGCTGTCGACCGCGCGCAGCTCGCCGGCGCCGTCGAGGCCACGGCTGAGCAGGTCCGGCAACCCGGTGCGCAGGTACGCGTATTCGGCGCTGCCATGCACGGCGAAGGGCAGCACCGCAACGGTGGTCAGGCGAGCCGCTGCGCCCGCCGGGCTCGGCGCCGGCGCGCCGGTGAAGCGCGCCACGCCCACCACCCCCGCCGCGAGCGCCAGTGCGAGCGCACCCGCCGCGAAGGGAATGCTGTGGCCGATGCGGAGCAGGCGCCAGCCGGCGGCGCGCGCACGCGGGCGCTGCCGCTGGAGGCAGCGCTGCACGTCGGCCGCCAGCGCCGCTACATCGCTGTAGCGGTGCGACGGCTCCGGCTCCAGTGCCCGCAGGACGACGGCGTCCAGAGCGCCGCGCAGCCGCCGCCGCAACTGCGCCGGCGTGGTGCCGCGCGCCCTCGCCAGCGCCGCCGCGTCCGGGGGCGCCGGAGCGGCGCCGAGCCCGCCGCCGGGCCGGGGACGGGGCGGCCGCTTCACCAGGCGGGAGGGCGCCTCCGGCCGGTGTACGGCGCCCGGCAGGGGCGGGCGCCGGCCGGTCAGCAGCTCGTGCAGGAGCACACCCAGCGAGTAGACGTCGCTCAGCGCCGTGACGGCGTCGCCGCGCAGTTGCTCCGGCGCCGCGTATTCCGGCGTCGCCAGCACCTCGCCGGGGCGCGTCAGCGTGTCGCCCTCGCGCGCGCTCTCTTCCAGCAGGCGCGCCACGCCGAAGTCGAGCAGCTTGGGCGCGCCGTCGGGGGTGACCAGGATGTTGCTCGGCTTCAGGTCCCGGTGGATGACGGCGCGGCCGTGTGCGTACCGTACCGCCTCGCAGACGCGCAGGAAGAGGCGGAGCCGCGCCTCCACGCCCAGCGCCCCTGCGTCGCAGAAGCGGTCGACCGGCACGCCGTCGACGTACTCCATCACCAGGAAGGGGACGCCCTCGGGCGTCATACCGGCGTCGAGCAGCCGCGCGACGTTGGGGTGCTGCAGGCGGGCGAGCACGCGCCGCTCCAGCAGGAAGCGGCGCACGTGCTGCGGCGCGGCGAGCCGTCCGTCGCGCACCAGCTTGATCGCCACCTCCAGCGCCACGTCGTCGCGCCGCGCCAGGTAGACGGCGCCCATGCCACCGGTGGCCAGGCGCCGCACGATGGTGTAGACGCCGAGATGCACGCCGACCGCCAGCTCGTCGCTGGGGGGTGCGTCGAGGGCGGGGAAGAGGTCGCGGCTGCAGGCGTGGTCGAAGGAGCGCAGCAACGCCTCCACCTCCGCGCGCAGGGCGTCGTCGCCGGCGCAGGCGTCCGCGAGGAAACGCGCGCGCTCCGCAAACGGCAGCTCGCTCGCCGCCGCGAAGACGGACTCCAGCCGCCGCGCCCGCGCCCGCTCTGCGCTCATCGGCCCACCTCGCGGTGCAGCCAGGCCTTGGCGAAGCCCCAGCGCCGCCGCACCGTCGCCACCGAGGTGCCCAGCACCGCCGCCACCTCCTCCAGCGTCAGCCCGGCGAAGTAGCGGTACTCCACCACGCGGCAGGCCTCCTCGTTGACTTCGGCCAGGCGCGTCAGCGCCGCGTCCAGCGCCAGCAGGTGCTCGTCGCGGTCCACGAGGCCGGCGCCAGCGACCGCGGCCAGCGAGATGGGCACGGCGGCGCCGCCGCGCTTCAGGCGGCAGCGGGTGCGGGCGTGATCGATGAGGATGCTGCGCATCGCGCGCGCGGCGATGGCGAAGAAGTGCGCGCGGTTCTCCCAGTGCAGGTCGCGCTGGCCCACCAGCTTCAGGTACACCTCGTGAACGAGCGAGAGCGAATCGAGGGTGTGGCCCGGCTGCTCGCGGCCGAGCTCACGGTGCGCCAGGCGCCGCAGTTCCGTGTACACCTGCGGCAGCAGTCGGTCCAGCGCCCGGGGGTCGCCGTCGCAGGTGGCGTGCAGCAGCTCGGCGACCGCGCGCTGCTGCGGCGTGGGGGGCGCCTCGACCGAGGTGCCGGCGGGGGCTTGCTGCTGCATGCGCACCACTCCGGGCCGGGGTCCGGCGCGGCCGGCGCCGCGCCGTAGAGGCCAGTATTAACCGCAGACGCCCTACGTAACAAGGAGATCGATGCTGCCGGGTGAGCGGTTCCGGCGGCGTTCGACGCATGTGCGGGAAGAAACGCCCGGGGTGCGCGCGAGCCCGGGCTGGCGGGGTGAACGGGTGAACGGGTGAACGGGTGAAGCGGGATTGGACTGGATGGGCAGGATGGGCAGGATGGCGGAAGGAAAACGGAGACGGGGTGAAGGACGGATGCGAGCGACCGGAAGCCGGCCTCGCGCCGGGCGGCTGGGTGGTCCGGCGCGAGGCTGCCCGCTCTGCCGGGCGGCACTGCAGGGGGCGGGGGGTAGGGCGAGATGGGTCTGCCGGGGGTTGCATACCCCCGGTGCGGTTAGTTGCTGGATGCCCGCTCACGCGAGCAGGACAGTAACGGCCACACCCACGGCCACGGACCCATTAGCACTACCCTGCCAGGTTTCTGGAGCAGCGTCTCCGTTCCGACACCAGCAACCCAGGTGGCCACGGTGAACCGAGCCGAAAACGACGTGGGCGCTGGGCCAGATTCACGCGGTATCGGAATCGTGGCAGAGTAGTGTTAGCATTACCCTGCCACGTTTCCGGAACGGCGTCTTTCGCCGGACGTGTTGGCCCTGGCCAACCACGAAGAACCAAGCGGGAATCGGCGCGTGAGTCCGGGCCAGCTCACGAGGCAACGAAATCGTGGCAGAGTAGTGTTAGCCGCGCTTGGAGAAGCCGCCGCGCAGCGAGTCCATGGCGCGGCGGGCGGCGTCGCTGACCTGGTCGAACGCCTCGCGCGCGCCCTCGGCGTAGGCGCGGGCGGCGGCGGCGAGGTCGTCGGCGTAGGGCTCGTCCGGCTCGCCGCGGCGGCGGTACTCGCCGCGCACGATGCGGTCGTACTCGCCGCGCTCGTACCAGTCCCGCAGCTCGGCGACGCGGATGACGGGGAAGGGGTGGGTGGCGCCGAGCACGTTGAGCACCTTGAAGACCTGGTCGGCCACGTCGCCGCCCTTGCGGTACTCGTCGGCTTGCTGGATGAACTCGCCGAGCGCCGTCTCGTGGCGGCTGCCGCCGCCGGCGAGCTTGAGCATCACGCGCATCCCCACCTCCGGGTTCTGCACCGAGAGCGCGCCGGCGCGGTCGCAGGAGAGCTCCGCCTTGCGGTACCACTCCAGCAGCGCCAGCAGGATGGCGCGCGCGGCCAGTCCCACCACCGGGAAGCCCATCTCCGCCAGCTGCACCAGGATCACCATCATGGTACGGTAGAGCACGTGGCCGCTGAGGATGTGCCCCAGCTCGTGGCCCAGGATGAACTGCAGCTCGTCGTCGTCCAGCAGCGTGAGCGTGCCGGAGTTGAGCAGGATGAACGGCTTCTGCATGCCGTAGGCGCCGGCATTGACGATCGGCGTCTGCGCCACGAACACCGGGTAGGGCTCGCGCACGTCCAGCGTGCGCGCCGCCTCCTGGTACAGCCGGTGCACGCGGGAGAACTGCGTGGGCGAGACGCGCACCGCGTTGGCCTGGAACGCCAGCCGCACCGGCTTCTCGCCGAAGAAGCCGAAGAGCTTGCGCAGTACCTCGTCGAAGCCGGGGACCTTGCGCAGTGCGTTCAGCGCCGCCCGGTCCGCCGGGTGCTCCCAGCTGCGCGGGTCGATGTCGGCGAGCACGCGGGTGGTGCGCAGTTCGTTGCTCATGGTGTCTCTGGAGCGGAAACAGGGCCGTGGGGGGTGCAGCTCGTGCCTCTCTGGTACGTCGGCCTCGGGGGTTTGTTTCAGGGGGCCCCGCACCGCGCCGCCACCCCGGCTGCCGGCTGCCAGCTACCGGCTACTGCGCCCTCACCCCCTGGCCCCCTCTCCCAAGCCCGCTATGCATTGCCCACATCTGGCTAAACCGGAACGCCGCGCATCTCCAGGCGGCTGAAGCCGCAGCTACGACGACACCAAGCCCGCCTGCGCGGGCTGGTCTGCTCAGGGCAGATACCAGCCCGCGCAGGCGGGCTTGGTGCAGTTCCAGCCGCGGCTTCAGCCGCCTGGCGCGGAGCGTTCCGCTCCTCTGAAATGTGGGTAATGCATAGCCCAAGCCCGGGAGAGGGGGAACCCAGGCTTGGGCATCCTGCCGTTTAACCCTCTCCCAGCATTGGGAGAGGGTGGCGAGCGAGGTACGAGCGAGCCGGGTGAGGGCGCCGCTGCAGTTGCCGGCAGCCGGCAGCCGACAGCCGGCAGCCGGCAGCCGCTTCCGCGGCGGGAAAGTCTGTAGTACATTGCACCCGCACATCCGCCGCGCTTTCAGCCTTCGCGGCGGCGTCCGTCCGCCCCCGGTCCTCCTTCCACGCCTCCACACCGGAGAGAACCACCATGCCTCGTGTTTCGACGCTGCTCGTGTTGCTGGCCGGTCTGCTGCTCGGCGCCGCCGGCACGCTCGGCGCGCAGACGACGCCGGCCTCGCTCGCCGGCACCTACCGCTACGCGGCGCAGGAGAGCGACAACATCAACCAGGCGATCGAGGCCGCCGTCGCGCGCATGAACTTCGTGACGCGCCCCGTCGCGCGCGGCCGGCTGAAGAAGACGAACTCCGCCTATCAGACGATCAGCATCGCGCACAGCCCGCAGGAAGTGCGCATCGTCACCGACCAGCGCGCTCCCATCGTTACCCCGGCCAACGGCACGCCCATCGACTGGACGCGCGAGGACGGCGAGAAGTTCAAGGTCAGCACCGCGTGGCAGAACGGCGCGCTGGAGCAGACCTTCCGTGCCGACGACGGCCAGCGCGTCAACCACTACTCGCTCAGCCCCGACGGCAACACGCTGAGCATGCGCGTCACCGTGACCAGCCCCCGGCTCTCCAGGCCGCTCGTCTACACGCTGCGCTACCACCGCGCGCAGTAGCCGCCGCGGCTCACGGCGGCACGCAGCACGAGGGGGCGCGCCCGGCCGGGCGCGCCCCCTCGATTCGTATGTGCCCTGCACCCGGCTCACCCGGAGCGGCCGGGCGAGGGACGCTGCTATGGTACCACCCGCACCGTGGCAGTACCCACTGTGGCGGAGCCGGCAACGTTGCCGCGCAACGTCGTCGTGCCAGGAGCCGCCGGGTCGATGCTCACGTATCCTGCGTACCCCGATGTGATCTGCACGGTCACGCTGGCGCCGCGCGTGGCGCCCGATACCAGCTCCGCCACGGCCGGGTTGTCGATCGAGAACTGTACCGCGATCGGGGGCCCGCCCGCGCGCACTCCCTGGCCCAGCCCAGCCCCCGGCGTCGTGATGAAGAACCTGACCGGGGTGGCTCCTGCCGATGCCGGGTAGCTGAAGTTGGTGAAGATCGCGGAGATCACCGGCTGAACCACCGTGACCGTCACCGTGGTGTCGCGGAATCCCGGAGCCGAGAACGTCAGCGAGGCCGTGCCGGGCGCCATGCCGTGGACGCTGTACTGGAAGAGACTGAACCCGGCGCTGACACCCGTCGACACCTCCGCCCTACCGCCCGTGCCGCCGAGTTGTGGCCCAACCCTCACCACGGTCGAATCCGAGCTGCGGATCCGAACCGCCACGCCGTTGTGGTTGGTGCTGGAGATATTGGCGTACACAGACCAATCCATCAGCCCCACACCGATGGGTGCGCCGTTGGTCAGTCCCGGGTGGATCGTAGCCGGTACGACCGTGGCCGTCTGGCTGATCGTCGCGTACCCCGGCGCGCTCGCGCTCAGGGTGGCGGTGCCGGGAGCGAGCGCGCGGAACGCCGCGCCGCCAGTGGCGACAGTCGCCGGCGACTGGCTCTGGCCGGGCAGGATCTGCACCGTCACGCTGCGCGCCACCCCGCCGGCGGTGACCAGCCGGCCTACCGTGGAGTCGCTGCTGGCGAAGGTGACGGTGAGCGGCGGCCCGCCGGCGCGCACCGACTGGATCTGTCCCGGAACTCTGAGCTGGACGGAAACCGGTGAATCCAGCCCGCCCGGCGAGACGGTGCCCGGCACCTGATGGAACACCATCTCCGGCTGCACGACGTCGATGGCCGCCGTGGCCGTGGCGAAGCCGGGGGCAGAAACGGCGATCGTCGCGGTGTCCCGCGCGATGCCGTGCAGGACGAAGTTGGTGACGGTGGCGCCTGGCCCGACGGGGATGTCGATGAACTCGGTGCCCGCCACGTTGAAGTCTCTGGACACCCGCAGCGACGACGGATCCGAGCTGCGGACGCGAACGGTGACGCCACCGTGGTTGGACGCGCCGAGCACGAAGCGCGCGCTCGTCATCAGCCCTTCACCAACCGGGCCCAGGGCGGTGCCTAGGGCATTCTGGATCGCGATCCCCGGCGCGATGACGGTCACGCTCTGCGAGACCGAGTGCATGCCGGGCGCGCTCGCCGTCACGAGGGTGGTGCCGTTGCCGCGCGGGTCGAACGCCACGCCGCCCGCCGCGACCGTCGCCGGAGAGCTGGAGCCCCCCGCTGGGATCTGCACCGTCACGCTCTGTCCGGAGCCGGCGGAGGTCACGAGCCGCCCCACCGCGGTGTCTCCGACCGTCAGCGTCACCGTGAGCGGTGCGCCGGCGCGGACGTGCTGGTTGTTGCCGCCGGGGACTCCGCCCAACTGCACAGTGAACGGGTCGTCCTCCCCGAGCGAGGAGAGGGTGGCGGGCAGCGATAGGAAGCCGAAGGCGAGCGGCGCCTGCACCACTACCACCCCAACCGAGCCAGGCGTATAGCTGGGCGCCGTTGCCGTGAGCGTCGCGTCACCGACGGCCACGCCGTGGACGAAGTAGGTGAACTGCGTCGCGCCCGCGCTGAGCGGGATCGTCACCGAGTCCACGCCCACGTCGCCGAAGTTACGCCCGACCCGCGCGACGGCGGGGTTGGAGCTGCGCAGCGTCACCACCGTTCCGGCGGGCGCGGGCACGCTGAGCGTGCCGCCGACGCTGAACGTCGTCTGCAGGCCCGCCCCGATCCTACCCGGGTCCAACAGGTTGATGGCGCCGATCACGGAAGTCACGATCACGGTGATCTCCGCCGTGGCGACCCCGCCGTGGTCGTCGACGACGCGGGCGCGGATGGTGTGCGTGCCCGCGGGCAGCGACGCCGTGCTGAGGCTGGCGCCCGTGCCGAGCGTCATGCCCAGGTTCACCACCTGCCAGGAGATCCGGCTGGAGAGATCGCCCTGCTCCGGGTCGGTGGCGGTGCCGGTGAAGGTGATCGTCTGGCCGGCCTGGAAGCGCGCGCTGTCGGCCGGCGCGGTGATGCGCAGCGTCGGGTTTGCGTTGGTGATGGTGAGCGTCACGTCGGCCGAGTCGGACGCGCCCTGGCTGTCGGTGACGCGCGCGCGCACGATGTGCCTGCCCACGGGCAGGTCCGCGACGCTCAGGCTCGCGCCGGTGCCCAGCGTGCGGCCGGAGCCGACCACCTGCCAGGCGATCTGACCGGAGAGGTCGCCGTCCTCCGGGTCGCTCGCGGTGCCGCCGAACGTCACGCTGGAGAGCACGGGGAAGCTCTGCCCGTTGGTGGGCGCGCTGATGGTGACCGTGGGCGGCCGGTTCGCCGTGGCGATGTTGAACGTCACCGTGTCGCTGCCCGTGCGCCCGTGCGGGTCGGTGGCGGTGGCGATCACGGTGTGCGTGCCGCTTCCCAGCGTGCTCAGGCTGAAGTTGGCGCCCGTGCCCAGCGTGGTGGCGCCCTCCCGCCACACCAGCGAGGCCGCCACGTTGCCACTCTCGGCGTCGGTGGCCGTGGCGCTGAACGTCACCGGGGCGCCGGCCGCAAAGCTCTGCCCCGGCGTCGGCGCCGTGATGATGACCGCCGGCGCGCGGTTGGTGATCTGGATGCTGACGCTGGCACTGCCGGTGTTGCCCTGCGCGTCGGTGACGCTGGCCGTGATCGTGTGCGGCCCCACGGAGAGCGTGCTCAGGCTGAAGCTGGCGCCGCTGCCCAGCGGGGTGGCGCCCTCCCTCCACACCAGCGCGCCGGAGAGGTTGCCCTGCTCGGGGTCGCTCGCCGTGCCCGTGAAGGTGATGCTACTGCCCACGGGGAAGCTGGCGTTGTTCGCCGGCGCGCTGATCTGCACGGTGGGCGCGCTGTTGGTGATGACCACCGTCAGCGTGTCCTCGTCCATGGCGCCGTGCGGGTCGGCCACGCTGGCGAGGATCT
>ERZ1066122.2856-NODE-2856-length-10723-cov-5.840364_pt1 | contig 10723 bp, 8 predicted proteins | sample MGYA00382769_ERZ1066122 | MGnify/ENA primary metagenome ERZ1066122 (study PRJEB33369, sample SAMEA5778352) | biofilm metagenome | biome: Industrial cooling water; feature: Water cooling tower basin; material: Biofilm | place: United Arab Emirates | collected...
GTCTTCATCTTTTGGCTTTCCTTTTTTCTTGTCGCGCTTGGTCAGGCCCAGCATATCCTCGATGGGTGTTTGCGGCAGCTCGTCCCACGTCAGCCGGCCATCGCCATTGCCCATCGCGTCGAGCCAGCCAAAGCGTTCAGCCGCCGCCTCGCGCATTTCCTCTGCACTGACCGCACCGTTGAAACTGCGATCAGCGGCGGCGACCGGTTGCGGCATACCCAGCATCGCAAAGCGCGCTGCGCCTTGGGGCATATTGGCCATGCGCTTTTGCATTGCGGCGGATGGCGCGCGCATCCCGCCAGGCGGGCCGCCGCCGCCGGGTCCACCCATGCCGCCGGGAGGCATCCCCCCGGGTGGGCCTCCTCCCCCTTTGCCGCCAGGGCGCGGCATTGCAGGAGGAGACCCCAAGCCGCGCGCGCCGGGTGGATGATATCCGGTCTGGATTTCAGGCGCGACGACTTGTTCGTAATGCGTGATTTCGATGCCGTTGATTCGCCCGTCGCGGTCGCTGTCGAGTTCGGCGAAAAAACCGTCGGCCTCGGCGACGAAATCACTGACCGTCAGCGCGCCATCGCCATCGCTGTCCAGCGCGGCAAACCAGGCGGCGCGCGCATAGGGTTCGCCCGGTGCGCTCCGATAGGGTTTCCCAACGGGCGAGATGAAGGGCAGCAGCGGGCGTGCATCGGCTGGGCGTTCTTCGGCCCATGCTGGCGCGACCGGCGCAACGCCCGCGCCGTATGTCACCGCTGCCATGATCCAGCCACACATGAACGCGCTCCATTTTGCGCCTGATTCAGTGTGGTTAGCGCATGTGCCGCGCGCGCATTTGTCAGGTCTGACACAATCCAGCATCATTTGCCCTCCGGTCAGAAGGCCACGCTGAGTGATGCGCGTGCCGAATAGTTGATGTCGCCATTGTTCGGCTTTTCGGCCGCGATGCCCAGTTTCCAGGTGAAATCCCATCCCCCGGCGAACACCGCCGCTTCGCCCGTCCAGGCGCTTTGCAGCTTGACGGGGTCGATGGAGAAACGCTCGCCATCTTCATAATTGGCGGTCGTGCGCCCTGTGTCGCCCGACAAGATGGTGCGCCGCCCGCCGCCAATTTCGAATGTCAGCGGGCGATAGTCGCGCTCGCGCGGCGCAATCGACCAGGTGATGTTCAGGCTGTTGTGCACCGCCAGCGACGAACTGGTGCGGCTGTCGACAATCAGGTCGGTGGCAAGGTTGCCGCCTTCTTCTTCATATCCACCCTCGCGCAGTTGGAACCATTCGATGCTATTGCGCGGACGGATCGTCAGCTGTTTCGAGGGCTGCCAGTTGTACGATGCGCCCGCCATCGCCGACAGCAGCCAGCCGTCCCAATCGGCGGTGCTTGCATAGCCAATGTCGGTTTCATTCAGCGTGATGGTCAGGTTCCGGGTGCTGGAATAGCTGGTGTAGGCCCCGCCGATGCGTGCGTAGGCGTGGATTGGCCCGCCATCGCTCGTGCGCCAGAACAGGCCAAGGTCATGCTGGCTGGCGTCGATGGTCTGCGTCGGGTCTTCATCATCAATCTGGTTATTTTCAACCTTGCCGTCGATGAAGCTGTATGAACCGCCAAGCAGGCCGATGGCGGTGCGCCACTCCATCCCCAGCGTGATGCCGCTACCCTGATGATCATAGCCGACATTGGCCCCGGCATCGCGATTGCCTTTCCAATAGAGCGGTTGGATCCACGCGGCGCGGTCGCCCCGCTCGGTCACCTTGAAAATGGAATCGCGGTCCATCAAATTGCGGGCAGCCAGCCGCGTGCCCGTCACTGCGGCGTCGAGCAGGCCCCCAGCATGGTCAGGCAGCATCTGGTTGAGCTGCGCCTGCAGCGCCGCGCCATCCTCTATGTCGAGGAAGCTTTGCGCGATATTGTCGTCCTCGATCGCGGCGGTCAGGATAGCGTCAAAGCCGCTGGTGGCCGCGCCGCTGATACCTAACTCGGCCGCCTCCTTGCGGCGGATATCCAGGATCACATCGCCGCCGACAATGTCGACATCGCCTGCAAAGATGAACGGCAAGTTGGTGGTTTCCGCATCGAAAACCGGATCGCCGACCAACGTACCGGCGCGAAGGATAGTATAGCGGCCTTCGGCCCCGACCAATGTAGTCACCGTCGCCGAAACCGAAGCGCCGGGGTCAAAGCGCGCGCTGTTGGCGATCACCAGCGAACTTTCCTGCGTTTCTCCGTCGATATAGGCTTTGAACTCGCCATTGGCACCGACGGTCAGCGACCCGATGGTCGATGTTTCGACCTCATTGGAGCCAAAGGTGCCGCTGTTGACCACTACCGCTGCGGATTGGCCGTTGACCACCTGGCCCAGAAAGCTGGCGTCATCATTGATCGTGAGCGACCCTGTGCCGCCGGCAAAATTGATCGACCCAAAAAATTCGGCCTCGCCCGACAGCGTCGCGGTACCCTGACCGGTGCCAAAGTTCACATCACCGCTGAACACCGCCTCGTCGGTGAGCGTCAGCCGGTCGTCCCCGGCGTTGAAAAAGACATCGCCGATAATCTGGCCGTGCGACGCCGAAATACTGTCGTTGCCCGACCCCGTGACAATGTCACCGAGGATGCGGGTATAGATGGTTTCGTCTTCTTCATCATCGTCCAAGTCTTCTTCAATTTCCTCGCGCGTTTCGAGGTCGTCGGCATTCATGAATTGGGTGATGGTCACATTGGCGGTGGTGCCAGTCAGATCGATGGCACGGACAATGTCGGTGCTCGACCCGCTCGCCGTTATGAAGCCGCTGTTTTCGATGGTCGTCAGCGAGCCTGAAAAATCGCGAATGGCATAGGCAGCGCCTTCACCCTGCGAGCGGATATCGGCCTGAATGGTTCCGCTGTTGTCGATGCGCGTTACGGTCGTTCCGGCGTTGATGAGTAACGCGGTCGCGGCCGAGTCGGCGGTCGAAGCGCGTACCGATCCTGAAATGCCGATGCCGCCGGGCAGGCTGACATTGCCGCCCTCGCCGCCCAGCACCAAGCCATAGGCGTCGGTGCGGCCAAAGGTCGCGGTACCCGATACCGTCCCTTCGATCAGCAGTGAGTATCGGCCGGTCAAAACGTCCGAATTGACGTTCGAACCTTGCGGCAGCAACCCGACCACTATGTCATCGGCTCCGCCAATCAGCAGCGCCGCGCCATTGCCATAGGAATATATGCCCGCCGTGCCTTCATCTTCATCCAGGATGCCGTCATTGTCGAAATCCTCGTCATCATCATCGAGAATGCCGTCATTGTCCTCGTCATCATCATCCTCGTCGATGTCGCCATCGGGCGTTCGGCCCAGGATGATGCCGCCCGCGACATTGCCCTGCACCCAGGCCGCCGGGGCCTCGACGCGCAGGTCAAAGCGCGAGAGCGTGATCGATGCGCCGGTTTCAGTATCGTAGGTGAAAGTGGTGCCCTGTTCGATGGAGCCCTGCACCCGCAAAATCCCGGCAATGTCACCTTCGGCGCGAAAGGCGTTCGACCCGCGCCCGACCACTTGCGTCAGGCCGTTCATGACCACATCGCCCGCGACGTCCTGCAGCCGCACGCCGACGCCATTGTCGCCATAGACTTGCAGAGTGCCTTCCTTGGCAAAATCGCCGCCCAGATTGGCGTCGACGACAATGCCACCCGAATTCAGGCCCTCAACGCGGATCAGCCCGCCTTCGAGGTCGAGGTTGAGGTTGGTGACCGCACTCGGCGCGACATAAATGCCATAGCGGCCGGTGCGTTCAGCCACCACGCCATCGGCGACGCCGTTCCGGTCATCATCATCGGGTGTAAAGTCCTCATCGAGGATGACATCGCCTTCGATCTTGATGGTGGTCGTGACCCCGGCATTGACGCGGATGCCGACTGCACCATCGACTTCGCCTGCGGTTAACCGGCCACGCTCGACATCATCGTCGCTGTCGAGCGTGTCTTCGTCATCGCCCTCTTCGTCGGTTTCGATCGTCACATTGTTGTTGCTGTTGACGGTGATGGCGACCGGCCCCGTTACTTCCAACTCGGCCTCGGGCTTCAAAACAATATTGCCAGCCGTCGATGTGGTCAGCGGAGTGGTGCTTTCCCCTGCAACGGTGGTCTGTGCCCCCGCCTCGCCGGGGGCAGAAAGCAGCATAAGGCCGGCAACACATGCAGATCCAGTCAACAAGGTAGATTTCATCAACATAAGTCCTTGGAAAAATGACGCGCCTGCGCCCCGACGCAGGTCCGCGAAGCGCGCCAGTTGGGAGGAAGTCTAAAGTTGGGGAGGGTCAGCTAAGTCGTTCGACTTGGTCTTGACCGACAGCCGGTGGGCAAATTGAGACAGGGCAGGGGCATCGCTTCCTTCCGTGAGCGCTGAGGCGTTCTGAATGTCCGGCCTTTCCCTCCCGCTGCGCCGGGGAGCACAGCGGGTTGCCCCGAAAGGTGAAGCGAATTCGGCAAAGCCTGCCAATGCGACCCGGAGGGACCTGCGGAAATTCGCTTCGGCCATTCTGGTAACCGAGCAAATTGTTGGGATTTTGCCGCTGCTGTCACACGCGCGACAGATTTTGACGACCGCGTTGGCTGCTCGCGCTGCTTCGGCGGTTGCGCGGTTCCTGTATGTCCTTCACGTTCCCGCCGTTGAAGGAGTTCCCCGTCGCCTCGGGTCTTCAGCCACCCTGAATAGCTTGGTACAAGAAAAGGGACCGGTTTGACTGCGACAAGTTCAGATTACCGGCCAGTTCGCTCTCTCACCAAGTGAGAATGATACTGAAATTGCTGTTTTTGACGAAAAGACTCCTACGGGCCGCGACTTATATGGCTTGATAACTTATCGTTGGATATGACTCGCGCTTCGCAATCGCGTCCGAATGCAGATTACCAGCGTGAGTTGGCACCCGGGGAGGATGACATTTTGGCCTGTCTTGCTTCGTTGGAACGCTGATGAATAGCGTGGCTGGACGCTTTGCTGATCATTATCTTGGCGGTCGCATGGCTCCCTATGTGCATAGCCATCATCTGGTTGGAACCGAAGCACAGTTACTGGAGGCGGCGCAGCCGGCGGGCGACATGTCCGATCCGGCATGTGATGACCTTGCGATTATCCGCGCGCTGTCGCCGGGCGTGCATCACCGTTCGGATTTTGGCGGGGGCGTTTTTGAGGAGCGCAGTGCTGCCGGGGTTTTCTTTTTCACCCCGCCCGGTTTCGGAACCACGATCAACGTGTTCAACAACCACCGCATCCGCGTTTTGTCTGTCAGCAGGACGGCGGTACTCGGCGCATTGGCCGAAATGGCGATTGCCCAAAAGCCCGTCGATTTCGGACGTTTGCATAAAGGCAGTCACAGTGATGCCGTGACAGCGCATCTGTTTGATGCAGTATGGCATCTTGGTGTCGCGCCCGATCCTGGCGATGCGCTGCTTGGCGAAACACTGATCTTGATGTTGTTGCGGCGCCTAGCGACGCTGGCGCAGAATCCACCGGAGTTGCGGCAAGGCGGGCTCTCATCGTGGCAGATCCGCCGCGTGCTGGAGTATATGGATGCCATGACGGCCGAGCCAATCAGGCTTGAGAATTTGGCCAATCTGGCCGGTCTGTCACCGTTCCATTTCTGCCGGGCATTCAAGGCATCACTGGGGGTTCCGCCGCACCGTTATCAACAGCTGGCGCGGATTGAACGCGCGCGTGCGCTGCTAGAGCAGGATAGGATAGAGATAACCGATATCGCCTTTCAGCTGGGCTACGGTTCCAGTCAGGCGTTTGCCCGTGCGTTTCGCCGAGAGGTTGGCAAAAGCCCGACCGATTATCGCAAATCAAGGCACTAGCCCGACGAAAGCAGCAAGAACGGAAACGACGCCAGACGCGAATTGGCGCAAACGTCCGGCTGGCCCTTTTTAAAGGGGATGTCTGTGCCTCCCGCTACCCGCGCTACGCGAATCGACATCGAGCAACTTCGCTCGGTGCTGGCGTTGCCCGGCTTTCATCGGGAGGCCTGGCTTTCGGCACTCGGGGAGCATCCACACATTCGCATCGGCAATGCTGACGCCGCAGTTGGCAGGGAAAATGCGCTGGCTGCGCTCGAGCGATTGCTCGGCTCGATTGACGGTTTTGGGGACCGCTTTTTCGAGTTTTGGCAATGGCGCGAAACGATTGTCATCGAAACAGATATCAGATGCCCGCGTCGGGGCGCGCAGCAGCGCTCGATTCCCTGCGCGATTATCGCCCGCACCACCTTTGGGCGCATCCAGGACCTGCGGTTTCATTTCGACCCGACGCCGATCATTTGGCCGCAAGATGGGTAAAGTCCGGCAAAGCGTGACGCGCTGAATTCCGTGGCGGAGGGTAAGCTCAAAGAGTTCTTTCGTAAGGCTGTTGGAGAGACATCCGGACAGCTGCTCAACCAAAGGAACTCGGAAAATGCCTACCGCAAAAGCTTCACCCGGCGCGGGCCTGCTTAATCCCATCGACCACATATTGATACTGATTGATCATCAGTCGCAAATGTCATTCGCGACCAAATCCATCGATGCGGTGATGTTGCGCAACAACGCCGCACTGGTCAGCAAGGCGGCCAGAGTTTTTGGGGTCGAAACAATCCTGACCACAGTGGCCGAAAAGACTTTCTCGGGTCCGATGTTTGACGAGATCAAGGGTGAATTTCCGGGCCATGAGGTGATTGACCGCACCACGATGAATACATGGGAAGATGCGCGCATTGCCGACCGCGTCAACAGGATTGGCAAGGGGCGCATCGTGCTAGCGGGCTTGTGGACCAGCGTGTGCATCGTCGGGCCGGCGTTGTCCGCGCTTGATCAAGGCTTTGAGGTCTATGTCATCGCCGATGCGTGCGGCGACGTGTCGGACGAAGCGCATGAACGGGCTATGGACCGGATGGTGCAGGCCGGCGCGCGGCCCATGACCGCCCTCCAATATCTGCTGGAGCTTCAGCGCGATTGGGCGCGGGGAGAGACTTATGACGCGACCGTACATGCTGCCATCGAAAATGGCGGCGCCTATGGTCTTGGCCTGATTTACGCGAAGAGCATTTTGGGAGCGGAAGCGCGCGAGGGTTAAGCGCAGCAGGCATTGCTGCCCAGGGTTCCCAACCGCCCAGGCGCAGCAGGCGGGTCGGCCTTGCATTGCCTCCCCCGGCGGTCGGCCCGCCCCACTGTTTCGGCATGAACGAAGGAGGTCGGACTTGAAGGATTATTACATCGCGCTGGCGGCGGGGCTGATTGTCGGCATCTTTTACGGCACGATCAATGTCCGCTCACCGGCCCCGCCGATTGTGGCGCTGGTTGGGCTGTTCGGCATATTGGTCGGTGAACAGGTTGCGCCCGTCGTCAAGCGCTGGCTAGGGGGCGAAGCCACCAGCTTTGCTCAGCTACGAAACGATTGCCGCGAGCATATGTTTGGCCCCCTGCCAAGCAGCCCAAAAGATCCGACCGAACGCTCATGATTGACCGCCGCACCGTCAATGCAGGGATGATAGCGTCAGCGCTTGTACCGATGACAGGGAGTTTGGCGATGTCCGGCAACCGCAAGGCCGAAGTCATTCTGATAGGTGGTAAAATCACCAGTCTGGACCGGACCAATCCTGAGCCCCAAGCCATTGCAATCGCCGACGGCCGCTTTCTGGCTGTGGGCGACGAAGCCGAGGTGCGAGCGCTGGCCGATGCCGCAACGCAAGTCATTGATCTAAATGGGCGGCGGGTGGTGCCGGGGCTGATCGACAACCATATCCATGTGATCCGCGGCGGGTTGAATTACAATATGGAGCTGCGCTGGGACGGCGTGCCCAGCCTGGCGGACGCGATGCGGATGCTGAAGGCACAAGTGGCCGATACGCCGCCGCCGCAATGGGTGCGGGTCGTGGGCGGTTTTTCCGAACAACAATTTGCCGAACGGCGCTTGCCGACGTTGGACGAGATTAACGCGGTCGCTCCCGATACGCCCGTTTTCATCCTGCACCTTTATGACCGCGCGCTGCTCAATCAGGCCGCTCTGCGCGCCATCGGTTTTGACCGCGATACGCCCAACCCGCCCGGCGGACAAATCCAGCGCGATGCCAAGGGCGACCCGACTGGGTTGCTGATTGCCAGTCCCAACGCCGCCATTCTCTATTCAACCCTGGCGAAAGGGCCCAAGCTGCCCTTTGAATATCAACTTAACTCCACGCGCCACTTCATGCGCGATTTGAACCGGCTGGGCGTGACCAGCGTCATCGATGCCGGTGGCGGCGGCCAAAATTACCCTGATGATTATGCGGTCATCCAGAAACTGCATGATGACGGCCAGCTGACGCTGCGCATCGCTTATAACCTGTTCACGCAAAAGCCGGGCGACGAGAAGGCGGACTTCCTGCGCTGGTCAAACCAGGCCAAATATCGGCAGGGCGATGATTATTTCCGCCTGAACGGCGCGGGCGAGATGCTGGTCTATTCGGCGGCTGATTTTGAAGATTTCCGCATGCCGCGCCCGGACATGCCAGCCAATATGGAGGATGATCTGGAAAGCGTGGTGCGCACGCTGGTGGAGAACTAATGGCCGTGGCGGATGCATGCCACCTATGACGAGACGATCACCCGGGCGCTGGATGTGTTCGAAAAGGTGCACCGCGATACGCCGATTGATGGGCTCAACTGGATTTTCGACCATGCGGAGACGATCAGCGCGCGTTCAATTGACCGCGTCGCGGCGCTCGGTGGCGGCATCGCGTTCCAGCACCGCATGGCCTATCAGGGCGAATATTTTGTGGATCGCTATGGGGCCAAAGCGGCTGAGGCAACCCCGCCCTTCAAGCGCGTGCTGGAAGCGGGGGTGCCGACGTCGGCCGGCACCGATGCGACGCGGGTCGCCTCCTATGATCCCTGGGTGTCGCTGTCGTGGCTGGTGACGGGCAAGACGCTCGGCGGGCTCAGCCTCTATCCGCAGCGCAACCTGCTGGACCGCGAAACCGCGCTGCGGATGTGGACCGAAAAGGCAACCTGGTTTTCCAATGAGGAAGGCAAAAAGGGGCAAATTAAGGTCGGCCAGCTCGCCGATCTGGCCGTGCTGAGCGAAGATTATTTTGCGGTGCCCGCCGACCGCATACGCCAGTTGCAATCGGTGTTGACGCTGTTGGGCGGCAAGGTGGTGTACGCGGCGGCCGAATATGCACCGCTGGGCCCCACATTGCCGCCGCCGATGCCCGACTGGTCGCCGGTGCGGCAGTTTGGCGGTTACTGGAAAGCGGACAGCGCAGGCGAAGTCCCTGGGGTGACGGCCAAGATCGCGGCCAATTGCGGGTGCGCGCATGCCTGCGGCGTGCACGGCCACAATCATGCACGCGCTGCGTCGGCCGCGCTGCCGGTTGCTGACCTCAAAAGCTTCTGGGGCGCGCTGGGCTGCGCTTGCTGGGCGGTTTGAACATGGCTGGTGGCGCTGGATTGGTCGCCGATAGCAATGCGATACGCTGGACAATGGTTGCCGCGCGGTGCGGGCTGGCATCTGCATTTCTGCTCAGCGGGGTCCTGAAACTGACCGACTTTGGTGGGGCGATTGGCGAGATCCGCGCGCTGACCGCGCTCGAGCCAGCCGCAGCGTTTGCGGCTGCGGTGATAGCCGTGCAACTGGGCGGCGGGGCAATGCTGCTGGTCGGGGGGCGGGCCGCGCAATTGGCTGCGCTACTCCTCGGCGGTTTCACCCTGGTAGCGACCCTGGTGGCGCATGATTTCTGGAACAAGACCGGCATTGCGGCCGTCCGCGACGCCACGACTTTCTTCGAGCATATGGGATTGATCGGCGGCTTTGCGCTGGTCTGGGTGATGGAAAGGGGGCCAAGGTGAACGCGGCTGCTGCTGACACCCCACAGCCGCCCATGTCGCCGCTGCTGCTGTCGTTCGTTTCGGGTTTCGTCGATGCCGCCGTGTTCGTTGCCATGGGCGGGCTGTTCGTGGCGCATGTGACCGGCAACTTTGTGCTGTTGGGCGCGACCGTGGTCGGGGCCGAGGTGGCAGGGCACAGCGCGACGACCAGCGCGTTGCAGCTGATATCATTTCCGATATTTTTCGCCGGCGCCTTTCTCGCCGCGCGCATCGCCCGCATCCGCGCAGGCCGCAGCAGCACGCGATTGCTGTTGTGGATTACGGCCGCGATCATTGCCGCTGCCGCCGTGCCCGGCTTGTTCGTGGCGGACGCCGCTGCCCCGCAAACGATGGGTTTTGCCTTTGCAATGGGTGTGCTCAATGCTGCGCACCGGCTCGATGGTTCGATGGGGCCGCCCTTTACCGTGATGACCGGCAATGTGACCGGTTTGGCTGTGCGCGCGGCAGGCGTTGGCGCCGGGCAAGGCAAAGCCGGCGTGACCAACATTGTTCTATTGGTGATCGCTTTCGCGCTGGGCTGCGCGCTTGGCGCATTGGGCAACCAGCTGATCGGCCTTGCCGCCATGCTGGTCCCGTCGGCGTTGATGGCGTTGCAGCTGCTGATCCGGCGTTAGCGCGATGCGCGGTGCCATGAGCGGTGCCAGCAGCCTCCCTGTCGCGCCGCAAGGTTGGCCTGATTGGCAAGTCGGTTTGCAAATCCACGATTTGCCCCGGCGGCGATCAATTGCCGCCTTTGGCGAGGCAATGAAGTTTCAGCCAAGGATACGGTCCCTCCGAAAGGCGGACGGCGTGGTGCCATAGACGCGGTGAAAGGCACGGGCGAAAGCGAGGACATTGTTGTAGCCGAGAGCGGAAGCTGTTGTGGCT
>ERZ1066122.2860-NODE-2860-length-10716-cov-5.793734_pt1 | contig 10716 bp, 7 predicted proteins | sample MGYA00382769_ERZ1066122 | MGnify/ENA primary metagenome ERZ1066122 (study PRJEB33369, sample SAMEA5778352) | biofilm metagenome | biome: Industrial cooling water; feature: Water cooling tower basin; material: Biofilm | place: United Arab Emirates | collected...
TTGGACCGCTTGCCGGAACTGATCCACGCCCACTATGCGGATGCGGGCGTCCTCGCGCGGCGCGCAAAGGAAGTGCTGAATATCCCGTACGTCTTCACCGGCCACTCGCTGGGTGCAGTCAAACGCGAAGCGAACTGTAAAAGCGATACGCAGCTCGAACGACGGATATTGTCCGAAGAATACGCACTGGAAGGAGCAGACGCGGTCATCGCGAGTTCGCGCGACGAAGCCGAGGCGCAATATGCCCACTACCGGTCGATCGACAGCGGACGCATTCGCGTGATCCCCCCGGGATGCGACCTCAGCCGCTTCGAGGGGGCCATGCCAAGTAGCAAGGTCAAGTGCGATGTGAGCCGGTTCCTGAGCGATCCTGCCAAGCCAATCGTTCTGGCGATCGCCCGACCGGTCCGGAAGAAAAACCTGATAGGGTTGGTGGAAGCCTATGCCTCCAGCCCAGACCTTCAGCGCGTTGCAAACTTGGTCATCGTGGCTGGTTGCCGGGGCCGCCTAGCGGACCTCGAACCGGAATGTCGCGATGTCTGCGAAGATCTCATCAGGGCAGTCGATGCGTACGATCTGTATGGAAAGGTCGCCTACCCGAAGTCGCACGAGCCTGACGACATTCCAGCCTATTATGCGCTGGCCAGGGAAAGCGGCGGGGTCTTCGTGAACCCGGCTTTGAACGAGCCGTTCGGGTTGACTCTGCTAGAAGCCGCCGCCGCGCGACTTCCGATCGTGGCCACCGACAGCGGAGGGCCGAATGACATAGTCGAGCGTTGTAGAAACGGATTGCTGGTATGTCCGAAGGACAAAACCGCCATTGCCGAGGCATGTCTGGAGATTGTTACCAACCGCCGGCAGTGGATCCGCTTTGCCTCGGCTGGTGGCGAGGCCGCGTCGAGTTATGACTGGAAGGCCCACGTCGAAATCTACCATCGCTTGATTGCAGAGCTCAAGGCGCCCGTCCGCGCTAGTTCGCGACCCGAGCGGATGCTGGTTTGTGACATTGACAATACCCTCCTTGGGGACCGCCTCGCTCTTCGCGATTTTCTTCGGTGGCAGCAGGATCATGCTGACACGACTGTGCTCGGCATCGCCACGGGCCGGAGTTTTCATAGCGCGCAGTCGATTTTGGCGGCGGAGGGAGTTCCGGTGCCGGACGTCATCATCAGCAGCGTCGGGACGCAAATTCACTGGTATGACCGAGACCGGCGCCGCTACATCGAGGATGATCAGTGGAGTGCCAAGGTTGCTCGGAATTGGAAGGGCGACATCGTTTACGAAATTGCACGGCGCCATGGCCTACGGGGCCAGGCGCGTCTTGAGCAGCGCGTTGGCAAAGCAAGCTTCTTCCTTGGGGATTTGGACGAGGGCGAATTCCGGCAGTGCCTGCAATGCGCGAGCGTCGACGCGGAAGTAGTCGCTAGTCATGGCCGCTATCTGGATGTCCTTGCTCCTGGCACAGGTAAACATGCTGCGGTTCTGCATGTCGCTGAGATACTTGGAATGCTCCAGTCGCAGGTGGTCGTGGCAGGTGACAGTGGGAACGACAGGGCCATGCTGCGTGGCTGCCCGCAACCGATCGTTGTCGGAAACTGGAGCGATGGTCTGGGGGATGATCCCAGCCTTTCCCACGCATACGTGGCTTCGGCGTCTTATGCTGGCGGGATTCTCGAAGGCTTGCGTCATTTCAGCAAGGCCGGACGATGGTGAGCTACCGCTACAGCTCGGTACTTACGCTTGTGCGAGGAAGACAGGTCCATTTGGATCACTTGATCGCGGGGTTAAAGGCGCAAGTCCGTCAACCGGACGAGCTCGTCATCGCTTACATGCAGCAAGAAGCCCCGACAGTACCTGGTGATTGCCCATTTGCTATTCACTTGGAACAGGTTGACGGCGATCCGATGCCGCTCGCACGCGCGCGAAACCGTGCTGCAGCGCGGGCTTCAGGCGATGTGCTGGCTTTTCTGGATGTCGACTGCATCCCCGACAATCACTTCGTGCAGCGGTCGATCGAGGCCGCGGCGCACGACACTATGGGGGTGTTTCTGCCGGAGGTCCGCTACCTACCCGCCAAGCCGGAGGGCTGGCTTTCACCCCTCGATGGCGAGCCTGATTTCACCTTGCTGGAGTGGGCAGGGAACCGTCACCCAGCGCGTCCCGACCTTGGCGGAAACGATATCCTGTCCGTCAGCGACTATGGCGAACTTTGGGGATTATCATTCATTCTCACGCGCAAGGCTTGGGAAGAATCGGGGGGCATGGATGAAAGTTTTGTCGGCTATGGCGCCGAAGAAACCGATTTTGCGCGCCGATTGAAGATTTCTGGAGCTGGCATGTACTGGCTCGGCGGCACCATCTGCTATCACCAGCACCACTCGGTGCACACACCACCGCTCCAGCATTTCGATTCCATCGTGAGGAATGCGCGGCTTTTTCATGCGAAATGGGGCGAATGGTGCATGGACTATTGGCTTGCGGAATTTGAAAAGATCGGCCTCGTCGCGAAGACTGACGATGAGCTAACAGTGCTACGAAATCCGACCCTTGGCGAGATCGACGCGGCGAAACAGGGTCCCGAAGTCTGCTTCAGCTAGACCACAAACGATCCGCCTGGCTATCCAGCCACTGTGCCGCAGTACGGGCAGCATCAGGGTCATGGAGGCTCGCGATGATCGATACGTCGAGCGCATCTGTTTGCCTGAGAACTTTTTGCCATTCAGGGATCGAGGCTGGCCAGGTGGTCAGATGGAGTGCAGCGCCAACCCGGGCAAGCTCGGCCGCTTTCGCTTGTTGCTCATCGAAATAGCGCCATTCTGGGATGCAGAGAAACGGCTTGGACGCGCGGGCGATTTCATGGACCGTGTTGTCGCCCGCTGAAGCTACCACTCTGTCCGCCGCGCACAGGTAATCGGTGAGATTGTCGACCCAGCCCAGCTCTCGCAGATTGCCGAAGTCGGTTTCGTGACCCTCGCGGTGCACCGGCCCCGCGACAAGCCAGAGCGCGTCCGGCTCCGCGCGCGCAGCGACGGTGAGCGGCGCGAAAGGAGTGCCGGAGCCGCCGCCACCTGCAATGACGAGAGTGATTGTTTGGTCCGAGGGGAGGGCGAGCTTCGTGCGGGCTGCATCGCGTTCAAGGATGGCGTCCTTCGTCGTACATAACCCACCGGTGTACAATGTGCGGCGCCTTGCCCAGACGGGGTAGTCGTCCTGTTCTATCCGCTCGTCGAATGGCGCGAGCATTCCCACGCACGCTTCGTATCCAGCCAAATGTCCCGCGTCCGACCGATCGCCATGCATCCTGATGGTTATCGCGGGAACGCTCATGATCCTCGCCAGGAGAGCGATTTCGGCTGAAACATCGATTACAAAAAGGGCCGGGTCCACGCTTCGCAAAGTCTGGGCGATCAGGCCCATATGATGGCGCATTGCGTCGACTCCCACTGGGACGCAGTGCAGGACCGAGGGAGTCGGTTGAGCATGCAAACGACAACTGCGCGAAGGTGCGCCAATCATATTTGGCAGTTCGATGATTTCCGCATCCCGGTCGATGCCATCGAACTGTGCGGGCTTGGCAGTGAGGATATGTAGCGGACGCGCTGACGGGATATGTTTCGCAATCGCCATGATGCGGTTGGCGTGCCCTCGGCCCTGGTGGTGGGCAAAGAAAGCAATTGGCTGGGGCTTCACAGCCGCGCTCCTTCTTTCGCCGGCAAGATTTCATCTGATCGGGCTAGGTCTTTTCGTCGGCCGGCAGTCCAATTGTCTGCCATGCGAACCTTCGGGTTTGGCGCGCACCAAATCTCTCCGCTCTGGTCTAGCGCCGTTACCCAGATCAGATTGTGCTCGATCCCGTAATCGATCACAGCGAATGCCAATCCCGCTCCTTTGTCGATGACATGGACAGGGATTGGAACGAGAAGTTGAGTGAACATTCACCCTCCGTATGGCGATGGCCTTGCAAGGGCCCCCCTGTGCGCAGTTCGGTTCGCTGGATCATCGAGCCCTCGGATCCTTGAAAGGACATTCCCAGTCCGGCCCGACACGCCTTCCGCTGTACTGGGCGGCTTCGCTCGCCTCTCCATGACGAGCGAGCATTGGGTTTATGCTTCCATCGAGAGCCATGTCCCTGCGTAGGATCGCCTCGCGCATGCGTTCGTACCGCTGGCTTTCGCGCAGCTTTTCAAATTGGTCGTGGAGATTGAAAACGAGAGTGGGGTACGCCGCCCTCCGAGCGGATCGTGAGGCGTTGGGATGCAAACCGACCACGAAATAGGCCTGCCCACCGAAGCTCAACGAAAAATGAGGATCCTTCGGATCGCTGCTGACCTTTTGGCAATATCGTTGTCCGCGCCAATCGTCCTTGTCCGCCAAGGATTGAAGGCGGTCCCACATATTCTGCTCGAACTGCTTTTCGCTTAGGTCGAGCGGTCCCGAGAAGACAATCGCAAGGCTGCGCAAACCAGTTTGATCGTCGACATAGCGATCGCTCCAATCCAGCAGCCGCTCATGAATGCGCACATCGTTCCAAGCGCTGTCCAACCGCCAGGCTGTCACGACCTCGAGGTTGCCTGTCGCAAGCGCAGACTTTGCCCCGACACATGGAAAATCGGGCGCCCCGACGTGATCGAGAAGCGCGTTGCGCAGTTCGACGTCAGGCGCAGCACTTGGACCGAATTTCTTGAGAAGGGCGCTTGTCACGACGGTTCAGCGAACGAGAGATATGTTCGTTTCGACAAGACAACAAAGATTAGACGGATTCGCGCATAAGGGGATCGCATGCGGATTTGCGAGCCTTATTCTGTCGACGCCGCGCAGCGCTTTTCCGCTTTTGAGTTGGCCAGCTCGTCAGCAGCGTCCGGTTCAAATGTGCTTGAGCTCCTGATTCAAACGCTTGAACCCGAACGCTAGATTGAGGGCAGCGACTGCTCGGCAAAGCCCCAGCCGGCCAGCGTCTTGCTCCTGGCGCGGGTGGCGAGCGCCCCTGCATCCGCAATCGAAAAGGGATGCGCATTCTCGAAGTCTTTGAGCTGGCGCCACGCAATCGGGATCGCCACCGGTGCGCCTTCGCGCGCACGGGCGGAATAGGGCAGGACTGCGGTGCTGCCACGCTGGTTGCGCAGCCAATCGATGAAGATTTTGCCCTTCCGCTTGGCCTTGCTCATGGTCGCGACGAAGCGGTCGGGCTCGGCAAGGCTGAGTGCTTCGGCAAAGCGGCGGGCGAAGTCCTTGTGAACCTCCCACGTATGGCCGGGAGTCAGTGGCACGACCACATGCACGCCCTTGCCCCCTGACAGCATGGCATAACTGGCAAGGCCGAGATCGGAAAGGCGATCGTGGATGTCCTTTGCCGCCGCCTTAACGTCGTCAAAGTCGAGACCCTCGTCGGGATCGAGATCGAAGATCATCCGATCGGGCTTTTCGACGTCGCCCGTCCGTGCGCCCCAGCCGTGAAACTCGATCGTGCCCATCTGGACGCAGGCGACGAGGCCGGTTGCATCTTCGAGATACAAGTAATCCTCCGCCCCACCGTCTTTCTCCGTAATAGGCACATGGCGGACATGCGGTCCGAAGGACCCGCTGTCATGCTTCTGGAAGAAGCACTTCTTGGCGCGTCCTTGGGGACAGCGCACGAGGCTGATCGGGCGCTGGGCGGCGAAGGGCAGCATGAGCGGGGCCACGGCTGCGTAATAGTCGGCGAGCTGCCCCTTGGTCTGCCCGCTTTCGGGGAAAATCACGCGGTCGCGGTTGGTAACCGCAATGTCGCCTTGGGGTTTCGGGGTGGATTCGGCCCTATCGGCCACAACCGCGTCGGCCGGCTTGTCGCCCCGCAGGCCCAGGAAGCTGCCGTGGCGCACGTTTCCGTCCGCAGTGAACTCGGCGAAGGCTATCTCGGCAACCAGCTGAGGTTCTAGCCACGTCACCCCGCTTGCCGAAGACCGATCGACCTCTGCGGGGGGTTCCGCGCGTTCGATCTCGGCGAACCGCGCCGCGAGATCGGCCATCGCATCGCCGCTGAAGCCGGTACCGACATTGCCCTTGTAAATTAGCCTGTGCCCCTCTTTCTGCGCCAGCAGCAGCGAGGAAAACGGGCGCCCCTTGGCTGTCGACTTCTTCCATCCGATGATGACGAATTCCTGGCGCCGGGTGCACTTCACCTTCACCCAGCTCTTGCTCCGGCGATGCTGGTAAGGTGCGTCGATCGCCTTCGAAATGATCCCTTCCTGCCCCGCCCTGCACATCGCGGCATAAAGCTTTTCTCCCGCGCCCAACACGTGGTCAGCCACATGCACTGGCGGCCTCACGCCCTTCAGCAGCGCTTCGAGACGTTCCTTGCGCTCGATGTTGGGCCTTCGCGTCAGGTCCTCGCCGGCAACCTCCAGCAGGTCGAATGCATGATAGGCCAGGTTGTCCTTGTCCGTCTGGCTGCCGTGACCGCGTTTGAGGACAGCCTGGAGCGTCGAGAAGTCAGGATTGCCGTCTTTGTCGTAAGCAACGATCTCGCCGTCGATCAGGCAAGACGGCAGGCCGAGCCCGGCAATCGCCTCAACCAGAGGAGCGAACTTGTCAGTCCAGTCCTTGCCGTTGCGGGTCCAGACGCGCACGTCGCCGCCCGCCGCCGCCACGAGCGCGCGATATCCGTCGAACTTGATCTCGTGCATCCAGCGATTGCCGGCGGGCACACTGTCCACGAGCGTGGCGAGCTGGGGCCTGCGGAACTGCGGCGGCTTCGCGATATCCTTTTTCTTGAGTGCCGGCTTGGCGGTCTTCGCATTGTGTTTCGCAGCCTTGGCCATCTCGGCGGCGAAGGCTTCGCCCTTTTTCCCTGCGAGCGAATGGGCATTATCGCTATCGGCCGCGATCTCGGCCATCGTCCGGCCGGTAAGGACGCTCGTCAGCTCGTGCTCGACCAGTGGATCGCCCGCTACGGCAAATTCATCCTCGACCTTTCGCAGCAGCCAGTTCTCGCGTTTCTCGTTCGCGCGCGGCTTGAGGCGGATGAGAATCCACTCGCCGTTCATCCGCTCGCCTTCGAGCGTGAAGTGAAGGTGCCCTTTGTCGATGTCCTTCCAGCTCTTGCCCTCGACCGGCGCCCAGGTGCCCCGGTCCCACAGCATCACCGTGCCGCCGCCGTATTGTCCCTTGGGAATGGCTCCCTCAAACTCGGCGTAGCTCAGCGGGTGGTCCTCGGTCCGCACGGCAAGGCGCTTGATCTCAGGGTCGGGGCTCGGCCCCTTGGTGACCGCCCAGCTCTTGAGAACACCGTCCGCTTCGATGCGGAAGTCCCAGTGTAGCCTGGTCGCGTCGTGTTTCTGGACTATGAAGCGGTTGCCGCTTGCGCCGGGTACGCGCTTTCCCGCAGGCTCCGCGGTCTTTTTGAAGTTGCGCTTGCGGTTGTATTCTTCGAGGGGGTCCGCCCTCCGCGCTCTGGCTGCCATGTCAGGCTCGCCTCTTGGCAGGAGCCGGCTTTTTCGAGGGGGGCTTTTTCGAGGTGGGCATGCTCTCGCTGGCGACCGATCTTTTCAAGGCCGCCATCAGGTCGATGACGTTCGACTTCCCGCCAGGCGATGCTTCCTCGACGTCCTCGAGCAGCTTCTTGCCCTTCGCCTTGGCTTTCTTTGCGACCAGCTTTTTGAGCGCATCGACGTAACGATCGTGAAATTCGCCCGCATCGAATGGGGCGGTTTTCTGGTCGATCAACGATCCCGCAAGATCGAGCATGGCCTTCGTCGGCTTGGCGGCCGGAATGTACTTGAAATAGCCTTGGGCACCGCGAACCTCGTCTTCATAACGAAGGGTCTCGAGTACTATTCCCTTGCCGCAGGGCTTAAGGCTGACGAGCTGTTCACGCCCGCGTACCGAAAGCTGGCCCAGCGCCACCTTCTTCTTCGCGCGCAAAGCCTCGCGCAGCACGACGTAGGCCTCCTCGGCGAGGTCGTCCTGCGGCACGACATAGTAAGGCTTCTCGAAGTAGAAAACGTCGATCTCGTTCGCGTCGACAAACTGGACCAGTTCAAGCGTTCGCTTGCTCTCCACCTTGGCCGCCTGGATCTCGTCGTCGTCGAGAAGCACGAAGTTGCCCTTCGAAACTTCGTAGCCCTTGACGATCTCGTCTCGGTCGACCGGACCGATACCAGCGACGACTTTTTCATAGTTGATCGGCTTGCCGCTGGGCTCATGGATCTGGCGAAACGATATCGACGCGCCGCTTTTTGTCGCCGGATATATTTCCACCGGGATCGACACGAGTGCGAGCCGTATCTGCCCCTGCCAATAAGCGCGAGTGGCCATGCGAAAAATCCTTTCAGCAAGGATAGCGCATGAAGCTGGCTAAGGTTTCCCGCATCCCGGGAAGACAGCTTGTCAGAATACTCGACCTGCGTCCGTTTCACACGCGAGCCACTATTTACTGCGAAATACATCGGAGAGGTTTAGAAGCTAGAAGCTCCAACGTCTGATGACCAGCCCCTAGCGAGCGCAGCTACTGCGACGACTTATTTATTTCAAACAGTCCGCTTTATTACGTGTACTTTCTGAAAGCGGAGGGAGTGCTGGCGGTCCAATTTTTGCTGTCAGAAGGTTGCCTCGATTTAAGACCGTTTTTGGGCCGCTAGCGGCCGGTCCGCTATCGGCGCAAGTGAGTGCTGAAGCAGTCCTTCAGCAATCGACCTTCCCTGCTGCGATTGCGCTTCGCGTATGAGACGCTGGTTTCGGTCGCCATCCTGTGAGAGTCGACTCATGAAAGTTTCGCGCCGCGACTTCCTTCTTGGCACTGCCGGCGTCACGGCAGCGGCGACTTTCACATTGTGTTTTCGCAGACGCCCGAGGACGCGGCGGGAACCGCACGCGAAATGGCGTTGCTTTCTCCCGATTATGTAATTCCCGGGCCATGCTCAGGTAAGGCCTTCGTTGCCGCTGCACACGAGGCGATGCCCGGAAAAGTATTCAAACCCTACGTCGGCGCCAAGTTCGTCTTTGTAGTTGGAGCGCGTCTCGCCTTGGAGCGAGAGGACGATGCTTGCGCGAAGCGAGGGAACTTCACATATTATCGTTTGGTTGACTGGACTTGACTGGTCCCTACATAGCGGCATCAATGGCTCGCGCTGTCGATCTTCCGCCGCCTCCACCGCTCGACGCGATCGTCGCCGTCGGCCCGGTTGCCGTGTTCCTAGATTTCGACGGGACACTGATCGAAATCGCCGACAGGCCCGATGGAATCACGGTATCGCCGGGGCTGCCCACCCGGCTCGCTGCGGTATCGGACCGTATCGGCGGGCGGCTCGCATTGGTCAGCGGACGATCGCTCGACGATCTGGAACTGCACCTTGGCCCCCTGCAGCTGGCCAGCGCAGGTTCGCATGGTGCTGCGCTTAGAGGTGCGGACGGAACGGGGTTCCGTGAGCCCCCGGTTCCGCTCGATGACGCAATCGTTCGCGAGGTTCAGGCGTTCGCGGCGAGAGCTGGGGCCGATTTCGAGCCCAAGAGCCACGGCGCCGCGCTTCATTCGCGCGCCAATCCCCCGATCGAGGAGCACTGCGCTCTGTTCATGGATGAACTCGCCGCGCGCCACGGCCTTGCAGTCAAGCGCGGCAAATTCGTGGCGGAACTGGTGCGTCCCGGGGCAGACAAGGGCGCAGCGGTGCGTGCCTTCATGTCGGCGCCTCCATTTGCGGGGGCAATGCCGGTATTCATCGGCGACGACGTGACCGACGAAGATGGTTTCGCGGAAGCCATGCGCCACGGCGGTCTTGCCGTTACGGTCGGCCCGCGAGACAGCCGGCTCGCCGCCTATGGCCTTGCGGATCCAGCTGCGGTCCACCATTGGCTGGGCTTGTGACAGTTTCCCAATCGACGCTCGACCTCTGGCCCATCGGCAATTGCCAGGTTTCCGGCTTGATAGACGACCATGCCGGCTTGGTCTGGGGCTGCATGCCCCAGGTTGACGGTGACCCGGTGTTCTGCAGCCTGTTGGGCGGCGACGTGCAGGACCGCGGCGTCTGGCGTTTCGAACTAGAAGGCCAAGTGAGCGCAACCCAGTCGTACGTCCGCAATACGCCGATACTCGTCACCCGGCTCGAGGCAGCTGACGGAAGCGCGGTCGAGATAACCGACTTCTGCCCCCGCTTCGAGCGCTCGGGGCGGATGTACCGCCCGGTGGCCTATGCGCGGACCGTTCGGCCTGTCGCTGGCGCTCCCCGGCTCAAGGTGACCATGCGCCCGATGCGCGGATATGGCGCGAGCGAACCAGAAACCGTGCGCGGGACCAACCATGTGCGCTTCCTTGGCGTCGGCGAGGGTCTGCGCCTGTCGACGGATGCGCCGGTGGGATACGTGCTTGAGGGCCGGGCCTACCGGGTCGAAAGCGACCAGCATTTCTTCCTCGGTCCGGACGAGCCATTCAGCGGCAATTTGCGGGCCGAAATCCGCCATATGGAAGAACTGACCCGGAAATACTGGCAGCTCTGGGTCCGCGGCCTCGCGATACCCCTTGAATGGCAGGATGAGGTCATCCGCTGCGCGATCGCACTCAAGCTGTGCCAACACGAGGAGACAGGCGCGATCGTCGCCGCGCTGACGACATCGGTTCCCGAAGCGCCGGGAAGCGAGCGGAACTGGGATTACCGCTATTGCTGGATCCGCGACAGTTATTACACGATCCAGGCACTCAACCGGTTGGGCGCGCTCGACGTGCTCGAGAAATACTTGGGCTTCCTG
>ERZ1066122.2863-NODE-2863-length-10714-cov-6.728023_pt1 | contig 10714 bp, 10 predicted proteins | sample MGYA00382769_ERZ1066122 | MGnify/ENA primary metagenome ERZ1066122 (study PRJEB33369, sample SAMEA5778352) | biofilm metagenome | biome: Industrial cooling water; feature: Water cooling tower basin; material: Biofilm | place: United Arab Emirates | collected...
GCCTGCGCGGGAATGACGAGGACAAGAGGATCAACCTAAAGTCATCACGCTCTAAATTTCGACAGCAAAAGATGGATTCCCGCCTTCGCGGGAATGACGAACTTGTGGTGATTGATGAATCCCCACAGACCCAAATCCAGGTCCGGTTTGTGCAGAGTTCAGCCAAGCTGTAGCCGAGGTTACCGGCGCGCCACCGCTTGCAAATGGTCGCCAAGTTCACGGCCATTGCGGTTCCAGTCGAAGCGACCTTGGAGCGTTGCGGCCACTTCCTGCGGCGCACGTGGTTCCGTGAGCAGTGCGCGGACAGCATCGGCAATGGCATCTGGTGTGCGTGCGACGATACGTCCGGCCAGCGGCGAAGTAACGAGTTCGGCCGCGCCGCCGACATCACTGATGACGATTGGCGTTCCACAGGCCAGCGCCTCAACCCACGCATTGGCGAGACCTTCGCTGATCGACGGCATCACCACTGCATCAACGGCGCGGTACAGCTGCGGCAACATGGCATTGGCGACGGGGCCGAGAAAGCGCACCCGATCCGCCACGCCCAACCGCGCGGCGAGGGCGCGGTACATGCCTTCGCTATCGCCCGCGCCAGCAAGGACATAGGTGACGCCGGGCAGGGCGGGCAGGGCGGCGATGACCAGTTCCTGCCCCTTGCGCGGGATCAATGCGCCCACCGTCGCAATCACCGGACCGGCACCCAGATCAAGGGCAGCCCGCGCCGCAGCCCGGTCGCCGGGGCAGAAACGCCCTGTATCAACCCCGGTATAGTGAACGCGGATTTTTGCCGCATCCATGCCCAGCGCGGCCATGTCCGCGCGCATGGCCGCCGATACGGCGAGCAGGCCGTCAGCCGCCTTGGCCGCCGCCAGTATTTGCGGTGCGGTCGCGCGGTCGTGTCCAAAATGGCTGATATCGGCGCCGCGTGCCTTGATGGAAAAGGGCACGCCCAGTTCAGCGGCGATTTTCATGGCTGCGGGGCCATCGGGATAAAAAAATTGCGCGTCGATCACATCAAATGGCCGTTCGCGGTGCCAGCGCCGGACGAGCGGAAGGACCGTGTGGGCAATCGCCGCCGGATTTCGCGCCGCACCGATGCGCGGGACGATCGTAAAGCGGGGGCGATGGACGGTCAGTCCGTGCCATTCCTCGCAATGCGGGAGCGCGCGCAGCGGGCGATAACGGGGATGTAGCGATAGCGGGAAAGGCGGCAGTCCGATGGGCGCAAGAACGGTAAGATCGATGCCGGGTTGCTCACCGAGCGCCCGCAGGCTGCGTTCAACGAACAGCCCGAAATTGGGCCGCACCGCGTCGGGGAAGAGCGTGGCGAGCGATAGAATGCGGAGCAAAGTCACCTCATTCCCCGTTCGCCCCGTTGACGCTGAACCTGTTGCGGCATCGGACGAGACAGGCGTTATAGCGTGCGGATCAGGCGCACCGCCACCGCCGCCCATGCGGGATTGGTCACGACTTGCTGCCGTTGTCCCGTACCGAGCGGCAGCAGGTGCAGCTTATTACCATCAACATTCAACAAACGGGCAAAGACGAACCGGCCCGCCGGTCTGGGCACCAGAACGTCGCGGTTCAGGGCGCTGGCCCACGCGCCGCCCAGCGGACGGCACCAGATTTCATCGCCGGCGCGATATTCGCCGATCGATGCCGTCACACGCACCGCCACCATCTCGGCGGCAGGGCGCGCCGTCATGGCCGCTTCCACCCGCGCGGGGGCCTGCGCGCCGTCGATACCGAGCAGCGCGGTAATGGTAAGCTGCGTATCGGTAGGGAGGCGGACCAGCTCGCTTGCCTCGACCCCCAGAGCTGCGGCAATGCGGTTCATCCAGCCCAGCGACAGGGTGCGGGTGCCGGTTTCCAGTCGGCCAATGGTCTGCGCCGTTGTGGGCGGGACGCAGCGCGCGGCGACATCGTCAAGCGTCAGGCCGCGCGCGCGGCGGACATCACGTATGCTGTTGATCATAAACTGTCACCTAACCAAATCGGTTTTCTGTTTCCTACATTCAGTACCGATGTCAAGTGACGATTCGCAATCTTGCAAGAGGAAACGATCATGACAGCACGCCCGATATTGGACGATCGCATCCATCCTGATGACCGCTTCGACGCCATCAAGCTGGCGCGCGGGACGGTGCGCCGGGTGACCGTCAATGTGGCCGAAAGTCCGCTCGGCTGGCTCCACGCGCGGGGACGGATCAGCGATGCCCAGCTTGCGGCTGGCGAACGCCTGCGCAGCGATTATGAGCGAGGGGGGTTGGCGGCGCGCGTCACGATGCGGTGGGATGCGCCGCCGACCGGAACCAAGCGTAGCGGCGCTCGCGCATCCGATGCCGCCATTGGCAGGATCGACGCTCGCGACCGCTTTCACCGTGCCCTGGATGCGGCAGGACCGGGGCTCAGCGATATCTGTTGGCGGGTCATTTGCGCGGGGGAGGCCATGCCCGATGCCGAACGAACAATGGGCTGGCCCGCCCGCTCAGGCCGGGTTGTCCTGACCATCGCGCTCGACCGGCTGGCGCGTTTTTACGGCACCGGATAGCGCCCCGCGATCAGCGGATCGGTGAGTCCGGAGCCAGCCGCATATCGAGATAATTGTCGAGCGATTTCATGAGCTGATCCAGTTCATGCTCAAAGAAATGGTTGGCACGGGGGATTTCATCATGATGGATGGTGATGCCCCGTTGCGTGCGCAATTTGTCGACCAGTTTCTGGATCGAGGCAGGCGGGACGATTTCATCCTGAAGACCTGCAACAATGATCCCTGACGACGGACACGGCGCGAGGAAGCTGAAATCATACATGTTGGCCGGGGGCGCGACCGAGAGGAAACCGCGAATCTCCGGCCGTCGCATCAGCAGTTGCATGCCGATCCAGGCGCCGAAGCTGAACCCCGCGACCCAGGTGGTCTGCGCCTCGGGATGAATTGACTGCACCCAGTCAAGCGCCGATGCCGCATCGCTCAGCTCGCCAATGCCATTGTCGAACACGCCCTGGCTGCGTCCGACGCCGCGAAAGTTGAAGCGCAGCACGGCAAAGCCGCGCGCGACGAAGCTTTTGTACATCGCCTGGGTGATGCGGTCGTTCATCGTGCCGCCGCCCTGCGGATGAGGATGCAGGATCAGCGCAACGGGCGCACGCGGGCGGGGTGGAGGAGAAAAGCGGCCTTCGATACGGCCTTCGGGGCCGGGAAAAATGACGTCGGGCATGGTAAGCCTTTTGCAGAATCGGATATCAAGGGCGCGCTATACAAAGGATTGGTTTCAGAAAGCAACTTTTGCGAATGGCTCGCAACAATCCTGGCCCGTTAGCGTCGCGGAAAGTCGAAAGATCCGGTAAGCGCTCAGGGTGTTTCGACTTCGCTCGACACGAACGGGGAGTGATGGCAGGTGCCACTCATGCTGTACCTCGACTATCAGGCCACGACCCCGCTCGCGACCGAAGCGCGCGCGGCGATGTTGCCCTGGCTGGCAGGGCCGGGGGAGGGCGACGGGTTCGCCAATCCCGCGAGCAACTATCGGGCCGGGCGTGCCGCGGCGGCGGCTGTGGAGGTGGCGCGCGACGCGGTGGCGGCGCTGTTGCCACCCGGCGGGCGGGTCTATTTCACCAGCGGCGCGACCGAGGCGATCAACTGGGCACTGTTCGCGGCGCAGCGCCACTATGGTGCGCCGGTGGCCGGGACAGCGATTGAACATGCCGCGACGATCCAGTGCCTCGAACGGCTAGGCGGCGCGCTGTGGCCGGTTGGCGCTGATGGTGTGGCCGACCTGCCCTCGACCATTGCGCCGGGCACGATCGGGGCGTGCATGTTGGTGAACAATGAAGTGGGCACGATACAGCCGGTGGCCGCCTTCGCCGATGCGGTGCATGCGGCGGGCGGGCTGCTCTTGTGCGACGCGGTGCAGGGCTTTGGGCGCATGACCATCCCAGCCGGGCCGGACTTCATCGCGGTGACCGCGCACAAGATTCATGGACCGAAGGGCATCGGTGCGTTGTGGGTGCGCGATGGTGTGCATCTGCCCCCGCTGCTGGTCGGTGGCGCGCAGGAGGAAGGGATGCGATCGGGCACGGTGTCACCCGCTCTGGTTGCCGGGTTCGGCGCAGCGGCGACGCTGGCGGCGGCGCGGATGGCAGAGGATAAGCTGCATGTCGACCGCCTGTGGGCCATTGCCGCAGACCGCCTGACCGGCTGGACCATCAACGGAGCCGTGGGTGCCGACCAGCGTTATCGCGGCAACATCAATGTGCGCCGGGACGGGGTGAATGCGGCGCGGCTGCTATCCGACGCGCGCGACATCGCCTTTTCACTGGGCAGTGCATGCGGCAGCGGGTCGGGCCGGGTCAGCCATGTGCTGCGCGCGATGGGCCTTGGTGAGGGCGAGGCGCGTGCGTCGATCCGGCTGGGCTGGGGGCGCTATACCACCGAAGCCGAATTGACGGCGGCGCTTGACACAATCATCGCGGCGGCACGGCGACAGGGGGCGGAATGACCATGGTGCGCGTGACCTTCATCCATGCCGACGGCGAAGCGCGGACCGAAGCAGAGGCCGCGCCAGGCACCCGCCTGCTTGAGCTTGCTCAGCATCATCTGCTGCCGCTGGAGGGGACGTGCGAGGGGCAGATGGCCTGTTCCACCTGTCATGTCATCATCGCCGCCGATGATTTCGCGCGGCTCCCCCGTGCGAGCGAGATGGAGGAAGACATGCTCGACCTGGCCGCCGGAGCCCGGCGCACCAGCCGCCTCGCGTGCCAGATCTTGCTCGACGACAGCCTTGATGGCCTGACCGTTCACATCCCTGGCGAAAGCCGCAACATGCAGGGGCGATAGGGCAAAGGCACAGGGTCATTCCGGCCGCGACCACGCTCGTGCTTTGCAGGATGGCGTCCAGAGCGTTTTGTGACCAGATTGGTCCGTAATTCTCTCTTTCTTTCTTTCGGTCTACCGTTCGAGAAGCTCATAGCGGAGGGAGGTAAAGGTTTGAAAAAGTTTATGCTTTTTGCGCGCTCGTTATCAACGATTATTCGGCGGGCGCGATCCGGACCAGCGGTGCCTCCACTTGCACCTGCGCCCCAGCCGCGACGTTAAGCTCTGCCACCACGCCATCGAACGGTGCGGTGAGGCTGTGCTCCATTTTCATCGCTTCAAGGGTCAGCAGCTTTTGACCCTTCGTCACCACATCCCCCGCCGCAACCTCCACCGCGATGATGCGGCCGGGCATGGGTGAGATGATGGCGCCGTCATGGGCATGGTGGCCATGGCCGCCCTCGATGCGCCAGGGCGTCAGGTGCCAAACCATGCCCTTGTCGGAAACGAGCATGTCGTCCGACGGCCATAGCGTGCCGCCCGCGACCAGAGGAATCTCGATCGGCTCACCATCCAGCAGAAACCGGCCGCTACTGTGCGGTTCGGCATTGAGCCGGAAGCGCGGGACGATGCCGGCCGAAATCATGGCCATTGCGGCATCGGTCAGCTTCGCCGGTGATGGTGCGGGCGGTCTGGCGAGTTCCTCGCCATCGCGGGCGATCAGGCCTGTATCAACCGTTCCCTCAGCGAATTCAGGATGCGCCAGCGCGGCGACCAGAAAGGCGGCATTTGTTTTGACGGGCCACACCACGGTATCGCCAAGCGCCGATAACAGCGATCGGCGGGCCGCATCGCGATCATGGCCGGATGCGATGACCTTGGCGATCATCGGATCGTAAAAGGGCGAAACCTCGCCGCCTTTCTCGACACCGGTGTCCACCCTAATCGCGCCCTGTGAAGTTTGGTTTGTTGCGTCGACGTCCGGTGAAAAGCCATGGGCCGTGTCCCGCACGGGCGGCCGGGTGTGGGGGAGGGTGAAGTGTTCAAGCCTACCAATGCTTGGCAAAAACCCCTTCGCGGGATCCTCTGCATAGAGCCGTGCTTCCATCGCCCAGCCGTTGATGCTGAGCTCGTCCTGCCGCTTTGGCAGCGGTTCGCCCGATGCCACGCGGAGTTGCCATTCGACCAGGTCGACGCCGGTGATTTCCTCGGTCACCGGATGCTCGACTTGCAGCCGCGTGTTCATCTCCATGAACCAGATGCGGTCAGCGCGCAGGCCCTCTGAGGCGTCGGCGATAAACTCGATCGTGCCTGCGCCGACATAATCGACCGCGCGAGCCGCGCGAACGGCGGTTGCGCACAGTTGTTCGCGGGTGCCCTCGTCCATGCCGGGCGCGGGGGCTTCCTCGATCACCTTTTGGTGGCGGCGCTGGAGCGAGCAGTCGCGTTCGAACAGGTGGACGATATTGCCGTGGGTGTCGCCGAAGACCTGCACCTCGATATGGCGGGGACGCTGGATATATTTTTCAATGAGGACATGCGCATTGCCGAACGATGCGCTGGCTTCGCGCTGGCAAGAGGCAAGCGCGTCGGCGAAGTCGGCCGCTTCCTCGACCTTGCGCATCCCCTTGCCGCCGCCACCCGCAACCGCCTTGATGAGGACGGGGTAGCCGATTTCAGCGGCTTGGCTTGCGAGGAACGCCGGGTCCTGATTTTCGCCCAGATAACCGGGCGTGACCGGCACGCCCGCCTCCGCCATCAATTTCTTCGCCGCATCCTTCAGCCCCATCGCGGTGATGCTGGCGGGGCGCGGGCCGACCCAGACCAGCCCAGCGTCGATCACGGCCTGCGCAAACTCCGCATTTTCGGACAGAAACCCATAACCCGGATGGATCGCTTCTGCTCCAGTGGTGAGCGCAGCGGCGATGATCTTCTCCCCCACCAGATAGCTCTCGCGCGCCGGGCTCGGCCCTATATGCACCGCCTCATCCGCCTGCCGCACATGCAGCGCCTTGGCATCGGCATCCGAATAGACCGCGACCGTGCGGATGCCCATTTGGCGCGCCGTGCGGATGATCCGGCAGGCGATCTCGCCGCGATTGGCGATGAGGAGGGATTGGATCATCTAAACCTCTAGCATCTTGTAATGTTTAGGTATCAGCAGTCCTGCCCGTTCTATTTCAGCTTGAAGGGCATCCGAAAAGCACGTCAATAACGCGCCGAAGTGCCGCTCACGCCACAAATGGGCATCGCCAAACTTCGCTTTGGCAAAAGCGCGTCCCGAAATGCCCTTTTTCGACCCGTCGGCCAGGTAATGATCGGGGCCATCCGGGCGCAGCACGCCTTCCTTGCATTTATCGGGAACCAGGCTGTCGAGATGGTTCCCGACTGCGAGGGTAAAATATGGAACGGGATAAACCTTTCCTCTCGGCATCCGAATTTCGAGTGGAAAGAATTGATGAATACCCGGTTCCAACCGCTCAATTATCGGCTTCATAGCTTCGTCAACAGCACATATGCGGTTACAAAGGCCGATAATCGATGCCAGCGCATCAAAGCCCTTTTCCGTTGCAAAGAAGCGCGGCGGTTCATGTTCCAGAATAGGCGTGAGCGCCACGCTGTCGGGGGAATTACTTATCTTGGTTCCGATCTCTCCGACAAATTTGTCAACAACGTAGCCGGGATAGGAATGAGCAGATAAACCCGGGCTAGACGGGTGCAAAAACAACTGCTTCTGTCGCTCCGGCGTCTGATCGGCATAATAAGATTTTAGACGGTGCCTCCAGCCGTTGCCAAAGTTATCGACCGTGCCCTCTTCGTCGCCATACGGTCCGTAAACCCCGCCCAAAGGCGGATCGGCCATTCCCCAAACCACTACGACATTCCCTTCATCACATCCGAAACACCCCAAACCGGGGCGACTCCTCGACCGGCGCGTTCATCGCCGCAGCCAATGCCAGCCCCAGCACATCCCGCGTCTGCGCTGGGTCGATCACCCCATCATCCCACAATCGCGCCGTCGCGTAATAGGGATTGCCTTCATCCTCATATTTCTGGCGGATGGGGGCTTTGAAGGCCTCCGCTTCCTCCGGCGTCCATTTGTCGGCATCGCGGTGGACGGTGGCCAAAACAGAAGCCGCCTGTTCGCCGCCCATCACGCTGATCCGCGCATTGGGCCAGGTGAAGAGGAAGCGGGGGGAGTAGGCGCGGCCGCACATGCCGTAATTGCCCGCGCCAAAGCTGCCGCCGATCAGCACAGTGATCTTGGGCACGCTCGCGGTGGCAACTGCGGTGACGAGTTTTGCGCCGTGTTTGGCGATCCCCTCCGCCTCATATTTGCCACCGACCATGAAGCCGCTGATATTTTGCAGGAACAGTAAGGGTGTGCCGCGCTGCTGTGCAAGCTGGATGAAATGCGCGCCTTTTTGCGCACTCTCGCTGAAGAGCACGCCGTTGTTGGCGAGGATCGCGACCGGCATCCCCCAGATATGCGCAAAGCCGGTGACGAGGGTGGGGCCGTAATTGGCCTTGAACTCGTGGAACTCGGATGCGTCGACGAGGCGGGCGATGATTTCGCGGACATCATAGGGGGCGCGGACGTCCTCCGGAATGATGCCGTAAAGATCTTCGGCGGGGTATTTGGGGGGGCGGGGCGCCTTTTTCCCGTTCGCATCGAGCGAAGTCGAGATGCCGCCGGGTGTCTCGACTTCGCTCGACACGAACGGGCCTGAGAGGTGCGACACGATATCGCGCACGATCGTCAGCGCATGGTCGTCATTCTCGGCGAGATGATCGACGACGCCCGACTTTCGGGCATGCAGGTCGCCGCCGCCCAGGTTCTCGGCACTGATTTCCTCGCCCGTCGCGGCCTTGACCAGCGGCGGCCCCGCCAGAAAGATCGTCCCCTGCCCGCGCACGATCACGCTCTCGTCGCTCATCGCCGGAACATAGGCGCCGCCGGCGGTGCAGCTCCCCATGACGCAGGCGACTTGCGGAATGCGCCGCGCCGACATGTTTGCCTGATTGAAAAAGATGCGCCCGAAATGGTCGCGGTCGGGAAACACCTCGGCCTGATGCGGGAGGTTCGCGCCGCCGCTGTCGACCAGATAGATGCAGGGCAGGCGGTTTTCCTGCGCGATTTCCTGTGCCCGCAAATGTTTTTTGACGGTCATGGGGTAGTAAGTGCCGCCCTTTACCGTCGCGTCGTTGCAGACGATCATGCACTGGCGACCGGAAACCCGCCCGATGCCGGTGATCAGGCTCGCGCCGTGCACGTCGCCCTCGTACATGCCGTTCGCGGCGAGCTGGCCGATTTCGAGAAAGGGTGAGCCGGGATCGAGCAGCCGCTCCACCCGTTCACGGGGGAGCAGCTTGCCGCGCGCGACGTGACGCTCACGCGACTTTTCGTTGCCGCCGAGGGCAGCCTCCGCCACCTTGGCACATAGTTCGTCGCGCAGTGCGCGGTTATGCGCGGCACGGGCCCGTGTGGCCGGATCATCGGCGTTGTAGCTGGTGGGCAGGACGGGCGCGCTCACATCACACTTCCCAGCAGCCCTGCCAACCCGGCCAGGGTAAGCGTCGGCCAGCCCACGTGCCGTCCCCGCGTTGTCAGCAGTGAATAAAGGCCGATGGCGAGCCACGCCGAGGCGACGAGCGCTTTCAGCTGGTCATCGGTGCGCGGCCAAAGCATGACAGCGGCCGTCAGCAGCATGAACAGGCTGGTCAGATGCCATGCGCCCCTGAGCACCGCCCGCGACTGAGCGTTGGCAAAAATGCCGGTACGCGCCGCCAGCGCCGGGCCAATCAGCCGCTTTTCTCCAGCAACCGAATGGATCACCGCCGTAACGGTCATTGCCAAGGCACTCACGATCAACCAGTTCATCACTTTATCTCCACCGGCGGGGCATAAAAGACTTGCGCGCCCGGCCCCAGCGGCAGGTCGAGCGCGACCCAGCTCATCGTCATTACCAGCCCGACCGCCATGAACGACAGCGCATAGGGCAGCATTAGCGCGAGCAGCGAGCCGACCCCGATCGATTTGTCATACCGCCGCGCAAAGGCGAGGATGAGGGGGAAATAGCTCATCAGCGGGGTCATGATATTGGTGTAGCTGTCGCCCATGCGATAGGCGGCGGTGGTCATTTCCGGACTGATCCCCAGCAGCATGAACTTGGGCACGACGACCGGGGCCATCGCGCTCCACTTCGCCGCCGCCGAGCCGATGAAGAGGTCTAGGAAGGACGAGACGAACTGCACCCCCGCGAGCAGGAATGGCGCGGGCACGTCCATCTGTTGCAGCGCCATCGCGCCGTCGATGGCAAAAATCGGGCCGAGCCGCGACCAGTTGAACATGGCGACGAAATGCGCGGCGAAGAACACGAACACCAGATAGGGGGCGAGCATGCGCACCCCGTCCTGCATCATCGCGATGACATCGCCCGACCCGCGCACTGTCCCGACCGAGCGGCCAAAGACGGTGCCGGTGACCAGGAACAGCAGGAAGAATGCGGCGACCAGCCCGGCGTAAAAGGGCTGGAGGCTGGCCGGACCATCCTTTGTCTCGTCGATGAGCGGGGTATAGCCGGGCCACAGGCTGAGCGCTGCGAATGCCGCGACCATGAGCAGCGCCGCTACGCCCGCGCTGCGCAGCCCACGCCGTTCGGCGGCCGTCACTTCGGATTTGGCGAGTTCGGCGCGCAGCTCATCGTCCGGCTCGCCGCCCCAGACGCCAAGGCGCGGCTCGATCACCCGGTCGGTGATGTACCAGATGATCGGCGTGAAGATGGCGACGATCGCCAGGATGAACCACCAGTTGCCGAGCGGGTTCATCGTCCAGCCGGGTTCGATGATCCGCGCCGCTTCCTGGGTGAAGCCGAACAGCAGCACGTCCATCTGGCC
>ERZ1066122.2866-NODE-2866-length-10701-cov-9.109525_pt1 | contig 10701 bp, 10 predicted proteins | sample MGYA00382769_ERZ1066122 | MGnify/ENA primary metagenome ERZ1066122 (study PRJEB33369, sample SAMEA5778352) | biofilm metagenome | biome: Industrial cooling water; feature: Water cooling tower basin; material: Biofilm | place: United Arab Emirates | collected...
GACGGCAGTGGCGGCGGTGCAGCCGGTGGCAGCACGTTGTTCGAACGCATGGCCAACCTCTCGCGCGGCTCGGGCAGTTCGGCGGACGATGACGACGACGGCGACGACAAGGATGGCGGCTCGCTCAGCATTCCGCGCTTCCTCGGGCGGCAGAACAACCAGTAAGGTGCGCTGTGTCGGGGGCGAGGCCTTGTTCCGCAACCGTTCAGCACACCTGAGCCACGGGTCCGGCCGAATACTCCGATAGCGCCGCGCTGACGGGTTGCGGAATGCAGACATGATCGGCAAGCATGCCATGATGCAGCGAATAGGTCTGATCGCCATTCTTGCGGCGATGGTGCCGCTGGCCCCGGCGCGTGCGCAGGCGGGTAATGACGGCTCGCGACCGGTCGTCCAGCCGCTTCCTTCGCCTGCGGTGGGCGAGCTTAACGCGGCGCTGCGCCGCATTTCGCGCAATGCCCGCGATGTCGAAGCGCTGACCGAGGCGGGGTTCGCCTCGCTCAGGCTCGACGATGTCGAGGCGGCGGTCGGCTTCTTTATCCGGGCACAAGAGGTCCAGCCGCGCAATGCCCGGGTCAAGCTGGGGCTGGCCTCGGCCTATCTACGCTCGGAACGCCCGGTCGAGGCGATCCAGCTCTATCGGGAGGCCGAGCAGGCGGGCGCGTCCACTCAGGAAATGGCGGCCGATCGGGGCCTCGCCTACGATCTGGTCGGCGACAATGCCGCCGCACAGCAGGAATATACCCGCGCCTTGACGGGGGCGAACGCCGACGAGGTACGGCGGCGGCTGGCGCTCAGTCAGGCGATTCAGGGCAACCGGCAAGCGTTCGAGCGCACGCTCTACCCCTTGCTCGAAAAGCAGGATTTCGCCGCTTACCGGACACGTGCCTTCGCGCTGGCAATCCTGGGCGAGGAGAAGGAGGCGATTGCCATCACCGAGGCGGTGATGCCGGCTGACCTGGCTGCGCGGATCGAACCCTACCTCAACTTCATGCGCCGCCTGACCCCGGCGCAGCAGGCGGCCGCGGCCAACCTCGGCAGCTTCCCGCGCGCCGCGCAGATCGGACGCGACGATCCGCGCATCGTCGCGTACCGGGCGGAGACCGGCGGAGTGCGCGCTGCTGACGCGGCCCTTGCGCCAAGCGGCCCGGCGCTGGGCACGCAGGCGCCGCCCGCGCAGGCGCGGGCCGACACGGCCGCCCAGCGCCGCCGTCCGGGCCGCGGCTCGACCCGGGTGGAGGAGCAACCCGCTCCGCCCGCCGCGACTGCGCCCGCAGCGGCGGCGAGCGTTCCGGCCCCGGCATCGAACGTTCCTGACCCTGCGCCTGCTGTCGTGGCCCGTGCCCAGCCGACCGCGGAACTGCCGCCCGTTTCGCCTGCGGCCGTCACGCCGGTCGCGGCGGCGCCAACGGTAACCACGCCCGCGACCGTCGCCGCTGCGACACCAACACCGGTGGTTGAGGCCATCACGGCTGCCCCTTCGGTTGCCGTGACAGTCGCGCCAACAGGCGCGCCGCAGCCCGGGTTCGACCTCGCTCGGGCGAGCCAGCCGCCCGCACCGATCCTGCCCGCGACCGTAGCGACGCCGGCTCCCGCACCGGATCTGGCCCCCGTATCGGCACCACCGGCGCGGGTGGCGGACGCCTTTGCCGATCTGGCTGCGCCTGCCACCCCGGACGCCTCCCGTCCGGCGCATGCGGTCGACATCACCAGGATCAAGCCACCACGCGAGGTCGAGAAAAAGCCCGAACCGCCCGCCGCCAAGCCCCCGGTTGCCAAGCCGCCGCCCCCGGTGCCTGCACGCCACTGGGTCCAGCTGGCGACCGGACGAGACAAAGCCGCGCTCAGGTTCGATTGGCGGAGGTTTTCGGGCAAGGCACCGGATTTGCTTGGAAAACTGGAGCCCCACGTCGCCCCGTGGGGGCAGGCCAACCGGCTGCTGGCAGGCCCGTATGATTCGCCCCGGGCCGCCAATACTGCGCTCGCCGCGCTAAAGAAGGCCGGGCTCGACGGGTTTGTCTTCACCAGCGAAGTCGGCCAGGAGGTCGAACGGCTGCGCTGACCGCACCCTCGGGCGAGGGGTGGTTTTGCACAGGGTTTAAACAGGCCATTAAGGTTGTCCCCAGCGCCGCACGGGTCGCCAATGGCGCGCCGACCCCGGCTCGCGTTATCCCGCTGGCAGATGGATAACCCGAGGACTCCCCCCGCATGAGAGTGGCAGACGAAAGCCAGGCGTCGAGCCACGATGCCGCCCCGCTCGACATGCTGCTGGCATTGTTCGATGCGCGCGGCTGGCCCTGCGAAGCGGTGAGCGAGGACGAACTGACCGGCGAGATCCAGGGCAGCTGGGCCAAGTACCAGCTGCGCGGTATCTGGCGCGAGGAAGACCGGGTGCTGCAACTGCTGTGCCTGCCCGACATTCGCGTTGCCGAGGGCAAGCGGCGCGATGCCAACGAACTGCTGGCGCTGGTCAACGAACAGCTGTGGCTGGGCCACTTCGACATCTGGTCGAACGGCAATGTGCTGCTCTATCGCAACGGGGTCATGCTGGGCAGTGACGGGCTGCTGGGGATCGACCAGGCGCAGGCGCTGGTCGAAACCGCGGTCGATGAATGCGACCGGTTCTACCCGGCGTTCCAGTTCGTGCTGTGGGGCGACAAGACCCCGCGCGAGGCGCTCGACGCCGCGCTTGTCGATGCGGCGGGCGAGGCCTGACGGATCATCACCCCACCCCCGTTCGTCCTGAGCCTGTCGAAGGGCCGCCCTTTCTTGCCAAGAGTGCCGAAGTGGAATGCAGTGCTTCGACAAGCTCAGCATGAACGGGTAGTCGTCCAAGGCGAGAAAGTGAGGTGTTGATGGCTGACCACCCGATCCTGTTGTTCGGCTTTGGCAATATGGCCAGCGCAATACTCGACGGCTGGCTCGCAGCGGGCCTGCCGCCGGAACAGTTCGCGATCTACAACCCGCGCAGCAAGCCCGCGCCGGATGTGGTGCCGTTCCACACCGATCTTCCCGCCGGGCCGTTCGACATGGTGGTGCTGGGAGTGAAGCCGCAAATGCTCGACGCAGTGGCGGCGCAGGTCGAACCGCAGGTGGGGCCGCAGACCATGCTCGTTTCGATCCTCGCCGGGGTGGAGCTGGCCAGCCTGCGCCAGCGCTTCCCCCGCGCGGGCGGTGTTGTGCGCCTGATGCCCAACCTTGCGGTGGCGCTGCGCAAGTCACCCAATGCGCTGGTCGGCGAAGGATTGAGTGAGGCGCGGCGCGCGCAGGTCACTGCGCTCGCGGCGGCGCTGGGCAGTGCCGAGTGGCTGGTGGATGAAAGCCAGTTCGAGCTGGTGACCGCGCTCGCCGGGTCAGGCCCTGGCTTCGTGTTCAGGTTCATCGACGCGCTGGCGGAAGGGGCGGCGCAGCTCGGCCTCGATCGCGCGCAGGCGGGGCGGTTGGCAGTTGCCATGGTCGAGGGGGCGGCGGCCCTGGCGGCGGAGTCCGAGCACGATCCGGCCGAACTGGCGCGGCGCGTCGCCAGCCCGGGCGGCATGACCCAGCGCGGCTACGACGTGCTCGATGCTGACCACGCCCTGATCAACCTGCTGCGCGAGACTTTGCAGGCTGCGCGTGACCGGGGTGCAGAAATGGCCCGTGCCGCCCGCGACAACGGTTAACCGTCGGCAAGGATCGCTGTCCGGTTTCTCTTGAAATTCACTCGCAGAAACCTGATATTCCCCCCGTGGTCGCTTCCTATCCCGGCAAGCGGCCGTGAAGGAGTTTGGATTGAAATGGCTCAATGGAACGAACCCCGCCCGGATCTGACGGGATTCGGTGCAAAGCCTGGCAGTATGGGTGGCCTCGACGCGCGGACCACGTTTGACGAGGGCCTGCGTCGGCACATGCTGTCGATCTACAACTACATGACTTCCGGCGTGCTGCTGAGCGGCATCGTCGCGATGCTGGCCGCCAATTCCGGCCTCGCGCTGGCGATGATGGGCAGCCCGCTGCGCTGGCTGGTGATCCTGTCGCCGATCGCCATTGTCTTCGCGATGAGCTTCGGCGCCAACAAGTTCAGCAAGACCGCGCTGCAGGCGATGTTCTGGACCTTCGCGGTCCTGATGGGCCTGTCGCTCTCGACGATCTTCCTGGTCTACACCGGCGGTTCGATCGCGGCGACGTTCTTCGCCACGGCGGCGGCGTTCGCGGGTCTCAGCCTGTTCGGCTACACCACCAAGAAGAGCCTCAGCGGCTGGGGCAGTTTCCTGATCATGGGCGTTGTCGGCCTGCTGGTAGCCAGCGTGGTCAACATCTTCCTGCAGTCCCCGGCGCTGATGTACGCGGTCAGCTTCCTCGGCGTGCTGATCTTTGCGGGTCTGACGGCCTACGATACCCAGCGCCTGAAGGAAGAATATGCCTACCTCAAGGGCACCGAGTTCGCCGGCAAGGCCGTGATCCTCGGCGCGCTCAGCCTCTATCTCGATTTCATCAACATGTTCCAGTTCCTGCTCGCCTTCCTTGGCAATCGCGAATAATCGCACGCAGGATTCGCTTCATCGTGCCCGGAGCGCTCCACGCGCTCCGGGCATTTTCTTTGTCCGGCCCCCGCGCTAGGGTGGTCGCTTCACGCTGGCGAAAGCCTGGCAGGCGCATGGACGCCGGATTTCAGGAGTAGGAACGGGATGGAGCGGAATAGCCGCACTGGGCTCAGGATCGTGGCTGTGGCTGCGGGCGTGGCGGCGCTTGCCGGGTGCAAGACGCCGCCGCCTCCGCCGCCCCCGCCGCCTCCGCCGCCCCCGGTTCAGGAGGTGATCCCGCCGCGTCCGATCCCGCCCAACGGCGCGGCCTACCTGATGGCGATCCCGCCGCTGGGGCTCGATGGGAGCCGCCTCACCGTCAATCGCGGGCTCTCTGCCGACGAGAAGGCCTGGAACTTCCGCGCCGCCTGGAACGTCGCCGCGCTCAACTGTCTCGAGCCGGAGCACGAGCCGATCCTCGAAGGTTATCGCGCCATGCTCAAGAACCATGCGCGCACCCTGTCCGCGATCAATGACCGGATCGATCGCAGCTACCGGCAGGCGCATGGCAGCGCCTCGGCTGCGCGGACCGCGCGCGACACCAAGATGACCATGGTCTACAACTTCTTCGCCCTGCCGCCGGCGCGCGGCGAGTTCTGCCAGGCAGCCACCAGTGTCGCCAATGCCGCGCTGGCCAGCCCGCAGAGCGATCTGCTGCAGTTCGCGACGGCCTACTTCCCGGTGTTTGAGCGCCCGTTCGACAATTTCTTCCTTGCCTACGAGGACTACGAGCGGCGGTCCGCGGAATGGGATGCGCGCTACGGGGAGCGCTACGGTGCCTCGCAGCCTGGGTATGTCGCGGTCCAGCAGGCCCGGCGCGGAGCGCTGATCGACGCCGGCGGCGGCGATCCGGCGCTCACCACGCTGCAGACGATCGATCGCGCGGCAAGCGCAATCGACCCCGCGACGGGCCTGGCTGTGCCGGTTCTCCCGGTCGATCCGCAGCAGGAGGCGGTGCCGGTCATCCAGCCGCTGCCGAACGACCGCGCACCGGGCAGCTGACCGGCGTTTTCACCCTTTGCAGCGCGCGGCAGTTTCGCTAAGGCGCGCGCTCTCACGCGCCGGAAGCGGCGCGGTGTCAGGACTGGAACGGGGCCGTAGCTCAGCTGGGAGAGCGCGTCGTTCGCAATGACGAGGTCAGGGGTTCGATCCCCCTCGGCTCCACCAGTACCTTCCCATTTGCCCCATTCCGGCCTGCAAATGACGACCTTCTGCGCTTCCGGTGCTCACGGCCTCAAAGGCCGCTGCGCGCCGGTTCTCGAATGCCGCCATTTCGGCTCGGACTGAGGCAAATGGCAAGGCACTGGCCCGATACGCACACATGGCTTGTGCCGAGCGCAGCCAAGACACCACAGGCGACATTCGCCTTCAGACCCGTTAGACACTGACCCATGCATTTTCTCGACCAAGCCAAGATCTACCTCAAATCCGGCGCGGGCGGCCCCGGGGCGGTGTCGTTCCGGCGCGAGATGTATGTCGAGTATGGCGGCCCCGACGGCGGCAACGGGGGCAAGGGCGGCGACATCGTGTTTGAAGCCGTCGCCGGACTCAACACGCTGATCGACTTCCGCTATTCGCAGCACTTCAAGGCGCAGCGCGGCAACCATGGGATGGGCAAGGATCGCACGGGTGCCGGCGCGCCCGATCTGGTGATCCCGGTCCCGGTCGGCACGCAGGTCCTTTCGGAAGACAAGGAAGAGGTGCTGGCGGACTTTACCGAGGTTGGCCAGCGCGTGGTATTCCTCGAAGGGGGCATGGGTGGCCGCGGCAACGCGAATTACAAGACCAGCACCAACCGCGCCCCGCGCCAGCACCAGCCGGGTATGCCGGGCGAGGAAATGTGGGTCTGGCTGCGGCTGAAGCTGCTCGCCGATGTCGGCCTGCTTGGCATGCCCAATGCCGGCAAGAGCACCTTCATCAACCAGGTCTCCAACGCTCAGGCCAAGGTCGGCGACTATGCCTTCACCACGCTGGTGCCCAAGCTGGGGGTTGTCCGCCACCGGGGTCGCGAATTCGTGCTGGCCGACATCCCCGGTCTGATCGAGGGCGCGGCGGACGGGGCCGGGATCGGCGACCGGTTCCTCGGCCATATCGAGCGGTGCCGGGTGCTGATCCACCTGATCGACATATCCGGGGTCGACCCGGTCAAGGCGATGCAGATCGTCGAGGACGAACTGGAGGCCTACGGTGCGGGGCTGGCTGACAAGCCGCGTCTTGTAGCGCTCAACAAGCTCGACCTGGCTGACCGCGAACTGGGCGAAGGATTTGCCGAGGAGCTGATGGCGGCGGGCGCGGACAAGGTGTTCGCCATTTCCGGTGCGACAGGCGCAGGGATCGACGAACTGCTCGACGCGGTGCTCGCCTACCTGCCCGACCGCACCGCGACCGAAACCAAGGGCGCGGAGCGCGAGGACGTGCCCGACGACGGTGGCGACTGGTCGCCGATCTAGGAGTCTACAATCCTCCCCCTATGGGGGAGGTGGCCCGCCGCAGGCGGGTCGGAGGGGGCCTCGCCCGCCCGCATGCACCGTACCCCCTCCGTCAACGCTGCGCGCTGCCACCTCCCCCAGCGGGGGAGGATTGTTGGGTTGGGCCAATCTTTTCCACTCTAGCCCTTGGTCGCGGCAGGCGATAAGCGCCGCGCGATGTCTGTCACCGCACTTTCCCACATGGCCGATGCCGCGGCCTGCCCGCGCCTGGTGCTCAAGGTCGGCTCGTCGCTGCTGGTCGACGGAGCGGGCGCTGCGCGTGGCGCATGGCTCGCGTCGCTGGCGCAGGACATTGCCACGCTGCGGCAGGGCGGGACCGAAGTGATCGTGGTCAGCTCCGGCGCGATTGCGCTCGGCGCGGCGCGGCTGGGTCTGCCCGAACGCGGCCGCCGGAGCCTTGCCGATGCGCAAGCGGCAGCATCGGTCGGCCAGATTGCGTTGGCCGGTCTGTGGACCGAGCGGCTGGGCGCGCACGGCATCCCGGCCGCGCAATTACTGCTGACGCTGTCCGACCTCGAGGATCGCCGCCGCTACCTCAATGTCTCGTCCACGCTCGCGCGCCTGCTGGAGGCAGGCGCGGTGCCGGTGATCAACGAGAACGACAGCGTCGCGACCGAGGAAATCCGGTTCGGCGACAATGATCGGCTCGCCGCGCGGGTGGCGCAGGCGGCGCAAGCGGATGCGGTGGTGCTGCTGTCCGACGTCGACGGCCTCTACGACCGCGACCCGCGCGAGGGCGGTGCGGTGCTGGTGCCGACGGTCGACGGGATCACGGCCGAGATCATGGCGATGGCGAGCAGCGCGTCGTCGTCCGGGCTCGGCTCGGGCGGGATGGCGTCAAAGCTCCAGGCGGCGCAGATTGCCGAACGCGCCGGGATTGCGCTGGCGATCATCAACGGCACGCACGAATCACCGCTCTCCAATGCCATGGCCAGCGGGACCGGCACCCTGTTCCTCCCCCAGCGCAGCGACCGGGCGCGCAAGGCCTGGCTCGGCGGGCGCATGGCGGCGGCGGGCACCTTGCGCGTCGATGCCGGGTGCGCTGCGGCGCTGGCGCGCGGGGCGAGCTTGCTGGCGGCGGGGGTGATTGGCGTGTCAGGCGGGTTCCGGCGCGGCGACCTCGTCAAGATCTGCGACCTCAAGGGCAAGGCGCTGGCGCAAGGCCTGAGCGAGTATGACGCGCCCGAATGCATGGCGATTGCTGGCAAGCGCGAGGACCAGCAGGCCAGCCTGCTCGGCTATGCCCCGCGCAGCTGCGTGGTCCACCGTGACCACATGGTGCTGCTGTGACACTGGCGATTACGGGCGGGACCGGGTTCGTCGGGCAGGCGGTGCTTGACGTGTTGGCCAAGCGAAAGCTGGCGGTGCGCGCGCTCGCCCGCTCGGTGCCGAATGAGCCACGCGCGAATGTCGAATGGGTTCAGGGCAGTCTCGACGATCCGGCGGCGCTGGCGCGACTGGTCGCCGGAGCCGAGGCGGTGATCCACATTGCCGGGCTGACCACCGCGCACGATCCGGTCGAGCTTGACCACGCCAATGCCGCGGGCACGCTGGCGCTAATCGAAGCGGCGCGGGCGGCAGGCGTCCCGCGGTTCGTGTTCGTCTCCTCGCTGGCCGCGCGCGAACCGGCGCTCTCGGCTTATGGCGCCTCCAAGGCGAAGGCGGAGACCATCGTGGCCGCGAGCGGGCTTGACTGGACGACGGTGCGCCCGCCCGGTGTCTATGGCCCGCGCGACAAGGACTATCTCGATCTGTTCAAGGCGGCGAAATGGCGCGTGGTGCCGATGCCGCCCCCGGGTCGCTCCTCGCTGATCCATGTCCACGATCTCGCCGAACTGCTCGTGGCACTGGTCCCGGGCGGGGAGGGCGTGACGGGCGAGGTGTTCGAGCCCGATGACGGCCGGGAGAGCGGGTGGAGCCATCGGGAACTCGCCCGCACCATCGGCTGGGCGGTCGGCAGTCGCCCGTGGGTGCCGCACCTTTCGGCCGCGATGCTCGGCCAGCTGTCGCGATTCGACCGCAGGCTTCGTGCCGACAAAGCCAAGCTGACCGCGGACCGGGTCAGCTACATGGTCCATCCCGACTGGGTGTGCGATCCGGCCCGCGCGGTCCCGCGCGACCTGTGGTTCCCGCGCGTGCCGACCCGCGCGGGCCTGAAAGGCACCGCGCGCTGGTACCGCGAACAGGGATGGCTTTAGTTCCTCCCCGGAACGGGGAGGAACTAGAACGCGGGATCGTAACCCGGTGGCAATTCGCTGGCCGCGCCGTCGGTGTGGATGCCGCACTCGGTCTTGTCCCAGCCCTTCCACCGGCCCGAGCGCGGGTCTTCGCCCGGCGCGACCATGCTGGTGCAGGGCGAGCAGCCGATCGAGGGGTAGCCTTGCGCCACCAGCGGGTGCCGGGGCAAGTCATGCTGGATCATGTAGCCTTCGATCTGGCTCGCATCCCAGTCGATCAGCGGATTGATCTTGAGCCGCCCCTGCGTGTCGCTGGTATCGATTTCGAACCGGGGCAGGTGCGCGCGGGTCGATGCCTGGAACGCCTTGCGGCCGGTCAGGGTCGCGTCATAGCCCGCCAGCGCGCGTGCCAGCGGCTTGACCTTGCGGATCTCGCAGCAGCCATCGGGATCGTAGGACCAACGCAGGCCGGTCTCGTCGCGCGCTTCCAGTTCGCCTAGGCAGGGGTAGAGGTTGACGAGGTTCTTGAGCCCGATCCGCTCGACCAGTTCGTCGCGGTAGGCGAGCGTTTCCGGGAAATGCTTGCCGGTCTCGAGGAACAGCACCGGCACGCCGGGGTCGACCTGCGCCACCAGATGGAGCAGCACCGCGCTTTCGGCGCCGAAGCTAGAGACGAGTGCAAGCTCGCCCGCGAGGTTGTCGCGGATCACCGATTCAAGCATTTCCTGCGTGCTGCTGCCCCGGAACATGCGGTTCAAGCGAACCGCGTCGTGCTCGGTGAAGCGCGGGCCGGTGTCGATCCGGTCGCGCTGGCGCAGGGTCTGGGTTTCACGCATGCCGCAACTGCCAGATCGGCACGCGCCCGTCAGTGGTCGGCTGATAGACCTCCGGCCAACGGTCGAACGCGGCCTGCGCATCGGCCGGGTCGAGCGGCTTGTCCGGCGCAAACGCATCGAAGCCGCAGCGGCGCATGTAACCGATCTGGTCGACCAGCACTTCGCCCACGGCACGCAGTTCGCCGGTATAGCCCGCCTCGCGCAGCAGGCGGGCGGAGGAATAGCCGCGCCCGTCGCCGAACACCGGGAAGTTGACCTCCACCAGCGCAATCCGGTCAAGGTGAGGCAGCAGGGCGCGGGCATCGTCGCCCGGTTCGATCCGTACCGCCGTGGCGTTCGACTGGTCGAGGAACGAATCCACGGTGACCGCCGCATGGTCGACCGAGTCGTCGTCGCGGAAGCGGAACTGCACCTCGTCAGGGCTCACGCCCAATTCGTCAGCCATAAAGCGCCTCCTTGAACGGATCCATGCCGATGCGGCGGTAGGTATCGAGGAACCGCTCGCCCTCGCTGCGCTCGCGCAGGTAGACCTCGGTCACGGTTTCGACCGCGCGGACCACGCCGTCCTCGTCGAACCCGGGGCCGGTGATCTTGCCGAGCGAGGTATCCGCCGCCTCGCTGCCGCCGAGGAGGAGCT
>ERZ1066122.2869-NODE-2869-length-10695-cov-19.894455_pt1 | contig 10695 bp, 8 predicted proteins | sample MGYA00382769_ERZ1066122 | MGnify/ENA primary metagenome ERZ1066122 (study PRJEB33369, sample SAMEA5778352) | biofilm metagenome | biome: Industrial cooling water; feature: Water cooling tower basin; material: Biofilm | place: United Arab Emirates | collected...
GGCACTGGCCGATGCGGTAGAGGTCGCGAGGGGTCATGGCAGCGAGGTGGACGGAAGGCCTCCCCACGTGCGCGAGCTCATTTCGTAGTTCGGATACGCGGTTCCCGATGGAATCGACGGTGCAGGAAAAGAGCCCGGCGAGAACCGCTTGAAGTCGTGGGCTGGCGTACTTGGCAATCGGGCCGCTGTACTTCGACGCTCTCGCGCCGTCGCCGTCCGCGATCGCCGCGGCCTCGATCTGTGTTGCGGCGAGCACGATCGCCGCGTGTGTCTCGTGCACTGCCACTTTTCGCGTGGTGTTCTGCACGGACGAAACGGTCGAGGCGTAACGATCGTTCACGACCGACCACGCCTTCAACACGTCATCGAAACTCAAGTCGCCGCTGTTGAGGGGCAGCGAGAGATGGTCTCGTTCTGATCGACTCAACGCGATTGCGTCCTGATCATCGACCCGGTACGGGAAGACGCGCATGGAATGCCGCTGTCCGGATTCGTCTAGCGCAATCGCGGAAAGCGATGTCAATCGTGCAGGTGAGAAACGCAGGAGCGACAGCAGAGTGACGGCAACGTCGATTTCTCTCAGAGCGTCGGCGACGCTGCACGGATCTTTGGGCGTGAAACTCATGAAGTGGCCCAACGTTCGCCGCAAGAACGGGAGGAAGGTCCGGTGCTGTTGCCGGAGCCGTTCGTACGTCGCCTGTAATTCGTCAAGCGCAACTTCGTTGTCAGAGTGGATTTGTGCGCGGAGATCGTCCCCAAGAAATCCGAAGTCCGCTTTGTGGAAAACGTCGAATCGCCCTGGCCCACATTCGGAGGAAGCGATTGGCACCTTCGAGTAGCGGACGAAATCCGACTGCCCTTTTTGAAGGAAGAAATCGTCGAGTCCAGTAATCTCGAAGTCGAATCTGTCGAACGTCACGCCTTCCTCGAAGTGGTACCCCTCGATGAGGTATGCGAAGGGATGGCCGGACGAAGTCCAGAAGCTCTGTCCATGCCTGAAGGCGAATCCGCTGCTCTGATTGGAAAACGTGCCAACGAGCGTCAGAGGCGTGCCGCTCGCTGTTTCGCCATGAAGCGTGTTCCACTGCGTTTCGCGCTCGGCGAGGCTGAGCGGCATGGCGAACTGGAGCTTCAGTCCGTCCGTTGCCGAGTAGCGCAGATGCCCCGCAAAAGCCAGGTCCCTGCGACTGATCGGGTAGAACCGGCCGGACCATGCGTGATCACAAAGCAGACTTTGCTCTTCGGCCTTCATGCGTTTCTCCCCGAGATCACACCTGCTTGGCCGTTAGCCGAAAAGATCGATATACGGCTGGTAGCGGAACAACCGGTTCCGTCGGTTGCCCGTAGCTTCGACCAGCACGCCAAGCTCCACCATCCGCGAAACGAGCACATTCGCCGCGCTGTACGACGTTGCCGTCAGTGCTTCCACATCAGCGACGGCAACGATGGGGCGTTGGTAAAGGTGTTCGAGCAACTTGTGGCCATTGCCTGCGGCTCGGCCGAGGCCCGTGGTCACGCGAGCGCGATGGTCCTCGCGAAGCGCGAGGATGCGTCGTGCGGTGTCGGTCGCTTCGAGGCTGACGCTGGCCACGCCGCGCAGAAAGAACGCCAGCCAACCTTCCCAGTCGCCGCCGTCGCGCACGTTCTGCAGGCGCTCGTAGTATTCGGCGCGATGGCGCTTGAAGTAGTGCGACAGGTACAGCACCGGCTTGAGCAGGATTTCGCGCTGGCAGAGAAGGAAGCTGATCAGCAGGCGGCCGACGCGGCCGTTGCCGTCGAGGAAGGGATGAATGGTTTCGAACTGGGCGTGCGCGAGGCCAATCTGGATCAGCGCCGGCAGATCGCTTTCCGCGTGAAGGAACGTCTCCAGCGCGCCAAGCGCTTCGGGCACCTCATGCGGTGGCGGGGGAACGAAGGTCGCTTCGTTCAAGGTGCAGCCGCCCGGCCCGATCCAGTTCTGCGTGCGCCGCAGTTCGCCGGGCGTCAGTCGGGCGCCTCGAACGCCCTGCAGCAGGCGCTCGTGGATCTCGCGGATCAGGCGCACTGACACGGGCAGTTCGGCGAGGCGTGCGAGACCGTAGTTCATCGCCGAGACGTAGTTCACGACTTCGTCGACGTCGCGTGGCGTGTCGGGCGACAGGATGTGCGCCTCCGCGGCCAGCAAGTCCTGCAGCGAGCTCTGCGTGCCTTCGATCTGGCTGGAGAGCACGGCCTCCTTGCGCACGTACATGAAGACGAACAGGTCGGGGTTGGGCAGGGTCTGGATCGAACCGTCCAGCCGGCCAAGTGCGCGATCTGCCGAGGACAGCAGGCCCTGCAGTTCTCCCTGGAGTCTCACCGGCGGCAGCGGGGGCAGCGGAGCCGGGGAAAACGCGCGATAGCCGGAGGGCTGGGCGATGTAACGTCCAGCACGATGGGGGTGGTTCTGGGATGCGGGGGACGGTGTGCTCATTCAAGGCTGGCGCGTGTATGGCGCGCTGCGCGACCCATATTCAAGTCTGGCGAGAATATAGACCCGCAGTATTCCCATACACAAGGCAGCCTTGAACAAGGCCATCCGACCGTTCAGCGCACCAGCCGGTGCTCCACGAGGTGCTGCACCACGGCCGGGTCGGCCAGCGTGCTGGTGTCGCCCAGCTGGTCCGGCGCGTTCTCGGCGATCTTGCGCAGGATGCGACGCATGATCTTGCCGCTGCGCGTCTTCGGCAGGCCGGGCGCGAACTGGATGTGGTCGGGCTGGGCGATGGCGCCGATCTCGTGGCGCACCTGCTGCTTCAGCTCCGCGAGCAGCGTGGCGTCCATGTCGATGCCGGCCTTCAGGGTCACGTAGGCGTAGATGCCCTGGCCCTTGATGTCGTGCGGGAAGCCGACCACCGCCGCCTCCGCGACCTTGGTGTGCGAGACGAGCGCGCTCTCCACTTCCGCCGTGCCGATGCGGTGCCCGGAGACGTTGATGACGTCGTCGACGCGGCCGGTGATCCAGTAGTAGCCGTCCTCGTCGCGGCGGCAGCCGTCGCCGGTGAAGTACATGCCGCGATAGGCCTTGAAGTAGGTGTCGATGAAGCGCGCGTGGTCGCCGTAGACGCTGCGCATCTGGCCGGGCCAGGAGCCGAGCAGCACGAGATTGCCGCTGGTGGCGCCCTCGAGGATGTGCCCTTCCGCATCGACCAGCGCCGGGCGCACGCCGGGCAGGGGCAGGGTGGCCGAACCGGGCTTGGCCTCGACGGCACCCGGCACCGGCGCGATCAGCATCCCGCCGGTTTCGGTCTGCCACCACGTGTCGACCACCGGGCAGCGCTCGTCGCCGACCACGCGGTGGTACCAGCGCCACGCTTCCGGGTTGATCGGCTCGCCGACGGTGCCGAGCAGGCGCAGCGACTTGCGCGAGCGCTGCTTGACCGGCGCGTCGCCGTCGCGCATCAGCGCGCGGATGGCGGTGGGCGCGGTGTAGAGGATGGTGACGCCGTGGCGGTCGACGATGTCCCACAGGCGCCCGCTGTCCGGCCAGGTGGGCACGCCTTCGAACATCACCGCGGTGGCGCCGTTCGAGAGCGGGCCGTAGACGATGTAGCTGTGGCCGGTGATCCAGCCCACGTCGGCGGTGCAGAAGAACACGTCGTCGGGACGATGGTCGAAGACGGCGTGGAAGGTCCAGCTCGCCCACGCGAGGTAGCCGCCCGAGGTGTGCAGCACGCCCTTGGGCTTCCCGGTGGAGCCCGAGGTGTAGAGGATGAACAGCGGTTCTTCAGCGCCCATCGCCGGCGCCGTGTGCATGTCGGATTGGCCTTCCACCACGGAGTCGTACCAGCGGTCGCGCGGCATCTGCATGGGCACCGCGGCCCCGGTGTTGCGCACCACCAGCACCGTGGACACGGTGGTGGTGCCGGGCATCGCCAGCGCTTCGTCGATGGTGGCTTTCAGCGGGATGCGCTTGCCGCCGCGGCGCGCCTCGTCGGCGGTGATCACCAGCGTGCTGCCGCAGTCGGCGATGCGGTCGGCCACCGCGTGCGGCGCGAAGCCGCCGAACACCACGGAATGCACGGCGCCGATGCGCGCGCAGGCCAGCATGGCGACGGCGGCCTCCGGGATCATCGGCAGGTAGAGGGTGACGCGGTCGCCGCGCTTCACGCCGAGGTTCGTCAGCGCGTTGGCGAGGCGGCAAACGCGGGCGTGCAGCTCGCGGTAGCTGATGCGCTGCGCCGGCTCCTTCGGGTCATCGGGCTCGAACAGGATCGCCGTCTTGTCGGCGTTCGCGGCGAGCTGGCGATCGAGGCAGTTGGCGGCGACGTTCAGTTCGCCGTCGCCGTACCAGCGGATGCGGAAGCGCTCCGGATCGAAGTCGACGTCCGCGATCTCGGTCGGGAAGCGCGACCAGTCGAGGCGCTCGGCCAAGGAGCGCCACCAGGCGTTCGGATCGCGCTCGAAGGTGGCGCGGGCCTGGGCGAGGCCGGCGCGGTCGTAGTGCGCCTTCGCGGCGAAGTCGGCCGGAATGGCCACGTGGGCGGGCAGGCGGTCGTCGGTGTGGGCCATGGCGGCGGCTCCTTCTCGGGGTGCGGCCAGTGTGCGTCGACCTCCGCTGCGCTGTCCCGTCGCGCGTCTTCGACTTTGGTGGAAGTCGGCGGTCCGATTCGACCAAAGGCGAATGGCCGGCGCGCGCCCGGGGGTCGAGCCTGCGTCGGCCGCGATCCGCCGGCTCGGGAGGGGAGAACCGATGAACCGTCCATCCGATCCACGCGGCCGTCGCGCCCTCGCGGCGGTGGCGATTGCGCTGGGCCTCGCCAGCGGTGCGCTGCAGGCGCAGTCCGGCACGTCGTCGGCACCGAGCCCCCGCGAACAGGCGCTCGAGGCGCGCGTCGCCGCGCTGGAGCAGGCGCTGGCCGCGCTGATGGCGGAGCGCGCCACCGCGGCGCCTGCCGCCGCGTCGTCGACCAGCGCCGCAGCGCCGACCGTTCCCGCACCACCGACGGTGGCCGCCGTCGCTGCGAAGCCGCCGGTCGCCGCGCCCGCCGCGCCGATCCAGTCGACCGCGATCAACAGCACGGCCCTGCCCGGCACGCGATTCTCGTTCGGCGGCTTCATCAAGCTCGAGGGCCTCGCCACCCGCACCGACGGCGGCGAGATGCCGGACGGCAGCGCCGGCCGTCTGCTGTACCTGCCGGGCGCGATTCCGGTGGCCGCGCCGGACGAAGGCGTGGACCTCGACGCCAGCGCGCAGTTCTCGCGCTTCTGGTTCGCCAGCGACTCGACGCTCGATGACGGCACCGCGCTGCGCGCGTACCTGGAGTTCGACCTGTTCGGCAGCGCGCTGGGCACGCAGGTCAACACCAACACCTACGGCGTGACCGTGCGACATGCCTACGCCAGCTGGGGCGCCTGGATGGCGGGCCAGAACTGGAGCAACTTCCAGGATCCGGCGTCGCTGGTCGACAGCATCGACCTGATCGGCGCGACCGACGCCAGCGTGTTCTCGCGCCAAGCGCAGGTCCGCTACACGCGCGGCGCCTGGGCGCTGGCGCTGGAGAACCCGGAGACGACGGTCGGCAGCTTCCGCGGCAACGGTGCGCGCATCGCCTCCGACGACAACCGCGTTCCCGACCTCACTGCGCGGTGGACGCGCAAGGGCGACTGGGGCCACGTCAGCGTCGCTGGCCTGCTGCGCGAGCTTCGCCACGAGACCACCACCGGCATCGATGACGCCGAGGCCGGCTATGGCCTGTCGCTCACCGGGCGCCGGGTGCTCGGCCCCAGCGACGACGTCCGCTTCGGCGTGACCGCGGGCCGCGGCATCGGGCGCTACGTGGGGCTCGGCATCGTGCCGGACGCGGTGCTCGACGCCGGCAACCGGCTCGACGCGATCGACGTCGTCGCCGGCTTCGCCGGACTGCGCCACGTCTTCCATCCGCAGCTGCGCGGCAACCTCTACGGCAGCCTCGCGCGCTTCGACCACGACGTGGCGATCAGCGGCAGCGGCGCGACGGAGAAAGTCGGTTCGATCGCCGCGAACTTGATCTACACGCCGATTCCCAAGCTCGACGTCGGCGCGGAGTTCCGCCTCGGCCGACGCTGGCTCGAGAGCGGCGCCGAGGGCGATCTCGCCCGCCTGCACGTCCACGTCAAGTACGCCTTCTGAAGGAGCGCGCCATGGACACCCCCGTGAAGCACCAAGGCGCCCAGGAGTACTGGCGCCGCAACCTCCGCCTGATGGCCGTGCTGCTGGCCATCTGGGCCGCCGTCTCCTTCGGGGCCGGCATCTTCTTCGCCGACGCGTTGAACGGCATCCAGCTGTTCGGCTTCAAGCTCGGCTTCTGGTTCGCGCAGCAGGGATCGATCTACGTCTTCGTGGCGCTGATCTACTACTACGCGTGGCACATGAACAAGCTCGAGCGCGAGCTCGACGTGAACGAGGATTGATGCCATGAGCGTGATGACCTGGACGTACATCATCGTCGGGCTGTCCTTCGCCCTCTACATCGGCATCGCCCTGTGGGCGCGCGTCGGCAGCACCAGGGACTTCTACGTCGCCGGCGGCGGCGTGCATCCGATCACCAACGGCATGGCCACGGCCGCCGACTGGATGAGCGCCGCGTCCTTCATCTCGATGGCCGGCATCATCGCCTTCGCCGGCTACGACGGCTCGGTGTACCTGATGGGCTGGACCGGCGGCTACGTGCTGCTCGCCCTGCTGCTCGCGCCCTACCTGCGCAAATTCGGCAAGTTCACCGTGCCGGACTTCGTCGGCGACCGCTACTACAGCGACACCGCGCGCCTCGTCGCCGTGGTCTGCGCGATCTTCATCTCGTTCACCTACGTGGCGGGCCAGATGCGCGGCGTCGGCATCGTGTTCAGCCGCTTCCTCGAGGTGGACATCAACACCGGCGTGATCATCGGCATGGCGATCGTGTTCTTCTACGCCGTGCTCGGCGGCATGAAGGGCATCACCTACACGCAGGTGGCGCAGTACTGCGTGCTGATCTTCGCCTACATGGTGCCGGCGATCTTCATCTCGATCATGGCCACCGGCCACTGGCTGCCGCAGACGGGCTTCGGCGGCACGCTGGCCGACGGTTCCGGCACCTTCCTGCTCGACAAGCTCGACGGCCTGACGACCGAGCTCGGCTTCACGCCGTACACCGACGGCTCGAAATCGACGCTCGACGTCTTCGCCATCACCTGCGCCCTGATGGTCGGCACTGCCGGCCTGCCGCACGTGATCGTCCGTTTCTTCACCGTGCCGAAGGTGCGCGACGCGCGCCGCTCGGCCGGCTGGGCGCTGCTCTTCATCGCCATCCTGTACACGACGGCCCCGGCCGTGGCGACCTTCGCCCGCGTCAACATGATCGAGACGATCAACGGCACCGACGGCGCCGGCGCGCTGTACTCGGAAGCGCCGGAGTGGGTGACCAACTGGGAGAAGACCGGCCTGATCAAGTGGGAGGACAAGAACGGCGACGGCCGCATGTTCTATTCCGGCGACGCGCGCAACGAGATGACCATCGACAAGGACATCATGGTGCTGGCCAATCCGGAGATCGCGAACCTGCCGGCCTGGGTGATCGCCCTCGTCGCGGCGGGCGGCCTCGCGGCGGCGCTGTCGACCGCGGCGGGCCTGCTGCTGGTGATCAGCGCTGCCATCTCGCACGACCTGCTGAAGAAAGTCGTCATGCCGGACATCAGCGAGAAGCAGGAGCTGCTGTTCGCGCGCATCGCGGCGGTGTTCGCCATCGGCGTCGCCGGCTGGCTGGGCATCAATCCACCGGGCTTCGTCGCGGAGGTGGTGGCCTTCGCCTTCGGCCTCGCCGCGGCCTCGTTCTTCCCGGCGATCCTGCTCGGCATCTTCGACAAGCGCACCAACATGCCCGGCGCCGTGAGCGGGATGGTGGTCGGCCTCGTCTTCACCATCGGCTACATCCTGTACTTCAAGGGCGTGTTCATCACCCCGATGGCGGAGAACAAGCCCGAGAACTGGCTGTTCGGCATCTCGCCGGAGGGCATCGGCACCGTGGGCATGGCGCTGAACTTCGTCGTCGCCCTGGTGGTCTCGCGCCTGACGGCGCCGCCGCCGGCCCAGGTGATGGCGATGGTCGAAGACATCCGCATCCCGCGCGGCGCGGGGGCCGCTTCGCACATCGCGCACTGACGCCCTCGACCCGCCGGGCGAAAGAGGTCACCGTGACGCCGGCGAACTGTCGTCGGCGTCACGTTTTTGCAGCGATTCACGGTCGTCCCGCCACGCAGCGCCTAGGGTGGGTGCTGCACTGCGGGAGGCACCGGATGACCGCGACCCGATCGAGCTATGCGAAGACGCGCGAGCTGATGCGCTGGCGCGTCGCGCTCGTGCTCGTCGGGCTGATGTCCCTGCTGATGGTGTCGCTCGCGGTGCTCAACACGCGGATGGGCTTCGCCGACACGGCCCGCCTGGCCCTGATCGTGCTCGGCATCAATGCCGCCAGCGCCGCGGGCCTGTGGCTGCTGCCGAGGCGGCTGGGCGCCACGCTGTTCTTCGCCACCATCCTCGGGCTGGTGGTGTTCGCAGTGGGCTACGGCTGGTGGCACGGTCGCCCGCTGCACTACTGGGGCTTCCTGTTCCCGCCGGTCGTGGTGTTCCTGCTGCCGGCGTGGCGGGCGATGGCGGCGATGATCGCCTTCGGCCTCGGCGTGGCGTGGGTGGTCAGCCTGCAGCTGCCGGCCATCGAAGTGGTGCGCTTCGCCAGCGTCTACGGCCTGATGATCTGCTTCGTCACCACGTACGCCCTGCTGGAGGAGCGCGCCAGCCGCCAGCTGCGCGAGCAGGGCGACCGCGACGGGCTGACCGGTGCGCTGAACCGCCGGCGCTTCAACGAGGCGCTGACGCGGCTGGCGGAGCCGCGCGCCGAGCCCGAGAGCCTCGGCGTTCTGCTGGCGGACGTCGACCACTTCAAGGCGATCAACGACGAGCATGGCCACCTCGAGGGCGACCGCGTGCTGGTGGCGATCGCCGAAGCGCTCGATCGCACCCTGCAGTCGGCCACCGATCGCGGCCGCGCGGCGCTGTACCGCTACGGAGGCGAGGAGTTCGCCGTGCTGGTCCACGGCCGCAGCGCTGCCCAGCTCGGCCTGCTGGCCGAGGCGCTGCGCAGCGCCGTGGCCGCGGGGGCGCCCGGCCTCGCGCCGGGGAGCGTCACGATCAGCATCGGCGCCGCCGCGTGGCTCCAAGGCGCGGAGGCGCCGGAAGCCGCGCTGCAGCGCGCGGATGAATCGCTCTACGACGCCAAGCGGGCCGGGCGGAACCGGGTGATCGTCTCCGGCGCGGCGACGCGCGTCACGGGCCCGGTGCCGGTGCGGCACGGGCAGTGGAGCTGAGGCGGGGCGCATACTGCGGGCCCGTCTTCCGCGCAGGCCCGGCACGATGAGCGACGAGCATCCCTCCAGCGCCGCTCCCGTCCCGGTGCCCGTCGCCCCGTCATCGCCGAGCGCCCGCACCCGCGATCCCGAGTTCTGGATCGCGATGGGCGCGCTCGCGATCTCCGCACTCGCGATGCTGAGCTCGATGCTGCAGTTCACGGTGCAGCGCAGCCAGGAGCGCGCCGCCGCGTGGCCGTTCATCAGCCTCGCCACGAACTACTCGAGCGAGGGCTTCGCCTTCGTCGTGCAGAACAAGGGCATGGGCCCGGCGCTGGTGCGGCGCGTGGATGTGTTCCTCGACGATGCGCCGGTCGATGGCTGGCCGGGGGTTCTGGACGGCCTGTACGGCGTCGGCCATCCGTACGGCTGGGACCGCGTTGGCGCCACCGACGTGCAGGACCGCGTCTTTGCGCCGGGCGAGCGCGTCGAAGCGTTCCGGATCCCGTGGAAGGCGCCCGACGGCAGCGACGATCCGCGCGTGCGCGAGGGCTTCGGCAACGCCGGTCGGTTCGCCGTCCGCGTCTGCTACTGCTCGGTGCTCGGCGACTGCTGGATCACCCGCGAGGGGATCGACCACGAGCCGGTGGACGCCTGCCCGGCGCGGTGAGCCGGCGTCAACCGATCGCCGCGGCCTGCGTTGAGGGCGATACCACCCGACGGAGTCACGCCATGCGCCACCTCGCCCTCGCCACCGCCCTGCTGCTCGCTGCGTCCACCGCTTCGGCGGCCTTCGAGTACACCCGCGAAACCACCGTCCGCGACGACCTCGGCGGACGCTTCCAGCTCAGCGCCGCCGGCACCTTCGGCGACGGCGACAGCACGCGCGTGGCGGAAGGCCGCTACCTCGGCTTCCATCCGCGCAACGAAGCCGGCACCGTGCTCGATGGCGCGATCACGCGCGAGGCCGTGCGCGATGGCGATCTGGTGTCCGTGACCTACGACGGTTCGATCACGCTCACCACGACGGCGGCCGGCAGCGCGCCCCGTGCGACGGCGATCGCCTTCACCGACCTCGCGGTGGAGCGCGCCCCGGAGGAGGGCGTGACGATCACCGGGGCGTTGACCGTGAATGGCCGAAGCATCGATGCCGCGGACCTGCCGCGTCCGGTGAAGGCCATCCTGGTGCGCGCGCTGAGGATGTTCCGCCTCTGAATCGGCAGCCACGTCGAGGCAACAAAAAACCCGCCAACCATGGCGGGTTTCTCGTTGGAGCGGACCAGGCAGCGCGAAGGCTTACTTGATCTTCGCTTCCTTGTACGGGACGTGCTTGCGGATCGTCGGATCGTACTTCTTGATCTCGAACTTGCCGGTCAT
>ERZ1066122.2871-NODE-2871-length-10681-cov-5.943158_pt1 | contig 10681 bp, 11 predicted proteins | sample MGYA00382769_ERZ1066122 | MGnify/ENA primary metagenome ERZ1066122 (study PRJEB33369, sample SAMEA5778352) | biofilm metagenome | biome: Industrial cooling water; feature: Water cooling tower basin; material: Biofilm | place: United Arab Emirates | collected...
AACACCGAAGAGCAGAGTACGCACGTATGGGTGGACCCGGCCGTTGCGTATTTGCCCGTGCGGTGCCTCGACGTGTACCGAACCGGAGTCGTCAAATCCGAACAAGTCGACGTGGAGCACCGCCTCGATCCGACGGGGGTTTACGTTCCCATACGGTGGACCCGCGTCGTGTTCGGACGAGACGGGCTTCTGTCGCGGAGTACGGCGAAGGTGACTGCCGCGAGCCTGAACGAACCCGTTGACCCGCGGGAGTTTGAAGTGAAGATCCCCGCGAGATCCTACGTGGGAACCTACGCCGGGGGCAAGCAAGACACCCAGTACATCGTGAAGGAGGACGGGACGGTGTGGTCTCCCCCCGCGGGAACCGGGATCATGTCTTACCGTCAGTTGGAAGCCGCCTCCGAATCCCCTCCAGGAGGAGGGAAGGGGAGACACCACTGGTTGGCTCTCCTGCTGTGTGCGACGCTGTCGGCCGCGTGTGGCGTCGGACTGTATGTCGTGCGGCGCTGGCGAGCTCACTCGAACGGATAACCTTTACTTACCGAGGCCGACATGCCGCGTCACACTTCACTTGCGATCGGTTGCTTCGCAACGATCTTCGGGTTTCTCGTCGTGACCGATCCCCATGCAACGGGTTCTCCCGTAATCCCGAAATGCACCAACCAATGCATAGGCCGTGTTGATTGAAGCTCGGTAACCCTGGCAGGTCAGGCGAGTACGATCCCGATGACCGCCACCCAGACGAAGCCGAGGAAGTTCCTCGCCTTCTTGTCGTATCGGGTGGCCACCCGCCGGTACGGCTTGATGCGGGCGAAGAACCGCTCCACCCCGTTCCGCTCCCGGTACAGGTGCCGGTCGTACCCGACGGCCGCCGTCCGGTTCCGCCGCGGCGGGATGCACGGCTCCGCTCCCCGGGACCGGATGGCCTGCCGGTTCGACTCCGCGTCGTACCCCTTGTCGGCGAGTACGGCCGTCGTCTCGACGCCCGCGATGAGGGCCGGCAGGTGCGGGCTGTCGGCCGCGTTCGCTCCGGTCAGGTGGATCGCCACCGGATGGCCGAGCGGGTTCACCGCCGCGTGGATCTTGGTGCCGAACCCGCCACAGCCGCGGCCCAGCGCCGCGGCCGCTTGCCCGCCCGACCCGTCCGCTTTTTTTTCGCGCCGGCGGCGGCCGGGTGGGCGCGGACGCACGAACTGTCCACCGGCAGCCACTCCGTGTCGTCGTCCCGCAGCGCGGCGGCGACCCGCTCCCACACCCCGCGTTCGCACCACCGGTTGTACCGCTGCCACAGGCTGTTCGACTTGCCGGCGGCGGTCGGCAGGTCGGCCCACGCGATGCCCGTCTTGGCCAGGTAGCGGATGACGTTCACGAACAGCCGGGTGTCGTCCCCCACCCCGCCGTGCCCGCCGGCTTGCCCCGGCAGCAGGTGCCGGATCCGCTCCCAGTGGTCGTCGGACAGGTCGTGGCGGCTGAACATGGCGGCTCCAGCGTAGGAAATCGGCTCCCCCGCTATCGCAAACCGCCTACGTTCAGTCAACACGGCCTAGTGCGGCTCGGACCGTTTCAAAAGGCGGACCGAACGGTGTGCTATCTGTTCGAAGAGTCCACGTGCGAGCTGTGTGACGGCACTCCGAAGGGCCTCTGTGAGCCGACGGGCACGGAAAAAGCCGGGGCCGCGTGCGTCATTCCCGACCCGTCCGTGCAAATCATCCGCTGGCCGATCCTGGGCACGCAAGGTTGTCGGGAGTACTGTCGGCCGAAGAGTTCTGAAGACTGGCGCGAAGCCAAGCAGGTCGGTCCCAAATCGACGATGACCGCACTCGTTAATCGTAAGGTCTGTGACCCGGAATAGATGCCATACTGATTGTGGATCAAGCCGTATCATGTTCATTCTGTTACTTACTCCGGAGGGACGTCGATCCGCTCATCGTCTCGGCTTGACCGCTCTCGAACTCCTCCTCGTGATCTGCATCCTCTCCCTCGTCGGTGCCCTGCTCGTCGCGGCGGTTCAGAAGGTCCGGGTCGCGGCCGCCCGGGCCGCGTGTCTCGATCGCACCCGGACCATCGGGGTCGCCCTGCACTCGTACCACGCGGCCCACGGCCGGTTCCCGCCGGGGGTGTGCCCGGTCCGGGACGACCACCCCACCCCGGCACTCGCCTGGCCCGCCCAGTTGCTGCCGTACCTCGGTCGGGAGCCCCTCGCCGCACAGACCGCCGCCGCCTTCGCCGCCGAGCGGGACTTCCAGGTCGACCCGCCGCACGTCGGGCTGGCGACGGTCGTCCGGGAGTTCACCTGCCCGTCCGACGGGCGGACGCACGCCGTCCAGGCGGTCGGGTCCGGCCGGGTGCCTCGGGCGTTCACGTCGTACCTCGGCGTCGCCGGCACGCGGGCGGCGTGGGAAGACGGCGTGCTGTTCGTCGGGTCGCGGGTCCGGATCGCGGACGTGACGGACGGGGCGTCGTCCACCCTGCTGGTCGGGGAACGGCCGCCCGGTGCCGACCTCGTGTTCGGCTGGTGGTACGCCGGGTGGGGTCAAGCCCAGGACGGCGACGCGGATTCGGTGTTGGGGGTGCGGGCGCGGAACCGGTCGTCCTACGCCCCCGGCTGCCCGGAGGGGCCGTACCCGTTCGCGGCGGGGGAGTTCGCGGACCCGTGCGCGGCGTTTCACTTCTGGTCGCCGCACCCCGCCGGCGCGAGCTTCCTGTTCGTCGACGGGTCGGCGCGGCACGTGCGGTATGCCGCCGACGCGATCCTCCCCGGACTCGCCACCCGGGCGGGGTCGGAAGCCGTGTCGCCGGACGACTGACGCCGGTCACTTCGGCTTGCAGTGGCTCAGGGCCATCAGCACGTACCCGGTGACGAGGTTCGGGTCGCCTTCCATCCAGCGATCCGTTTCGTTGGTGAAGCTGCCGTCCGGCTTCTGGCGGTTCGCGATGGCCGCCAGCAGGTCCGCCCGCCAGTCGTGCTTGACGCCCTTGTCGTCGACGAACGGGTCTTCGCCGAGCAGGTCGAGGGTCTTGGCCATCGTGTGGTAGTAGTAGTAGAGGCCGCGGCCGCCGAGCTCCTTCGGCATGCCGGGGTTCGCCTCGGTGGTGTAGTTCTTGCGGAGCCAGCCGAGGGCGGCCTTGAACCGGGGGTCGTCCTTGCCGACGCCCGCGTAGATGAAGCTCTTCACGCCGGCGTAGGTCATGCTGCCGTACCCGGTGAGCGGGGCCTTCGGGTCGTCGCTGGTCTTGGTGGACCCGCCGCCGGCCGCCGAGTAGATGAAGCTGCCGTCGTTGATCTTGCCGGCCCACGGCATCTTGTTGTGCTCGGTGTCCAGGTTCTGACACCGGCTGACGAACACGACCGCCTTCTTGAACGCCTCGTCGTCCGGGCCGACGCCGGCCGCCTTCAGCGCGTCGAGGAAGAACTGGGTGTTCGACAGGTCCGGCCGGGACTTGCTGTCGTACCCGGCCCCGCCGAAGAAGTCGTCGTCCGCCTTCTTCCCCTCGCCGTCGTCCCACTGGAGCTTCTTCAGGAACGCGACCGCGTCGCCGATGACGGGCTTGTACTTGTCGTCCTTCTTCGCCGCGGCGAGGGCCATCACGTTCACGCTGGTGACGTAGTTCTGCAGGCCCGGCTTCGGGTCCGCCCCGGCGATGTGCCCCGCCTTCTTGTTGACGAGCGACTCGACGAACGCGAGCCCCTTCGCGGCCGGCTCGTCGTCCGGCCCCTTGCCGCACTCGAGCAGGCCGGTCACGACGATGCCGGTGACGCCGATGCTCTTCTTCGAGCTCCAGCCGCCGTTCTCGTCCTGGGCCGACTTCAGGTAGCCGGTCGCCTTGTCGACGACCTGCTGCCAGTCGGCCTTGGCGGGCTTCGCGGCCGGGTCGGCGGAGGCGGCGAACGGGAGGGCCGCGGCGACGAACGCGACGGCCAGGGCGGGACGCGGGGACATTTCGGAGCCCTCGGAGGTGACGTGCGACCCCCTCAGTTTATGCGGGAATCCGCGGGTTCGTCGTGAGAATTGCGTGACAATTGCGGGCGAAAAGCGGGTCGACTGCGCGCCCCGTTGCCACCCGGAGGCCGGACTGGTTAATCCCTGTCCCGACCGACGGGTTCGGGGGACGGATTGAACCGAACGCCGTCGGTCGGCGTACCCGGTCTTGCTAAACTAAAGGTGTCGCCCGCGTCTTCCTCGAGGTGCTCCGCGACGGCCATGAAGTACTACCTCATCGTTGCGAGCGGCGAGCGGCGGGGGTTCCCCATCCCGATCGAAGTCGACCTGTTCATGATGGGCCAGAACCCGAGTTGCCAGCTGCGGAGCAAGAGCCCGCGCGTCGGCGAGCAGCACTGCGCGATCGCGCGGCGGGAGCGGAAGCTGTTCATCCGCGACCTCGGAAGCGGGCAGGCGACGCTCGTCAACGGCGAGCCGATGCCGCCGAGCGAGGAGTGGCCGCTGCACAGCGGCGACCTGATCGGCGTCGGGCCGCTCTCGTTCCGGCTCTCGTTCAGCGAAAAGTCCATGACCAAGAAAGACCTGGAGGAGTGGGCGCTGAAGACGCTCGACCAGGACACGGGGAAGAAGGCGTCGGCCCTGGACGAGCTGGCGGCGGCGATGGCGGCGGGGGCGATCGAGCACAAGCAGGCGTCGGACGCCGCCGAGGCGATGATCAACCGCATGTCCGCGATGAAGGGGGTGGTCCGCGGCCGGCTCCGGATCACCGTCGAAGGGGTCGGGTTCGACGCGGTGACGGTCGTGCGGGTCAACGAGACGTACCTCGTCGAAGACGCGGAGATCGCGCTGCTCCGCAAGGAACTCCGGGAGAACCTGGACCGCCCGAACCTCCGGGTGTTGATCGACCTGAAGAGCGTCCGGCGGATGTCGACCGCGGCCGCCCGGATGTGCGCCGAGCTCGGCGGCTGGCTCCGAGGCAAGGGCGGGGTTCTGGCGTTCTGCCGGCTGCGGCCGGAGATCGAGGACGCGATCATGGGGCTTTCGTTCGACCAGCCGTTTCGCATCTTCCCGGACAAGCCCCAGGCGCTCGGCTCGCGGTGGTAACCGTCGGGCCGAAAAGAAACTGTCCGCCCGCGCCCGGTTTCCCGGTAGACCTCTTGCGGGGAGCGCGGGCTCCCCTTCGCCCGCCCGTCGCCCATTCCGCCGCTCGCCCACGGCACACCGGAACGATCCGTGCGACCCGAGGGTGTCTCCGATGGCCAAGCTCGCTTCCGAATGTCCCCGGTGCGAATCCCGCGAGGTCTGGGGATCCCGGGCCGGGTGGGTGAAGTATCTCGCCAAGTTGATCCGGCTCCACCCGGTGCGGTGCGGGCAGTGCGGCACCCGGTACTGGGGGTTCGGGTGGGACGCGCCGCCGAGGCGGCCGGCCGTCAGCCGCAGGAACTCCTCCTGGTCCATGAAGCGGCTGCCGAGCTCGACCACGACCCGCCCGGTCGCGGTGCGACCCAAGTCGTCGGCGGCCTCGAGCCCGGCCCACGTCGAACCCTCCCACTGACGGCCGCGGACTTCCGTTGACCCGCCCTCGGGTGACGGCGTACACTCCCGCGCGTCCGCCCCGGAGGGTTCGCCGTGTCCGCTCTCGCGCCGTCGGAAGTCCACCTGCCGCGAAACGTCCTCGGCTGGGTGCCGTTCCTGTGGAACCGCGTGCTCTTCCCGGGTACGCCCTCGACCGAGACGCGCGTCCGGCCGCTGGCCCTGCTGCTGGTCGCCCTGCTGCCCGCGGTGCTGCTCTACCCGTCGCGGGACTTCCTGCTGTTCGAACCGGACGAGGGCCGGTACGCGCAGATCCCGCGGGAGATGCTCGACCGCGGGTCGTGGGTGGTGCCGACGCTCCAGGGCGAGGCGTACCTCGACAAGCCGCCGCTGATGTACTGGCTCGTGGCGGGCAGCTACGCGGCGTTCGGCGTCAGCGAGGCGTCGGCCCGGCTCGTGCCCGCGGTGTGCGTCCACCTGACGATTCTGCTGCTGTACCTGCTCGGGCGACGAAGCGTCGGCGAACGCGGCGCGTTCTGGGCCGCCGTGCTGCTGAGCGTGTCCCCCGGCTACGTCGGCGTCGCCCGGTTGCTGCTGCTCGACGGGTTGCTGACGCTGCTCGTCACGACGTCCGTCCTGTGCGGGTTCGAGGCGGTGCGGACGGGCCGGCTGAAACTCGGGTGGTGGATCGCGTCCGCAGTCGCGTCCGGGCTCGGGTTTCTGACGAAGGGGCCGATCTCCGAGGTGCTGCTGTTCCCGCCGCTGCTGGCGTTCGCGTACCTGAACGGGGCCACCGCCCGCGTCGGGTGGAAGAACGTCGCCCTGTTCGCGGGAATCGTCGCCGGGGTGAACGTCCCCTGGTACGTGGCCATCTACCGCGAGCAGCCGGCGTTCCTGGGGTACTTCTTCTGGGACCACAACGTGATGCGGTTCGTCCGCCCGTTCGACCACCTGCAGCCGGTGTGGTACTACGTCCCGATCCTGCTCGGCGGGTTTCTTCCGGGGGTGATCGTCGGCGTGGCGTACGTGCGGAGTTTGCTCACACCGATGTCGGGCCGGGCTGATCTATCTCCCTCCCCCTTGAGGGGGGAGGGTTGGGGTGGGGGTGACGGCTCCCACTCAGGCGAAGGTTCCACCCCCCACCCTAACCCTCCCCCCCAAGGGGGGAGGGGACCATACTCCACTCGCACCCAGGCGGGCGGGTTCTGGCTGCTCGCCGGGCTGTGGTGCGTGTTCTTCTTCTCCTGTTCCGGCAGCAAGCTCCCGACGTACATCCTGCCCGCGTTCCCGCCGCTGTGCCTGGCCCTCGGCGAGTTTCTGGCCCGGAGCCGGTGGAACGAGTCGCGAGCCATGCAGGGCGTCGTGGTCGGGTTCGCGGCCCTCGTCGGCGGGTTGGTGTTCGCGTTCGTGCCGTGGTACGCGAAGGAGCGGTCGCCGGTCGGCCGGCCGGAACTGGTGGGCCGGTTCGTTTCCGACCCCGGAACCGCGGTGCTGACGTACCCCCGGCACGTCGACTCGGTCGCGTTCTACAGCGGCCGGGCCGACCTCCGGACGGTCCGCACCAAGGACGCGAACCAGATGCTCGTGGACTGCCACTTCCGCCCGCGGACGGTGATCCTGTTCACGCACGAGCACTCGTTCGGGGCCTTCCGCGAGGCGTTGCCGGCGAGTCTGCGGGTGGCGGAGCACGTCACGTTGAAGCGGGCGGACGGGAACAAGCTCGTCGGCGCGACGCCGTGGGGGTTGTGCGACATCGCGGTGATCGAACCGAAGTAATGTGTCGCCGCGACCTTTTAGCCCCCTCCCCCTTGAGGGGGGAGGGTTGGGGTGGGGGTGAGGGGCTCACGACTCAAGCGACCCCCACCCTCACCCTCCCCCCTCCCAGAGGGAGGGGACCAGAAAAGAATGACTGCGGATGAAGTGATGCCGCATCACTTCTTCCCCCGAATCGTCACCTCGTACACCACCGCGTTCTGCGGCGTCGCCTTCTCGTCCCCCGGCGGCGGGGCGGTCAGCGTGAACCCGTCGGCCGTGACCGCGTAACCGAACGGCTTGCCGGTGACGGGGTCGTCCGGGACCGGCACAGCCGTCACGTCCGCGAGCTTCGCCGGGGGCTTGCCCCCGTGTGCCGCCGCGTGCATCCGGACCGCTTCGACCGTCCGCAGCAGCGCGACCCGGCGGTCGGTGCGGACGGTCGCCCACATGACCTTCGCCAGGGCCGGCATGAGGAGTCGGTAGATTTGAAAGAACAGATCCAGCTTGTACTCGCCGGCCGCGGCGTTGAAGGTCCGTTCCGCTTCGATGAGGCCCGGTCGGGCCAGGTGGTACGGAACGCCGAGCCACTTGAGTTGACGGTCGCGGAGTTCCAGGAACCGCTCGTAAGAATTGAGGAACACGACCTGGGCGGCGGCCATCTTCGCGACATCGGCTTCCGGGTGGCCGCGGCCCAGCATCTCTTTCTTGCTGGATTCGTATGCCCACATCAGATACCCCATGAGACCCAGTTCGGCGAGCGCCTGATCCACCGGCAAGTTTGGCTGGGAGCCACCAGTTCCTGTTGTGCCGTCCAGCACGTTCAGCGACCCCTTCATGTCGATGAAGACTTTGTTGACCAGCCGGGCGGCTTCGTCCTTCGGCAGCGGCCCGCCGCGGAGCTTCGCGAGGCTCGGGAGGAGGGCTTCGAGGAACAGTTCTTCCCCCTGGAAGCCCGTCCGCGGGTCGACGAGCGGCCGGGGCAGGTCGGTCAGCGCCCAGTACAGGTTCGGCGCGCCGGGCCGGGCGACCCAGTCTTCGACCCGTTCGAGGAAGATGCTCTGGACCGCGAGGCCGACGAGGAGTTGGATGAGCGTCGGCCCCTCGCCGACGTGCTTCGCGAGTTGGAAGCCGGCCCGCAGGGACTTGGCGGCGTCGTCGAACCGGTTCTCCGCGAGTTCCAGCCGGGTCCGCAGGGCGAGCACCCGGGCCAGCGTCCGGCACTCCTGAATCTCGCTCATCAGCAGGTTGAGGCCTTCCGCGCGGAGCCGGGGGAGAAGTTGCCAGTCGCAGGTGTCGGCGAGGGCGGCGCGGTCGACCTCCCGCAGCACGGCGGCGTGCCTCGCCAGGTACTTCTTCACTTCGTCAACGGGCAACTTGTCCAGGTCGGCGGTCATCCAGCCGTCCACCGTCTCGGCTTCTTTCTGGGCGGCTTTCGGGTCCGCGGCCGGGCTCGGCCGGTGGCTGATCGCCCGGTAATACCCGATCGCGGCGTTCCCCGAGGTCAGGTCCCGCAGCCGGGGGAAGAGGTCGTACTTCAGGGCCGGCCGCGGTTCGGCGGCGGGGGAGACGGCCAGCGGCCGGGCGAGCGGGCGGTCCGCGGGCGGGGCCGCCAGCGCGGCCACGGCGAGCAACGGGAACATGGGAGTCCTCAAGAGCCGCGAACGCAAGTGAGCGGCTCGCTTCCGGGGAAAAACGGCTGCCTCAGTTGGGAGGAAGCCGGCCGCTCACTTGCGTTCGCGGCTCTTGAAATCAACGCAACAGATCGGAGTAATCGGACGCGGTGAACACCCCCGCCGTCGGCACCCTGGGGGGCGGCAAGTAGTCCAACCCTTTCGTGATGCCGACTTGCCGGAGCCGGAACGCCGACGACGGGTCCAGGGGCGTCGCCGCCACCGGCACCGGGTCCGGGTCGCGCGACGGCGGCGGGGGCACCGGAACGGGTACTTCCACCACCTTCTCGACGATGCGCTCCTGCACGACCACCCGCGGTTCCGGGTCCGGCCACAGGAACGAATAGGCGGCCACCGCCACGAGCGCCGCCGCCAACCCCGCCGCGGTCCGCTGCCAGACCGCGACGGTCCGCTCGACGGACGCCCGTCCCGCGGCGAACATCAGCGAATCGCGGTGGATCGCCGGGGCGGCCGGCGTCAGCCGGCCGAGGGCGGTCGTCAGGGGGTCGGGCTCCACGCTTTCCTCCCAAGAGCCGCGAACGCAAGTGAGCGGCAGACTTCACGGAAAAACCGACTGCGTCATCTGGCCGGAAGCGAACCGCTCACTCGCGTTCGCGGCTCTTTACACCGGCACCCGCAACCGCTCCCGCAGCCGGGCAATGCCCGCGTGGAACCGGCGGTGCGCCGTCGGCGCGGACCCGCCGAGGCTCGCGGCGATCTCGGCGAACGTCAGCCCGCCCCACAGGTGCGCGACCACGACTTCGCGCTCGTCTTCCGGCAACTCCGTCAAGGCGGCCGTCACGGCGGCGGCGTCCAGCCCGGTCGGGTCGTCCGGCGGGGCGAACCACGGCACGGCTTGCGTCGCGGCCGCGGATTCGTACTTCTGCCGACGGCGGGCCGAGCGGGACGCATCGATCGCGGCGTTCCGCACGACCTTGTACAGCCACCCGGCGGGGTTGTCCGGTACTTTGCGTTCCCGAGCGAACTTCAGGAACGCTTCCTGCACGACGTCTTCCGGGTGGGCGCACCACTGCCGGGCGAACAGCACCAGGGCCGCCGCGTGCCGGTCGACGAGTTCGGCGAGCAGTTCGGCGGCCATGACACCCGAATGACGGCGGGCGGGCGGGGACGTTTCACGGGATTCTACCTGCCGCGAACCGCAACACGCTTTGTTCCCTCCCCCTTATGAGGGGGGAGGGTCAGGGTGGGGGTCGCTTCGGGCAGGAAGCCTTCACCCCAACCCTCCCCCCTCATAAGGGGGAGGGGGAAGAGGCCTCCTCGATGCGGCTCACCCCCCTCGGCGACCAGGCGGTCCTGGCGTACCTCGACGACGAACCCGCCGCCGTGCGGTTCGCGGCGGCGGTGCGGGCCGCCAATCCGGGGTGGCTCTACGATGTCGTCCCCGCGTATGCCAGCGTCGGCGTCCACTTCGACGCGGAGCGCATCACGGTCGCCGACGTGTCCGCGTGGCTGGCTCACCTTGCTGTGGGGGAACGCGCCGAAACCGTCGGGAACCGCTGGAGGATTCCCGTGTGCTACGAACTCGGCCCGGACCTGTGCCGCGTCGCGGAACTGACGCGGTTGCCGGCCGACGAGGTGATTCGCCTACACTCGGAAACGGAATACGCGGTGTACGCCGTCGGGTTCGTCCCCGGCTTCCCGTACCTCGGCTACCTGCCGGCCCCCCTCTGCGGCGTCGGCCGGCTGGCGAGCCCCCGGCTGCGGGTCGACCCCGGCAGCGTCGGGGTCACCGGCCGGCAGACCACCGTCTACCCCCTCCCG
>ERZ1066122.2874-NODE-2874-length-10670-cov-15.849741_pt1 | contig 10670 bp, 9 predicted proteins | sample MGYA00382769_ERZ1066122 | MGnify/ENA primary metagenome ERZ1066122 (study PRJEB33369, sample SAMEA5778352) | biofilm metagenome | biome: Industrial cooling water; feature: Water cooling tower basin; material: Biofilm | place: United Arab Emirates | collected...
CGGTCTCGACCTGCAGCGCCGCCAGGTCGCGCACCTTGCCCTTGGCGCGCAGGCGCACGATGCCGTCGGGGCCAAGCAGGGCCACGCCGGCCGAGTCATAGCCGCGGTACTCCAGCGCCGCCAGGCCTTCGATGAGGTGCCTGACGATGTTGCGTTGGGCGCTGATGCCGACGATTCCGCACATTGGGACGGGTTCCGGTGGACGTAGGGCCGCCAGTTTACGGGATGCCGCGGCGAGCCCCGCCCCGTCGCGGGCCAATGTCCGCATTTTCTCGGTGCGGACGCCGGCCGGACGGCCGCGGACGCCGCCCGGGGACCCCGGACAGGCTTTGCAATCAATTACTTGGGGCTTGGCACGGCTCGTGCATTTCTTGAACCCGACCTTGCCATGGAACCCGACATGATCCGCGACACTTCCGCCCAGGACCGCGCCGTCACCCCGCCCCCCGGCAGCCGCCGGCGCGGCCTGCTGGCGAAGGCCGCCCTCGCCGCCGCCGTCGTGGTGGCGGTGGTGATGCTGGTGATGGGCTGGGCCTCCAGCGATCGCTCGGTGTCGGCGGCGCGCGTGCGCATCGCCGAAGTCACCCAGGGCAACTTCGTCCGCGACGTGGCGGTGGAAGGCCGGGTGGTGGCCGCGGTCAGCCCCACCCTTTACGCGCCGGTCGGCGGCACCATCACGCTGGCGGCGCAGGCCGGCGCCACCGTGAAGCGCGGCGACCTGCTGGCGACGATCGATTCGCCCGAACTCACCAATGAACTGGCGCGCGAGCAGTCCACCCTGGCCAGCCTGGAGGCCGAGGTCGGGCGCCAGCGCATCACCGCCCGCCAGGCCGGCCTGCTCACCCGCCGCACCACCGACGAGGCCGAGCTGGCCCTCACCACGGCCCAGCGCGACCTGCAGCGCGCCGAGCGCGGCCACGGGCTGGGCGTGGTGTCCGAGGTGGACCTGCTGGCGGCGCGGGACGCGGTGCGCTCGGCCGAGATCCGGCTCAGCCACGCGAAGGCCGACAACGGCCTGGCGCAGCAATCCACCGCCTTCGACCTCACCACCCGCGAGCGTGCGCTCGAGCGCCAGGCGCTGGTCGTGGCCGACCTGCAGCGCCGCGTCGAGGACCTTCGGATCCGCGCGCCGGTGGACGGCATCGTCGGCACCGTGTCGGTGACCGACCGCGCGGTGGTGGTGGCGAACGCGCCGCTGGTCACCGTGGTCGACCTCTCGCGCCTGGAAGTGGAGCTGGAGGCGCCGGAAACCTACGCCGACGACCTGGGCATCGGCATGAGCGCCGACGTCCGCATCGGCAGCGTGCAGGCCCCGGGCCGGATCAGCGCGATCTCGCCGGAAGTGGTCGCCAGCCGCGTGCGCGTCCGCGTCGCCTTCGAAGGCGGCCAGCCGGACGGCCTGCGCCAGAACCAGCGCGTCAACGCCCGCATCCTGATCGACGAGCGCGCCGACACCCTGATGCTGCCGCGCGGCCCCTTCATCGAAGCCCAGGGCGGCCGTACCGCCTGGGTGGTCGAGGACGGCGTGGCCGTGCGCCGGCCGATCCGCCTCGGCGCCTCCAGCGTCACCCACGTCGAGGTGCTCGAGGGCCTGGCCGTGGGCGAGTCGGTGGTGATCGCCGGCACCGACACCTTCAACGACGCCGAGCGCGTCCAGCTCAACGACTGACCCCCTTTCCCCTTCGCCGCCAAGGACACCGCCATGCTCCGGATGAACCATCTCTCCAAGGTCTACCGCACCCACATGATCGAGACGCACGCCCTTCGCGGCTTCGACATCCACGTGAAGGAAGGCGAGTTCGTGGCCGTCACCGGCCCCTCGGGCTCGGGCAAGACCACCTTCCTCAACATCGCCGGCCTGCTGGAGGAGTTCACCGACGGCACCTACCTGCTCGACGGCGTCGAGGTGCGGGGCCTGAACGATGACCAGCGCTCGCGCCTGCGCAACGAGAAGATCGGCTTCATCTTCCAGGGCTTCAACCTGATCCCCGACCTGAACCTGTTCGACAACGTGGACGTGCCGCTGCGCTACCGCGGCCTGAACGCCGCGGAGCGCAAGCGCCGCATCGACGACTCGCTGGGCAAGGTCGGCCTGGGCTCGCGCTCGAAGCACTTCCCGTCCGAACTCTCCGGCGGCCAGCAGCAGCGCGTGGCGATCGCGCGCGCGCTGGCCGGCTCGCCGCGCCTGCTGCTGGCCGACGAGCCCACCGGCAACCTCGACACCCAGATGGCGCGCGGCGTGATGGAGCTGCTCGAGCAGATCAACGCCGAGGGCACCACCATCGTGATGGTGACCCACGACCCCGAGCTGGCGGCGCGCGCGGCCCGGAACGTGCACATCGTCGACGGCCAGGTCAGCGACCTGGTGCATCCCGCGCAGCCGGTGCGCCCGGTGGCTGTGGCCACCGCCGCCTCCGCGCGCTGAGCCGGAGCCCGCCATGTTCGCCTACTACTTCAAGCTGGGCCTGCGCAGCCTGCGCCGCAACCCCGTCCTCACCGCGCTGATGGTGCTGACGCTCGCCGTCGGCGTGGCCACCAGCATGTCCACGCTGACCGTGCTGCGGGCGATGTCGGGCGATCCGATCCCGTCCAAGAGCGACCGGCTGTTCGTGGTGCAGGTGGACAACCAGCCGGCCGAGACGCCGGAGGGCGAGCCGCCGACGGCGCACCTGAGCTGGATCGACGCGCGCGAGCTGCTCGAGGCCGGCGACGGCCTGCGCCGCACCGCCATGTACGCGGTCGGCGGCGTCGCCGAGCCCGAGGGCGAGGCCGGCAACCTGCTGGTCAACGGCCTGGCCGTCGGCGCCGACTTCTTCCCGATGTTCGACGTGCCCTTCCGCCACGGCGGGCCGTGGAGCGCCGAGGCGGACGCGCGTGGCGGCACCGAGGTCGTGCTGTCCGCCGCCTTCGCCGAGCGCCTGTTCGGCGACGAGGACCCGACCGGCCGCCGCCTGCGCATCTTCGAGCGCGAGTTCGTGGTCACCGGCGTGCTCGCGCCCTGGCAGCCGATGCCGAAGTTCTACTGGCTGATCGGCGGCAACAACCGCTTCGGCGAGACCGAGGACGTGTTCATCCCGCTGCAGACGGCGATCGCCAACGAATCCAACCCCAACGGCAACGTCAACTGCAGCGGCGACGGCCCGGAGCCCGGCTACACCGGCCTGCTCAACTCCGAGTGCGTGTTCATGCAGTACTGGGTCGAGCTGGCCGATGCCGGCGAGCGCACGGCCTACCGCGAACGCCTCGGCGCCTACGTCGAGGGCCAGAAGGCGCTGGGCCGCCTGCCGGTCGGCGAGCGTTCGCGCCTGCTGGACGTGCGCGAATGGATGGTCGAGCAGGACGTGCTGGGCGACGACACCATCCTGCAGACGCTGCTGGCGCTGGGCTTCCTGCTGGTGTGCGTGGTCAACACCATCGGCCTGCTGCTGGCCAAGTTCACCGCGCACGCCGGTGAAATCGGCGTTCGCCGCGCGCTTGGCGCCACCCGCACGCAGGTGTTCCAGCAGTACCTGGTGCAGGCCGGCGTGGTGGGTGCCGCTGGCGGCCTGGTCGGCCTGGGCCTGACCTTCGGCGGCCTGTGGCTGCTGGCGCGCCAGTCCGAGGAGGTCGCCGCCGTGGCGCACATGAACCCCGTGATGTTGATGGCCACCCTCGCCGTGGCGGTGGTCGCCGCGATCCTCGCCGGCCTGCTGCCCACCTGGCGCGCCTGCAAGGTCGTCCCCGCCATCCAGCTCAAGACCCAGTGAGGCCCGCCATGGAAATCCGCCCCATCCTTTCCGCCCTGCTGCGCTCCAAGACCGGCGCGCTGCTGATCGCGGCCCAGGTCGCGCTCACCCTGGCCATCCTCGGCAACGCGGTGTACATCGTGCAGGACCGCCTGGCGATCTCGGCCCGTCCCACCGGCGTGGACGAGGAGAACGTGTTCTTCATCCGCCTCTACGGCTTCCGCGAGGGCATCGACGTGCCGGCCATGCTGGACGCCGACCTGGCCAGCATCCGCGCCATGCCGGGCGTGCGCGCGGTGGCCACGGCCAACATGGCGCCGCTGACCCAGTCCGGCTGGAACCTGAGCGTGCAGCCCAACGAGAACAATCCCGACGGCGAGAGCACGAACACCGCGTTCTACTTCAGCTCCGAGGACCTGGTGGATGCGATGGGCCTGGAGCTGGTCGAGGGCCGCTACTTCACCCCGGACGAAGTGCAGGTGATCGAACCCTCGCTGGCCAACATCGATCCACGCCACACCGTGCTTTCCATGGCGCTGGCGAAGCAGCTGTTCCCGGACGCGCAGAGCTACGTGGGCAAGGCCGTGTTCCTCGGCGACTCCCGGATGGAGGTGGTGGGCGTGGTCGAGCGCCTGCAGTCGCCGTGGGCCCAGCTGGGCGACGCCGCCGAGCGCTCCATGATCGTCCCGATCCGGCAGCTGGACCCGGTCGCCCAATACGTGGTGCGCACCGAGCCGGGCCAGCTCGACCGCGTGATGCGGGAGGTCGAGGACCACCTGGTGGCCGCGCGCGACGACCGCGTGCTGCTGCGCAACACCAGCATCCAGGAGGCGCGCGCCAACCGCTACCGCGCCGACCGTTCGCTGGCCTGGATGCTTGTCGCCGTGATGGGCCTGCTGGTGCTGGTGACCGCCTCGGGCATCGTCGGCATGGCCTCGCTGTGGGTGAACCAGCGGCGCAAGCAGATCGGCGTGCGGCGCGCGATCGGCGCCCGCCGGCGCGACATCCTGCGCTACTTCCTGGTCGAGAACTTCATGGTCACCAGCTTCGGCATCGCCGTCGGCCTGGGTCTGGCGCTGGCGCTGAACCAGCTGCTGGTGGATGCGCTGGAAGTGCCGCGCCTGCCGCTGGCGATCCTGCCGGCCGGGGTGGTGGCGCTGTGGGCGCTGGGCCTGCTGGCGGCGCTCGGTCCGGCCTGGCGCGCGGCGCGGATCCCACCGGCCGAAGCCACCCGCAGTGTGTGAAAATCCCGCTCATGTCTACCGTCCTGGTCATCGACGACAACCCGGCCATCGCCACCGCGCTGGAGGTGCTGTTCTCGCTGCATGACCTGCGCACGCTGCACGCAGCGGACCCGGAGGATGGCCTGCGCCTGCTGGCCGGGACGCCGGTGGACCTGGTGGTGCAGGACATGAACTTCCGGGCCGACACCACGTCGGGCGAAGAAGGCGAGGCGCTGTTCCGGCAGATCCGCGCGGCGCACCCGGACCTGCCCATCGTGCTGCTGACCGCCTGGACCCACCTCGACGCGGCGGTGAGCCTGGTCAAGGCCGGCGCCGCGGATTACCTGGGCAAGCCCTGGGACGACGCGCGGCTGATGGCCTCGGTGTCGAACCTGATCGAACTGGGCCAGGCCAACCGCCTGCTGGCGCGCGAACGCGGCGCGCGCCAGCGCACGCGCAGCGCGATCGAGTCGAAGCTCGACCTGCGCGGCATGGTCTGGGCCGACGACGCGATGGCGCGGCTGCTGGGCCTGGCGGCACAGGTGGCGCAGGCCGACGTGCCGGTGCTGGTGACCGGTCCGAACGGCTCGGGCAAGGAAGTGATCGCCGGCATCCTGCAGGCCAATTCGGCGGTGAAGGACGGGCCGTTCGTGACGCTGAACTGCGGTGCGCTGCCGGCCGAGCTGATCGAAGCCGAGCTGTTCGGCGCCGAGGCCGGCGCCTACACCGGCGCCACCAAGGCGCGCGAGGGCAAGTTCGAAGCGGCCGATGGCGGCACGCTGTTCCTGGACGAGATCGGCAACCTGCCCCCGGCCGGGCAGATGAAGCTGCTGCGCGTGCTGGAAACCGGCCGTTTCGAACGACTGGGCAGCAACCGCGAGCGCCAGGTGCGCGTGCGCGTGATCAGCGCCACCAATGCCGACCTGCCGGCGATGATCCGCGCGGGCCAGTTCCGCGAAGACCTCTACTACCGCCTCAACCTGATCGAACTGCAGGTGCCGCCGCTGGCCGAGCGGCCCGACGACATCCTGCCGCTGGCCGAGCATTTCATCGCCGGCGCCAAGCCGCTGTCGCCCGGGGCACGCGAGGCGCTGCTCCGGCACCGCTGGCCCGGCAACGTGCGCGAGCTGAAGAACACGCTGCAGCGCGCGCTGCTGCTGGGCACCGGGCCCGAGGTGTCGGCCGCCGACCTCGGCCTGCCCGCGCCCGCCGGAGCGCCGGTGGCCACGGCCGCGTCCGCCGCCGATTCCGAGCCCGACCGCGCCGCGATCGAGGCCGCCATCGCCCGGGCCAACGGCGTGCTGGCGCAGGCCGCCGCCGAGCTCGGGCTGAGCCGGCAGGCGCTGTACCGGCGCCTGGAGCGCCTGGGCATCGGGCGCGGCTGAGGTGGGGACGCGCCGCGGCGTTCGCTGGTCCTTGGCGGGCCGCCTCGCCGGGCTGGCGATGTTGCTGGTGGCCGTGGGCGTTGGCCTGGCGCTCGGGTTGCAGGCGTGGCTGGACTCCCGGGCCGCGGCGTTCGCGGTCACGCTGCTGGTGATGATCCCGGTGGTGGCGGTGCTCGTGCGCCAGGCGCTGCAGCCGATGCTGTCGCTGTTCCGCGCGCTCGCCGGCACCGTCGACAGCTACCGCGACGGCGACTTCAGCTTCGGCCTTTCCTGGCGCCGCAACGACGAGATCGCCGAACTGGTGGACACCCACAATGCGCTCGGCGACGCCTTGCGCGAGCAGCGCCTGGGCCTGGTCCAGCGCGAACTGCTGCTCGACACCATGGTGCAGAACACCCCCGTGGCCATGGTGCTGGTGGATCCCTCGGGATTCGTGACCTATGCCAACCTCGCCGCGCGGCGCGAGTTCAACCGCGGGCGACGGCTGGAGGGCCTGTCGCTGGAGGAGCTGTTGGCGCAGGCGCCGGCGCCGCTGCGCGACGCGCTCGAGTCCGGGCGCGACGGCCTGTTCGGGCTGGGCGAGGACGACGACGAGCAGACCTGGCACGTTTCGCAGCGCGAGTTCCGGCTCAACGGCCGGCCGCAGCGCCTGATCATGCTGCGCCAGCTGACCACCGAGCTGCGCCGGCAGGAAGTGCAGACCTGGAAGAAGGTGATCCGCGTCATCAGCCACGAGCTCAACAATTCGCTGGCGCCGGTGGCCTCGCTGGCGCATTCCGGCGCCGAGCTGACGCGGCGCGGCCAGCACGCGCGGCTCGAATCGGTGTTCGCCACCATCGAGGAGCGCGCGCGGCACCTCGAGGGCTTCATCCGCGGCTACGCCAGTTTCGCCAAGCTGCCCTCGCCGCGGCTGGAGGCGGTGGCGTGGCCGGCGCTGGTCGAGCGCCTGCGCAGCCAGATCGATTTCGTACTCGAGGACGCGCTGCCCGGGGAACCGGCGCGGCTCGACGTCCCGCAGATCGAGCAGGCGCTGCTGAACCTGCTCAAGAACGCGCACGAGTCGGGCTCGCCGCCGGAAGGCGTGTCGCTGCGCGTGCGCCGCCTGCCCGGCCAGCTGCGCATCGAGGTGGCCGACCGCGGCACCGGCATGAGCGACGCCGTGCTGGCGAATGCGCTGGTGCCGTTCTACTCCACCAAGCGCAGCGGCACCGGCCTGGGCCTCGCGTTGGCGCGCGAGATCGCCGAAGCCCACGGCGGCCGCATCAGCCTGGGCAACCGGCCGGAAGGCGGGCTGGTGGTTACGCTGGTGCTGCCGGTGCTCGAGTAGAGCTTCCTTGACGCGGATCAACGCGGATAAGGCAAAAGCAATGGGCTTGGATCTTTGCCAGTCCAGCCCGCTTGCGAGAAACCATTCCAGCCTTTGCTTTATCCGCGTTCATCCGCGTTAATCCGCGTCCGAATGCTTCTGCACCCGCTCCCACCAACCGTTATTTCTTGGTGGGGCGCTGCCAGCCGTCGATGGTTTGCTGGCGGCCGCGCGCGACGGTGAGCTTGCCGGCCGGGGCGGGCTTGCTGATCACCGAGCCGGCGCCGATGGTGGCCTGCTCGCCGATGGTGACCGGGGCCACCAGCGAGGAGTTCGAGCCGATGAAGGCGCCGTCGCCGATGGTGGTGGTGGACTTGTTCACGCCGTCGTAGTTGCAGGTGATGGTGCCGGCGCCGATGTTCACGGCGGCGCCGATCTCGGCGTCGCCGAGGTAGCTGAGGTGGTTGGCCTTGCTGCCCGGGCCAAGCCTGGCCTTCTTGGTCTCGACGAAGTTGCCGATGTGCACGTCGTCGGCGAGGTCGGTGCCCGGGCGCAGGCGGGCGAAGGGGCCGAGCGTGCAGCCCGCGCCGGTGACCACGCCCTCGAGGTCGCTGTGCGCGCGCACGACGGTGCCGGCGCCAAGCACCACGTCGCGCAGGCGGCAGAACGGCCCGATGCGCACGTCGTCGCCCAGCACCACGTGGCCCTCGAGGATCACGTTGGCGTCGATCTCGACATCGCGACCGGCCGCGACCGTTCCGCGCTGGTCGTAGCGGGCCGGGTCGGCCAGGCGCACGCCTTCGCGCATCAGCGCCTCGGCGACGCGACGCTGGTATGCGCGCTCGAGGCGCGCGAGCTGGATCGGGTCGTTCGCGCCCTCGGCTTCCCCCGGCACCGCGCAGCCCACCTGCGCGGCCGGGCGGCCGTCGGCGCGGGCCATGGCGAAGATGTCGGTCAGGTAGTACTCGCCCTGGGCGTTGTCGTTGCCCAGGCGGCCCAGCCAGCGGCGCAGGTCGGCGGCCGGCGCGGCGACCACGCCGGTGTTCACCAGCCGCACGGCGCGCTGGCGCTCGTCGGCGTCCTTGTGTTCGACGATGGCCTGCACGTCGCCGTTGCCGTCGAGCACCACGCGGCCGTAGCCGGCCGGGTCGTCCAGGGTTTCGGTGAGCACGGCGGCGCGGTCGGCCGCGGCGGCCAGCAGGCGGCGCAGGGTTTCGACCGTGATCAGCGGCACGTCGGCGTACAGCACCAGCACGCGCGCGCGGTCGGGCACGCCGGGCATCGCCTGCAGCACCGCGTGGCCGGTGCCCAGCTGCCGGGCCTGCTCGGCCCAGTGCAGGTCGGGCTGGTCGGCGAAGGCGGCCTGCACCTGCGCACCGCCGTGGCCGAAGACCACGTGGATGCCGGCCGCGCCGAGCGCGCGCGCGGCATCGATGGCGTGGGCCAGCATCGGCCGGCCGGCGATGGGCTGCAGCACCTTGGGGGTGCGCGACTTCATCCGCTTGCCCTCGCCGGCGGCGAGGATGATCACGTGCAGTGCCTGGGTCATGGGTTCCCTCCTGGCGCCTAGTATCGGCGCCGCGGCGCGGCGCTGCTAGCATGCGCGCATGACCGGCCGCCCCCATCCCATATCGCGCCAGGCCGTGCTCTTCCTGGCCGTGGGAGGCGCGCAGCTGCTGCTCGACAGCGCCGTTTTCATCGGCCTGACCGCGCTGGGACTGCCGCTGGTGCTGGGAAATATTCTCGGCCGCGTCGCCGGCGCCAGCCTTGGTTACTGGCTCAACGGCCGCTACACCTTCGCCCGCGGCGGCGAGCCGCAGCTGCAGCGCCAGCATCTATGGCGGTTCCTGCTGGCCTGGTCGGCGCTGACCGCGCTGAGCACCGCCCTGCTGGCCGCGGTGGAATCGGCGGTTGGCCTGTCCGGCTCGTGGCTGGCCAAGCCGGTGGTCGAGGCCCTGATGGCCGCCATCGGCTTCGTGGTCTGGCGGCAGTGGGTCTACCGCTGACGCCCGGTGGGCGCCGGAAAACAAAACGCCGGCGCGAGGCCGGCGTTTCGTCGAACCGCCCGCGGGCGGCTCAGTGCTTGAGGTTCTTGCGCAGGCGCTCGAGCGCCTGCAGCTGCGCCATGGCCTCGGCCAGGCGGGCCTGGGCCTCGGCGATCTCCATGGCCTCGCCGCGGTTGGCCAGGATGCGCTCGGCTTCCGCCTTGGCTTCCTTGGCCTTGGCTTCGTCGAGGTCGGCGGCGCGGATGGCGGTGTCGGTGAGGACGGTCACCACCTGCGGCTGCACCTCCAGGATGCCGCCGGAGACGTAGAAGAACTGCTCCTCGCCATTGGCCAGGATCACGCGCACCTGGCCGGGTTTGAGGCGGGTGATCAGCGGCGCATGGCGCGGCGCGATGCCGAGTTCGCCCAGTTCGCCGGTGGCCACGACCATCTGCACCTCGCCGTGGAAGATCTCTTCCTCGGCACTGACGATGTCGCAACGGATGGTGCTAGTCATAAATAACTGCCTTTCTTCCTTGTCCCCCTCTCCCCCCGGGGGAGAGGGAGGGGAGAGGGTGCATCATCAGGCCGCAGCGCTCATCTTCTTGGCCTTCTCGAAGGCCTCGTCGATGCCGCCCACCATGTAGAACGCCTGCTCCGGAAGGTGGTCGCACTCGCCGTCGCAGATCATGCGGAAGCCGCGGATGGTTTCCTTCAGGGTGACGTACTTGCCCGGCGAGCCGGTGAAGACTTCCGCCACGTGGAAGGGCTGCGAGAAGAAGCGCTCGATCTTGCGGGCGCGGGACACGGCCTGCTTGTCTTCTTCCGACAGCTCGTCCATGCCCAGGATCGCGATGATGTCCTTGAGCTCCTTGTACTTCTGCAGGGTGGCCTGCACGCGGCGGGCGGTGTCGTAGTGCTCGTTGCCGATCACGTTCGGGTCGAGCTGGCGCGAGGTCGAGTCCAGCGGGTCCACGGCCGGGTAGATACCCAGCGAGGCGATGTTTCGCGACAGCACGACGGTGGCGTCGAGGTGGGCGAAGGTG
>ERZ1066122.2878-NODE-2878-length-10653-cov-8.008115_pt1 | contig 10653 bp, 4 predicted proteins | sample MGYA00382769_ERZ1066122 | MGnify/ENA primary metagenome ERZ1066122 (study PRJEB33369, sample SAMEA5778352) | biofilm metagenome | biome: Industrial cooling water; feature: Water cooling tower basin; material: Biofilm | place: United Arab Emirates | collected...
CCACCGCGGCGCGCGCGGCCAGCCCGGCCAGGGCCTCGCTGCCGCCGTGGCCCAGCACCCAGCGCGCCAGGGCGCGAGCCAGGGCACGCTCGGGCAGGCGGCCCTCGATGTCGATGCGCGGCTGCAGTCGGTAGTCGATATGACTCATGCCACCGCCTCCACGCTCGCGAACACGGCATCGACCGCGCGCACCAGCGCCGGGGCGAAGGCCTGGGTCCAGATGCCGGCGCCGGGGGCGTGGCCGGCAGCGCGCACGAACAGGTAGATCGCCTCGCCCAGGTGCCGCTCGGGCGAGTAGCCGGCCAGGCGCTGGCCGAGGTAGCGGTGCACGGCCACGGTGTAGAGCAGCGCCTGCAGGCGGTAGTGGTGCTGGTCCATGGCCTGCACCAGCGCGGCGCCCTGGTAGTCGGCCAGGCGATCGCCCAGCCAGTTGCCCTTGTAGTCGAGCACGTGCACGCGGCCGGCGTGCTCGAACACAAGGTCGATCTTGCCGGTCATCAGGCCGCGCAGTTCGCCGAAGGCCAGCGGCGGCACCAGGCCGGCCTCGCCGTGCGCGGCGCAGGCCTGGCGCAGCGCGTCGAGGCGCGCGCCGTCGAGCTTGAAGTGGAAGGCCATCTCGGCGCGCTGCGCGCTTTGCGCAACCTCGCCCAGGCGCAGGCCGGGCAGCAGCTCGGCCTGCAACGCGGCGTCGAGCTGGGTGGCCAGGCGCGGCACCAGCGCCTCGAGCGGCTCGCCGGTGGCGCGCACGCCATGCGCCGCGAGCTGGCGCGCCAGCAGCGCGGTCTGCTGCGCCAGCGGCTTGCCGTGCTCGCGCGTCTCGAAGGCCAGGTGCACCGCGTTGCCGAAGGCCGGGCCGCGCACCGGCGCCAGCGCCAGCAGGGCCGGATGCGGGGCGTCGTCGACGTCGGTGATGGGCTCGGGCGCGAGCGCCGCGGCCTCGTCGTCGGCCGGGGCTTCCTCCTCGGCGCTGCGGCGGGCGCCGCCGACCAGGGCCGTGAAGCTCAGGCGCTGGCGCAGGCGCGCGGGCGGCGGCATCGGCAGCGCCTCGCGCTGCGCGCCCTTCCCGCTCTCGCGCGGCAGCGGGTCGGCGTCTTCGGGCCAGCCCTCGAGCCACTGCGTGCCGGGCAGCGCCGGCGTGGTGGCCGGGACGCCGAGGCGCTCGAGCATGAAGTCGAGCGGCGAGCGCTCGGGGTCATCGAGCGCGTTGGTCGAACGCTTGTCCTTCGGCCGGTCCGGCGGCAGCACGAAGACGTGGCAGGCGTGGATGGCGCGGGTGAGCGCGACGTAGAGCACGCGGAAGCGCTCGTCCTGGGCTTCGGCCTTGGCGAGCTCGCGCGCGGCGGCGTCGAAGCGCGCCTCGCGGCCGGGCTGGCCGCCGGCAGGCAGCAGGTAAGGCGCACCCTGCCGGTCGCTCCAGGCGTGGGCCCACATCAGCGGCAGGAACACGACCGGGAATTCCAGGCCTTTGGCGCGATGCAGGGTCATCAGCTGCACGCGGCGCGCGTCGGACTCGATGCGCAACTGGCGCTCCTCGCTGTCGGGCGCCTCGCCGTCCTCGTCCAGGCGCTGTTCGGCCAGCCAGGCCAGCAGCGCGTGCGGGCCCAGGCCCGCCTCGGCCTGCTGCTGCAGCAGTTCGCCCAGGTGGCGCAGGTCGGTGAGGTCGCGCTCGCCGCCGGCGTGGGCCAGCAGGCGCGGCGCCGCGGCTTCGGCCAGCGACAGCACGACCGGCAGCACGCCCTCGCGGCGCCAGAGCGCGCGCAGCTGCTGCAGGCGCTCGCCGATGGCGTCGCCGGCATCCTCGCCCGCGGCCAGCGCGGCCACCTGCGCCAGCGTGCCGCCCCACAGCCGCGTGAGCACGGCGGCGCGCAGCACGCCCTCGTCCTCGGGGCTGGCCAGGGCCTGCAGCAGCACCTGCAGCTCGAAGGCCCAGTCGCTGTCGAACACGCTGGCGCGCGCGCCGCCGACGCAGGGCACGTTCAGGCGCAGCAGCTCGGCGCGCAGGGCGGCGATGTCGTTGTTGGTGGGCAGCAGCACGGCGATGTCGCCGGGCGCCAGGCGCTCGCGCACGATGTCATTGCCGCGCTTGCGGTCGATGGTTTGCGCCGGGTCGGCCAGCAGCGTGGCGATGTGCGCGGCGCAGGCCTTGAGCGCGGCGCGTTTGCGCCCGGGTTGCGAGGCAGGCGGATTGCGCCACAGGTGCAGGGCCAGCGGCGCCGCCACGGGCTGGCCGGCGACGAGATAGGGCGTGTTTGCCTGCCGGTCGCTGGCCTTGACCGCTTCGTAACTGATGTCTTTGTCGCCGCGCGAATTCAGCGGCTCGCCCGCCGCGGCGTACAGCCCGTTCACCGCCTCGACCAGGGCCGGCGAGGAACGATGGTTGGTGTCCAGCGACAGCCGGTGCCCGGCGTGCTGGCGCGCGCGCAGGTAGGCGTGCACGTCGCCGCCGCGGAAGCCGTAGATGGCCTGCTTGGGGTCGCCGATCATCACCAGCCGGCCACGCGGCTGGCCGGCGGCGTCGCGGTAGAGGCGGTCGAGGATGCCGTACTGCTGGTCGTCGGTGTCCTGGAACTCGTCCACGAGCGCCACCGGCCAGCCGGCGAACAGCGCATCGGCCAGCGCCGGCCGCGTGGCCACGGCCGCGTGGGCCTGGCGGATCATCTCGTCGAAGGTGGTCTGCCCGCGCGCGGCAAGGCGCTGGTCGCGCCAGGCGGTGACGCGGGCGAGTTGTTCGATCCAGAAGCGCTGCTCGGCGACCGGAAGGCTAGCCACCAGTCGCGGCGCCACGACCCGCAGCGCGGCAACGACGGGCAGGGCTTCGAAATCCGGGAGACGCTCGGGGCGAACCTGTCCGTCAAGCGCGAACTGATGGATCGTCGCGAGGTGCTCGTCGCGCTTGTTCCACTCCTGGCCAACCAGACAATCGGCCAGGCCAGTGAGGGCCGTTCGCAGCTTTGAATCCTTGCGCTTGAACCACGCCACCTCATCCACCAGGGTCCGAAGCGGCGTGGCCAAACCGGGCGCGATGGCCTTGATCACCTCCTCGAAGCTCTCCTCGCCAGCGACGATGCGCACGCCCGGCCGCAGCAGCGCGCGCAGCTTCGCGCTGAAGCTGGAAAGCTTCATGTCCGCTTCACCGGCGCGTTTGAGTGAGTCGTCGTCGGACTGGCGCAGCACGCGCCAGGCGTCGCGCGCGAGTTCGTCGAGCAGCGCGGCGCCGGAGGTGGGCTCGGCCGGTTCGGTGCCGTGTCCGCTCTCGAGCGGGTGCTCGGCCAGGATGCCCTGGCACAGGCCATGCAGCGTGCGGATGGGCGCGCGGTCGAAATCGGCCAGGGCCAGGCGCAGGCGGCGCAGGTCTTCGGCGTGGGTGGCGTCGTCGCCGTGCCAGCGCGCGAGCAGCCAGGCGTCGTCCTCGCCCTTCGCGGCCTCCGGCGACGGGCGCTCCGCCGCCAGCGCCAGTGCCTGGTGCAGTCGCTGGCGCAGGCGCTCGCGCAGCTCCTGCGCGGCGGCGTCGGTGAAAGTGGTGACGACGATGCGCTCGACCGACAGCGGCTCGGACGGTTCGAGCAGCAGCCGCCACCACAGCACGCCGATGGTCCAGGTCTTGCCGGTGCCGGCGCTGGCCTCGACCAGGGCGCGGCCACCGGGACCCAGCGGCAGATCACGCCAATGCGCGACGGTGACGGGGCCGCTCACGACGCGCCCTCCTCGTCGGGGTCCATCGCCATCTTCAGGGCCAGTCCGAGGTCGGCCAGCGCGACGCGCCAGGCTTCGTTCTCGTCGGGTTCGATGCCGCGGCCGAGCAGGCGCGTGTAGCCCGGCGCGTAGTGGCGCTCGCGCGGCCAGGCCTCGTCGGCGTCCTTGTCCTCGGCCAGCGCCCAGCTGGTGCGCGGGAAGTAGGGCCAGGGATCGGTGGCCGGACGCGCGGCGGCGGACAGTACGAACTGCAGCTTGGCCTCGAGCGTGGCGGCCATCGTCGCGCGCGTGGGGCCGTCGACCGCGAGGAAGCGCTCGTCCCAGGACGCCAGCGCGTCCTGCCAGGGCGTGGTCGCCGGTTTGCTGCCCTTGCCGGCCTTGCCCACCAGCGCCAGCACGCGCACGCGGCGATGGGCGTTCTCCGGCGCCAGGCGGCACAGCGCCCAGGCCAGGAACAGCGGCAGGCGCTGGCGGAAATCCAGCGCCGATTCCTTGTCCATGTTCGGGAAAATGCCGGTGGCGAACAGCCAGCACTCGCGGCCGCGCACGTTGTCGAGCTCGCCGAGCAGCTGGAAGCCGGCCACCTCGCGTGCGATGGCCGGCTGCACCAGCGGCGCGAGCGCGGGCTCCAGCAGCGGCCGCGCATCGTCGCGCGCACGCGCCATTTCGACCAGGCCCGTGGCGGCCTCGAGCTCAGCCTGCCAGGCCTGCTTGCCGAACTCGCGCGGCGGGAGCACGCCGCCCAGAACGAGGTGCTCTGGCGGTGGCCCGGTGAGTTCGAAAGACGGATCCGACAGAGCCGCCTCGCACAACGCGCGCGCCTGTCGATCAAACACATCGAGCTTCGCATCCAGCGGCTCGTCAGCCGAGAGCCGGCGCTCGGCCAGCGCGTCGAGTCGCACGCCGAGCTCGTCGGCCAGCAGGGTGCGCGAGGGGTCGCGGCACCAGGCAAGCACGCGCTTGAGCGACAGCTCGCCGCCGTCGTGCCCGCCGCCAGGCAGCGGCGTGAGCAGTGCGAGCTGGTCGGGCGCGCCGCCCACCATCGCGGCGAAAGCCGGGTTGGAGCTGCGCAGCGCCGGATCGTTGCCGAAGTACGCGGCGTCGAAGGGCTGCAGCGGATGGTCCACGCGCCAGTGTGGCGACGCACCGGGTTCGTCGGCCTGCGGCAGCGCCGCCATCAGTTCAGCCAGCGGCGCGGCCGGGTTGCGCGGCGAGCCGTCGCGCGCGTCGAAGCCCAGCCACGACAGGTGCAGGCGCTGGCGCGCGGCCATCACCGTTTCCAGGAACAGGTAGCGGTCGTCGCTGCGGGTGTCGCGATCGCCCAGGCGGCGCAGGCCTTCGCGGCGGATCGGGTCGAGGCCGGCGTCGGGATCCTGGCGCGGGTAGTCGCCCTCGTTGAGGCCAAGCACGGCGACGAATTCGAAGGGAATGGCGCGCTGCGGCACCATGCCGCACACCGTCATGCCGCCGGCCAGGAAGCGCTGGCGCTCGGGCACGGCGGCCAGGCGCTCCTCGACCCAGGCGCGCACGATGGCGAAATCGAGCTGCGGGTCGAGTCCGGCCTCGGCGGGCTCGGTGGCCAGCGCACGCAGCGCGGCGCGCAGGGTGTCGAGCGCATCACGCGCGCCGTCGTCATTGGGGTCGGGCTGGAACAACGCGTCGAGCAGTGACTCGAGCCGCGCAGCCCAGGCACTGGCCGGACGCGGGCGCGCGGCCTCGGCGCGCAGCTGGGCGATCTGCGCGAGGGCGTGGTCGAGCGAGCCCAACATCGCGCCGGCGCCGGCCACGCCGGGCACGGGCGCAAGGCGCTCGTCGCCCACCTGCAGCACGCTGGCCGCGTCGTCCTCGCCGTGCACGTGGCTGGCCACGAGCCGGTCCATCGCCCACGACAACGTGTGCTCCTCGATGCCGGGCACGCCCAGGGCCGCGCGCGCGGCCGGGTCGAAGCCCCAGGCGGCGCGCGCGCCGACCAGCGCCTGCTCCAGGTGCATCAGGCCGTCTTCGTCCAGGCCCAGGCGGCGGGCGATGTCGGGCTGGGCCAGCAGGTCGAGCAGCTCGGGCGCGGTGCCGCGCGAGACCACGAAGCCCAGCAGCTGGCGGAAGGCCGCCAGCAGCGGCTGCGCGCGGCCGGTGGGCACGTCGGCCAGGTGGTAGGGGAGCGGCACGGACGGATCGCCGGGCGCACCGAACACCGCCGGCAGCAGCGGCAGGTAGGCGCGGATGTCGGGCGCCATCACGACGATGTCGCCGGGCAGTAGTTTCGGGTTGTCGCGGCGGGCCTGCAGCAGCGCGTCGCGCAGCGCCTCGAGCTCGCGCAGGCGGGTGTGGCAGGCGTGCACGCGCAGCGAGGCGTCTTCGCGGCGCGCGCCGGGCGTGCGCGGGTCGGCGGCCAGCAGCGCGGGGTCGAGGCGGCGCAGGCTTTCCTGCAGGCGCTCGAGCAGGTTGCCCGGTTCGCGGTCGTGGTCGTGCTCGTCGCGGTAGTGGCGCATGTCCACGGCGGCGTCGAGCGCCTGCACCTGCAGCATGAAGTGCTGGCCGAGCCGGCCCCAGGCCGCCAGCAGCGGATGCGCCTGGCCCAGGAAGGTGTCCTCGGCGCTGCGCGAGTGCGGGTCGGCGGCCAGCTCGCGCAGGCGCGCGCGCTCGGTCTTGAGGCCACCCCAGAACTCGCGGCAGGGGTCGGGCACGTAGAACACCACTGGCCGGTGCGCCGCCAGCGCGTGCAGCACGCGCAGCTCGGCCGGGGCGAGGTGGCTGAGGCCGAACACATGCAGCGGCTCGCGCGCGCCGATCTCGGGCTGGCCGCCGGTGAGCGCCTGCTCGAGCTCGGCCAGGCGCTCGCCGCGGTGCGGCAGGCCCACGGCCTCGCGCAGGGCCCGCCACAGCGCCGGGTGGAAACCGGCCTGGTCGAAGGTGGGCCGACCGCGCGCCCAGTCGCGCAGCCAGTCCGGGCGGTAAGCCATGTATTGCGAGTGGATGCGCGCCAGCCGGTCGGCCAGCTGGAAGCGGCGGCGGCCGCTGTCGTCGCCTTCCAGGGCGGCGCGCAGGGTCGGATCGGAGCTGGCCTCGAGCAGGGCGAACAGGCGCCAGCGCAGGTGCTCGCGACGCCAGGCCGCGGGCGAGGTGGCGCCCTGCCCCAGCACCTGCCCGGCCAGGCGGTCGAGGAAGCCCGAGGGCAGCAGGATGTCGAGGTTGGCGACGATGCCGCCGGCGCCGCGCCGCGCGGCCAGCGCGCCGGCCAGCCACTGGCGCATGCCCGGGTGCGCGGCCACCACCGTCTGCGGCGCCAGCAGGCCCTCGGGCGGCTGCAGCACCAGCAAATGGTCGAGCGGCACCAGCAGCGCCTCCAGGCGGCTGGCCCGGAACACCGTGATCCCCTCGCTGGCGCGCTGCTTCCAGTCCCCGCTCATCCCCTACAGCCTAGCCGATGACGGTGGCCAGCTTGCCGCGACGATGTCTCAGGGACCGAGACCGGCGCCGGGCCCGGCCGCCCGGTAGAATGGTGGCCATGGACATCTTCAAGTCATTCACGCTGGAGGCCGCGCACCGGCTGCCGAACGTGCCCGAAGGGCACAAGTGCGCGCGCGTGCACGGCCACAGCTTCCGGGTCGAGCTGCACGTCTCGGGCGAGGTCGGCGCGCACACCGGCTGGGTGATGGACTTCGGCGACATCAAGGCCGCCTTCAAGCCGCTCTACGACCGGCTCGATCACCACTACCTCAACGACATCGACGGCCTCGAGAACCCGACCAGCGAGAACCTCGCGATCTGGATCTGGGACCAGCTCAAGCCCGCCCTGCCGCTGCTTAGCGCCGTGGTGGTGCACGAAACCTGCACCTCGGGCTGCCGCTACACCGGCCCGCGCTGACTCAGGCGCCCAGGCGGGCGAGCACGCGGCGCAGGCTGGCGCCGACCTGTTCGCAGTCCATGTTGGCGTCGCGAACGCAGGCGGTGATCACGCCGTCCACCAGGCAGCGCAGGGTCATGGTGCGGCAGCGCAGCGCTTCTTCGCTCAGCTCCAGGCCGCGGGCCTGGGCGTCTCGCCGCACGATGTCGGCGAAGTCGGCGCTGATCTCGCGCTCCTGCGCGGCCACCATCGCGGCCACCTCCGGGTCGCGGCTCGATTCGGCGCTGATCTCGAGGAACAGCGCCGGATCGAAGGTGTCCTCGCCGGAGTCGCCCGCGCGCCAGCGCTGCAGCTTCTCCACCAGCTTGTCGACCAGGTCGTCGAACGTGGTGATCGCGCACAGGTCCTGGGCGCGGCGCGCGCGCTGCTCCTCGGTGATGGCCTGGATGATGGCCGCCTTCGAGGCGAAATAGCGGTAGATCAGGCCCTGGCTCATGCCGGCTTCCCTGGCGATGGCCGACATGGCCGCGCCGTGGAAGCCCTCCTCCGAGAAGCACTTGCGCGCCGCCTCGAGGATGCGGGTGCGCTGGCTTTCCTGGCGCGCCTTGGCCTTGGCGCCGCCGCCGGCCGGCATCGGGCTCATGCCGTGCGCTCCTTGCCGGCGAACAGGCGCCGCACCGCCACGAAGAACAGCGGGATGAAGAAGATGCCCAGGAAGGTGCCGAACAGCATGCCGCCGATGACGCCGGTGCCGATGGCGCGCTGCGCGCCCGAGCCGGCGCCCGAGGCGATGGCCAGGGGCAGCACGCCGAAGCCGAAGGCGATCGAGGTCATCAGGATCGGGCGCAGGCGGTCGCGGATGGCGGCCAGCGTGCCTTCCACCAGGTCCATGCCCTTCTCGACGTTGGCCTTCGCGAATTCGATGATCAGCACGGCGTTCTTGCTCGACAGGCCCACCGTGGTCAGCAGGCCCACCTGGAAGTAGACGTCGCGTGAAAGGTCGCGGAAGAAGGTGAAGAGCACCGCGCCCAGGATGCCCAGCGGCACAACCAGCAGCACCGAGGTCGGGATGGTCCAGCTCTCGTAGAGCGCCGCCAGGCACAGGAACACGATCAGCAGCGACAGCGCGTACAGCAGCGGCGTCTGCGCATCGGCCACGCGCTCCTGGTAGGAGGCGCCGCTCCACTGCAGGGCGAAGCCGCGCGGCAGTTCGGCGGCCAGCCGCTCCATCTCGGCCATGGCGTCGCCCGAGGAGACGCCCGCCGCCGGCTGGCCGGTGATGTTCACCGCCGGCATGCCGTTGTAGCGCTCCAGGCGCGGCGAACCGTACTCCCAGCGCGTGGTGGCGAAGGCGGTGAACGGCACCATCTCGCCCTGCCCGTTGCGCACGTACCACTTGCCGAAGTCCTCCGGCACCATGCGGTAGGGGGCGTCGGCCTGCACGTAGACGCGCTTGACCCGGCCGCGGTCGATGAAGTCGTCGATGTAGCGGCCGCCCCAGGCCACGGACAGCGTGGAATTGATGTCGGCGATCGAAAGCCCGGCCGCCGCGGCGCGCGCGGTGTCCACCTCGATGCGGAACTGCGGCTGGTCTTCCTGGCCGTTCGGCCGCACGCCCTGCAGCAGCGGGCTTTGCGCGGCCTCGCCCAGCAGCTGGTTGCGCGCCGCCATCAGCGCCTCGTGGCCCTGGCCGGCGACGTCCTGCAGGTAGAGGTTGAAGCCGCCCGAGGTGCCCAGCTCCATCACCGGCGGCGGCGGGAACGCGAACACCATGGCGTCCTTGATCTGCGCGAACGCGCCGTAGGCGCGGCCGATGATGGCGTCGACGGTCGACTCGGGCGTGGTGCGCTCGTCCCACTCCTTGAGCTTGACGAACACCATGGCGTTGTTCTGGCCGCTGCCGCCGAAGCTGAAGCCCTGCACGGCGAACACCGACTCGATGTGCTCGGACTCGTTCTGCAGGTAGTGGTCCTCGACCAGCTGCATCGCCGCGGCGGTGCGCTCCTGGGTGGCGCCCACCGGGGTTTGCACCACGGTGAAGAGCACGCCCTGGTCCTCGTCGGGCAGGAAGGCCGAGGGCACGCTGGAGTAGACCCAGGCCATGGCCGCCGCCAGCGCCACGTAGACGGCCAGGAAGCGGCCCGTGCGGCCGATCATCCGCCGCACCACGCCCTGGTAGCGCCGGTTGCCCTGGTCGAACTTGCGGTTGAACCAGCCGAAGAAGCCCTTCTGGCCGTGGTGCTCGCCCTTCCTGAGCGGCTTGAGCATGGTGGCGCACAGCGCCGGCGTGAGGATGATGGCCACCAGCACCGACAGGCCCATCGCCGAGACGATGGTGGCGGTGAACTGGCGGTAGATGACGCCGGTGGAGCCCTCGAGGAAGGCCATCGGCACGAATACCGCCGACAGCACCAGGCCGATGCCCACCAGGGCGCCGGTGATCTGGTCCATCGACTTGCGCGTGGCCTCGAGCGGGCTCAGGCCCTCCTCGCTCATCACGCGCTCGACGTTCTCGACCACCACGATGGCGTCGTCCACCAGCAGGCCGATGGCCAGCACCATGGCGAACATGGTGAGCATGTTGATCGAGAAGCCCAGCGCCAGCAGGATCGCAAGCGTGCCCAGCAGCACCACCGGCACGGCGATGGTGGGGATGAGGGTGGCGCGGAAGTTCTGCAGGAACAGGAAGATCACCAGGAACACCAGCACCACCGCCTCGATCAGGGTCTTGACGACCTCGTTGATCGACACGCGCACGAAGGGCGTGGAGTCGAAGGGCGTGACCACCCGCAGGCCCGGCGGGAAGGTGGGCCGCAGCTGCTCCATCAGCGCCTGCACGCCGTCGGCGGTCTCGAGGGCATTGGCGCCGCTGGTCATCATCACGGCCACGCCGCTGGCGGGCTTGCCGTTGTAGCGGCTGATCACCGAGTAACCCTCGGAGCCCAGCTCCACCCGGGCCACGTCGCCCAGGCGCAGCACCGAACCGTCGGCGCCAGAGCGCAGCACGATCTCGCGGAACTGCTCCGGCGTCTGCAGGCGCTCGTTGCCGGTGATGGTGGCGTTGATCTGCTGGCCGTCGATGGCCGGCGTGCCGCCGAGCTGGCCCACCGCCACCT
>ERZ1066122.2880-NODE-2880-length-10639-cov-6.108466_pt1 | contig 10639 bp, 10 predicted proteins | sample MGYA00382769_ERZ1066122 | MGnify/ENA primary metagenome ERZ1066122 (study PRJEB33369, sample SAMEA5778352) | biofilm metagenome | biome: Industrial cooling water; feature: Water cooling tower basin; material: Biofilm | place: United Arab Emirates | collected...
CTCTCCACCGCCACCTGGAAGCCCCGCCCCTGAAGCGCCTTCACCAGCGGCGGGTCGAGCTGCAGCATCGGCTCCCCGCCCGTGATCACCACCAGCCGCCGCTCGCCGCCCTCGCCCCACATCCGCTCGACGTGATCGGCTAGGCCGTCGGCTGCGGAGAACTTGCCCCCGCCCTCGCCGTCCGTCCCAACGAAGTCCGTGTCGCAGAACCAGCATTGCGCCACCGCCCGGTCCTGCTCGCGCCCGGACCACAGGTTGCAGCCCGCGAAGCGCAGGAACACCGCCCGCCGCCCCGCCTGAACTCCTTCGCCCTGAAGCGTGAGGAAGCATTCCTTGACGGCGTAGGTCATGGCACGGCGTAGCGGGTCGGATCCGGCAGTCCCGCCTCCGCGAACCCCTTCGCGCGCAGTCGGCACGCATCGCACGCACCGCACGCGCCGCCGTCCTCGGCCGGGTCGTAGCAGCTGTGGCTCATCCCCGCGTCCAGCCCCAACCGCGCCGCCTCGCGCGCGATGTCCGCCTTGCTCATGTGCTGCAGCGGCGCGTGCACGGTAAAGCCGCTCCCCTCCACGCCTGCCCTGGTCGCCTTGTTCGCCAGCGCCTCGAACCCGGCGATGAACTCCGGCCGGCAGTCGGGATAGCCCGAATAGTCGAGTGCGTTCACGCCGACGAACATGTCGCTTGCGCCCGCAGCCTCCGCGCAGCCGAGCGCCAGGCTGAGGAAGATGGTGTTGCGCGCCGGCACGTAGGTCACCGGGATGCCCTCGCCCACACCACCCTTCGGCACCGCGACCTCGTCGGTCAGCGCCGACCCGCCGAATGCCCTGAGGTCCAGCGGCAGCACGATATGCCGGTCCGCCAGTTCCGCCGAGATCCGCCGCGCGGCCTCCAGCTCGACCCGATGGCGCTGGTTGTAATCGATCGTCAGCGCCAGCACGCGGAAGCCCGCCTCCCGCGCGAGCGCCGCGCAGACCATCGAGTCCAGGCCCCCGGAGAGCAGGACGACAGCAAGGCGGCGATCGGAGTTCATGGCGGCGCGCTGCTACAGGATGGCGGCTCCAAAAAGAAGGGCCGCACCGGCTTTCACCGAAACGGCCCAGGTGTCGGGATGGAGCCCGATAGGGAGGAAAGCGTGCCCGTCAAGGCACATGAGCTTCATGCGCTACCATGGTTAAACAAGGCCTTAACGGCAAGCAAAAAAGCGTCGCTCGGCAGCGATTTAGTCGCTTCACCTAGGTTTTCAGCAATCGCCGATGCGGCGGGCGTGCAGCTGATAGAAGAAGGGCTCGCCGCGATGGATCCCCTGCGTTTCCAGCCGCAGCGACCGAGGCGTGAGGACCGTCATCTTGGTCCGGCCGAAATCGCCCGCCGGACAGGTATAGTGGACCAGCAGCTCCGTCGGCTTGTCCGACAGGATCACCCGCGTGCACGCCTCGCCCCGATGCTCGTACTGCGCCAGGGTGACGATGTCGCGGAGGCACACCGGCACGGCACCCTGCCCAGTCGCCGAGCGGCTGACTTGCCATTGTCCGGGCTCCACCGTGCGCAGCGCCAGCGGTGCGGCGGCCACCAGCACGGCACCGGCGAACCCCAGGCAGACGAGACGGGCGGTAAGCGAACTCATTGCGCGCCCGTTATCTCAATTTCCTTAATCGAAGTGAAGCGGGAAGCTGGTCGAGCAGAACTCGCAGTTGACCCGAATCGTGCCAGTCTCGTCCTTCATCTCCTCGCGCTCGTCTTCCGGAAAGCGGGCGATGACCGAACGTACATAGTCCGCATTGCAGCGGCAGCCGCGCGAAAGGTTGACCATCGGCAGCAGCCGCACCTCCGCCTCCTCGTGGAACAGCCGCCAGGTCAGCGTCTCCAGCGACAGCAGGGGATCGGTCAGCTCGTCCGGCCGCGCCGAGCCGGCCATGACCGCCACATGGTCCCAGTCGGGATGGTCCAGCCGCGTGTGCAGCCGCTCGCGCCCCTCCTCGCCTTCGGGCAGATGCTGGAACAGGATGCCGCCCGCAACCCACTGCCCGTCCATCTTCTCGGCCGCCAACCGGACGATGCTCGGGATCTGCTCGGACTGGCTGAAGTAGCTCTGCGCGGCGTCGGCCAGGCTCTCGCCCTCCAGCGGCACGATCCCTTGGTAGCGCTCCTGGGTCGCGGGCTGGTCGAAGGTGATCGCCAGATAGCCCTCGCCGAACAGCGACTTGAGGCTCGGCGCGCGCGGGCTGTCGGCCAGCAGGGCCGGATCATGCCGGACGTAGCCGCGCAGCTCGCCGCCCTTGTAGTCGCAGACCAGCAGGTCGACGATCCCGCCGTTGGTCTGCGCCTGCAAGGTCATCTGCCCGCCGGGGTCCTTCAGCAGCGAACCGAGCAGCGCGGTCAGCGCAAGGGCCTCCGCAAGCAGCTTCTCGATCGCCGGCGGATAGGCATGGCGCGACAGGATGGAGTCGAGCGCCGGCCCTAGCCGCACCGCGCGGCCGCGGGCATGGCGCGAAGGGATGGTGACGCCGAGGGCGGCGTCAAGATGCGGATTGTCGGGGGTCATGTTCCGGAGATAGGAACCGCGCCCTCGGGGAGCAACCGGCGGGCTCCAGCCGCGCCCGTGGCCGAGCCGCGCCTCATTCCGCCGGGCTGCGCCCCGTAATGCTGCAGGTCGCGAACCGCTCCTGGGGAGCGACGGAAACCAGCAACTGCGTGATTCCGCGCGCCGCCAGCCTCCCCACGATCTTGCCCAGCGGATAGTCGTTCATCTGCATGGCCGGCGCATTCCACTTCCGCCCCGCAAAGACGTTCTGCCAGATCTTCACGCCAGGGATGTTGGCGCTCGCCCAGTAGAGCCCCCGCCTCGCGCCCCGATCCGTGCGCACCGACACGCTGATTTGGAAACCGCCGCCCGGCGCGACGCGATTGATCAGCGCATCGACGATCCGCAGGCCCCGACGCACCGGAACGTGCTGCAGGACCAGGTGGCTGTTGACGAAGTCGAATGTCCCCTCCGCATGGCTCAAGCCGTCGTCCGCAAGCGCCAGGCGGATGTTCGCGGCACCGGCCTCCGCCACATTCCTTGCCGCTTCGGCGAGCATGGCGGGTGCGACGTCCAGCGCCACCACCTCCCCGAACTGGGCGGCAAGCGGCAGGGTCAACCGGCCGGTCCCGCAGCCATGATCGAGCGCGCGGCTACGCGGCAAAGGGCCGAAATGATGCTCATAGCGGGCGAGCAACCCCGCGACATCATCGCGCCCCGATGCGAAGAACAGCTCGCGATTGTCGTTGATACGCTCCGCCGAGAACCGCTCGTCCGCGAGGACACCGAAGTACGGATCGTTGCGGCCCCACTTCTCCCAGGCCTTGTCGGTGTTCAGCATGGGACTCCCCAGCACCGCATCAGGCGGCCGCGGCAGGTACCTCGTACTGGGCCGCGGCCGCGCTAAGCCCGTCGACGAACTCGCGGATGTGCTGTTCCTCGATCACGAGCGGCGGCAGCACCCGCACGACGTTGTCGCCCGCCGCCACCGTAAGAATGCCGCGGGTCCGGAGGTGGCCGACGAACGCCCGGCTGTCGGTCTTCATCTTGATGCCGAGCATCAGGCCGAGCCCACGTACGCTGTCGAAAAGGTGGTCGTGATTGGGGATCATCTGCTCCAGCGCCGACCGAAGGCGCTCACCCATGCTCCGGACATGCTCCAGGAACTCAGGCTGGGCGACTACGTCCAGCACCGCCATCCCCGCTGCCATCGCCAGCGGATTGCCGCCGTAGGTCGATCCGTGCGTCCCGATCACCATGCCCTGCGCCGCATTCTCCGTCGCCAGGCAGGCGCCAAGCGGAAAGCCGCCGCCGATGCCCTTGGCCGACGCGACGATGTCGGGCGTGATCCCGTAATATTCGTAGGCGTAGAGGTAGCCGGTGCGCGCCACCCCGCACTGCACCTCGTCCAGCACCAGCATCAGGTCATGCTCGTCGCAGATCGCACGAAGGCCGGTCATGAACTCACGGCTGGCCGGGCGCACCCCGCCCTCGCCCTGGATCGGCTCCACCAGGAAGCCAGCCGTGTTCGGCCCCACCGCCGCGCGCGCCGCCTCCAGATTGTCGAACTCGACGACGTGAAAGCCCTCCAGCAGCGGCGCGAAGCCGTCGCGGAGCTTGACCTGATCCGTCGCGCTGATCGTCCCCATCGTCCGCCCATGAAAGGCGTTCGAGAAGGTGATCAGCTCGTTCTTGTGCGGGTTGCCCTTGGCGTGATGATAGCGCCGCGCCGTCTTGATCGAGCATTCCACCGCCTCGGCTCCCGAGTTGGTGAAGAACACCGTGTCGGCAAAGGTCAGCTCCGTCAGCCGCCTCGCCAGCGCTTCGCCCTGCGGCGAGCCGTAGAGGTTCGACACATGCATCAGCGTCTCGGCCTGGCGCTGGATCGCCCCGATCAGATGCGGGTGGCTGTGCCCCAGCAGGTTCACCGCGATGCCGCTGGCGAAATCGAGGTAGCGCTCCCCGCCCTCGCCGATCAGGTACACGCCCTCGCCCTTCACCGGCCGCACTTCGCTCCGCGGATAGACGGGCATGAGCGGGGTGATGGCCATGTGTGTCCTCTTGATCTGGTGGCGGGCTGCGCGGCGATCGCCGGCCCGCAGCCTATAGAACCGCCCCTGCCCCAAGGCAAAGAAAAGGCGCCCCGGACCGCTCCGGAGCGCCTTCCCTTACAAGCCTGGACGGGGCTTAGTCGTCGTCGCGCTCCCAGCGGCGCTCGACGCGGTCATCGACGCCGTTGCGGTTCAGGTCGACCCAGCCGTCGCGGCGGTCCCACTGGCCGTCACGATCTCGGTCGCGCCACTGCCCGTCGTAGCTGCCCCAGCGGCGGTCGTTGCCGTCGTGGCGCTCATAACGGATCGCCTGCTGCAGCGAGGCGAAGCGCTGGTCAAGTTCGTACCGCTCGCGGTTGTTCAGGCCGTTGCGCGCATAGGCACGAGTACGGTTCTGCAGGTCGATCGCGGCATTGCGCAGCCGACGCGCCTCGCGCTCCGAAATCCGGTCGCGGCTGTCGAGCCGCTCGATACGCTGGCGCAGCTGGTCCGCACGGATCACATAGCTGCGGATCAGGCCCTGCTGGTCGCGATAGTTATAGCCGTAGCCATAGCCCTGCGGCTGGCCGTAGCCATAACCGTACGGCTGTCCGTAGCCGTAAGGCACAGGCTGCGGCGCGGGATAATATTGGGCAGCAGCCGGGGCAGCAGCCAGCGCGCTGGTCGCAACGGCGGCGGCGATGATGAACTTCTTCATGACACTCTCCTTTCGAGCGTTGATGCGAATCATCTACGCCGCAAGGGAGATGCACAGCCTGAACATGCTCGTTAGCCGTCGTTCAGGGAGCGAAACGGCTCCTAGTTCTTGATCTTCCATCCGCTCCGCAGCAGCGCGTAGCAGGCACCGAACAGCACCAGGTTCAGCACCGCGAGCAGCCCCGCTCCGAAGAGCACCGGCGAGTCCGCCCGCTCCAGGAAGCCGTAGCGGAAGCCGCTGATCACATAGAAGAACGGATTGGCATGGCTGATTGCCCGCCACACCGGTGCGAGCGCCTCCACCGAGTAGAAGGTGCCCGACAGCAGCGACAATGGCGCCACCACGAAATTGGTCACGGCCGCCGCATGATCGAACTTCTCGGCCCAGATGCTCGTCAGAAGCCCCAGGAAACTCAGCATCAGCGCGCCCATCAGCCCGAACCACAACGCCGCGCCCACATGGCGAAACGGCACGTGCACCCCAGGCCACAGCGCCATCGCAAGCCACACGGCTCCGCCCACTAGGAACGCCCGCGTGACTGCCGCTCCCACCAGTCCGGCGATCAGCTCACCCGTGCTCAGCGGCGGCATCAGATAGTCGACGATCGTCCCCTGGATTTTCCCCACCAGCAGCGAGAAGCTCGCATTGGCGAAAGCATTCTGCATCATCGCCATCACGATCAGCCCCGGCGCGATGAAGTCCGCGAACGGCACGCCCAACACTGTCCGCTTCACCCCGCCCAGCGCCACCGTGAAGATCACCAGGAACAGCAGGGTCGTCACCGCCGGCGCCCACACCGTCTGCGTCTGCACCTTGAAGAAGCGGCGCACCTCCTTGATATAGAGGGTCTTCAGCCCACCCCAGTTCACCCCCTGCAGGCGCGGCTCGCCCGGCGCATTGCGGACCCAGGCGGATGAGGTGGCGGGCTGGTCGTTCACGGCAAAACCGCCTATCGGCTGCGCCGCACCGCCGCAACCGGCGTCACGAATATAGAAGAGAAGAGCATGTCCTGGACCGAAGAGCGGATCGAGCGCCTCAAGGCGATGTGGATGGAGGGCAAGACCGCCAGCCAGATCGCCGACGAACTTGGCGGGGTCAGCCGCAATGCCGTGATCGGCAAGGCGCACCGCCTCGGCCTCGACGCTCGCCCATCGCCGGTCAAGGGCAATGAGGAAAAGCCTGCTCGTGCGGAAACTCCGCGCGCCGAGCCCCCGACCCGCGCCAAGGAGAAGTCCCCAATCACCGCCGTGCTCGAGGCCGCCGCTCCCATGCCTGAAGAGCCCGAGCTCCCGGCCGAGCCCGCCCCCACCAAGCCCGCACCGCCCTCCGCTCCGCAGCGCGCGCAAGGCGCCGGTGGCGGCGAGCCGAACATCCAGTATCGCTCCATCGGTCCCGGCGGCTTCATCCGCCAAGGCCCGGGCGAGCAGCAGGCCCCGATCCCGCCCGCGCCCCCGCGCCGGCTGGTCCCCGCCAAGCCGAGCCCGGAGATCGCCGACAAGACCAGCCTGCTCGACCTCAACGATCGCATCTGCAAGTGGCCCATCGGCCACCCCGGCGAGCCCGACTTCCACTTTTGCGGCGAAGCGGCGAACCCCGGCTTCCCCTACTGCGTCCAGCACTGCGGCGTCGCCTACCAGGCACAGCTTCCGCGCCGCGACCGCCGTCCGCCGCCGCCCCTGCCGTTCGGCGGCCCGCGGGTCCGCTAACCGCCTGCCGGGCGCGTCACTCGACGGTGACGCTCTTCGCCAGGTTGCGCGGCTGGTCGACGTCGGTGCCCTTCAGCACCGCGACGTGATACGCCAGCAGTTGCACCGGAACCGCATAGACCAGGGGCGCGATCAGCGGGTGCACCTCGGGCATCTCGATGGTCGCGATGCAGCCCTCCCCCGCCGCCGCGATGCCGGCCCCGTCGCTGATGAGCACGATCTGCCCGCCACGCGCGCGAACTTCCTGCATGTTGCTGACCGTCTTCTCGAACAGCGGGCCTGACGGAGCCAGCACGATCACCGGCACATGCTCGTCGATCAGCGCGATCGGTCCGTGCTTCATCTCGCCCGCGGCATAGCCTTCGGCGTGGATGTAGCTGATTTCCTTCAGCTTCAGCGCACCTTCGAGCGCCATGGGATAGTCAGGCCCGCGCCCCAGGTAGAGGACGTCACGGGCAGGGGCGACCAACTGCGCCACCGCCTTGATCTCCTCGTCATGGTCGATCGCCTTGGCCATCGCTTCCGGCGCTTCGGCGAGGTGGGCGACGATCGCCCGCTCCTCCTCCTCACTCATCCGGCCACGGGCACGGGCGAGGTTGACGGCAAGCGCGGCAAGCACCGCCAGCTGGCAGGTAAAGGCCTTAGTCGAGGCCACCCCGACCTCCGGGCCGGCGCGGGTCGGAAGCAGCAGGTCTGCTTCGCGCGCCATCGAGCTGGTGGGGACGTTCACGACCACCGCGATCTTCTGCTTCTGCTCGCGGGCATGGCGGAGCGCGGCGAGCGTGTCGGCGGTCTCGCCCGACTGGCTGATGAAGAGCGCAAGTCCGCCCTCCTCCAGCACCGGCTCGCGGTAACGGAACTCCGACGCGACATCGATGTCGACGGGCACGCGCGCGAAACGCTCGATCCAATATTTGCCGACCATTCCGGCGTAGAAGCTGGTCCCGCAGGCGACCATGGTGACGCGCTCGACCTTGCTGAGGTCGAAGTCGACCGCGGGGATCGCCACTTCGCCCTCGAACGCACGGACATAGCTTTGCAGCGTCTGGGCGACCACCACCGGCTGTTCGAAGATCTCCTTGCGCATGAAATGCGCGTGATTGCCCTTGGAGATGGTTTCGGCGCTGGCGTCGCTTTCGATTACAGGCCGCTCGACCGGCTGGTTGGCGCGATCGAAGACCTGCACGGCATCCGGGCGAACGACCACCCAGTCACCTTCCTCCAGATAAGCGATGCAGCGCGTCCAGGGGGCCAGCGCGATGGCGTCGGAGCCGAGGTAGTTTTCACCCTCGCCGTAGCCGACCGTCAGTGGGGCCCCCATGCGCGCACCGATGACGAGCCCGTCATGGTCGCGGAACAGGAAAGCCATGGCGAAGGCGCCGTGAAGGCGCGGAAGCACGGCGGCAACCGCCTGCTCCGGGCTCCGGCCACCTTCCACCTCGCGGGCGACGAGATGGGCCACCACCTCGCTGTCCGTTTCGCTGAGCAGGGTGCGCCCTTCTGCCAGCAGCTCGGCCCGGAGCGGCTTGAAATTCTCGATGATACCATTGTGCACCAGCGCCACAGGGCCGGCGATATGCGGGTGCGCATTCGTCTCGGTCGGGGCGCCATGGGTGGCCCAACGCGTGTGGGCGATACCGGTAATGCCGGGCAGCGCCGCGTCCGCCAGACGTTCCGCTAGATTGTCGAGCTTACCCTCGGCCCGGCGCCGTTCGAATCCGCCGTCTACAAGGGTGCAGATGCCGGCGCTGTCATAGCCCCGATATTCGAGCCGGCGCAGCCCTTCGAACAGGCGCTGGGCGACCGGCTGCCGGCCGGCGATGGCGACGATCCCGCACATGGATGCTTATTTGCCTTTCTTGGCGGACTGGCGCTCGCGAAACCGCGCGGCCCAGCCGGAGAGTTGCTTCTGCTCGGCCCGGGTGACGCCAAGCGCGTCGCATTCGACGTCCCGGGTAACCACCGACCCGGCCCCCACGATGGCATTGGCGCCGACATTGACCGGCGCCACCAGTGAACTGTTGGAGCCGATGAACGCCCCCTCGCCGATACGGGTGCGATATTTGAAGAAGCCATCGTAATTGCAGGTAATGGTGCCCGCGCCGATGTTGGCGCCCGCGCCCACCTCCGCGTCGCCGATGTAGCTGAGGTGGTTGGCCTTGGCCTTTGCCCCCAGCCGTGCCTTCTTGATCTCGACGAAATTGCCGACCTTGGATCGCTCGCCAAGCTCCGCGCCCGGACGCAGGCGGGCGTAAGGGCCGACCTCCGCTCCAACGCCGATGCTGGCCCCCTCCAGGTGCGAAAAGGCCCGGATGATCGCGCCATCGGCGACGGTGACCCCCGGTCCGAAGAAGACGCTCGGTTCCACCAGAACGTCGCGGCCGAGCTGGGTGTCGGCGCTGAACCAGACCGTTGCGGGATCGAGCAGAGTCGCGCCCTCGGCCATGGCTTGGGCGCGGCGGCGTTGCTGCCAGTCCCGCTCCACCAGGGCGAGTTCGGAGCGGCTGTTGATGCCTGCGGTCTGCCAGGGCGCGCACTCGACCGCGACGCTGTGGCGGTTCTCGGCGGCGGCCACCATGACGATGTCGGGAAGGTAATATTCGCTCGCGGCATTGTCGTTGCCGACCTTGCCGAGCCAGCGAAACAGGTCCGCCGCGCCGACCGCCATCATGCCGCTGTTGCAGAGCCGGACGGCGCGTTCGTCCGCGGAGGCGTCCTTATATTCGACCATCTTCGCGATGGTGTCACCTTCGCCCAGGATGACGCGGCCATAAGCGGCAGGGTCGTCCGGACAGGAGGCGAGCACGACCACGCCCGGCTTGTCCTCGGCCTCCAGCCGCGCCCGCATGGCCTCCAGCGTTGCCGCTTCGATGCAGGGCGTATCGCCGTAGAGGATCAGGACGGTGCCATCGAAACCGGCGAGCGCGTCGGCCGCCTGCGCCACCGCATGGCCGGTGCCCTTCTGCTCCTCCTGCAGCGCAAGCGTCAGCCGGTGACCCTGCAACGCAGTTTCCAGCTGCTCGCGCCCCTTGCCGACCACCACCACCCGCCGCTCGGCATCGAGCGTATCGACGGTGTCCAGCAGGTGCATGAGCATCGGCTTGCCGGCGAGTGGATGCAGGACCTTGTGCAGGTCCGATCGCATCCGGGTGCCCTGCCCGGCGGCGAGGATGACAACAGCAAGCGGCTTCATGGCGCTTTCACTGGCAGAGGCGTGGGCAAAGCGAAAGGCCCCCGTTCACTTCGGAACGAGGGCCCTGTCCTTAGCTGGGAAGCGTCAGGCGTTGCCGCCGTCGCCGCCGTCCTTGCCCTTGGAGCCTCCGCCGGCGGGCTTGCGTGTCGTTCCGCGGCGAGCCGCACCGCCGCTTCGGGTGGAAGCGGCACGCGAACGCGTCGCGGTCCCGGCGCGGCTCGCCGCAGCGCGCTTGGGCGCAGCGGCATCGCGCCCTTCCGCACCTTCGGCCTTCTGGGCGGCACGTGAGGTCGTACCGGCGCTCGACGAGCTCTTGGCTGATGCCGAGCGGCCGGTCCCTGTCGCCTTCTCCTTGGCGCCCGAAGCGCGCTGGCCGGCGCTGCGCTTGGCGCTGCTGGCGGTGGCGGACTTCGCCTTGGTCTTGCTGCCGCCGGAGGACGAGGAAGATGAGGACGACGAACTTCCGCCCAG
>ERZ1066122.2881-NODE-2881-length-10638-cov-8.032694_pt1 | contig 10638 bp, 8 predicted proteins | sample MGYA00382769_ERZ1066122 | MGnify/ENA primary metagenome ERZ1066122 (study PRJEB33369, sample SAMEA5778352) | biofilm metagenome | biome: Industrial cooling water; feature: Water cooling tower basin; material: Biofilm | place: United Arab Emirates | collected...
GTTCAAGATCGCGCGCAGCAGTGGTGCCCGAACTGCACCCTCAATCCTCGGAAGGAGCGATCAGAGCCATCCCGCATTCAGGCCCTTCGAGGCTCCCCTCTTGCGAGGCGTATCGGGAGCCTGCTGCCTCTCCCCTGTGCTCACGATGTTGTGCAGCCAGTTCGTGAAAAACTCAGCATCAGTCAGGTCCACCCGAATGCGCACGACTGTCCCGGGTAGAGGCTGTTCTTCGATGGAAACCCCGTCAGGCGAGACCGAGAGAGCCCATCCTGAACTCGAGATCGAGAAGACCCCGGCGCGCCGACCAAGCTCGGACAGAACGAAGAGACCGAATCCAGTGTTCTCCCACTTACCGAGCCCACGTTCGATGAGATTCCTCGTGACTCCCGGTTCGATGCAGCGCAGGAGCGCCCGTTGCTCATCAAGCTCTGGGAAGGATTCGACGAGAGACGAGTGCACACCACGTCCCTCGTCAGCAACCACGATCTCGACCTCTTTTCGAGAAGGGTACCGCTGGGCCATTACAGCGCACTCCGAAACGCCGGCGTGCTCGAAGACATTCCTGATTGTCTCGACAAAGCAGTACCCAAGCAGATCTCGCGCTGACTCGTCACTCGACGCAGTCGCGGCAAGGGCATACGCCCGCGATCTGACGGTTTCAAGAAGGTCTGTCGGCGAAGCCCGCTGGCCGTCCAGCACAGCATCATCCAAGACTGTAATCGGCACGTAGGTTGCGCCGCCCGGTGCCCCGCCCGGCTCATTTCCGTACGGCAGCCCAAGAAATCGGAAGAACCCAACGTGGGCCAAGTAAGAGACGCCGTTGGACCGATGTCCCAGCTCAAGTCCGTCCTGCTCAACCATTGTGTCGAGGCCAGCCTGCCGACGCCGTTGACGAAAGGACCTTAGCGCCAGCGCAACGCTCATGGTGGCGGACGGCTCCGCGAACGTGATGTACCGGAAGCACAGTGAAACCCGCTCACTGCCAAGGGCATCCAAGAGATCACGTGCAACCTGCTTGACTGTCCCGTCAACCAAGCGGTCTGGAAGCACAATGCGCATGCGACTCACGTAAGAGAAGGATTGAGCAAGAGCGCCCGAAAGACCGCTGGCCACTGAACCCTTCGAGCTCTAAGGACGTCCGGACAATCTATGGAAGCTGGCAGTCAGAAAGCGCTCTCGGGAACCCGAGGCGACACGCTTCAACCGATGAGACCTAGAACTCAAATGCATCGAGTCGCCTGCGCCACCGCTCCCAATCCGGCATGCACGCCGAAAGCAGCCGCCAGAACGCCGCCCCATGGTTCGCCACGCGCAGGTGACACAGCTCATGCACCAGCAGGTAATCCAGACACCCAACCGGCAGCTTCACGGCATCCACGTTGATCGTGATGCGCCCGGCCGGCGAGCAGCTCCCCCACCGCGTCCGCAGCCGGCGGATCGTGACCGGCGGCACCTCGCGGAGCCGGAGCCGCGGCGTCCGCCGCACGACCTCCTCGAGCCGCCGCGTCACCACCTCGCGGGCCCTCACCCGGTACCACCCCTCCATAAGGCGCTGCACCGCCTCAGTGTCCCGGGGCTCCGGTACCCGCACTTCGAACCACCCGTCCACCAGCCGTACGGACGGCGTGGCGCCCGCACGGACCCGCAACCGGTACTGCCGCCCAAGGTAGCGGTGCGTCTCCCCGGAGACCCACGCTCGCGGCGGCACCGGCGCCGGCAACGCCGCCACCGCCGCCGTCCGCGACCGGATCCAACGCCGGCGCTTCCGGAGCACCTGCTCCACCTGAGCGACAGACGCCCGGAGCGGCGCCGTCACCACCAACGCCCCGCCCGGCTCCACCGTGATCGCGAGCGTGCTGCGCGCCGCGCGCCGGAGCATGTACCGCCGACGCTCTCCGCCCAGCTCCACCTCGTGCTCCCCGACCTCCACCGGAAAGCCACGCCGCACCTCGAGCCCCGCTCGCGCCTCGCTCACGCGCGCCCCGCTCGGCGACGCGCCACCTCGATGCACCCGTCCATGAGCCGGTCCATCGCGTCGAAGCCGAGCGCCACCCCGGTCTCGTCCTTGAACCGGAACAGCTCGTCCTCGATCTCCGTCCGCATCCGGTTCTGCACGTCGAGGTTGTGCTCCCAGTGCACGATCCGAAGCCGGTCGATCACCCCCTCGATGGCCAGCGCCAAGGCCGCGCTCCGGGCGACCGGCACCGACGGCGCCGCCTCGCCGAGCGACTCGACGATCAAGTCGTGGTACGTACGCGCCAGATCCCGCCCCTCGAGCCCCGGCGGCACGGGCTCGTCCCGGGTCCGGCTCTGCGCCTTCTCAAGGATGGCCTCCATGTCGCGCAGGAAGTCGGCCTGCTCGTACCGCTCCCGCTCGTACCGCTCGTAGACCTCCCGGAGCATGTCCGAGAGCTTGCGGTAGAAGACGGGGTCCTCCTCCATCCGCTCGACGATGGTGTGCCGCACCCGGTTGGCGATCACCTCGGCCTTGGCCTCCGGCGACTCGAACCGCTCCACCTCCTTCTTGAAGGCGTCGCGGTCGAAGATGCCGACCGGCTTGACGATGGTCTGGACCTCGCCGGCGCCCACGTACGTGTCGATCAGCTTCTGGATCGGTCCCTCGTACGCCCGGAAGTCCACCGTCTCGGCATAGCGGCGGGCGGCCGACGCGCGGAGCTGGAGGAAGAACTTGAGGTCCTTCCAGTAGCGCTCGATCAGCGCCGGGTCGGTCGCGTCGTGGAAGGCGACGCTCGACAGCGCCAGCTTGAACGCGCGGGCGAACAGCCCGACCAGCTCGTAGAAGCGGCTCCGGCGGTCCTCGTCGGCGAGGTGCTTCTCGAGCGCCTCCTGATCCAGCTTGTTGGTGACGGCCGAGAAGATCCCCCAGACCGCGGCGTGCCGGTCGGGAAGCTTCGCCGTCTCGGCCCGGATGTCGGTCAGCACGCCACCCAGGTCGTCGGCGTCGTACTTCTCGCCGAGCCCCGTGTAGAGGTCGAGCGCCTGATCGAGGTTGCCGAGCACGCCGTAGTAATCGACGATTAGCCCGACATCCTTCCCTTCGTGGACGCGGTTCACGCGCGCGATGGCCTGCAGGAGCGTGTGGTCCTTGAGCGGCCGCGTGAGGTAGAGCACCGCGTTCCGCGGCGCGTCGAACCCCGTTAGGAGCATGTCGACGACGATGATGATCTCCGGCGCATCGGCATCCTTGAAGCGCCGGATCACGTCCTTGCGGTACGTCTCCTCGGAGCCGAACCGCTTCATCGTCCGCTGCCAGAACTCGAGCACGCTCGGGCGGCTCCCCGTCGCGTCCTGCTCGCCGACATCGACGAACCCTTCCCGGTCATCCGGCGCCGAGATGAGGACCTCGCTCGTGACGATCCCGAACTCGTCGAGGAATCGCTTGTAGAGGAGCGCCGTCTCCTTGCTCGGGGCGACGAGCTGCCCCTTGAAGGGGGTACTCGCCTGGAACTCCCGCCGGAAGTGATTGCTCACGTCCCAGGCGATGGCCCGGATCTTCTGCTCCGCCTCGTTCAGGATCCCGGCGCTCGCAAACTTCCGCTTGAGATCGGCCTTCTGGTCGTCGCTCAGGCCCACCGTGTACTTGTCAAACCAGCTGTCGATGGGTGCCGAAAAAACATCCTGCGGCACGTGCCGCCCCTCGTAGACGAGCGGCACGACGGCCTTGTCCTCGACCGCCTGCAGGATCGTGTACGGACGGCCGATCAGCCCCCCGAACTTCTCGACCGTCTGCTTGTCGCCCTTGAGGATCGGCGTACCCGTGAAGCCGACGTAGGCGGCCTTGGGGAGCGCCTTCCGCATGGCGACGTGAAGCGTCCCGCTCTGCGTACGGTGCCCTTCGTCGACGAGGACGAAGACGTTCGGATCGTCCGCCAGCACCTCCTGCGCCTTGAGCATGCGCAGGAACTTGTGGACGAGCGTCGTGACGATCTTCGCCCGCGGGTCCGTCAGCAGCCGCTTCAGGTCGGCGCCGTGCTCGGCCTGCGTCAGCTCGACCCCCGACCCACGGAAGGTATCGTAGATCTGGTCGTCGAGGTCGACGCGGTCGGTGACGAGGACGATCCGCGGCTCGAGCGTCCCGAACTCGCGCAGGATCGCGTTCGCCAGCATCACCATGGTCAGCGACTTGCCCGACCCCTGGGTGTGCCAGACGACGCCGCCGGAGCGGGCGCCATCGTTCCGCATGACCCGCATCCGGCGGATCGTCTCGCGCACGGCGAAGTACTGCTGGTAGCGCGCGACCTTCCGCCCACCGCCCTCGAAGAGCGTGTAGTGGCGGATGAGCTCGAGCAGGCGGTCCTTGCGGCAGAGCGCCCACAGCAGCCTGTCTTGCGCGGTGAGCTCCCGGTCGCCGGCGAGCGACGCGCAGTAGACGTCGACCGGCTCTCGGACAGTCCGCCAGCGCGAGAGCATCAGCGTATCGGCGAGCGCCACTCGGTCGCCATCAGGTCGGGCGCGCCGGAGGGCGACCAGCTCGGCCTCGTCGAGTTCCTGCTCGTGCCAGCCGAACCAGAACGGGAGCGGCGTCCCAGTCGCGGCGTACTTCGCCTCGCGCACTGCGAGCGAGAGCAGCAGCTGTGCGAAGTGGAAGAGCCGCGGGATCTCGCTCGCCCCCTGGTTACGGAGCTGCTGGCTGATCCCCTCGTCCACCGGCACCTTGCCCCCCGCGAGCGTCGCCGGCTTGCACTCGATGACGACTAACGGGATGCCGTTGACGAAGCAGACGATGTCCGGCCGGCGCGTCTCGGTCGTTCCGGCCGCCTCGACCTCGAACTCCTCGGTGACGTGGTAGACGTTGTTCTCGGGGTGCTCCCAGTCGATGTACTGCAGGGTGTAGCTGCGCCGGTCCCCGTCCACCGCCTGCGGCACGGCCTTGCCGAGGCGCAGCAGGTCCCAGACGCGCTCGTTCGTGCGCACCAGGCCCTCGTCCGGCATGCCCGTCAGCTCGGCGAGGGCATCTTGGATCGCGCCCTCGCCGAAGGGACGGCGCTGCCCCTTGTACTCGAAGGCGTTCATCCGGGCGAGCTGGGGACGAAGGATGCCCGTGAGCACGACCTCGGACTTACGGCCTCCGCGCAGACGGTCAGCCTCGTCGGGGCTCAGGTACTCCCAGCCGAGCTGGCGAAGGAGGTCGAGCGCGGGAATCTGGCTCCCGGCGTCCTCGCTGGCGACGGGCGCCAGCGACGGGACGGTGGTCGGGACGAAGGTGTCAGGCATGCGCGAGCTCCGGCGCGGTGGCGAGCGCGGGGCGCGAGAGGGGGCCGGAGAGGAGTCGGTGCATAAGCGCACGGTTCTGCGACACGTACGCCTCGCGCTGACGCTCGATCAACTCAATCTCGAGGTGCAACACCCGGTCAAGGTCGGCTATCCGCTGCTGCTCGGCGAGGGGTGGGAGCCACACGGGCGCGCTCGTGAGGGCGTCGTACGTGAGTCCGAAACGTGTAGCCCCCTGCGCTGCACGAATGAAGTGCTGGCGGAAGCGGGGATGACGGAGCTGAGCGGCGAGGAAACGGCCATCCACATCGGCGTGCGTCGGCCTAGCAAGCGCGGTGTGGTACCCGAGCACCACGTCGGCACCAGCGTCGAGGACTACGGAGGTCTGCGCAATATCCTCGCGCGTCTCCGAATCCTTGGTGAGCAGCACATCGCCCGACAGCAAGGCAAACCGCTCGATCTCGGCGGAAGACGCGGTCGCGCGCATGAACGGAAGCGAGTCGGTGATGTATGCCTTCGTCCAGACATCCATGTAGTTGCACAGGCGAACCGCTGGCTCGTCTGGACGGCTGTGTTTATCGATGCCGCTGACGCGAACATCCGTGACATCGCCGAGCTTGGCGACGCGCCAGCCAACCGGCGGGCTACGGTCGTCACCCGAGGGCGCACCAAACTCCGGGAACCGCCGCCGCCCCATAAGCAGCTCTTGGAGCAGCGCGAGCTTGAGCGCGCGCTTGCGCGAGATAACGGACTGAGTGCGCTGGATCACCTCGTCGACGAGGACAAGCGGACGTGCAAGGGACTGCTGCGCCGCCTTGCCTACGGGATATGTGACCGGAAGCTTGGCAAAGTTGCTTCCCGAGATTTCGAGGAAAGTGCTCCCCGCTGCCCAACGCTCCATTTCCCCGCGAAGACTCGTGACGAGATAGTAGACAAAATCCGAATCGAAATCCTCGGCGGGCACGATGCTCTTGAAGCCCTGGTTCGTGGCGAGCGGGATCTGGGCGATAGCAGCCACACCGACGGTGGCACGTGTGCACACCACGACAGAGCCCGGGGGAAGTAGCTCCGCCGAAGAGTCGTTCAGACCGAGCGGAGTTATGGTTCGGCTCGTGCTCGCGAGATGCCGAGACGAGAGCGCCGTGATGTCTGTAGGTGTGCACCACGGTATTTCGCCGTTCCAGTAGCGCGGCTGGTTCGTGGCCGGAGTGCCTCCGGATCGAATGTCGCCGAGGTCCCCGAGCACCCCGCGCCTCCAAGTGATCGTCACAGGCCCAGCTCCTCAAGGGCCGCCGACAGCTGCACCCGCGTGCTCGCCAGCTCGGCCTCGAGGCGCCCGATCTCCGCCTGAATCGCACTGAGGTCCACAGCCTCCTCAGCCTCGAACGTGTCCACGTACAGGGGAATGTTCAGATTCCCGTCGTTAGCCATCACGTCTGCTGTTGTTGCGCGCCGTGCGTACCGCGCAACATCCTCGCGCGCCTGCCACGTCGCCACAATGCGGTCCATGTCCTCCACCCGCAGCCGGTTCTGGTTCTTTCCCTTCTCGAACTCCCGGCTCGCGTCGATGAAGAACACCGAGTCGTCCACCTTGCCGCGCCGGAAGAAGAGGAGCGCCGCCGGGATTCCGACGCCGTAGAACAGGTTCGCCGGCAACCCCACTACGCCGTCGAGCAGGTTCTCCTTGATCAGCCGTCGCCGGATCACCGCCTCGGCACCACCCCGGAAGAGCACCCCGTGCGGCACGACGACGCCCACACGCCCGTGCACCGGGTTCATCGCCTCGATCATGTGGCTGATGAAGGCGTAGTCGCCCTTGCTCTTCGGGGGCACGCCGCGGTGGAATCGCTGCCAGCGGTCGCTTTCCGCCCCGTCCGCCCCCCACTTGTCGAGCGAGAACGGCGGGTTGGCGACCACCACGTCGAAGCGCATGAGCTGGTCGTCCTCCACCAACTTCGGTGACCGGATCGTGTCGCCGCGCTCGATGCGCGCCTGATCGAAGCCGTGCAGGTACATGTTCATCTTCGCCAGCGCCCACGTGGCACCGTTCAGCTCCTGCCCGAAGAGCGCCACGTCGCGCACCCCATTCTCACCCTCTGGCACCTGCTCCCCGGCGCGGATGAGGAGCGATGCCGAGCCGCAGCACGGGTCGCAGATGCGATCACCGGGCTTCGGGTCGAGGATACGGGCCAGCAGGCGCGAGACCTCGGGGGGCGTGTAGAACTCGCCGCCCTTCTTGCCCGAGTCGCTCGCGAAGTTCTTGACGAGGAACTCGTAGGCATCGCCGAGCACGTCGCGGCTCGCCAGGTGCCCCGGCGCGAGGTCGAGCCGCGGGTCGGCGAAGTCTTCGAGCAGATGCTTGAGCTTGGCGTTCCGGTCCTTGGCCTCGCCGAGCGCCGCCTCGGAGTTGAAGTCGACGTTGCGGAAGACCCCTTCGAGCTTCGCCTTGTTGGCGTCTTCCAGCACCTCGAGCGCACGGTTGATCCGCTCGCCGATATTCGCCTCGGCGCGCGCCGCGTAGAGCGCGTCGAAGGTGACCTCCGCCGGCACGACGAAGCGCTCGCGCTGCATCGCGCGCTCCACACGCGTCGCGTCACCGGCGTACTTGGCCTCGTAGTCCGCCCGGCGCTCCTTCGCCATGTCGGAGACGAACTTCAAGAAGAGCAGGACGAGGATGTAGTCCTTGTACTGGCTCGGGTCGATGGTCCCGCGGAAGGTGTCACAGGCCTTCCAGACGACGTCGTTGATGTCCTTCTGCGTGGTGATCTGGGTCATGGGCGGCTCGGCGTGGGCGGGATCAACGGGTGCGGAGGGTCTGCTGCAGGGCCTGCAGGGCGACGGCGTCGGCGAGGCGGATGCGGGCGTCGGCGAGCTCGCGCTCGAGGTGCGCGACATGCCGAGTCAGGCGGGCCAGGCGGCCGATGCGGTGCTGCGTGTCGAGATCGGGCACGGGCACCTCGAGATCGCGCACGGTACCGACAGTCAGGAAGCGGAGCGTCGAGCCCATCATGCGGCTGTCGAGGGTGGCCAGCGTGCGGGGCAGATTCAGGAACCAGGTCAGGTAGTCGCTGTCGACGTGGTGGGGCGTCATGACCGCCCACGGACCGACAGCGAGGAGGGGCTCCGGCGGCAGCCGGTCTATTCGCACGGCCTGCAGCCGCTGGGTCCGCAGGGGGAGGAGCACGTCGCCGAGCCGCAGTGCGTAGCGCTGGGCCTGGCGCATCGGCGCGACCGGCTCCAGCCGGTCCCAGTCGACCGTCCCGTCGTCGCGAAGCGCCTTCGGGAGGAGCCCCAGCAGCGGCGGGTGGTCGTCACCGGGAAGCTCGACTCGCTCCCACCGCTCCGCCTCCGCCGACGTCTCGGCGCGTTTCCGCTCCTTGATGTCGAGGCTCGACGGGACGTACCCACTGCGCACGTCGGCGACGGTGTCGAGGGGGACCGGGTCCGCCCGGCCGGTTGATGGTCTCAGCATCAGAGGCGGCGGCAGCGGCGGCCGGCGTTACGAAGCATGTGCCGGGCGCGGGTCTGCCGCGCGTGGTAGAGCGTGACCACCGTGTCACCCTCGGTCACCACCGCGGCGCCGGTCAGCCGCTCGAGGTCCGCGATCTGGCGCTTGAGGGCCGCGACGCCGCGCTCGGCATCGGCGGAGGTCAGGATCGCGCCGTTGTCGGTGTCGGTACCGAACGCCAGAATGAGCTCGACATCGGCGTCCCGGAAGCCGCGCTGGCGGGCGCGCAGCTCGGCGTGGGCGCTGCTGCGGAAAGTGGAGCGCGAAGCGAAGTCCATATCGACATCCGATAGAAAGAAAACGACAGCGGACATCATCATTATTGCGCACGGCCGGTCGGCGCGCAAGACCCTGCTGTCGTTTTCGCTTTATCGTGGTGTCTTTCCCGTCCCCGGGCGGAGCCGGGTGCCATCCCGCGGCAGTACTTCGAGCCGGCGCCCACCCGACCGGTGTCCCGTAACTTTCTTCCGGACAGAGACTTGCCAGTTCCGACCTTCGACCAGCTGCTTCGGCCCATCCTCGCGCTGGCTGCCGAGGGCGAGATCTCCCGCCGCAGCGCCGCCGACGCGATGGCGGATCGGTTCAACCTGTCCGATGAGGAGCGGGAGGCCCGGATCCCGAGCGGCTCGTCGACCTACATCGGCAACCGGTCGGGCTGGGCGATGACCTTCCTGACCAAGGCCCGGCTGATCGAGAAGGTGGTCCGGGGCACCTACCGCATCACCGAAGACGGTCGGTCCTTCCTGACTCGGTTCCCTGATGCGATCCGGGTCGCGGACCTGCAGGCGCTCCCCGGGTGGGAGGAGGCGTGGGGGAACCGAGTGCCGGGGGAGAGCTCGACGCCCGGGCCGATCACCGTGGGTACGCCGCCGGTCGCCGCGACGGCGACCCCGGAGGACCGGATCGACAGCGCGCTCGCGGAGCTCGAGGCGGTCCTCCGGAAGGATCTGCTCGATGCCATCCTGGAGAAGCCGCCCCGCTTCTTCGAGGAGCTCGTGCTCGAGGTCCTCGGCGCCCTCGGCTACGGTGGTATGGGCGCGGACTCGCTGCAGCACACGGGCGGCCCAGGCGACGAGGGAATCGACGGCGTCATCAATGAGGATGCGCTCGGCCTCGACAAGCTCATGCTCCAGGCGAAGCGCTATCGGCCGGACCGGAAGGTCGACCGCGAGGCGATTCAGGCGTTCGTCGGGTCGCTCGTGATGAAGGGCGTCGACCGTGGTGTCTTCATCACCACGAGCAGCTTCGCTGACACCGCCAAGGAGCTGGTGACGCGACCGACGGGGCCCCGCGTGGTCCTCATCGACGGCAAGCGACTTGTCGACCTGATGATCGACAAGGGGATCGGGGTGCGGGTGAAGAAGGCGATGGCGCTCCGGGAGTTGGATCGGAACTACTTCGACGATGAATGACGCCTCAGCGCCATCACTCGGCGCCGCGAACCCGCACTGCACCCTGCCGTCTGCACAGAGCTCTCGGATCTGAACCGATGGAAGCCCCCCCTCCACGCCGAGAGCCAGCGCCGGGAGGTCGCGGAGGCGCGCGCAGCCACAGCCGAAGAGCAAGTCGAGGCGGCTCGCCGTGAGGCCATAGAGTCGCGCCTCGCCCTCGCCGTGGCCGAGGCGGGAACGAGCGCCGAGGTCGAGCGGCGCGAGGCCGCGAAAACCACGGCTTCGGGGCTCAGGGTGCGGGCCGCGGAGAGCCGAGCCGCGCCGACCGCCTCACCGGGCGCTGTGAGCAGCTCGAGGCGGAGGTGACGGAGCTGCGGGCCGCCTTTCGGGTACGCGCCCGCCGCCGCGTGGGTGGCCCCGGCACCGCCACCCCACGGACGTCGCCGACGGCTCGGGAGACGGGCACGCTGCCGCGCTCGGCGGACGCATCAAGGGCGTACGGGTCCG
>ERZ1066122.2888-NODE-2888-length-10609-cov-5.329070_pt1 | contig 10609 bp, 10 predicted proteins | sample MGYA00382769_ERZ1066122 | MGnify/ENA primary metagenome ERZ1066122 (study PRJEB33369, sample SAMEA5778352) | biofilm metagenome | biome: Industrial cooling water; feature: Water cooling tower basin; material: Biofilm | place: United Arab Emirates | collected...
GCCTTAAACATTGGCCTGGTCTTGGCCTACGTTTTGCGGATGACCTTAATCCTGACTGCAACCTGGGTCGTTCGCTATTGGCAGGTGGAGTTAGCCGGGGCACTGTATCTGCTGTGGCTGGTTTGGCAATACTTCACTTCAACCACAAATGACTCTGGAGAACACTCCCACCACGGCCCCCAGTTTCAATCATTGTGGCAAGCAATTCCGATCATTGCGGTGACGGATTTGGCCTTTTCGCTAGATAGTGTGACGACGGCGATCGCCATTTCCCAAGAAACCTGGATTATCCTTTTGGGCGCAACTATTGGAATTTTGACGCTACGCTTCATGGCAGGGCTATTCATTCGCTGGTTAGAAGAATTCACCCATCTGGAAGATGCGGGTTATATCACCGTTGCCTTTGTGGGCATGCGGCTATTGCTCCGTGTAGTCAACGATGCATTGGTGCCACCGGAATGGCTCATGGTTGCCGCGATCGCTATTATTTTTACCTGGGGCTTTTCTAAGCGGAACGAACCTTCCACGCCGCCAGACTCGACCGACCATGCCGCAACTCGCGCCGCTGCTAACGAAGAAAGCGCCCCCCCAACCCTGGAAACTCCAGTCGAAAGTACGAAATAACCACCCGCCAGCGTAGCCCAATGGCGATCGCGGAGCCTGGACAACAGGTAAGATTGCTGGCTTTAGCAACAAAGCCCAAAGCTTGAATCACTTGGACGGTATTCCCCCAGGCTGGCAACAGGCAACCCAACCCTGGGGGGCACACGGGCAGTATCCTATTCGTAGATCCAGGCCGTGGAGCAAGGTTCCCAAGCAACCAGTTCTTCCGACTTAAACCAAAGTGCAATTTCTTGGGTTGCGGTTTCTGGGGCATCGGAGCCGTGAATAATGTTCCGACCAACATCAACCCCAAAGTCGCCCCGAATGGTGCCGGGTTCAGAGTTAAGCGGATTGGTTGCCCCAATAATCTTCCGAGCAGACGCAATCACACCTTTCCCTTCCCAAACCATTGCAACAACAGGCCCAGAGGTGATGAAGTCAACCAGACCAGGGAAAAAGGGCTTTTCCTTGTGTACGCCATAGTGGGTTTCTGCCAGTTCGCGGCTCACGCTCATTAGCTTTAAGCCAACCAGGGTAAAGCCTTTTGCTTCAAAACGACGGATGATTTCCCCAATCAGCTTCCGTTGGACTCCATCCGGTTTGATGGCCAAAAATGTCCGTTCCAAGGTTGACTCCTATTTATTGCGTTCAAATGTTACAAATTCCAGATTAACTTAAGACGGTCGTCACCAAAGCGCCACGCGGAGATTTCTCAGGCGGGATGGCCGACGGTAGGGATGGGCCTGCCAGTGGGTTGGCAAAGCCCTTGCTCCCTCCTAATTCAGCAGCTAGTCTCCAAGTTTTAGATCAAGCGTCCGGGTGCATCCTGTGGGCCACCCCCTGAGCATCGTTGCCGACTTAGCCGAGGTTTATCCCCCGCCCTGGGGCGATCGCCTATTTTTTGATCTCCCGGACTGAGGGCTTGCCGTCAATTACTTCACCCACCAAAACCAAATCGGTCATCCCCACAAACAAACCATTTTCCAAAACACCGGGAATGTTGTTTAACGCCGTAGAGAGAGCCCCCGGATCGTCAATACCATTCGCAAACTTGACATCCAAAATCAGATTGCCTTGATCCGTGACCACAGGGCCAGCCTTCTTCACCCCCATCCGGAGCTGACACGCGCCACCCAGTTTCTCGATCGCCTTCGTCACCGGGTTCAATGCCTTGGGCACCACTTCCACGGGCAACAAGAAATTGAGATTGAGCTTGTCTACCAACTTACTGCTATCGACAATGACGACAAACTTTTTCGCAAAGGCTTCGACCAGTTTTTCTTGGAAGTGCGCTGCACCACCACCTTTAATCAAATTCAAATCGGGGTCTATTTCATCGGCCCCATCGATCGCAATATCGATCGCATCCACCACATCCAAAGTTGTCAACGGAATGCCACATTCCCGCGCCAACACTTCCCCTTGAAAGGAGGTTGTAATCCCTTGAATATCCTTCAAATCTCCCGATTTCAGGCGATCGCCCAAAGCCTGAATCATACACGCGGCGGTTGACCCCGTTCCCAACCCGACAATCGACCCAGACTGAACCATCGCAGCCGCAGCCTCACCGACTTGCTTTTTCATCAACGCTACAGGGTCAAGTTCTGCACTCATAAATCCTTCCTCAACATCGTTTCAGCCAAGCGCGATAGGCCCCAGCGCCCCAGATCACCGCCCCTGCCCGCTGCCGCTCTCACCGGCTGGCTAGACGACTTCAGCCTCAACCGGGCCACATTGGACAGCAACGACTTCACTCCATCCAGCCAAAATCCAGGCAAAGAGAAACCGGAAGCACGAGGGCATCGCCTTCTTCATTCGTCAGTCTACTATTTTGGCGTGACCATCCATCAGCCAAGGGCACAACTTTACGCATTTTGGGATGAGCCATGAGGGTTGATGCGCTTGGGTAGTTTTGTGAGCGGGAGAACGGCGTTAAGCCCCGCGATCGCAGCGCACGGGGCTAATTTCCCAAAAGAGGGGGGGCAATGGCCCTTCATTCAATCACAATGCAACAAGCGCGATCGCCCTGGCGTCCAGAGAGAAACCGAGGGAAAAACGGTTGAGTGCAGCAGAGCAGCAATGGCAGATTTTGCCAATTCAGCCTGGGCCACAGCCTACTCTTCCACAGGTTGCAACGGGCCGAGCAAGTCGTTCATCCAACCTCTAACCTGGGCCCGTAACCGCGACGATTGATCAGGGCGCAGCCCATTCAGCGGTAAGTACCCCAAAGCCCGGTGATAGTCCGCGATCGCGCAATTCCAATCGCCCAAAAGGTGATAGGCTCGCCCCCGTTCGGCATACAAATGACCTTCCAGCGCATTTGAAATCCGCATTGGATCCGTTGCATTGATCAACTGGCTAAACTGAATCGCGAGTTCAAAGCAATCGATCGCCAGTTCCCACAGTTCCAACTGCCGAAAGGTGATGCCCTGATTAAGCCGCGCCCGGACATCCGTTGGGTCTAGGTCAATCGCTGTGTCATAATCATCGATCGCAGCTTCCAACTCGCCCATAGCGGCATAGCAGTTGGCCCGATTGTTGTAAACCTTCGCTAAGTGGGGGTTCAGCCATAACGCCTGATGGTAGTCGGCCAAGGCTAGTTCATACTCCCCTTGCTGGAAATACAGCAGCCCGCGATTGTTAAAATTGCTGGCACTAGCGGGGTTGCAGGCAATGAGATGGGTAAATAAATCAATCGCGTGGTCTAGTTCTCCCTGTTGGGCTTTATCGAGAGCTTGCTGCCGCAGCAACAATTCGCGATCGCCCTGGCTTAGGTTCAGCCCCTCTGTCATCAGCTCCGCTTCAGCCCGGTGAACAGCACCAGCAGCCTGACGGCGAATACGTTTGGGGAGGTTAGGACGAACCGGAAACAACGGAAGATTCATGCCACTCTCTCAGAGGTAAATGGGTTGACTTTTGTAGGCCAAGGTCAAGTCAGGGGAGGGTCGGGATCTGGGCCTTGGTCAAGGGCTCGAAACGCCACAAAGAGCCAAAACTCCAGCCCACTTAAGCCTGTTGAAACCAACGACACAGGGCCAGACCTGCCACTGTTGGGGCTCAAAACCACACTGAAAAACTACAGGGCCTACCATCGGGATTTCTGAAACTCTAGGTGCAAGCGATCCAGTCAATGCATCGGTGCGCCGTGGTATGAGTTGGCAGCTAGATTAAATCCCTTCTTATTGGTTTCTTCAGTTCGATGCACCACTCCGGACAGTTCGCCAACTTCGAGGGGGGTTCCGTTGGCCAGATGCGCCACCCACCCCAACCCCTGGCGTTGTCCTGAATCCCGTAGACGCGCGATCGCCCGCAACAGTTCCCCAGGCGATACTCCCCCCGGATTGATCTGGGGTTCCAAGTGCCAGAGTTTAAGAAACACTAACGCTTGGCCAAAACTCGCAGATCAGCAAAGGGATATTGCTAGAATTCAACGGTATTCACGTTTTTGTCGCTAGCCTGCGGCCCGCGTCGCTTCAGCGACCTGAGATTGAACTAAACAGCAACCTGGATTTTGATATGACAGCATCCTCGGCGATCGCCAATGCCACTGAACTTACCCCCGACGCTTACGTGGTCGTGGGTCTTGCAGCCTGTTTTGTGCGGGAAGATAGCGAAGTTCACCCGATCCAGATTCTTGAACCCATTCCCTCGGCAGCCCTGGAAGCCCTGATGAAAGGCATTCCCACCTCCTATGAACTGGCGATCGCGACGACCGTGGGGGCCATCCTGGGAGCCGATCAAGCCACTCCGCAACGGCCAGACGAATTCCCGACGGCGGCCCAGTTTTGCGATGACTTCGTGGAACGAGTCTATTGTGCTGCACGCACCTATCAAGCCGTTCCCACCGCCCAACACCTGATTCCGATCGGTAGCAGCAAATCAGATTTTGCCTTCTCCACGGAACGGAAGCGGATCTTGAACTCGCAACGATTAGTCCGCACGGAGGATAACGTGAAACAACACGCCTATACACACCAAGTCTTGTAATAGCCGGATATGGCGGGGCGATCGCCCTTGTCGGCTAGTGTGCGTAGTTGCGCTCTAGCCCATCTCAACCAGTCCAGATCTACAGAGGGTTTGTTGATTCATGCTTAAGCTCTATGGCGGTGCCCGGAGCCGCGCTTCGATCGTGAAGTGGTATCTCGAAGAATTACAGCTTCCTTATGAGTTTGTGCTGCTGGATATGCAAGCGGGAGAACATCGCCAACCCGCCTATCTGGCCATCAATCCGATTGGTAAAGTGCCCGCCCTCAGCGATAGGGAGTTTCACCTGTGGGAATCAGGGGCGATTTTGCTGTACCTGGCGGAAAAGTATGGCGAACCGGGATTATCCCCCGAACGACGGGCCACCCTGAACCAGTGGATTCATTACGCCAATGCGACGTTGGGGCTCGAAATTTTTCATAGCAGCGATCGCGACCAGGCGGTACAGCGGCATCTCTCGGCCCTGAATGAGTTGCTGCCAGCACAACCGTTTTTAGCTGGGGAAACCCTGAGCGTCGCGGATGTGGCCGTGGGTGCGGTTCTGGCCTATGCCCAACTCATGTTGCAACTCGACTTCAGTGCATATCCCGCCGTCACCCACTATTGTCAGCAGTTAGCCGATCGCCCTGCCTTTCAAGCCTCAATTATGCCCAAACCTGCGGCCTAACTGGATGTCATCGCTGAGCAAGGGCCGCGATCGCTCAGAGCAGTGCGGTTGGCGTGGGAGAAAAGGGAGCAAAAGGCGCAGGTGACTTTGATTTCAGCGATTATTCCGGTGTTAAACGAGGCGATCGCCCTCCCAGCCACCCTTGCAAGTGTCCAGCAGTGCCCTGCGGTCGAAATCATTGTGGTGGATGGCGGCAGCCAGGATGAAACGGTGGCGATCGCCACTCACCACGGGGTTCAGGTCTTGCACAGTAGCGGCGGACGAGCCGCCCAGATGAATGCCGGGGCTGCGATCGCCCAGGGCGAGATTTTGCTTTTTTTACATGGGGATACCCTGTTACCTCCCGATTATGCACCGCTCATTCAGGCGGCTTTGGCCTCACCAGCGGTGGTAGGAGGGGCGTTTAAACTGGCGATCGCGGGAAAAACGCCCAGTTTAGCCCTGGTAGCGTGGGGGGTGAATCGGCGATCGCAGTGGTTGGGCCTGCCCTACGGGGATCAGGGGTTGTTTGTGCGGGCGGCGGTCTTTCGGCAAATGGAAGGATTTCCGGCGCTGCCCATTATGGAAGATTTTGTTTTTGTCCAGTCGCTCAAGCGCCAAGGCCAGATTGCGATCGCCCCTGCTGCTGTCCTCACGTCCAATCGCCGCTGGCAAAAGTTAGGTGTGCTGCAAACCACCCTGATCAACCAGATCATGATTATGGGGTATTACCTGGGCGCGCCCCCCCAACGGTTGGCCCAGTGGTATCGCCGCCGGAAATAGTCCGGGGGTCGTTACTGCCATCCGCGACTTTCACTCCGCGATCGCCGGCAGCGGATCGTAACTGCCAAAGATTTTTAGCGTTGCGGTATGGGCTGCTAACTCTTGCATCGCCTGCTGCATATTGGCTTCCCGCAAATCTCCGGCCAGGTCAATGAAAAACAGGTAGTCCCCCAAGGCCCGTTTGCTGGGTCGGGATTCAATGCGGCTCATGTTGATGGCGCGATCGGCAAAAACCTGGAGCGGTTTGACCAACGCCCCTGGCACATCATGCACGCTAAAGGCGAGGGAAGTCCGCTGCCCCCCCGGTGACGGGTGCAGGCCAATTACCCAAAAACGGGTGCAATTGTCGGGATGGTCGTTAATCGGGCAGGCCAAAATCGGCAAATCGTAAAGGGCTGCGGCCCGCCGGGAGGAAATGGCACCCACAGTCGGATCGCCATCCAAGTATTGCAAGGCTTCTGTAGTGGAGTTGGTTGGAATGCGCTTGGCTTGGGGGAGATGCTGCTCTAGCCACGCTTGGCATTGGCCCAAGGCTTGGGGGTGGGAGTAGACAGTCTGAATATCAGCGATCGCCGTCGCCCGCGACAACAGGGCATGGGTAATGGGTAAATCCAGCGATCGCTGAATCTGCAATCGATCCAAGTTCCACAGGGTGTCCATTGTCGTGGTCACACTCCCTTCGATGGAGTTTTCCACCGGGACGATCGCCAATTCCGTTTTCCCTTCGGCCACAGCATAAAAAGTCTGCGGAATGCTGGCACAGGGAACAAGCTGCACCACCTCAGCCGTTTCAGCTTTAAGCCATTCCCCATACCGCAGGGCAGCAGTTTCCGCATAGGTTCCCGGTGGCCCTAAATGGGCGATCGATATAGCCATAACAATTCAGCGCAGTCCTTCCACAATCGGCAAAACGCCAGTACCAGCAAGCCAGTACCCGCTTTTCCCATCTTCTCATTCTTGTTACACAGCGTGATGTCTGGCAGCAAATCCCCCCCGCCTCCCCCACAGTCCAGGCCAAAGCGACTTCAAGGGGCGATCGCGGTCTGCGCGTTTGGCCTGCCCTCACCCATAACCCAATCTGCCCCGTGGAGAGGATCCACTGAGCGGTATAGTTATTTTTATCCCAAACGTTCCATCCTACCTCGCTTTACAACTCTTTAAAATAGAAAATAATTCGTTCGCCCTTACCGATATTTCTTTGCTGTTCTTAGAGTTTTCCTCAGATGGATATTCGTTTTTCTGCTTCCCAGTCCGTTGATTTACCTGTTGTTGACCAACCCGTTCCCATCAAGCACTACCTGCGGCAACCCCGCCGCTTGATGAATGCCCTCACAGCCTCCAGTCGCATTGAGCCGCTCCGCCAAGACCTCTTTCGGGTCAAAATGCGGCCCTTGAGCTTCATGATGCTGACCTTGCAACCGACGGTTGATATGCGGGTTTGGGCCGATGGCGATGGCACTGTGCACCTGTGCGCCGTGAACTGCGAAATTCGGGGCATTGAGTATGTCAATCAGCGGTTTACCCTGGATCTCCAAGGCAAGCTCCAGCCGTGTCTCGTCAATGGCACAACCCACTTGCGCGGGGTGGCAGATTTACAGGTGACGGTGGAACTGCCGCCGCCCTTTTTACTCACACCCAAACCGATTTTGCAAACGACAGGCAACGGTTTACTCAAAAGCGTGTTACTGACGATTAAGCAACGGCTGATGCACCAACTCCTGGCGGATTACCAGGTCTGGGCGGCCACGGAAGCCCCCGAAACCAGTGGCGCACCAGCGGGAACCATGGTGCCCGAAAGTCCTTAATTCAGGCAGTGGGGCGATCGCACCAGAGGACTCACTCCAACACCAGTTGGCTTGGTGGGTCAGGAGCAAGGTTGGGCTTACAGGGACTAAAGGATTGGCGATGATAGGGAGTTGGCCCATAGAGCAACAAGGCTTGGCGATGGGCTTTGGTCCCGTACCCCTTGTTCCGCGCGAGATGATACTCCGGGTATTTGGGCGCTAAACGGCTGATCAGCTCATCCCGCCAGACTTTCGCGACGATGCTGGCTGCTGCGATCGCCAACGACTGTTGATCGCCCTTGATGAGGGTTTGCTGGGGCACAGACAAACCGGGAATCCGCTGATTGCCATCAATCAAACATAGGGTCGGAACAGGCTGCAAACGTCCGATCGCCCGCTTCATGGCCAGTAACGAGGCTTGTAAGATGTTCAGCCGATCGATTTCCCGCACAGAAGCATAGCCAATTTGGCAGGACACCGCGATCGCCCGAATTTCTTGGGCTAAAACCGTGCGTTGAGCCGCAGAAAGTTGTTTGCTATCGGTTACACCTGCGGCCAAAAGCTGGTCATGGCTGGCTACCGACAATATCACCGCACTGGCAACGACTGGGCCAAAGAGTGCCCCCCGGCCCACCTCATCTACCCCTGCGACAATGGCGCGATCGCCCAGGGTTTCTAACCCCGGTAAGCCAGGTTGTTCCATCCGTTGCTGTCTGCGTTGCCCCATTCGCGTGCATCCCCATATTTCAGGATGGCAGTCATCCGCCACCCGTCGCGCTTACCCCTTAGCGTAAGTACCCTAGCTGCCGATGCCCACGCTGAACGTGGACGAGGGTTAAAGATGGCATACATCGTCTGCCTCCAAACCCTCCGTCCTGTCTGCTGTGCCATTGTGGCCCCGGAATGCAACCGTGCCTAGTCTGTGGTGCTGGCAGAAGACCGTCGCCGCCGCCGCCGCACCGGGCCATTCTCTTCCATCGATTCTGCGTCTGGCTCGTCTTCGTTGGCTGTGGCCAAAGTAGGCAAAGGCTCACTGGCAATATCTTCTGGTTCGCCGTCCATTGCGTCCATTGGCTCTGGGGCCTCAAAGGGCGCGACGCTCGCCTCAACTTCAGGGGCTGAGGCGGGGGCGGGGGGGCGATCGCCAAGGGGTAAGGGCAACTGTCCCGGCAAGACAACCGAAATCACAGCAGACTTCGGATTTTTCACTTCTTGAGTGGCCAATACCAGGGGCGACACCCCCATCCATGCATAGACATCCTGTTCTTCGGCGGTCATTTCCACCGTCACCACCTCGGGTGGTTCAACAGTTTTGGGTTCGCGGCGACCCCGGCCCCGCCGTTCTTCAAACTCAGGGGCAACGGTCTCCCGTTCTTCGACCAAATCTGGCTCCCGTTCAATGGGAGCTGGAGTCTCGCGCCGCCCACGCCCACGCCCACGCCGCGCTCCGGGTTCAGACCGCAACTTGGGTTCAGCATATTCTTCGGTGTCTGTCTCAGCGGGCAATGTCGCAGGCTCGGGGGAGGAAGCCGCCGCGCTCCGGCCATCGTCCCAGTTGCCCCGACTCTTTTCGCGCCCAAAATCATCCCCAATGCGGCGACGGCGACGGCGACGGTTGCTGGCATTGCTGTCCTGGTAGGATGCGTGGTTCGTGACTTCTTCGTCCTCGTCCTCGTCCTCCGCCCCTTCCCAAGGATATTCCGTCGGCAAGGGAATATCGGGCAAGTCCCGCCGATTCCCCCCCCGTTCCGAGCGATAGTCTTTCAACGCAGTTACTGCGGGGCGATCGCCCAAATCTTCAGGTTCGTCGGCTTCACCGGGGAGGTGGCTAACGTGGCCTAAACCGCCGCAGGTGGGGCAAGGTCGCCCAAATAATTCGTAAACATTTTTGCCCTGCCGTTTGCGCGTCAGTTCAATCAAGCCCAATTCTGACAACTGTGCAATCTGGGGCCGCGCTTTGTCGGCTCGCAAAGCCCGATTGAAATGCTCCAGCACTTGGAGTTGGTCACGGCGCGAATCCATGTCAATGAAGTCAACGACGATCACGCCGGCAATATTCCGCAGCCGCAGTTGACGGGCAATTTCCGTCGCGGCTTCGCAGTTTGTCCAGAGCACCGTTTCGCGGGCCGTGGCCGATCGCGTGAAGGAACCGGAGTTCACATCAATGACCGTCAGGGCTTCTGTCCGTTCGATGATGATATATCCACCGGAGGGCAAGTCTACCCGTGGCTTCAGGGCCTCGCGGATCGCCGCATTCACCCGGAAATAGTCCAAGAGCGGGATGCGATCGCGATGCTGATCGATTAGCACGCCTTGCGGTAACTTACCACCGCCCCAGTTCATCAAATGCTGTTTAACGCGGCGCAGCCCCGTGTGGGAATCCACCACAATCCGATTCACGTCATTGCTGTAAACATCGCGCAAGACCCGTTGGATAAAGTCATCATCCCGATTGAGCAGAGCGGGGGCACGAGTTCCCGTCGCTTCCCGACAAATCGAGTCCCACTGTTCTTGCAGATTTTCCAAATCTTCGATGATGGCCTCTTCCGGCATCCCTTCGGCTTCCGTCCGCACCACAATCCCCATGCCAGCGGGTTTAACCAGAATGGCCAACGCCCGTAACCGATTGCGCTCGTTATCATTCCGAATCCGGCGGGAGAGGTTCACCCCTTTGCCGTTGGGCATGAGCACCAGGTAACGCCCCGGCAAGGAGACATTCCCCGTGAGCCGGGGGCCTTTGTTCCCCGTCGGCTCTTTCATCACTTGAACCAACACTTTTTGCTGGGGTTTGAGCAGTTCAGTAATGGAG
>ERZ1066122.2890-NODE-2890-length-10600-cov-9.149550_pt1 | contig 10600 bp, 9 predicted proteins | sample MGYA00382769_ERZ1066122 | MGnify/ENA primary metagenome ERZ1066122 (study PRJEB33369, sample SAMEA5778352) | biofilm metagenome | biome: Industrial cooling water; feature: Water cooling tower basin; material: Biofilm | place: United Arab Emirates | collected...
TCCAGCGGCCGGGACGTCGTCGCGCTGGCTGGCGATGGGGGCGCCATCGATGCCGTCGCTCGCTGACACGGGGGTGGCGGCGCACCCGGCGGCGCGGGTGGCGCGGGCGGCGGGCGGGTTGCCACCGCTCCCCGCGGCCGCGGCCGAGGCGCGCGCGGTGGTGGCCGGCCGCTCGGCGGATCTGCGCCTGGGGGCGGAGGCGAGTGAGGGGTGGCTGCGCCGTGCGCCCGTGGGAGAGTACCGGGTGCTCCACTTCGCGACGCACGCACTGGTGGACGCGCGGAGCGACGCGGGAGTGGCGCTGGTGCTGGCGCCGGGCGATGGGGCGGACGGCTTTCTCACGCTCGACGAGATCGCGGCCTTGCCGCTGCGGGCCGACCTGGTGGTGCTCGCGGCCTGTCGGACGGCGGCGGGCTCGGGGCGGGCGGACACGCCACGCACGTTGGCCACGACGTTCCTGTTTGCGGGGGCGCGGTCGGTGCTGGCCACGCGCTGGCCGGTGCCCGACCGGGCGGCGGCGCGGTTCGTGACGGCGTTCGTGGCGGCGGCGCGGCCGGGGGTGCCGCTGGCCGAGGCGCTGGCGGCGGCGCAGCGGGCGCGGCGTCAGGCCGGTGAGCGCAGCGCGGTGTGGGGGGCGTTCACGCTGGTGGGGGCGGGGCGGCACACGTTGTGAGCGACGGTCCATTTTGCGTCATCTTTACGTCATCTCATTGTCACTTCAGCGCCATTTGAGCATGATCGGCGCCGCCGTCTGCTCCACGCCGTCGAGCCCACGTGCGCGCACGATGAGCTCGAGCCGTTGGCCGGACGCGAGGGTGCCGAGTGCGTCGGGGGCGTCGGCCGGGGCGGACATCACGCACGTCGTGTCCTGCGTGCGGCACTCGGCCACGAGGCGGCCGGTGTCGTCGAGCAGTTCGGCGTCGTAGGTCACGGCGTCGGCGACGGTCGGCCAGGCGAGCGGGTCGTTGGGGCCGAGGGTGCGGAGGGCGGAACCGGTCGCGTTGGCGGTGGGGGCGCCGCGCAGTACGTCGTCGGGGGTGGTGGCGGGTGTCTGCCAGCGGTCGCGCAGGCCGACGCCGAGTCCGACGGTGACGAGCAGGGTGGCGGCGATGGCGAGCGGGGCGCGAGCGCGCCACCAGGGAGAGCTCGCGGTGCGCTGGCCCACGTTGGCGGCGGGGTGGCTTGGCGCGAGCGTCGGGTCAGCCGCGGGTGTCGGGGCCGCCGCGATGGCCTCGTCTGCCCCGGCGAGCTGCAGCAGCGCGAACTCGCGTCGGCAGCGCGCGCAGCGTGAGAGATGGTCGGCGAGGGCCCAGCGTTCGGTGTCGGGCACGTTGCCACGCGCGAGGGCGAGCAACGCCTCCGGTGCCGGGCACGTGGCGGCGGACGGGACGGGCTGGGCGGCCGCGAACCGGGCGGCGAGATCGGCGTCGGTCACGAGACCTCCGGCGGGGTGGGTTCTGGGGCGAACGATGACAGGGTGCCACTGGCGCGAAGCGCCGTCCGAAGGTCGGCGAGGCCGCGGGAGGTGAGGTTGCGGACTTTCGCCTCGGTCCAGCCGGTGAGGTGGGCGATGTCGTGGCGCGAGTAGCCCACGAGGTGCAGGCGCACGACGGTGGCGCGGGCGGTGCCGAGTGTGGCGAGCGCGGCCTCAACGGCGGTGTGGAGCGCCTCGTTGGCGAGGCGCTGCTCGGCGTCGGGTTCGGCGGTGGGGAGCTCGGTGCGCGGCAGGGCGTCGAGCGGGCGTTCAACGGCGATGGCCGCACGGCGGGCGCGGGCGCGATCGAGCACGGCGTGCACGGCGGCCTGGTAGACGTAGCTCGAGGGGAGGTCGCCGAGCGTGTCGGCGTCCTGTCGCGCGCGCCAGAGGCGGATGCGGACGTCCTGCACGAGCTCGTCGAGGTCGGCGCGCGTCACGCCGTGGCGCAGCCCGACGGTCTCGATGATCCGCCGGAAGCGGGTGACGAGGTGGTCGAGGGCCCGCGAGAGCGGGTCCCGCCCGCGATCGACGGCCATGGCCGGCAACGTGGGCGTGGGGGTGAGGGGGCGCAAGGGATGCGGCATCGCCCGGTAACACGCGCGAGGTGGGCGGGTCGTCTCACGGGTGGTGGTGGCGCGGTGCGCGCGACCCGTTCGGCGGGTCCTCGCTACGCGTCGCGCTGGCCGGCGAAACCGTCCTGTGGAAGCAGCCCACTCACCCGCAGGTTCAGGGAGAGGGCCTGTCGGTCGGTGAGCGAGGCGACCACATCGGCGGCAAGCCGCGCCGCACGCATACGCAGCGCCTTGGGCACGCGAAGGATCGGATCGTCGGACCTCACTCGTATGCCGGAGACGTCGGTGGACACTGACGTCCCCTCCACCGACGCCGGTTCGGGATTCGGCACCACTTCGGGCGGTGCAGCCTTGATCTCGCGGCCAAGCTGCTCGGCGTCGCCGCGGAACTGTGCGGGAAACACCCGATCTTCACGTTCGACGAGCGACCGGATGTAGAGCTTGAACAAGCGCCGGACTACGCGCCGGTGGCCGACCTGCGTGACGGCGAGTGTGTCGGAATCGATCACGAAGCGACGCGTGAGTCCTTGCAGGAAGTCCATGGCGTAGTCGGCTTGCGGATCCGGCGCGACGGTCCAGCCCTCCGGGGCGTTCCAATGCAGACGGTGCCGACCTACCAACGTTGTGATGAGCCGACTCGTCAGCTGCTGCACGTCCGCACGACCGGCCAGCGAGTCCTCGTACCGCTGAAATCCTGCGAACAGCGGCATGATCGCCGTCAAGCCATCGCGCTGGTCTCGCGTGGGCGCCTTCGCGCGTGCGATCTCGTCGCGCTCGCCCGGCGTGAACGTCTGCAGCCGGCCCAAATCGATCAGGCCTGCGCGAAAGAAGTCGAGCAGATCATGCACGCTGTACGTGATCGCGTCTGCCGCGTCCATGATCGCTGCCTCGAGGGAGCGCGGCGCTCGCGTTGAACCAGCGGACCCGCCTACCGCAAACGCGAATGCTCGCCGATCATCGAGGTACGCACCGTACTTGCGATGTGACTCGTATTCCGCCGGCATCGCGCTCGACAGCCATGGATACTTGAGCGTTGCTCGAAGCACGCGGCGCGTCAGGCGCAGGCCGAGTCCCTCCCGTCGATGCGCGGCCAATCGTGTGAGAATGCGAAATGACTGCGCATTACCCTCGAAGCCATCCGGATCGCCGATGACTGGCTGTCGCAGCAGGTGATTCAGTTCCTCTTCCGCCACGTGGCCGAAGGGGGGATGCCCGAGGTCATGGGCGAGCGCGGCTGCGGCGACGACCCAGATTTCGGGTTTCCCGCGTGGCGCATCTAACGGTCGACTGGCCAGGAGCTGCCCGTTCTGCGCCATCCGCATCGCGAGCTGCTCAACGCGCAGCGAGTGCGAGTGACGGTCGTGGCACAAGATCCCTTCGGTCGGACTGACAACCTGCGTCACACCACGCAGCCGCTCGAACTCATCGGTGTAGAGCAGGCGATCGCGGTCGCGCACGAACGCGGTACGTGGATCGTCCTCGGCGCGACCATCATCAACTTCACTGATCCGCGCGGTGCCGTCCGGCGTCGGCCACCAGCGCTGGTCGTCGCTCGCGTCCACAGGCACGGCTGGGATCAGCGATCCGCGGTCGCGCGGGTAGCGGGACGCACAAGCCGGAACGCCGTGTTCCACCGCACGACGCGCTGGTCCATGAGGTCGAGCAGGGCACGCGACAGGTCGATGGGCTTCGCGAACGCACGCTCCTTCGAAACCTCGTCGAAGACCTGCGCCGTGGAAAGCTCGACATCGGTGTCAGCGTCGAAGTGCTTCACCAGTACCCGGCGCATCGCTTCACGAACCGCCTGCGATTCGTCGGCGGCGGTACGTTCCGCTGGTACCGTGGTAACGGTCATGGATCCCTCCTCCAGAGGCGAAACCGGGCGGTGCAACGCGCTCCGCACCGGCGTCTGTGACTCGCGTGGACCTGTGCTTGACGGGTGGCGCACCCGCACGGCAACGATAGGGCGCGACCCAGTCCCGCACCAGTCCATACCCTCCCGGACGCCGACTGTTCGTCACCATCGCGTCATCAGGTGCACGGATTTGACGTCGACCGAGCCACCTGCTCACTTCCTGCCGGCACCCTCAGTTCTGCGCGCTCATTGAGTCGGCTTCCGCCGTAACCGTACGTGCGCCGTGGCCTTCTGCTCATCGTTCCCGCCCGCGTCTCACCATGCGTCTCCGCTCGGCCGCCCTGCTGCACGGATTGCTCCTCCCCACGCTCGCCGTTGCGCAACCGGCGCGTGGGCCCGTGACCGAACGCCTCGCCGATCTGCGGCGCATCCACACGCCCAACGGGGTCGAGCGCCTCGAGGCCGTGTCGATCGGTGGTGTGACGCAGTGGGTGAATGTGCGCGGCAAGGATCGCGCGGCCCCGGTGATCGTGATGCTGCACGGCGGACCGGGCACACCCACCATGCCCACCGCGTGGGCGTATCAGGCGCCGTGGGAAGATTTCTTCACCGTCGTGCACTACGATCAGCGAGGCGTGGGGAAGAATGCGGTGTCGACGAATCGCGACGCACTCGCGGCGTCGCTCACGTTCGATCGCCTGGTGATGGACGCCGAGGAAGTTGTCGCGTGGGTGCGTCGCGAACTCGGTGTCGAGCGCGTGATCGTGATGGGCTATTCGTACGGCACGGCCATCGGCCTCGCGCTCGCGGAGCGCAAGCCGGAGTGGATCAGTGCGTACGTGGGTGTCGGGCAGATGAGTGCGGGCGGTGATGCGTATCTCTATCCGCGTCTGCTCGAGATTGCGCGCGAACGCAACGACACGACCGCGCTGCGCGAACTTGAATCGATCGCACCGTATCCTCGTCCGGGTGCGCCGATGTCGGCGATTCTGCTCACGCGCAAGTACGCGCGGCAGTTCGACGGCGGATGGTACGGCAAGCCGACGTTCGATCTGCTGTTCGCGTTGCCCGAGTGGGCGCCCGAGTACACCGACGCCGATCTCGCGGCGCAGACGGAGGCGACGCAGTTCGCGTCACGCACGCTCACGCGTGGTGGGCGATCGCCGTTGCCCGACGCGGTGGGCGTTCCGGTCGTGATCATTCACGGGAAGCACGATCTGCACACGCCGTACGCACCGGCGCGCGCGTGGTTCGATCGCCTGCAGGCGCCACACAAGCGGTTCGTGACGCTCGAGTACTCGGCGCACGTGCCGTTTCTCGAGGAGCCGGGGAAGTTCCTGCAGGCGCTGCTGACCGAGGTGCTGCCGCTCACGACGCGGGGGCGGTAGCGCGAACCGCCATGACGCGCGGCGCCGTGCACCACCCGCCTGTGTCGCACTACCGCCGCCGTTCGAACCGCCACCGCCATGTCGCCTCGAGTCCGCCACTGATGCGGGTGTAGCTCCCTTCGAGCAGGTCGGGGTCGGAAGAGCGTTGCTGGTCCGTGCCCAGCTGCGCACCCACCGGCCCCGCCTGGAAGAAGGTTGGTGCCCCGGCGAAGTCGTACTCCTCCGGATTGGGGCGGAACGTCTCGATGCAGAGCTTGTTGGTGAGGCGCGGTGCGCCGAGTGGGGTTGCCTGTCCGAAGTACAGGCGGCCGGTTGCACTGGCGGGCTCGAGTCCCACATCGCTCACGAACAGGAAGCTCGAGAAGATGGCGCTGCTGCTCAGCGCTGTCTCGCGTACGGCGCCCACCCAGTTGGCGCATGGCACCTCGCGCCAGTAGCGCAGCAGACCGCCCGTCACGCGGAATCGTGTGTAGCCTGCGGGCGCCGAGGCGCTGAGGTCCGGTTCCCAGGTCACGTTGGTCGCGGTGAAGTACGTGGTGCCTTCGTTGGCGCGTCCCACGCCGAACCACTCGCCACTCACCGACCCGACCCACTGTCCCGGCGCGTCCATCACTTGCACCGTGTCTACGCCTAGCACGGCAGTGCGCGCGACATCACGCAGCGTGATGATGACACGATAGTGCTTCGCCGTGCTGTATTCGTGCGTTGCCGTCGTTACTCCGAGGTTCTCGCTTGTCGTGCCGTCGCCCCAATCCCAGTGCACGCGAAATCCATCCGCTGGTGGGCGTGGCACATTCGCCTCGAACGTCACGCGCAGATCTCCCGGGCCAACCGTGTCGCGCGCTGGTGTCACCTCGAACGGCGCGGCGATCATGCGCAGCATCACGGCGCCCGCCTGCAACGCGCCGCCGGCACCACCAGTCGCGTGTACCGTCAAGGCGAATGGCGTCGGTGTGACGGTGCTCAGCGCGCTGAACGCGGGAATGTCGCGCAGGGCGTCGGTGCTCGACGTGCCGCTCGCGACCGTGAGCCCCTGCAGATCGTGCAGCGAAAATGACGAGATCGATCCGCCGAAGCCCTGCGCGTCCGGCGTCGCGCGTGGCGCAGGCGCACTCGCGTTGCGCACGAATACACGTGTCGACGGCGTGCGCATGACGACCTCCTCAGGATTCACGCGAAACCGGCCGCCACCCGGCACCGCTTCGAGCTCGACGATGATGTCGGCAAGGCCGGCATCGCGTGCGAGGCGGCGATGCAATCGATCACGCTCGACGCTCCCGAGCTCGAACGCGCCTGTCTCCGCGAGCGATTGAAACAGCGATGGCAGTACGGCGAGATCGACGAGAAACGACGACAGGGGCAGCACTCCTCGCGCTTCGACCGGCGCACGCAACGCGAGTGTGGGCGCGAGAAACGGGAGGAATCCGGGAGCGTTGAACGCCATCTCCACGCTGCTGGCCTGCGCGCTCGGGACGAAGGTGAGACCACCCGCGTTGCCCGCCGTGACGGACGTGAACAGATAGCCACCGGCGCCCCCCACGCCGTGCGCCGCCGGGATCATGTCGCCACTCGTACCGAGAGCGGTCACCGTGAGCTGATGGAGCAGCGAATCTCGGCGCGCGGTGGGGATGCGCGCGGCGAGTGTACTGAAGCCATCGAGCGTGCGGCGCAACGAGGGGCCCAACTGCTGCTCGGCCAACGCCAACGCCGCGACCGGTCCCGCTTCGAGATACCCACCCGGACGATCGATCGCGCGGATGACCGACGTGAGTGCCCTGCTGAAGCGACTGCTCATCCACTCGAAGAGCGGAATGGCGGCGCCGTGTCCCTCGGGATGAAGCGCGCTGCCGTGTTCGCGCACGAACCAGGGCGTGCGTCTCCCGGTGGCTGGCGCGAGTGGTGTGGTGACCAGCAGCGTGAGCAGATGCGCGGGCGACAGACCGACGGTGATGCCCGACGGATTGCCGAGGCCCCAGGCGCGTGGCACGCTGGCGGACGCGAAGGACGACGCGATCGGTGTGGCGCCGAACAAGAGATTGCCACGCAGATGGTGCGTGGCCACACGTGCCGTTGTGGCGGTGCGATCGATGAGTGGCAGCAACTCCATGGCGCCGCTCACCGGATCGCGGAGTGCCACGAGCGCCGCGGTCCCGGTCGGGGCAGGCGGCAGCGGGACATCGAGCGTGAGCAACTCGCTCGCGCGCGATTGATTCGTGCTGATTTCAAGGACGGCACCGACACGTGAGACCCCTGGCGGCAGGGTGAGCGTCGGTGCGTCGGGGAGCTCACGAAACTCGAATCGGGTGCCGTCGCTCAGGGCGCCCGCGGGCACGGTGAGGGCGAGCCCATTGAAGGCGTACTCCGGTTGCGTGATGGTGAACGTGCCACCGGTTGTCCCGATGGTGCTCACGTAGCGCTCGGTGCCGCGCAGGAGCGACGCGGCGAACGTGACGGGCGTGAGGCTGCCGACCTGTGCACGCACGCGTTGCGCGCCGTTGGCGCCGAGTGTCCACGCGCCGACGCGTGCGACGCCCTGCGCGTCGGTGGTGGGGGTGGAATCGGTGAGTCGTCCCCCGCCGTCCACTACGCTGAACGTGACGACGACGCCGGCGAGCGGTTGTCCGCTGGCGTCGCGCACAAGCACGGCTGGCGCCACCGGCACGGCGGCGCCACTGGCCGCCTGCTGGGCGTCACCCGCGCTGGTCGCAAGCGACGCCGGCGTGCGAACGGGCGCGGGTGTCGTCGGGGTTGTGGGCGTGGTTGGTGTGGGGTTCCCTGCATCGCCTCCGCCGGAACAGGCGGCAAGCAGGAGGAGGGAGAGCGCGATCCGTGATCGCGGACGGGCTGAGACGGTGAGCGCAAAACGCATGCGATTCGGATTCCCGGTACGGGGTACACCGAATCACGCGCACAACCTCGACGAATCAGCTCACGCGCTGCCACTCGGCGCTCAGGCGTGCACGCGCCACTCCACGCGTACGGTGTCTGGTGCGACATCGAATACCGAGGCGATGCCCGCCCGATCCAGCTGCACGACGGTTTCCGGCTGCGTGGGTGCGCGCATTTCGAGCTGCTGCCAGCCGGTCGCGTCGGCCTGCGTGATGGCGAGTCGCGCGCCGGGTACGGCGAGGGTGAGCAGGGCTTCGAGTTCCGTCTCCCAGACCTCGCGCTGTTCGGGGTTGAGCGTGAGTGTGCGCGAGGACGGGCTCGCATACGCTCGCTCGGTGGGGTCGAGCGTGAGGCGCCATTGCCCGTGCGTGACGAATCGCTGCGCGCCGGCGTGCACGATCACTTCACCCGGCCAGGTGTGCGTCAGGCGCGTGCGTGCACGTTCGGGCGCTTCGACGGGGTCCTGCTCCTCGTTCGCGCCGAGCTTCGATGGGAGCCGGCGGCCGCGACGTACGCGCGGTGTGTCGAGCGCGTCGGACGGGCGTCCCGACCACAGGCCGAGCAGCGTGAGCAGGAGTGAGGAGAAGAAGCGGGGCATCCACGGAAACTGCGGGACGGCGCACGTCGCACCAACCGCGACGTCGACCCAGCAATTCGTCGACCAGACGTGATGATTTGCAAGGTGCCGTCGTGAGGCGGCCGCGTCGTACTGGAACACGATGTCCGATTATTCCGGTCCTTGACGCTACTCCGGGTATCCCCGTCCCCCTTTCCGGAGTGCGTCATGTCATCCTGGCTGCTGTTCGGTCTCCTGACCGCGTCTGTGGTGGTTCCTGCCTCGCTCGCCGCCCAGGCCGACCGGGCGTCGGGGCGGCTCACCATCGACGGCGATACGGTCGTGCTGCGGCACGTACTCGCGCGTCGCGTCGCGCCGATGTTCGACAAGGACAAGCTCGTCACGCAGGTGCTCATCACTGCGCAGCCGGTGCCGGCCGAGGCGCTCGAGGATGATGCGTGGGCACTGATCGGGGCGGTGCGCGAGAACAAGGTGACCGGGCTGCAACTTGAGTACGAGGACGGCGGACGCAGTGTGACCGCGAAGTTCCTCTCGTCGCGTCTGACGGGCTCGGTGAGCGTGTCCCGCTCGGGTACGTCGGCGGTGCCGACGGAGCTCACGGCGACGCGGGTCGCCGGTACGTTCGAGGCGAAGACCACGAGTCTCGAAGACTACGCGGTCACCGTCTCGGCCACGTGGTCGGCGCGTGTGCAACCGAAGGCGGTGGTGGCCGAGCCCACGGCGGCTGATGCGGCGGCCGCGCTCGAACATCCGGCGGTGAAAGCGTGGCAGGCCATCGCGCGGGCGATTCACGCGGGCGACAAGGCGGCGCTGCTCGCCGTGGCGCCCGCGTCGATCAAGTCGATGGCGTCGCAGCCTGACTTCGACGCAGGCTTCGCGGGCATGAAGGAGATGACGCCGATCGTGTCGCGCTATCTGCGTGTGACGGAACGCAACGGCAAGGCGATCATCGAAGCGGAGGCGCCCGGGCTCATGGACAAGAAGACCAAGCGCGGCACGATCACGATGGTGCGTGATGGTGCGGTGTGGTGGGTGGAGACGATGACGTTCTGAGTCACATGGTGAGCGTGAACATGATGTGCGCCTTCGGAGTGCCGGGGAGCATGAGCCACGGTCCGTCAGCGCGCGGCGTCGTCGTGAGACCGGTCGACTCCTGCGTGGCGCCCGGCATGTACATCACGAACAGGCCCTTCGACCTGGGCGCAGTCTTCTTCACGGGGTCGTAGTCGCCGGCGGGGCCGGTGAGCGAATAGAGCGCACCCGACGTGGGCATCTTGAGCGTGCCCTTGGCGACTTCGGCGAAGCGCACGGTGTCCACCTGCGCGGGCGTCTTCCCTTCGGCGCGCAACGCGCGTCCGCGCGCCATGAAGGGTTCGAGTGATTCGTGGTAGCAGGCGACGTGGAAACGATTCGTCTCGCTCGGATTGTGGGCGAGACAGGTCATGCCGTTGGAGCCGCGCCGCAACATTTCGAGGCGCCCGGCAGTGCGGTAGCCGAGCACGGTGGCCCCGGCGCGCATGGGTTCGGGAAGCGGGAGCGTGGCGGCCGTGAGCTGCTGATCGGCGGGGGGCACGGTCTGCGCGCCGGCGGGTGCAGCGAGCAGGACGAGGGCGCCAAGAGCGAGGCGGGACAGACGCGACATGGAACGGATCCGGTCAGGAAGGGGACGGGCGCAGGGCGACGATGTGCGAAAGCTACAACGCGTGGGTCGGGTTGGGCGAACTGCGGGACGCGAGGACGCGACGGGGCGCGAAAACGCGAGAACAGCAACCGCAACTGAGCAGGGGAAGACGAACCGAAGAAGGGGAAGACAAACCAAAGAAGAGCAACTGCCTCGCAAGC
>ERZ1066122.2892-NODE-2892-length-10595-cov-7.432827_pt1 | contig 10595 bp, 8 predicted proteins | sample MGYA00382769_ERZ1066122 | MGnify/ENA primary metagenome ERZ1066122 (study PRJEB33369, sample SAMEA5778352) | biofilm metagenome | biome: Industrial cooling water; feature: Water cooling tower basin; material: Biofilm | place: United Arab Emirates | collected...
CTTTATGACACTCAACAATAAATGCTGCACGACACATACCATTATCTAGCTTTATAACAAATCCTTCCAGATGCTTGTAAAAATTGCACCTGAATATAATTGACTTAGAGTGTTGACTGGTGAACACCTGTTGATGAGTATAACACCATAGCCACCTCACACAACCCTTTTGCAAAAAAAATTAGGGTAGGTAACATCAATATTATTCGTGTTAGTAATAAATTGTTATATAATTTGCCTTAATTGATGGATGAAATAAAAGTAAAAATATATACCAACTTTTAAATTGAAATTAATATGCACTATTTTTTCAAACTCACTTCCGCTATTTTCTTAACATTAGAAGCTGCAACCCCTATTATCTCGTTGCAATGTCAATTTTGAGGCTAAAAATTGCCTTTTTTACTTCCGCTATTTCGCCAAACGCACTTCCGCTATTTTTCTAAGTTGGAAGCGCTAACACCTAATATTGCGTTGCACCTTAAATTGGAGAATTTTCTAGTACTGAGATAAATAATTAATATGTAGTAACAATAAATACTTCTATATCAATGTAATAACTTAAGCTATTTCAGATGATGTCGTCATCTGAAAACATGTATCAACCCATTCTGGAGCAAGTGCATAATTACGAACTCGTTCACCAGAAGCTGTTGTAATAGGATTAATAAATCCTTCTTCTGTCCATTGTTTGAGCCATTCGCGTGCTGTACGCTCGGAAACTCCAAACCAGGAATCAATATCTGAGGAGTTAATAACAAAAGGTTGAAGGGCGCCATCAAGTACTCGTGCCAAAAGTCTTGTGAGAAGTTGTTGCGAGGTGCGTGGTAATCTTTCCCACGGTACTTCTGGGGCGCCTGCTTTATATAGTAATCTGGCTTTAGATTGTAATTCCGATGCTGCATTCGCCATTGTTTCAACAAAATATAAAATCCAAGGGGTGTGGTCTGGGTCATGGCGCCCATCATAAAAATCTATTGGCAAACCCATTTGCAAATTATTATAGTAACGCTCGCGGTCAGCGTTAAAATACTCATCAAAAGAGAAAAACCCCCGCATTCGATAACCAGAACGCCACAGTTCCGCAGTTGCTAAAAGTCTTCCTGTGCGACCGTTGCCATCGTTAAAAGGATGAATACTTAGAAAACGGTGTGTAAGAATAGCAGCACGAATAGGAGCAGGTAATTGCATTGTACTTGTTGAAGATAACCATTCAACTAGCTCGCGCATTAGTACAGGTGCATCTTCTGGTGTAGCAGGTGCATAATCAATTTTTCGGGTTACAGTATCTACTACAGGACATTCTGTAACCCGATACTCGCTTTTACTTCCCCTGCGTCCACGACTACGGACAATTACAATTCGATGTAACTCTTTTATAAACACTTCTGTAGTAGGTGTTTGTGCATCGGCGAATTCTTCAACTCTATCAAGCGCGCGCCAATAATTGCGAAATTCTTGCTCTGCATCAGTTCCTGTGCGGTCGCTACGAGCTATTGCGCGTCTAACCTCTGCTTCATCTAAAGGATTTCCCTCAATTTGTGTCGAACTGCGCGTGCTTTTTTGCACAGCATCATGACGCAACCGTAATGCAGTGTCAGGAGGAAGCGGTAATACTTCGATAAAAGCGCGCGCTGCTTCAATAGTTCCAAGATGTTTTACTAGTGCGTCACAATAATTGAAGCGCGGTTGAAAAACCATAGATTTAGACTTATATATTATACTATTGCTTTTTCTGTTACCAGTGGTTGATATTGCTGACCTGAAAACAGGCGCCCTTCATTGTTTATATCAAAAGTCATCTCACACATCAAACGAAATTGAAACGGTGTAGAAGGTTCGTTGACATGTTCTACTCGTATTTCGACACGCGATTTTTGTTTTATTTGTTCAAAAACTTCTGCAAATAAATATCTTGGACAATAACCAACTATATAATGGTCTTCAGTACTTACGCTCAAAGCCTCAAAATTAGAGGAATTTTGAAATTCGTGAGCTAACCATAATTTCTCTTTAACTTGTAGCTGATTAATCCGTTCAATTGAACACTTTGGTAAATCTCGCAGTCCTTGTAATGGAAAATAAAAATGATACAATCCATCTTCATCGCGTTCAGGTAAAGGAAAAACAGTTAATGTATCTGTTTGTCGTTGTCCACCACTTCGGGATAATATAGTAAATGGATTACTTTCATCTTGAGAAAGATTCAGCCGCTGCATAAAACTCGAATAATCAGGACGCGAGCGCGACATTAAGCGATTAGTAAATACGGCAAACAAATAAGTTGATGTATATACTTCACCAAAGCGCGGAAACGACTCTAAGGGACTAAAAGCACATTTCTCTTCAGCTTCTTGGGCGCCATACGTATAAACAAATTCGTATTTTTCATCCTTATAAGTTAATTGACCAATAGGGAACCAGAAGCGGCTAGTTGAGTCTTGCCAAGCTAAAAATAATGTTTTTGGTGTTTTCAAGGTAGCTTCTCTCTCAAATTAAGTAGCTTAGTTTTATTAATTTTAAGAATTTTTTGGGCAAAGTTACCAGCAATGGGCGAGATACGGTTACTTGGAATTAAATTAAAAATATTTTTTATATTATCTTCAGAAATCTGTTCAAGCTGTGCTAACCAAATATCAGCTGCATCCGGGTAACTCTGAGCAACCCTTTGGAAAACATCAAAAGTTTTCAGTGGCTTTTTGTCCCCAACATTACCGTAGAATGCCGAAAACGATTTGTTTGCGTAAGACTCAACCGAGCGTTGCTGCCTCTGTTCGTCCGAAAGGTCACGTCCCAAACATGAGGCATGGTCGTAAGTTGGCGCCAAGTATTTTGTTTGTTTTGAAGTCGATACTGTCTTGTTCTTAACAATACCCCAGTTTTCATGGTGACGGTCTCCGTTACCTATCCAAGCGTCCAGTAGTAAATAGCCAACAAAAACATCGACAGGCGCCTGAATACCAGAAATCACTGACCAACCAATAGGCAAATTAATAGATTCGTTACTAATAGCCATTAGCACAATATCTATAGTATGCTGCGATATACCATAAGTACCAAATGTTGGATAATTAGGTACTATCGAAGTCAAAAGCTCATTCCCATGAACTAGTATACTATCTGATGACAAAAAGTCAGGTGAAACTACGCCACGATTACCCTTGCTTGTTGAAGCTAACTCATAAGTAGCATGAGGAAGCCCTAATAGTTTACATAATTCTGATGCTATTTTTTCAGCCCAGTCTTCTCCTAAATTAGCCCTTGCTTGCTTATACAAACAACGACCTAATGTCTCGTGCTGATACCAAAACTTATATTTGCTTCCTAATGCTTCTTCTGTTGAACCTTCATAAGCTTCTTCTGTAACAATTATAACTGGGAATTGATTGACCATAACTTAACCGTCAAAAAAGCAAGCATTAGATGTTCTATTATCTCTTCTAGCCCTTCTATCATTCTTGAGCGTTTGGGCGTATACCCAAATCTTTCTTTAAACTCCTCCCAATCACAAAAATACACCCCTGGTGGTAGATTTCCACTTTCATCAAATTCGGGAATCATTATTGAATCAAAGTAGCTGTTATAGCTGAATCGTATTCAATACTACAAGGGATAGCGATTTTTTCGGAATTGATCCCCCCTAACCCCCCTTAATAAGCTATCCATTAGTCACATCTTTCTTAACATAGCTGAAAGTGTTGTCTTGAGAGATTTTCATGGCTATGAAGGGAACAAGCAAGTTGACAAACAAAACAAGATGTAGTTCAAATTGTATCGGCTCAATAAGTTGGGGTAAGTAATAATATCCGGTGTTGTGGAAAAAAATTTATTCTTCATACAAATAACTTAAGCTATGCGGGCGCCCCGCGCCCGCTGCGCCACAGAACGAAGATAAAAAATACAAGATTTTTTTAGTTACAGACCCTGGTATTTTAACTTGGGAGCGCACAGTGCGCGCAATTCAGGGAAGAACTAACTATACAACAATGGAAAAATACAGACTACCATAACGCGACTATAATAACGTGTTTTTTTAAGCACAAAACATGTTTCGCACGGCACTGCGACGTATCGGCTCAATATGTTGGGGTAAGTAGTTATTATGTAGTGTTGCGCGAATAAATTTATTATTCTTACAAATAACTTAAGCCATGCGGGCGCCAAGAGGTAGCTGCATCACATAACTCTACTTTAAATAATGAATTATTAATTGAATTAAAAGTGAGCGTATTTTTACTTGCCTTGCTGAAACTCATCTGGTCTTAAAATAAGTCAAAAACTATAGCTACCAATAGATACAGAACAAATCCAATACAATTTAAAATAAAGTTATCAGTTTTCTGGGGTTTATTAAGAAATAAAGAGTTTTTCACAATTATCATAAAGCCCAAACGTGTAGGCGTTGGAGTGCCTTCCCCAAACCCCAAAGAAAGTACCTATTTTTTACTGACTTGAGTGCCCTATCGGTCACTAGTCAGTAAAAAACAGGTGCGAGTTAAATAAACAGGTCATTTTGGTATCCCAAAATTTGCGCTATGACAGACGGGTAAGAATTTCAATATAAGTTTACTTTATAATTAAAGAAAAACTATTTAATTAAACAGCTTTATCATTGGGAAAAAGAGTTATCTCTCATAATTGAACGGCGCCATAAGCCAAAGTTTTACCCATGACTCGACTGCACGACACGTTATACAGTGTAGTGAGTTTTAAACTGAACTGATGGTAAATTTATTTATACTTATCCTGTATTAAGTGCGGATTGTTCCCTTAAATCTGATGAGCTAATTTCCAGGTTGTGGCAATATCATGTAATCGCCGTAATCCTCTCCAAATCGTCTTAACACCTGGCTCTCCATCTCCTTTACGCCCTAAAAAACCACCTAATTTGGCAATCATCCGTACCGCTTCTCTCAAAGTTGGTGGCTTTTCTGGTGGGATGGGATTTTTAGTAATCGTAACGCATAAAGCCTGCCATTCAACAGTATCTAAAACAGTTTCACAACTCACGTCTGGATTATGTCTTGCTTCATAGGTTAGCCACAACAAACGCCATGCAACAACTGAGTATGTAGCCAAAGCCATATTTATTCGTTGTGCGGTTTCAAGTTGTAATTCTTCGATTTTACAACCGCTTTTTAAAGCATAGTGGTAGCGTTCGATTAACCAACGATAAGTGTACCATTTGACGCAACGTGTTGCATCATCAAAACTATTAATTTTCAGAGTTGTTAGCAATAACCAACTAATTGGACTAACTCCGTCGGGTGGGTTTTGTTCTTCTGCTAAAACTACTTGTAATTTGACTGGTTTCAGTTGTGAGCGTCCAATATGATTCTGTGGTACATCGACTTCAAGTGTTGCATACCTAATTATTAGCTCTGCGGTTCTAGCTGCCCCTTCTGGATTACGTTTAACCGATACCACTAATTTTCCACATGTTGGATTTGCACGGATTGCTTCGTGTAAATACTCGGCTGTATGATTAACTTTTCGGTTGTGAGTTCCTCGTATGAGTAAATGTGAATTTTTTGGACGTTTTTTATTAAATAAGTCAAATATGTCGGCTTCCGAATCTGCCATTGTCACAACTGTTATTTCTGATGGTATTAACTCTTGTGTTTGCTCTAATGCATCTAACCAACGTTGGCTTTCTTTTTCTTCTGTTTTTCGTTTATGTCGTTTCTTTGCTATTCCGCGCATCTTCTATATCCCTTGCCCAAACTTGCTGATTAACTACTCCCAAAGGTATTCCTTCTATGCTTGCTGCAAATGTTGAATGTACTTTTAAGCCAAAGCAATTTCTATTGTCTAAATACCCAAGTTTACTTGTCGCACGATGAGTTGTGTAATCTAAATTTGTTGTATCTTGAATCATTAAAACAATATTATGTTCTTTGACTCTTTCAATTGTGCTTTTGATATGACCATCCCGTATATCATCAGGACTAAAGTACGGTGAACTCCAAAAGTCATATGCTGCACAAGCTGCTGCTAAACTTCCACAAGCTTGGGGCACACTCGAAGTTGGTTGTGCTGCCAAATCCTCTACTATACGCACCAAACGTTTATTTCGCCGTGCATCTCCTAGTTCCACGTGTTCCAATTCTTTTGAAGCCCAGTTTTCCATTATCCACCACCCTGATAACTATCTCACTCCAAAACTATACCTAGCAATACACACAACCTATTGTTAAATAAGTTTTAGCTATTGTTAAGTAAGTTTTAGTTTTGTTGAGAAAGATCCGGGTAATGGATAGCTTAATAAGGGGGGAAAATAGAGGCTTTTAGCCCCCCTTATCAAGGGGGGTTGGGGGGATTTTTATTCTTAACCGAGCAGTATTGGAATCGTATTATAGGTTCATAATAATAATAAGATTTTATGTGATTTTTACTACATAAAATAGCTATAAAAATAAATATTTATTATATGCGTTCAGGTAATATGAATTGTGATTTAATATCAAAATGTAAGTATTGCCTTGAAATCATCTTAAAAATTGTAAATGCGCGAAAAAAACATCAAATTATCTACAATAGCAAATGGTAATATTTGAGGCATACCAGTAGAAACACTTAGTATTATGTCTACCACCAATAAGTTATCGCTTGCTGTTTTCAGCATGGCTTGTATTGTCTTTAGCGCAACCAATGCCGACGCTGTAACAAAATTAACTTTCGATGAATTAGGTTTTCCTACACCTGTGGATAATTTGACAGTAAAAGGGGTAACTTTTGATTACAAAATAGATGGTGTTGACTCAAACGAGGCAATGTACAATGCATCTTTTCCACCACAATTACCAAGCGGTTTATTAGCAAATGTTCAACAACCATTGTTAGAGGGTAATGCTAAAGGAATTTTATCTCTAGACTTTGCTGCACCAGTTGCAGCGTTAGAGTTTGCCGTTGGTGTAGAGGCTTTTCGACCTTTGGCGCCTGGTTTTTCTGTAGAACTGTTAGACCAAGCATTAAATTCTTTAGGAATTACGGCAGTCAATACAGCACCATTAGCCATTCTATCTGAAGGGCTGTTTAAATATAGTGGCGCCCCAATTAAAAAGGCGATTTTGAGCTTTAATAGTGAATTATTTTTAAACCCGAATAATCCGCGATTCTCTCTTGATAATCTTACTTATACCGCAGTACCTGAACCATCTTCAGTGATTGCTTTACTAGCTAGTAGTGCGATTGGTGCATGTTTATATCGTGTACGTAAACAGCAAAAAGTTGTTTAGCTCTGGGTGGGCACTGCCCACCTTACTCAAACTAAAAGCAAGCGCGCGGTTTAGTAGTGGTTTAAATTGAGACCAGCTTCTTTTGCCATTGCAGCTAAACCCTTGATTTCGATGGTTTTGAGAGCTTTGGTCGAAATCTTTAGTTTCACAAAACGGTTCCCTTCTGCCCACCAAAGACGCTTTGTTTGCAGGTTAGCTTGTTGCAAACGCTTGGTGCGACGGTGTGAGTGCGAAAGTGCATAACCGTTATTCGCTTTTTTACCAGTTAATTGACAGCGACGAGCCATTTTATTTTTTCTCCGATTTTTTGGTAACAATCCCTAATTGTACAACTAGTGCTGAGTTTTGAGTGCTGAGTGCTGAGTAGGAAGAAGAGTGTTCTTTACTCAGCACTCAGCACTCAGCACTTTCCACTATTTGGTTGCTTGTTCGGTCAACTTGGTTAGTACATCATTGGAGCGTTCGACAAAAGATTTCATTCCTTCTGCGTCAAAGCCTTTTTGCGACATTAGCGCCAAGTCATATACGTGTTGGCATATCATGTTTGCTAGGTGTCCGGTTGGGGACTCTCCTCCACCTTGAATAATAGTACCTTGGCTCAATGTTGCCAAGTTTTGTATTAATGGGTGTGCTGTGTTTACTACCAAAACATGTTCATCAGGGAATTCTACTGCTTGTTGCTGCATCATTGCGTTCATCTCGCGCAGGCGCCGCAATATTTCAGGTAGTAGTACCATTGCTGGTGGTGTACCCTGTGGATTATCTGATTTTAATGATTCTGTACGAATGTTCAGTTTAGGCTTGTTGATGGCTTTCTCAAACAGTTCTTTGATAACTTCGCTCTTCGTTTTGTTTGTGGTGGGGTCTACTATTTCTGCTGGTTTTTCTTTATCGAGCAGGGTGTTATCAAGTTCTGAGTCTACGCGCGTAAATTTAACATCATTATATTCGCGCTCTAAGAAGTTGATAAAGTGAGTGTCAATAAAGGAGTCCATATATAGGACTTCCAATCCTTGACTCTTATGCAATTCTACGTATGTTGCTTGTGATGCTTCGTCGGTACAGTAGAATACACGGTTCTCGTGACGCTCTTTGTTACGTTCCAAATACTCTTTAATATTGGTATAAGGTAATTTGGCGCCTGCATTTACATCTTGCCAAGCATCACTATCTTCGGTTTGTACTTGTACAGTAGGAGTATCTTGGCTTGGTTGATAAGTGGTGCGGAAGACAATTATATCTTCAACTTGCTTCTTAAATTTCTCGTCGTTGAGGGCGCCGAATTTAACAAAAGTTCCCAAGTCTTTCCATGCACCTACATATTGCTCCCGGTTATCACGGTAAAGCTCTTTGAGTCTATCCCCAACTTTCTTGGCAATATAATCACCAATCTTCTTAACTGTTCTATCACCTTGCAGCGAACTACGCGATACGTTCAGCGGAATATCTGTACTATCAACAACACCCCGCATTGGCAATAGGAACTGCGGGATAATTTCTTCAACGTTATCGCTAACAAATACCTGGTTACAGAACAGCTTAATTTGTCCCTTGGTAACATCTACATCAGGACGCAGTTTCGGAAAATACAAAATCCCATTGATAATAAATGGGTAATCTGTATTCAAATGCACCCAAAGCAAAGGTTCTTCTTGGAATGGATACAGGTATCGATAAAACTCTAAATAATCTTCTTTACTTAGATTACTCGATGACTCACGCCAAGGCGCCTTTTGTTTGTTAAGAACTTCATCACCAAGTTTAATGGCAACTGGCATAAAGTCACAATAGGTTTTAACCAGAGTCTTAACGCGCGCTTCTTCGAGATACTCTTCTTCCTCCTCCATCAAATGCAGCGTAATAGTAGTACCACGAGTAGTACGCGCAGAGTCTTCGAGTGTGAAATTGGGTGAACCGTCGCAACTCCAATGTACTGCAGAGGCGCCGTCTTTATATGACAAAGTATCGATTTCTACTTGCTTCGCTACCATAAACGAAGAGTAGAAGCCCAAACCAAAGTGACCGATAATAGGCTGATTAGAGTCACCCTTATACTTCTGGATAAATTCTTCCGCGCTAGAAAAAGCGACCTGGTTGATATACTTCTTAATTTCATCAGCCGTCATCCCAATCCCATTATCGGTAATTGAGAGCGTCTTTTTATCTTTGTCGATAGCAACAACGATTTCAGGTTCCCCAATATCACCAGAGTACTCACCCGCGCGTGATACCATACTCAACTTCTGAATAGCATCCACCGCGTTCGACACAAGTTCCCGAAAGAAGATTTGATGGTCAGAGTAAAGCGACTTCTTAATAATCGGGAATATATTCTCGGTATGAATACTGATAGTACCTTGCTCTAGCATAATTCCTGTGTGTGAAAGACTAATAAATTTTAATGGGTTTTATACAGAATAGCTCTCTTGACCTATTCCTAAAGACATTTCCATTAAGGATTGTAAGCGCAACCGTAGCCAAATGGCGCCTAACTACTAAGTACTGTTTGCCGACAACCCCAAATTCGGTTTTCCCCACCCCCTCCCCCAGAAACCGGGTTTCCCCATCACTGAACATGATAATCATCGATATTTACCAAAGGAAACCCGGTTTCTTGTTATTACAATGAGCTAAGGACGGGCAAGGATGCCCATCCCACAAGAGTTTTAACCAAAGTTAACATCTGATCATATTTAGTTAGCAGTTATAACTAGAAGTCATAAAACAATGACATTGCCGTAAAAAGACCTACATTTCCTGATAAAGTGAGGTGGTTTTGTACAAATAATCGCGCTGAAGACTTGGTTAAAATCAGTTACTTTATTCGTCAATTACGTTCATGTTGATTTTTGTATCAAATATTGTATCAAATAATTACATTATGTTTTTAGTACGTTATCTGTACCAAACTTGAATAACATTGTTTAATTTCATTGTGTAGCTCAACAAAATTTAATCAATAAATGGTATTAACGATAGATTTTGCGCCTAGCTAAGTTTTTAGGTAAGATAAGAAATACTAAAAAGCAAAAAACGTATAACAAGTATAAACAATTACTTAAATCTACCAATACCCAGTTCTTTAAACTTAGCTTGTAAATCCTCCTCAGTGGCGCCGCAGTAATAATATTTTTTCTCTAGTAGGTTGGCTAGATAATATCCATGCTGTCCACCATTAATACGAAATAATTCTATAACTACATCTTTTTTACTTGTTCCAAAAAATGCTTCTATATCCAAAGTTGTCAAATTAGGGGTAGGTAAATTTGTGAGATTGCAAAATAGTGTTGGACGTTCAAAAGCCCAACCTACTTTACCATTCCTAATTTCATGCTTGATAATACGCCAACATAGAGG
>ERZ1066122.2893-NODE-2893-length-10595-cov-6.418406_pt1 | contig 10595 bp, 6 predicted proteins | sample MGYA00382769_ERZ1066122 | MGnify/ENA primary metagenome ERZ1066122 (study PRJEB33369, sample SAMEA5778352) | biofilm metagenome | biome: Industrial cooling water; feature: Water cooling tower basin; material: Biofilm | place: United Arab Emirates | collected...
GCTGAAGCGTGAACTGGTGGAGGAGCAGCGCTGGCTGAGACCCGACCGCTTCAACCGCCTGCTCGCGGTGTACCAGGTGCTGCCGGGGCCCGAGGCGCACGAGCTTTGCGTGCACCTGGGAATGATGCAGCGCGGGCGCATCGGCGGCTTGCTGGCGGGGCTCGGGTTCATGCTCCCCGGACTGCTCCTGATGCTGATCCTGTCGTGGGCCTATGCCTCGCTCGACCTGAAGGCCGAGCCCTGGCCGGCACTGCTGCTGGGGCTGCAAATTGCGGTGCTGGCCCTGATTGCGCGAGCGGTGCACCGTATCGGGGATCATGCGCTGGCTGACGGCTGGCTGTGGGGAGCGGCCCTCCTCGCGGCGGCGGCTTCGCTGGCGGGCTTGCCCTTCTGGGTGGTGCTGCCCGTTTGCGGGTTGGCCTATCTGGCGTTGCGCAAGGATTCGCTCGTGCTGGCGACAGGGACGGTGCTGGCGGGGGCCGTGGCTGCGGTCCTGCTGGACGGTACGTCAGCTGCGAATATCAGCGGCCAAGTTGCGGCGCAGAGCGCATCGCTCGCCGCCCTGTTCGGAACGGGACTGAAAGCAGGGTTGCTGACCTTCGGAGGCGCTTACACCGCCATTCCGTTCGTCCGGGACGACGCAGTCGGACGCGGCTGGGTGACCGACGGGCAGTTCCTAAACGGGCTCGCTTTGTCCGGCATTATCCCGGCACCGCTGATCATCTTCGCGACGTTCGTCGGCTATCAGGCCGGCGGCATCGGCGGCGCGCTCGCCATCACGGCAGGCGTGTTCCTGCCGGCGTTCGGGATGACCCTGCTGTTCTACGATCGCCTGGAGCAAGCCGTCCACGAACCGCGGCTGCACGACCTGCTCACCGGCGTGGCCGCTGGGGTCGTAGGGCTGGTTGCCGCTACCTTCCTGGAGCTCGGCGGTGCCATGCTGAGTACCACCCAGGCGCCGATGAACGCGCTGCTGCTGTTCGGCGGGTGCCTGGCTTTGCTCTACGCGTGGCCTTCGAAGTGGAACGTGCTGATCCTTCTGCCGGCAGGTGCGGTGGCAGGGTGGACCTTGCTGGGATGAGTGCCTGAAACCGCGGACTCGCAGGGTTCCGAAGCCGAAACGACGGGAACGCTAGCTCGAATGGCAGGTTTGCGGCGGATGCAGATGTCAACCCCGAAGGAAGTTCTTGTCGTCGAGGACGAGCCGCTGATCAGGATGGTCGCGGCCGATGCGATCGCTGACGTCGGGATTATGGCCTGGGAGGCCAGCGATGCCGACGAGGCGCTGCACGTGCTGGAGGAGCATCCGAACATCGGACTGGTGTTCACCGACGTAAACATGCCCGGTCAGATGGACGGCCTCGACCTGGCGCACGAGGTGAGTGCGCGGAGGCCCGACGTGTCGCTGATCGTCACCTCGGGAGCGGTCAACGTGCCGGATGAGCAGCTGCCGGACGACGGTACGTTCCTGCAGAAGCCCTATCCGACAAAGCGCCTCGTCAATCTGATTGCGGCCAAGCTGGATGGTTGTGAGTGAGGGTTTGCGGGTGGGGTGTTGCGCCTTAGGCGGGTAGTTGATCGCGGTCTCCTTTTGAGGTTCCCGGCTGCTTGCGGCCGGCAGCAGCTGGTCCGGAGTTCGCTCTCCAGGTCATCAAAGCGGACGCTCGTTCAGCAACGTACGCGTCACTTGCCGAGGTCGAACCCCGCTGCTTCCTCTCGACCACCTCGTTCGGCCTGCGGGTGAGGGGGACGGCGGGCTGCTTCGAGTAAGCCTGCTCCGGAAAGCCTCATTTGTGCTGGCAGGGAGTGGCAGCGTACCACTCCGTGCCAACGCTGCACCATCGCTTATCTTTGCGGTTTGAGGATGAGCTCCTGCAGCAGCAGGTTGTTGCCGAGCCGCCGCATGGTGACGCGCCGTCCGCTGCCCTCCTCGACTTGCCGGGTGGTCTCGCGCATCGCCTCGTTCATCACCCGCTGCTCGCGCTCCATCTGCTCCTGCGGCGTTGCCACCTTCGCATATTCGGTGAGCAGATAGAGTTGCGGTTCGTCACCCCGCCGATGGACGTTCGCGAAGATGCGGTAGCCGCTGATCCAGCCGCGCTGGCGAGCGAAATCCTGGACCCGCCGATAGCGATCGGCGATGTAGTCCATGTAGTTTTCGAGCTGTCCGTCTTCGACGTAGATGCCCTGCACCTCCATGTAGGTGCCGGGGGTGTAAGCCGACTCCTGAGCAAATGCGGGCGTGGGCACTGAGGCCATGGTTCCGATGGCCAGGGCAGCCGCGAGCAGAAGCTTCTTCATCTTTCCTTCTCCTGTTTCGGGAAGCGCAGGCGCCTCCCCTTCCTACGCGCTACAATTCTGGTCAGGTCGGCGGATGGCGGCCTCGGGTGGCGTGCAGCGATGCCGATGGGCTCGAGACATCCAGGCTGCACTCGGACGCAGCCGCGGATCGAGCAGCCGGCGATGGAGCCGCAGCAGAAGCCCCGAGTGCAGGAACGCCCACTGTGCCGAAGCGACGAAGCCGCCGGGCGACTACGCTAGTCACGGCGAGGTGGCCGGTGACGTTGGCGACCGTGAGGATGATATCGGGCAGTGCATTGGCCGCGATCAGCAGCGGCACCAGTTCGAGCGGCAGGCCCAGCACCTGCAGGCCGGCAGCCCAGGCTGCATACATGACCGCAGCTCCGGGAAGGCCCGCCGCACCCATGTTGCTGAGGATCAGCACCGCGCCGCCCAGGAGCAGAGTCATGGGATCGAGCGGCAGCCCCATGGTGCGCATGAACAGGATGACGATCGCGCCCGAGCAAAGCGGCGAGCCGAACCGAAATATCGCGACGGCCAGAGGCAGCACCGAACCGCCGATCGCGGGCGGAATGCCGAGCTTGCGCTCGCTGGTCTCGATCATCAGCGGCAGGGTGGCCGCAGATGAGCAGGTGCCTGCTGCGATCGCCTGGCAGCCCATGATGGCACGGCCGAAACGGGCAGGCTCGATCCCGCCGCCGATCCAGGCGACAAGATAGCCGAGCAACACCGCCACCATCGCGCAGAGGCCGTAACCCACCACGATCCGAGCGACGAAGCCGGCGATGTCGAGCCCGTTGTCGAGCGCAAGGCCGAAGGCGAGCGCAAAGATGCCGATTGGGGTGAAGAGCAGCACCCAGTCGACGATCCGCAACATCGCGGCCGCGAGCTGATCTAGCACAGGGGTGATCGCATCGCTGCCCTGTTCGGCAGAACGCGACACCGCGAAACCGAAGATGACCGCGAACACGACCAGCGAGGCCATCGCGCCGCCGCTGGCCGCCGCCACCGGGTTTGCCGGGACAAGGGAGATCAGCATTTGGGTGACGGTGAGACTTTCGGACGGCACGGGCGGCGGTGCGCTCGACGGCGCGATCGTGATCGGAACGGCGGGCCAGACGGCCTCGATGGCAAGGCCGATCGCCATTCCCGTCAGCATCGCGGCGGCCAGCAGGCCGAGCATCAGCGGTACCGCGACGGCGAGCAGCTGGCCGCCAGCCAGATTGCGATCGAGCGTGACGATCCCCTTCGCGACCATCGCGAACACCAGCGGCACGAGCGTCATCTTCAACGCATTCAGCCAGAGGGCTCCGAGCGGCCGCAGCAGCTCGGCGGCGGCAAGAAGCCCCGCATGGTCCACGGCCCGCAACGCCGCACCGAGCGCGATGCCAAGAACCAGCGCGCCGAGCGCCGCGAGGCTGCGGTTCATGCGCGTCGTACCAGTGCGGGAGCTCACGCCCAGCTGCCGCCCGGTGCGAGGTGAAGCATGACGAGCTCGGGACCCGGCGCGAACCCCATGGCCTGGTAGAGCGGCAGTCCGGCAGCCGTGGCATGGAGCCAGATCCGGCGGGGTCCGACCGCTTCTTCGGCCAGGCCGATGGCATGGCGCATCGCCGCTTCGCCATAGCCGCGGCCGTGCAGGCCCGGTGCCGACGCCACCATGGCGACATAGATCACGTCGCCGACCAAGAAGGCCGCGGCGCTGGTGACGGGCCTCTCCTCGACATAGCCGACGACGCCGAAGCTGGCGCCCCGCCACAGCGTCATCTCGCCGGTGCAGTCGAAGAGCTCGGGCGGCATCGCATAAGCGAGCGCGTTGACCGTGCCGAGATCGAGCGCGGTGGCAGTATCACCAACCAGGCGGAACTCGAGCGCGGGCGCCCCGCGCCTGGGCGGAAGAAGCCGCTCAGCCCTCATGCCCGTCATCAGCATCGCCCGCAGCCAGCCGGCGTCCGCCGCCAGATCCTCCCAGTCGCCGGGCGCCCAGTCTCCCGAGAGGGCCAAGAAAGAAGGATGGGGGCTGGAGGTTGCGGTTGCCCGCGCCTGCTTGAGAGCGGCGCGAAACGCATCCGCCTCAGGAAAGGGCTGGGCGAGCGTCGAAAGGTTGAAGAAGGCGAGCGGCCGATTGGCGAAGGCCGTCGCGACCCCGGCCCTGGTCGCGATGGCATGGCCGGGGTAGCGGCCGATCATCAGCGCCCAGGCATCGATCAGCATGCGGATGCTTTCGCAAGCGCTCGGAGAGCTGGTCGGCTCCGGCATGTCGGCCGCGGCATCTCTGCTGGCCGAGGGCACAGCAGCTTGAGGCGGGTTCACGATCATCGTGCAAGCTCCTCCCGGCGTGGATCACCGTTATGAGCGCCTGCCGCTCGAGGAACACGGCCTTGAACCGATGAGCTGCCGATGATTTGCCGAGGAGCGGCGGCCGGCGCGTTTAGGCGGAGTGCAATTCGCCGAGCTTGCGCAAGGCGCGCTGCTTGCAGGCGACCGCTCCCATCAGTTCCGCCGTGGCGATCGCTTCCCGGAAGCTTGCTTCGGCGCGGGCGATTTCGCCGGTCCGAGCCTCGAGTTCGCCGCGGCTGATGAGGGCGATGGGCCGGTACTGGCCCTCCGGCGGGCTGATGGTCAGTGCTTCCTCGAAATTCTCGAGCGCGGCTTCCTTGTCACCCTTCAGAGCCTGCGCCTCCCCGAGCAGGGTCAGGAAGAGGGGCAACGATACCCGGGTATCAGTGCGGGCAAGCAGCAGCAGGCTCGAGCGGATCAGAGCCGCGCCTTCGGAAGGGGTGCCGAGCTGCGCCCGAGCCCAGCCCAGCGACGCGCCCGACCAGCCCTCGATCTGAACGAAACCATGCTCGCGGGCGAGCGCATGCGCCTCCCCCGAGAGTCGCTCGACCGAGGCAGTATCACGCCGGAAAACGGCGAGCAGCCCCGTGATCATCAGCCAGGAGGCACGGTCGAAGGGATTATTTTCGGCATCCGCATAGGCGCGTGCCGCCGCTACCCTCCGCTCCGCCTCTTCGGTGTCGCCGAGGTGCCAGGCGAGGATTGCCGCGTTGCCGAGGGCCATGACGATGATCGCGCGCTGCTGCGGCCGCCGGTCGCAGCTCAGTGTTTCCCAGGCGCGAAACTCGATCTCGGCTGCGGAATAGTCGCCACGGTAGAAGGCAACGGTGAAGCAGCAGAAATGCCCAAGGGCGCGGGCCAAGGCCACAATCTCGGGGGGGACCACGGCGCTTCCGTCATACCCTAGAACCGAAACCTGCTCCGCCAGCCGAGCGGCACGACCCCATTCGCTACGGAAGGTCGCAGCCACGAAGGCGTAGGTTCTCGCCTGCACAAGCACCGGCAGCTGACCGATGCGCTCGGCCAGTTCCTGATTGCGCGCTGCGATCGCTTCCATTTCCCCCGTCGTTGGGCCATCCGGTATCAGCGCCAGCAGCAGCGCGGCGGAAAGGTCCAGTTCACGGGCGTCCCGGGCTGACGTATCCGGCTGCGTCGCGAGCACCGACAGGGCTTGCCGATAGGCTTGGCTCGCTTCCGCAAGCGCATGGCGTCCATAAGCCCCCGCACCGGCTTCGGCCCAGGCCGCGATCGCGCGCTCGGCTTCGCCCGCCAGCGTCCAATGGTGGGCAAGCTCTTCCAGCCCGCGGGTCTCCACGCCCCTGGCCATCGCCTCGGCGACCTGCCGGTGCCAGGCCCGCCGCATCGTTCCCGGCACCTGTCCGTAGGCGGCGTCGCGGATCAAAGCGTGCCGGAAGCGGTAGCGTGCATCGGCGGCCGTGCCCCCGGTCTCGATCAGCCCCGCCTCGCCAAGTTGCTCCATGGCCGCGTGCAACTCTTCGTCGGCAAGCGGCGCGACTGCGCGCAGCAGATCCCATGAGAAGGACCGGCCGATCACCGCGGCCATGTGGGCGACGACCCTTACGTCGCCGAGCCGATCGAGCCGCGCCGCCAGCGAGTCCATCAGCGTCGCAGGAATGTCCGCCGTGCCGTGCTGGCCGTCGACCAGCCGGACGAGTGCTTCGGCAAACAGGGGGACGCCGTCAGCGCGGGCCACGATGGCTTCGACGACATGCGGCTCCAACGCATCCATCCCGGCCAGTCCATTCACGAGACAGCGCATGTCGCTCTGCCCAAGACCGTCGAGCGCCACATGCATGTGGTGCGCTCGGACCGGCCACGAGGCGCGGAACTCGGGCCGGGCGGTGCACAGGAGCAGCAGCGGAAGACCGGACCCTTGCTCGGCGAGCCTGTGAAGCAATTCGAGCGAGGACGGATCGAGCCAGTGCAGATCCTCGACCACCAGCACCAGCGGCTGCGACCGCGCCACACTGAAGATCCATTCGACAAGGGTTGCGAGCAGACGCCGCCGGCGCTGCTCCGGTGCCAGAAGTAGCGGTGAATAACGCGCCGGCGCTGGAAGGCCGAGCATGTCGGCGACGAGCGGTACGGCTTCCGCCAGCTTCAATCCGCTGCGCTCTAGTGCCTTTTCGAGCGCCTGCAGTTTTTCGTCTTGGCTTTCGCCACCGCGCCAACCCATAGCCTGACACAGCATCTGGGAGGCCGCATGAAGCGCCGCACCGGAAGATAGTGGCTCGCCCCGGCAATCGATCCAAAGGTGCGCGTCACCCGTGATGTTTTCGCGAAAAGCCTCGACTAGGCAGGTCTTGCCGATCCCCGGCTCGCCATGAACAACGACCAGCTGACCGGCGCCATGCCCTACTCGCGCCCATCGGCTCACCAGCAGGGAGAGTTCCTCCTCCCGGCCGACGAAATCATGTGAGCCGGTAGGGCGGCTCCGCCCGACTGCACCATTGCCGGCGTGGACCCGGTGAAGGAGGATAGGCTCGCCGGCAGGTCCTTCGATCGACCCTGCGACCGAGGCGGCAAGCTGGTTCGGGAGCATGTCGATTACGGTGCCGGTGATCGTGACGGCATTGGCTGGTACCGACGCTTCCACCTTTCGGACGAGATCAAGCACCTCCCCGAACAGCTCTACTCCCCGATCACCCACGCGCGCCACGAGCGCTGTCCCGGCATGGACGGCAGCGCGCACCGACAGGCACACTCCGTGGATGTCCCACAAGCGGGTATTCAGCGCCGGCATCTTCTCCATGATGGCGAGGCCGGCGCGCACCGCCCGTTCCGCTGCATTCTCCTGTGCCTTCGGATAGCCGAAGCAGGCCAGCACATGATCACCACGGGCGGTGTCGACGTGAGCGCCAAACGACCGGGCGGCGCTGACGACGATCTCTCGCCACTGTGCAGCGATGTCATACCTTGCTTCCGGATCAAGCTCCGCCGAGCCCCGGAAATCGGCGCCGCAAGCCAGAAGGGTCAGGTGGCGACGCTCGCTGGAGGTCGGAATTCGCACCGTTGGGCGAGGGCTGGAGAGCGCGTCCCAGTCTTCGGCAGATCGCGCAGGCGCAGCCGATGCGCTTTCCTCGAGCCGGTAGCCGACCCGCGCGACGGTTCGGATTGAGAAGGCGCCGCTTGATTCGGCCAGCCGCCGAAGCGCCTGAATGCAGCGATTGATCGCGTCGTCGCTGACCGCACGACCGGCCCAGCATTCATCGACCAGGTCGGCCCGCGAAACGACCGTGCCACGTCGCGCGGCCAGACTCACTAGAACCTGCATGACGCGTGGTTCGAGCACGAGCGATATATTCTCGCCGATCACCTCGCGGGTGGGCGGACGCACTTCCAGGCCGCCAAGCCAGAAGGCTTCGGACTGGGCGAGGTCGAGCGCACGGCCGAGAAGGGCAGCGCTTCGAGCGGCGATCATCGGCAAATCATCGGAATGCCATCGTTTCATCCCCGTGGCCACGGCCGGGTTCTCAAACAACAATGACGCGAGAGCCTGCTCGACCGAGCGTAACATGATCGAGACCGGCGCACAAAGAAGGGAGAAGCGCGGCGCCTGTGCGCCCCTTGGCCCGACCGAGGAGCCTTCTGATGGCCGAGATCGCCACGCCTTTAGCCGGACAGGCCCAAGCAGGGAGCTTCCCGCTGGTCCTGAGCGAGAACCAGCCGCTGCGCTTTACGGCGCTGTTCCTTTTCTATGTGGCGCAAGGGTTGCCGTTCGGGCTGGTCGATTATGCGCTTCCGGCCTGGCTGGTGCAGAGCGGAGCGAGCGCCGCGGCGATTGGCGGACTCCTGGCACTCGCGATCCTGCCGTGGACATTCAAGCTGCCTTACGCCTTTGTCATGGACCGCTACGCTTTTCTGGCGATGGGACGGCGGCGGCCGTGGATCATCCTGGCGCAGTCGGGGATTGTCGCGGGGTTCCTGGCGCTGGCCTATCTGAACCCAGGCCAGCAGGAGATCGGGCTGCTCGGCGCCTTTGCCTTCGCCATCTGCATGTGCGCGGCGATCCAGGATGTGGCGGTAGATGGCCTGGCGGTCGATATCCTGCCGCCGGGCGAGATCGAGCGGGTGAACGGTTTCATGTTCGGCGGACAGGCGATCGGCGTGTCGCTGGGCGCCTTCATCGGGGGACGGCTGATCGCCAGCGAGGGCCTGGCCGCCGCCGCCCTCGTCTTTGCCGCCATGACCGGCTTAATCCTCGCCGTCGCGGTGGCGGTTCGGGAGCGACCGGAGGAGCGGCTGTGGCCGTGGAGCAAGGGCGCCGCCTCGCAGCGCAACCTCGACCTTCATCTCGGCGCCTTCGCCCCGATCATCCGCAATCTTTTCGCCTCCATGTTCACGCGGCAGACGCTCATCCTCGTCCCGGCCCTGCTGGCGATCACCGCCGGCTGGGGCATCTTCCTTGGCCTCGGCCCGCTCTACGCGAGCAGCGAGCTTGGCTGGGAAAAGGCGACTTATAGCGGCTGGGGCGCTCAGGCCTTTCTGGTATCGGGCATCGGCGCGGCGATCATCCTCGGCCCGGCGGCGGGCTGGTGCGGCGCCCGGCGGATGTTCATTGCCGGAGGCGTGCTGGTGACGGTTGCGGCGGGGTTCATGCTGATCATGCGCCCGAGCTGGGGCGATCCGATCCTGTTCATCGGCGCCATCTACGTCTTCACCGCGCTTGCGGTGCTAAGAAGCGTGTCCGCGGGCTCGATGACCATGCGCCTGTGCAACCCCGCCATCGCCGCGACGCAATTCTCCGTGTTCATGGCGATTCTCAACATTGGCCGCACCATGGGCGCGGCGTCGCTAGGATGGCTGGATGCGCTGGGCGGGATCCCGGCAATGTTCGCGGCGATCGGTATCTGCGGACTGGTGGCGGCGGTGTTCGCTTATGCGGCCAAGGTGGGACGGTGAGCGTGGCGAGCGTTGCTGCAACGGGCAGGCTGCCCGCACCCGCGCTGACCGAGCACAGGATTCTGCGCTTCTGTGTCGTGTTCATTCTCTACGTGGCGCAGGGGCTGCCGCTGGGGCTCTTCTATTACGCCTTGCCGGCCTGGCAGGCGCAGAATGGCGCGTCGGCGGCGGCGGTCGGCGCAGTGCTTGCCATGACCTCGCTGCCCTGGTCGCTGAAGCTGATCAACGGCGTCGTCATGGACCGCTTCGCCTTTCTGGCAATGGGCCGGCGCAGACCGTGGGTGATCGCCGGGCAGCTGGCGATCGTGCTGGGCTTCGTCGCGTTGGCGCTGGTCAACCCGCATGCAAGGGATGCTGCCCTGCTCGGTGCCTTCGCCTTCGCCATCAACGTCGCCACTACCGTCCAGGACGTGGCAATCGACGGCATGGCGGTGGATATCATCCCGGAGGAAGAGTTCGGCCGCGCCAACGGTTTCATGTTCGGCGGGCAGGCAATCGGTATCTCGGTCGGAGCGGCGCTGTCCGGTACGCTCATTGCGCATCATGGCCTACCCACCGCGATGTTTGCCCTGGCGGCGGTGGTCGGCACGATCGTGCTGGTGATCGTGGCCGTTCGGGAGCGTCCTGGCGAACGGCTGCTGCCGTGGAGCAAGGGCGGCATCTCGCCCGTCAATCTCGAGAAGCATGTCGGGGCGTTCCTGCCGATCCTTCGGCACCTGCTGGCGTCGATGTTCAAGCGACCGACGCTGATCATCCTGCCCGCCCTGTTCATGGTTGGCGCGGCCTATGGCCTGTTCGTCGGCCTCGCACCCTTGCTGGGTGTGCAGCTGCTCGGCTGGGGAGAGGACATTTATTCGAGCTGGTCCGGTCAGGCGAACATGGTCGCGGGCATTGCGGGTGCCCTGGTGTTCGGCTTCATGGCCGAACGCTGGGGAGCCAGGCGGATGCTGTTTCTCGCGCACCTGCTGACCGCCGCGGGCGCGGCTCTCCTGCTGCTGTTGGCGGCGGACTGGAGCGTGCCGGCGGTACTG
>ERZ1066122.2894-NODE-2894-length-10593-cov-5.974378_pt1 | contig 10593 bp, 10 predicted proteins | sample MGYA00382769_ERZ1066122 | MGnify/ENA primary metagenome ERZ1066122 (study PRJEB33369, sample SAMEA5778352) | biofilm metagenome | biome: Industrial cooling water; feature: Water cooling tower basin; material: Biofilm | place: United Arab Emirates | collected...
AGTCGAGATGACGCAGCTCGACGCCCTCGTCGATCTCACCTCCGAGCTCTCCTTTACGCGCACGCTCCTCGCTCGCCTCGCCGAGCGCCTGCGGGAAGGCGAAGACCCGCGTGCCCTCTCGACCGCGCTCGAGCACGCCGGCCGCTCGCTCGAGCGCCAGATCACTGCGCTGCAGGAGCGAGTGTTGCAAAGCCGCCGACTTCCTCTGCGCACCTTGCTCAAGGAGCTGGCGGCCGACGCGCAAACCTTGGCCAAGGCGCAGCAAAAACACGTGCAGGTCGAGATCCAGGTCGGCGAGCTCGTGGTCGACGTCGCCATCGTCGAGGCCCTGCGCCGGCCGCTGATGCAGCTTATCCGCAACGCCGTCGATCACGGCATCGCCTCGCCCGGTGAACGCCGGATGCAGGGCAAAGATGCGACCGGTCGTCTGCGTCTCCGCGCCTCGCAGCCTGGAGGCGAGATCGTCGTCGAGGTCAGCGATGACGGCGCCGGTGTCGACGAAGAGACGCTGATGTTTCGCGCGCTCGAAAAAGGCCTCGTCGACCCCGCCAAGGGCGCGATGCTGGAGGCGCAGGAACGCCGCGAGCTGGCCTTTTTGCCCGGGCTCAGCACCCGCAGCGAGGCCGATGAGCTCTCGGGTCGCGGCTTTGGGATGGACATCGTTCGCACGCGGGTTCTGGCGCTCGGCGGCCATGTCGAAATCGCCAGCACACCCGGCGAGGGGACGCGCGTGGTGCTGGCGCTGCCCAGCCGATTGACACCCTTCCGGGCGCTCCTGCTCCGTCTCGGGGAACGCCATTATGCCTTGCCCATCAGCGCCGTCGAGGAGGTCCTCCGCCTGCGTCCGCAGGAAGTGCAGCGCCTTCAGGGGAGCGCCTGGATTCAGGCCTCCAAAGGTGCGCTGCCCCTCTGCCGTCTCGAGAGCATCTTGGGGCTCGAGCGCGAAGGGGAGCTGCATGCTTTGCCTCCCTTCGCCGTCGTCGTACGGGAGGGAGAGCGCCGCATCGCGCTCCTGGTCGACAGCCTGATCGGCCAACGCGACATCATGGCCAAACCTTTCGGCAAGAGTCTGTCGGAAGTGCGGGCCTTCTCCGGCGCGGCCGATTTGGGCGAAGAGTCCTTGATCTTGGTGCTCCGCGCGTCGTACCTCGTGGAGATGGCGTTGCCGATGCAGGAGCGTTTCCATTCCGAGGTATTGAGATGAACGAACGACGTTCGCTGCCGATCCTCCGCCCCGCTTCCGATCCTGGAGCCTTGGCGCTCGGCAAGAACGAAGGGAAGTCGAACCTTCCCCAGGAATACCTCACCTTCGGCTTGGCCGGCGAGACCTATGCCATGCCCCTCGGCGTCATCGTCGAGGTGCTGCGCTGGTCGCCGGTGACCTCGATCCCGACCGCCCCTGCCGATGTGCTCGGCGTGCTGCGCGTGCGCACGCAGATGGTGACCGTCCTCGACCTGAGGCGACGTTTGCATCTGGCCGAGAGCGCCCCCGGAGCGGCCCATCGCATCCTCTTGATCCGGCAGGAGGGCGAGATCGTCGGCCTCCTCGTCGACGAGGTCTTCCGCATCTGCCGCTTGGCTTCGGCGCCGATGGAGACGACCTCGCCGCTGCGCACCTTTTTGGGCGATGCCGTGCTCGGCGTGGCCCGCTTCGTCGACCGCCGAAAGGTGACGCACGAAGCCGTCGACATGCGGCAGATCGCGACGACGGAACCGCTGGTCCTCATCCTCTCGCCGCAGGGCTTGCTCCGGCCCGCACGCCCCGCCTCGCAGGGCTGAAATGCGGCCTCCTTGGCCGGCAGGCGGGCAATCCCTCGCGCGAATGCGTCGCGAGCACTTCGACGCCTTATGCCGATCGATTGCCGAGGAGTTCGGTGTCGAGATGCAGAGCTTTAGCCGACCCCGCCTGACGCGGCAGCTGCAGACGCGTTTGGGCGAGCTGGGGCTCTGCAGCTTCGACGACTACCTCAGCCTCTGGTTCGACGCCGAACGCGGCGAGGCCGAGCGTCGCGAAGCCATCGGCCTGCTCACCGTGCAGGAGACCCGCTTCTTCCGCGCCGCCCATCAACTGCGCATGCTCGAGTCCGAGATCCTCGCCGCCATCGTCGGGCAGGGCGACGCGCCTTTCAAGCACCTCCGCCTCTGGAGCGCGGGATGCGCGAGCGGCGAAGAAAGTTATAGCCTCGCCATGCTGCTCGAGGCCCATCCCCTCCTGCAGCGATGGTCCTTCGAGATTCTCGGCACCGACCTCTCGCGCCAGGCCCTGGGGCGGGCCGAGCGGGCACGTTACTCTTCCGAGCGCTACCAGAGCGTGCCGGAGCGCTATCGGCCTTATCTCCTGCCCTCGCAGAAAGAATATGAGGTGGCGCCCGCCTTGCGGCAGCGCTGCCGTTTCGCGCTCGGCAATTTGCTGAAACCGGAGTGCACGCCCGCTGAGGAGCCCTTCGATGTGGTCTTCTGTCGCAACGTATTGATGTACTTCGGGAGCGAGGCGCGGGCCCTGGCGTTGCAGCATCTGCATCAGCGCATGCGCCCGGGGGCTTATCTGGTGCTCGGACCCTACGAGACGCTGATCGAGGCGAGCACTCTCTTTGATCGCCAAGAGGGCAGGGAAGACGTCGTGTTTCGCCGGCGTTGAGCGCCAAAAAGCGCCAGGGCGGGAATTGTGAGTTGATGTACGACTTCGTCGTTATTCCTTTTTCGGCCTCGGAGATCGGCTATACTCGGAAGCCGTGAGAGAGATCGAGTCGATTCTGCCGCGACCCCGGAAGCAAAAGGCGCGTTGCTTGATCATCGAAGAATCGCCCAGCACCCAGCAGCTGCTCGGCTTTGCTTTGGCCCGAATCGGCGGCCTGGAAATCCACCGGGCGCAGAGCGGCATCGAGGCCTTGCGGCGATTGACCGAGCAGCACTTCGACCTCATCATCACCAACATCGACCCGCCTTTGATGGGGGGCGTCAAGCTCTTGCGCGGCATCCGGAAAGATCCGAACCATCGCAACGTGAGAGTGGTGGCCGTGAGCGCGATGGAAGGGGATGAGGAGCGCGAGCGTGTGCTTTCGCTCGGAGCCGATGAATGTTTGGCGATGCCCTTGCACGCCCAAGCGGTCATCGACAGCGTCAAACGTTTGCTTCGGCTCGCCTGACTTCCTGGGCTGCTCCCGCCGAGGCGGAGCGCAGGAGAGACCAGCCGATGACCGAAATCAAAGTCTGCGGGATCACCTCCTTGACCGACGCCGAGCGTTGCGTCGAGCTCGGGGTCCACGCCCTCGGTTTCAATTTCTGGCCTGGCTCCAAACGTTATTGCCCGCCCGCCCAAGCCGCCGAGATCATCGCGGCGCTGCCCCCTGGGATCCAGAAGGTTGGCGTTTACGTCGACGCTTCCGCCGAAGAGCTGCGGCGCATCTCTGAGACGACGGGGGCGGACTGGGTGCAGCTCCACGGCGACGAAGCCCCCGAGCTGCTCGAAGCCTTTTTGCCCAAAGCCTATAAAGCCTTTCGCGTCGCTGGTCCGGAGATTCTGGGCGAGGTCGAGCGCTACGCCGGGGACGAGGTCTTGCTCGATGCCTTCGTGCCTGGCGAAGCGGGAGGTACGGGAAAGGTTTTCCCCTGGCCCCTCGCTCGAGAGGTGGGAAACTATCGACGGGTGACGCTCGCCGGTGGGCTACACGCCGGCAACGTCGCGCAGGCCATTTTCGAAGCGCGACCCTATCGAGTCGATGTGGCGAGCGGCATCGAAGCGGCACCCGGACGCAAAGACCCCGACAAACTCCGCGCCTTTGTCGCGGCCGTGGGCCGTGCGGACGCAGAACATGCAGAGATCGACGAGAGTTCAAGTCAACGAAGGTGAAGAGATCATGAGTGAGGCAGCGCTAGGAGAGGTCGGTCGAGGGAGCGAGGGGAAGGCAACACGCGGGCCGGCTTCCGGCTGGTTCGGCCCCTTTGGCGGACGTTTCGTCGCCGAAACGCTGATGCCCGCGCTTTCGGAGCTCGAGGCGGCATACGCCGAGGCCCAGCGCTCCCCCGACTTCGAGACCCGCTGCAGCGCCTTGCTGCGCGACTATGTCGGCCGCCCCACGCCCCTCTATCTCGCCTCGCGCCTCTCGGAGCGGGTGGGAGCGCGGGTATGGCTGAAGCGCGAAGACCTCTGCCATACCGGCGCCCATAAGGTGAACAACACCGTGGCGCAGGTGCTGCTGGCGCAGCGCATGGGCAAGCGGCGCGTCATCGCCGAAACCGGTGCAGGTCAACACGGCGTGGCGACGGCGACGGCCTGTGCGCTCCTGGGTTTGCCCTGCGAGGTCTACATGGGCGCCGAAGACGTGCGCCGGCAAGCGCCCAACGTGCGGCGCATGCGCCTTTTGGGCGCTCAGGTCCATGCGGTCACTTCGGGTTCTCGCACGCTCAAAGACGCGATGAACGAAGCGCTCCGCGATTGGGTCACCAACGTCGAACACACCTATTACTGTGTTGGCTCGGTGGCGGGGCCCCATCCCTATCCGACCCTCGTGCGAGACTTTCAGGCCATCATCGGTCGCGAGGCCAAGGCGCAGCTCAAGGAGCGCGCGGGCAAACTGCCGGATGCGGTCGTCGCTTGTGTCGGCGGGGGCTCCAACGCCATGGGCATCTTCGAGGCTTTTTTGGAGGACGAAGGGGTGGCGCTCTTCGGCGTCGAGGCTGCGGGGGAGGGCATCAAGACGCAGCGGCATTCCGCGTCTTTGAGCGCCGGATCGGTCGGCGTCTTGCACGGCGCCAAGACCTTCGTCTTGCAGACCGAAGACGGGCAAATCCAGGAAGCCCATTCGATCAGCGCCGGCCTCGATTACCCCGGCGTCGGGCCTGAGCATGCCTGGCTCAAACAGCGCGGCCGCGTCGTATACGACTCCGTAGACGACGGGCAGGCCCTCGCCGCCTTCCAGGAGCTCGGGCACATCGAGGGCATCCTCCCGGCGCTGGAGACGAGCCACGCGCTCGCCTACCTCCCCAAAATCGTCGAGAAACTCGGCCGCGATATCGACATCGTGGTCAGCCTCTCGGGGCGCGGCGATAAGGATCTCGAGACCGTGCAGCTCTTGCTGGACCAGAGCGGCGCGCCCTGAGCGCCTCGCATCCTTGCGCGAGGACTGGTTGGACAGCCGCGTGTGCTTGGGGCAGATTCGGCCTCCATGAGTCGCATCTCTTCCGCCTTCGAGCTGGCGGCGCGCGAAGACCGCGCGCTGCTGATCACCTATCTCTGTGCCGGCGATCCGGATCTCGAGGCCACCGAGTCCCTGGCCTTGACCTTGGCGGAGAGCGGCGCCGATATCCTCGAACTCGGGGTCCCCTTCAGCGAGCCCACCGCCGACGGTGCGCCGATCCAGCGCGCGGCCGAACGCGCGCTGAAAAAGGGCACGAGTTTGGCCAAGGTCCTGCGCTGCGCGGCGCAGATCCGCCGTCGCTCGCCTCTGCCCATTGTCCTCTTTAGCTACTACAACCCCATCTTCGTCTACGGAGAAGAGGCCCTCGCCAAAGACGCGCAAGAGGCTGGCGTCGACGGTGTGCTGGTCGTCGACCTGCCCCCGGAGAATGCGACGGCGCTGCGGCAGGCACTTCAGGCGCGCGGCATCGATTTCGTGCCCTTGGTGGCGCCGACCAGCACCGAGAGCCGGGTGGCGCAAGCGGCGGAGGCGGCCAGCGCCTTCATCTACTACGTGTCCATGACCGGGGTCACCGGCAGCAAAACGGGAGGCCTCGAGGAGGCCGCCGAACGCGGCGCGATGCTGCAAAGTCGTACGGGCAAGCCCGTCGCGATCGGCTTCGGTATCCAGAGCCCCGAAGACGTGCGTCGGGCCGCGGCCAAGGTGCAAGGGGTCGTCGTCGGCAGCGCCATCGTCTCCCGTGTCGAGGCGGCGCAGACCGCGACGCAGGCTTGCGAAGAGGTCGGCGTATTTGTACGCAGCCTCGCCGAGGCCTGCGGCAGAGGGGTCGGCTGACCTCCTTCGTCACCAGAGTTTTGCGCAAGCCGGCGCCACCGAGGCCCGCCCCTCGGTAAAATGTCTGTAGTTTTCGCAAAGCTCGAGCTTGGCATGCCATTCGCTTCAGTAGTTCGAAGATTGCACATAGACACGGGCTGCCGAGCGGAGGCTCTCGACAGAGTTCGAGTCGGTGCGCGGCTGGCGTAGCAAAGGATGGTTGGGATGTACTCGGAGTCCATCGAGAGGAGAAGCTTTCACAGCGAGCCGGTGCGCGGTTTGCGCCTCGCGCATCTGGAGGTGGCGTTGGCGCCTCGCAGCGATGCGCATCTCTATTCGAGCTTCGAACACGGTGTGGTGGGCGTGTTTCTGCCTACCTACCAGACGCTCCCCATCGGCAGTTCGCTCGAGCTCACCGTCTATCTTCCGGGCGATCGCGTCTTCGAATGCGAGGTCGAGGTAAGGTGGGCGAAGGAGGCGCGGGAGGACGAAGGCGTTTGGCCCGGTCTAGGCTTGGAATTCGTGCGCCTCAGCGCCCAGCATCGGCAGTGGCTGCTCGAATTCGCCGAAGAACGACGCCCGCTTTTCTATCCCGAATAGCAGAGCGGCTGCTCTCGACTTCAACTCGCGCCGCGACGAGAGGGCGCTTGCAGGGCACCCGTGGCGAGCGGGCCGATGCGAAAGCGCAGCTCGTCGACGCGCAGTTTGGGGCAATGTTGGCGCAGATCATTGAGCAAGGCCTCGGATTGTAGGCTCAACTCCTGCGCCCAAGGCGCGCTTCGGGTATGGACGATGAGAACGCCTCCCGAGACCCGCGCCGGCGAGGCATGGGCGCGCACATTGCTGGGCACCTGCCGATGCCACCAGCGGCAGATGGCGACCAACTTATCGAAGTCTTCACTAAGGTGCAGCTTCTCGAGGAGCTGACCCACCGGTGCCGGTGCCGAGCTTTTTTTGCCTCGGCGTCTCATAGAGAGGCGCGGTAGAGGCTCATCATGTCTTCGACGGTGCAGGGCCGTGGATTCGAGCCATGGGCGGCGTCTTCGTAGGCCAGTCGGGCCAGCTTGGGCAGGGCCTCTTCGTCGATGCCCACTTCGCGCAGGCCCTCGGGCAGCCCGGCTTTGCGCCGGAGAGCGCGCACGCCGCCCGCGCATTCGAAGGCCAAGGTGTCGACGTTGTCGCCTTTGACGCCGATGGCGCCGGCGATGCGGGCAATTTTGGCCGGGATGGCGCTGCGATTGAAGTCGAGCACCGCAGGCAGGCAAAGCGCATTGGCCAAACCGTGGTGCAGACCGTATTCGGCCGAGAGCGGGTGTGCCAGGGCATGGCAAGCGCCCAGCCCTTTTTGGAAGGCCACCGCGCCCATCATGGCCGCTTTCAGCATGGCGCCGCGGGCGTGTATGTCTTGCCCTTCTTGCACCGCGCTTTCGAGGTGTCGCGCCACTAGGTCCATGCCCGCCAGGGCGATGGCGTCGGCCATCGGATGGTCGCCCAAAGCGCAGTAGGACTCGACGCAATGGGTGAAGGCATCGAAGCCCGTCGCCGCGCTGATATGCGGCGGCATGCTGAGGCTGAGCTGGGGATCGAGAATGGCCAAATCCGGCAGCAGGCGTGGAGAAAAAACCACCGTTTTGCGGCCGCTCGAGGCCTGCGTATAGACGGCGCTGCGGCCGACTTCGCTGCCCGTACCCGCGGTCGTCGGCAGAGCGATGAGAGGCGGCATCGCGGCGTGGATTTCGGCTTGTGCGCCTTCCCCGATATAACGCTCCAGGGGACGAGGATGCGAGGCGAGCAGACGCACCAGCTTCGCTACATCGATGACGCTACCCCCGCCGATCGCGACGATGGAATCGGCCTGGCTGCGGCCATAGGCCTCGCTGGCCGCATACGCCTCGACTTCGCCAGGATTGGAGGAGACTTCGGCGAAGATCTCGAAGGGGATTTTGGCTTTGCGCAGTGACTTGCCGACGTCGTCGACAATTCCCGACTCGAGCACGCCTTGATCGCTGACGATGAGCGCGCGACTCGCGCCGAGCTCCAGGAGCTTGGCCCCACATTCCGTCACCAAGCCCTCGCCAAAGAGGATACGGGTCGGAAAATTCCATTCGGCGATCATCGCGTTCGTCCTCTTTCGACCTTCATTTAAACGGCCTCGAAGTAGCGCCGCAACTCCCAATCGCTGACGGCTCGTTTTGCTTGCCCTAGCTCCCACTCACGCGTTCGCAAGTAGTGATCGACGAAGGCGTCTCCGAGCAGCGTGGGCAGGAGGGTACTGGCGCGGGCCTTTTCCAGCGCTGCCTCGAGCGTAGAGGGCAGCGCCTCGCCTCGGTCTTGGGCGTCACCTTGGATCGCTGCGCTTGGCTCGAGCGCTTGCTCGATGCCGTAAAGGCCCGAAGCGAGGGCGCTGGCCAGCGCGATATGCGGGTGCAGGTCGGCCCCGGCCTGGCGCGATTCGATGCGGGTCGCCGTCGCGGAGGGGCTGCCGACGATGCGAAAGGCGCAGGTGCGGTTCTCGACGCCCCAGGCATTGTTGAGCGGCGCCCAAACCCCGGGAACGTAGCGCCGGTAGCTATTGACGAAGGGCGCGTAGAAAATGGCCATCTCCGGCAGCAGCGCCGATTGGCCGGCCAGGTAGTGTTTGCCGAGACTCGAGAGCGCCTCGCCTTTGCCTTCGGGAGCGAAGAGGTTACGGCTGCCGCTCGAATCCCACAGGCTCTGATGCATATGGCCGCTCGAGCCCGGCAACTCCGCGTTCCATTTGGCCATGAAGGTGACCGAGTAGCCGTAGTCGCTGCAGAGCTGCTTGAAGAGGGTCTTGAAGAGCGCGGCGCGGTCGGCGGCCTCGAGCGCATTTTCGTAACGCAGCGCTACCTCCCAGACTCCAGGTCCGGTTTCGGTATGCATGCCCTCGATCTCGACGCCGTAGGCTGCGAAGAAGTCGAGGGTGTGTGCGACGAAGCCGCGGTGCTGTCCGGCGCGCAGCCAGGAGTAGCCGCACATGCCTTCGCTCAAGGTCTCGACGCCACCACCTTCGCGCGAGTAGGGCGGGTTTTTGAAGACCCAGAACTCGAGCTCGATGGCGCAGCGCGGCTGAAAGCCGGCCGCTTCGAGCCTTGCCTGCACGCTCTTCAGCAGATTGCGCGGGCAGGCTGGGTAGGGTTTGCGCTCCGCGGTCCAAAAATCGAGCAGGAAATGCGCCGTATGCGCCTCGGTGGGAGCGACGCGAAAGCTGCGGGGATCGATGCGCGCGCGAATGTCGGGGTAGCCGTGTTCCCAGCCGCTCAGGCGGCCGTTGTCGTAGAGGCGGTCGGCGATATCCCAGCCGAAGATGACATCGCAGAAACCGAAATCCTCGTCGAGGGCGCTCCAGAACTTCTCGAGCGAGAGGTATTTGCCGCGCAGCACGCCGTCGATGTCGAAGCCGCCGACTTTCACGCGACGGATGCCGCGCGTCTCGAACTCGGATTGCAGCTGCTGGCGATTCAAGAGGAAGCCTCCTCGCCGCTGGCGGCGACCCAGATGCATTTGGTTTGCGTATAGAGTTCAAGCGCGTGCTGGCCCATTTCGCGACCCCAGCCGCTCTGTTTGACGCCGCCGAAAGGCGCGGCGCTGTCGAAGCCGTTCCAGCGATTGATCCAGACGACGCCGGCCGAAAGCGCGCGTGCGACGCGATGGGCCCGCGCGATATCCCGCGTGAAGACCGCGGCGACCAGGCCGTAGACCGTCGAGTTGGCGATGCGAATGGCCTCCGCCTCCTCCCGAAAGCGCAAGATCGCGAGCACCGGGCCGAAGATTTCTTCGCGCGCGATGCGCATCTCGGGGCGGACGTGATCGAAGACGGTGGGCGCGACGAAGTAACCTTGGGCGAGCTCGCCCTTTTGCAGACGCTCGCCGCCTGCGCGCAGCATCGCGCCTTCGCTTTTGCCGCTCTCGATCGCTTCGAGCACCTTCGTGAGCTGCCGCGGATGGACGAGCGCCCCCATCGCGGTATCCGGGTCGAGGGGATCGCCGACCCGCATTTCGCGTGCGCGTTCGCTCAGCTTCGAGGCGAAGGCTTCGGCGACTTCTTCGTGGACGAGGATGCGCGAGCTGGCGCTGCATACCTCACCTTTGTTGGCGAAGATGCCCCAGAAGGCGGCGTTTACGGCGGCGTCGAGATCGGCATCGGGAAAGACGACGAGAGGCGACTTGCCGCCCAACTCCAGGCTGAGTCGCTTGAGGTTCGACTCGGCGCTCGCCATGAGCAAGCGACGCGCGGTAGGCAACGAGCCTGTGAAGGCCACCTTATGGATGCCCGGATGGCGCGCCAACATTTCTCCGGTCGTATGGCCTTCACCCGGCAAGACATTGAGCACGCCCGGAGGCAGACCCGCTTCCTTGCAGATCTCGGCCAACATGAGGGCGCTCAGCGGCGTCCATTCGCTGGGCTTGAGCAAGAGTGTACAGCCGCAGGCCAAGGCAGGCGCGATCTTCCACGCCGCCATCAGCAAAGGATAGTTCCAGGGCACGATCGCCGCACAAACGCCGACCGCTTCACGCAAGGTGTAGACCAGGTCGCCGTCGTCGACCGGAATGCTTTCGCCGCCCATCGTTCGGCACCAGGCCGCGTAGTAACGGAAGATGTCGGCGCTTGGCCCGACGT
>ERZ1066122.2895-NODE-2895-length-10584-cov-4.812708_pt1 | contig 10584 bp, 13 predicted proteins | sample MGYA00382769_ERZ1066122 | MGnify/ENA primary metagenome ERZ1066122 (study PRJEB33369, sample SAMEA5778352) | biofilm metagenome | biome: Industrial cooling water; feature: Water cooling tower basin; material: Biofilm | place: United Arab Emirates | collected...
TCTTAAAGGGAGATAAACGGGCATCTGACATTGCTATGGGCTGCCCCGACAATGAAAATATTTAGCGTTTCTATCACCTACATTTGAAGATTTTTATAGCTGCTTGATATGAACTACTTCCAATTCTGCAAATACAGATAAATAAAACCCAGCAGATTCTACTCACTTATACCTTGGTCTCTAAAATCAAGTTTACTTTTAAGCCAGTCTTCTTTATCTAGATATTCCTAATCTGCTAGGGGTAGAAGATCATAACAAGATGTGCGAAATGAACAGGTGAAAAGGATAGAAGGTTTCTATCCAAGGCATCTGTTTTTATTAACATGATGGAGGTTTCCATGTTGTCTGAAAGCGTAAAAGAGTTAGCTGCGACGAAGCCGCTTCGAGCAGTTGAGTTTGATCCACCTCGTGGGATGAAGCTTCTGTACAAAGATGGTACAGAAACTGAAGTCCTTTTAGGGATGGATCAGGAGACAGTAAGAAGTCGAGTTAAAAGTACATACGACTATAACCCATTTAGTATTAAGGGATGCCCCTCTGATGCATTTGATAATGTTCCGTTCGTGTTTTACTACGCAAATGACTTGACTCTTAAGAATATCGTCTTTGGCGATATTGACCATCACGGTAGCTCTGAAGAAGAAATTCGAGCGTTAGAAGTAAAGGCTTACTTTCGGGGTAAAAGTCTTCTCGATACTCCTCGAAGGGAGTTAAAGCGATGGATAAGAGAAGAGTTAGATCTTAGTACATACGGAGAGATTGTCGTTTCAGAGCTAGGTTTTCTCGTCAACTATTTGAAGGATGATAAGCGAGCATCTGACATCGCAATGGGTTACCCCGGTGATGAAAATATTTAGGGTTTCTACTACCAACCTTTATAGGTTTTTCTTAACGCGCTCAAAAGCGCGTTTTTTGTTGTCGAATTCAATGAAGGTTAATGACAGAATATTACGGTGGTTTGTGGAAAGATACCAAGAGAGAAGGATGTGAACGTCATCATCCTTGGGCGTGGGACACTCTTTACTGGCTTACTTCAGTAGGTCTCAATGAAAGTCCCGTTGTCCAAATGATTGAAAAGGAACATCATAATGGAACCTACAGCTTTGGCGGTGACTTTAACTCCCAGCCTGGTCAGTTCCGTCAATGGCAAGCAGAGGAGTTTATTCGAGACAATTTCTGGACTGCCTGGGAGGTAGACAAACAGCGCATCCGATCTCTTTTTGGTACTAAGTACGACAAAGCCTTTGAACAAGCCGAAGTACAAGCTAGAAAGCTTGAGGCTGAAGGCAAGCTCAAGGTTGATGCCGAGAAGCTAAAACTTTATCGAGAGCGCCAGGAGCTTGAGAAGCAGGAAAAGCTCGCTGACGAGAAACTCAAGGAAGCCAACGCCAAGAAATACCAGAGCGAGATTGAAAAGCAGCGTGAGGTAGAAAAGGCTAAAGCAGAACAAGATCGTATTGAAGCTCAGAAAGAGCTTAACAAAGCGAAGCTTGACGAGCGCCACCAGCAACTTCAGAAGGAAATTGCTGAAAAGCAGCTTGCTGAAGCCAAAGAGAAATCTCAGGCTGAAGAGATCAAGAGACACGAGCAGGCTGTTCAGAAGGAGACTGCCAACCTCAAAGAGGCTGAAAGTGCCCGTAAAGAAGCCGAAGCTCGTGCTCAAGGCAAAGTTGAAGAATACGCCAAACAAAAGGAGGCTGAGCAACAGCAACGGGTTCGCGATCTAGAAGAGCGGGTCAAACAGCTTGAAACTGAAGCGAAGCAGAGAGAAGTTCAATTTGCTAAGCAACAGTCAGAGCTTCACGATCGGCTTACTCAGATTGAACAGCGTGACCAAGCGTTGATTGAGGCAGTTCGCGCCAAAGAGCAGACATTTCAAGCTCGACAGGATCTCGCAGCAGCAATGACTCAACAGAGTAGTAGTTCATCGAATGGCGAGCATCGATTAGATAGGGAGCAGGAGACTCCTGAAGTCTCACTAAATAACCCGTCATTTAACCCGCAGCGTGTACCTGTTCCAGAACACTGGAGGAATCCGTCTGTTCGTGGAGAAAATGAGCAGTTTGATCCCATCAAGCACGCTGTTACGAGTCTTGAACAAGGTGTCACACAGCACAGGCAACGGCAAAGCAAAATCTTCCGGCACGCTGAACAGAACCTTGAGCAAACTCGTACTCTTCAAGAGAAGCAGCGTGACGAGGCATCAGGTCACTCAGTCAAGCATCGGCAGATTGACTGGGAATTCGAGCGATAAAGGTGATTGTTAAGGTTCTTCACATTTCTACAGAGCAGAAGGTTGTACATAACCTTTTCTCTGTTCATTTGGCACAACGTAAATGGTGGTAGTATCGGCCACTTAAACAAACAGTGTTGCATCTGTAAAAGCTGTTTGGTAGCCTCTCGACCGTTCAGGTTGAAAAGAGGTTGATTTCGTGTTGAAACAAGTACTGAAAGGGCTTCAGCTCATTCTGTTATGCGGAATTGTAGCCTGTAGTTCACAGGGTAGAAGTGTCGAACAAGACATCACAAAAAGAGTGTATGTTGGCTTTGCTTCTGGAGATACAAACGAACAGGAAGTAGCTACAACGATTCTCCGTAAAGCCATTAAACCGCAAGGCCCGTGGTCTACTGTACCAGCATGGCTAGATGTCGATGTGCTGTCGTCAAATCACTATGTTGTCTACGGAGGAGCAGTTCAAAGGACTTCCTACCAAAGTGGGCTGCATCGAAAGCTTTCACAGCAAGTCGTAGAGAAGACAGCAGAGCGAGAGGATCCAACAGCACTCTACGAGGGGCTGAAGCGGTTGTCCTACATCCTCAAACAGTCAAACGACAACACGCAGGTATATGCAGTCATTGTGACTAAGGGGATAGGTCGTTCAGATGACGATACAGCATCGGCTGCACAGACAAACGGTCTAGAACTACTCATTCAAGCGATCGCATCTGAGCAACAGAAGCTTGCACGGCTCTGCCTTTACGGAGTTCAGGGTGAAGTACGCACGCAGACGGGTGCGCTTTTTGAAGGCATTCCGCGTGACAAAGTTACCGTTGTTTCTCTTCAAGAAGAGATTTCTAACTGCCTTCCTTAGGCAAATCACCAAACACACATCAATAGGATTTTTTGATGATGAGGAAAAATCTGCCTCCCGCACCTGCTTCCTTTGTCCACAAGCTGATCTATACAAATGCTGAATTTTTAGCTGCTAGAGAAGCTTTCATAGACGATCTTCTCGATACGAACATGCTCAATGAGCATGACCTTAAAGCTTTCGATGGAGAGGGAATTAGCAAGCTGATTGATTTATCTCTAATTAAAGAGAGAACTATTGCTGAGATGTCCAATCTTCAGACTCAGTTGGAAAAGAGTAGTGATTATCTTGATGAGCTAGAGGCAAAAGAGAACTCTGCTCAGGCTCTCATCGTGAGGGGAACCAAGATTCCGTGGTGGTACACGGTAGTCATAGCTGGACTCTCTCTTGCGCCAGGTATCTCCATCGGAAAGTTGATGGAGTTTTGGGTACCCTTTGCTTTTGGTGCTTATACCATCGGTTTTCTCGGAGGAGCTGCATTGTTTCTTGGAGGAAAGCATCTACTGGAATTAGTTTTTCGAGATGCTATTCTCTCTCCTTACTCAAAACCAAACGAGAGAAGTATAGAGCAAAAACTGCGACTTCGAGGCTTTATCACATTTGTAGTAGTTGATGCCGTCATCTCTGGTGTATCAATCCTTATGAGCATGGTTGTTGATGGAGTTGCTTTTGATCTGTGGTCATTTCTTCTCTTCGCGCTCTCTGTTGGGTTTAGCTTTCTTACGGCTTCAATCATTGATGAAATAGCCAGGAAAGATCGAGGAGCAATCAGAGCGCAGATGGAGCAATTAGGAAACAACATACTGAAAGCCTATGAATGGCATGAGAAGTTCAAAGCTGAGTTGAAGAAGTATCGACGACAGAAGAAGACACTTGAACAAGATATGAAAGCACTCAGTAAGTTCCTTATGGACACTGAGGCACAGTATCGACAGACACTCCTTCAGGTGTTTGGAGTGGAGTATCTAGAGCGTAGCGGTACTGAGCTAAGCCGTTCAAGAAATACATCTCGACTCCGTACTAAGAACCGTACAATCCCGGCTCAATCGGGCAAAGACCGACGAAATGCTGAAACGAACTCAGCTAGGCTCCTTGAAAATCAAGAGGTCTCGCTTGGTAGTGATCGTACTAGCAGTGTCGAGGAGGCTTTCCCTCTGAGCGCTCGTAATGGTAAACACCCGGACACAGCGAGTGATGATCCTGATCTCGACTCTTCAATCAGTTGAATACCTAGTACTACCCTTACTAAGGTTGCATCTTACTAAACCCGTTTCTTTGGAGAAACGGGTAATTTTTTTGGGTAGATGTCTAAGGAGATTTAGAAGAAAGCAGTGTGCACTCATATAGGTGAAATGAAAAAGTAGAAGAGAACGTTTGCGATGAATTATCGAACTCACTACCACGGCAGAAAACTGTTAACTCCACAGGCGTATCAAAAACGGGCTAAACAACTCGCGGAAGCTAGCACTATGAAGCCTCTTCCGGCTTTTGGTGGGGTCAGTTTACCGTATGCCTCAGCAGTCGAGAACTTTCTTGTTTTTGGCGTTCCCGGAGCTGGAAAATCAACACTCATTGATATCTTGATGAAGTCTGTACTTCCTGGCTATGTAGGAACCAACGCTGATCACCGTGCGCTGATTCATGATCATAGTGGGGAGAGTGTATCGGTCATGTATAATCTCGGATTTACCTTTGAGAATGGGTTTCTCAAGACGCTTAATCCGTTTGATCGAAGGAGTGTTGCTTGGGATATTGCTCAGGATATTACAGCTCCGAGTCTGGCTCGCCAGTTTGCACGGATCATCATCCCTGACAATCCGAAAGTCACTGATCCATTCTGGAATAATGCTGCCCGCAATATACTTGCTGGTGTCCTTATCTCAATGAACGAGAGGTATCCTCGGCAGTGGAACCTGCGGGATGTTATTCAGGTGTGTTTATTTGAGGAGGAGAGCTTCCTGATAGAGCTTTTAGGATGGAGTCGTATCAACGCTCCTCAAGTCAGATTACTCTCCAGTCCTGCGGAGAAGATGACTTCGAGCATTCTTGAGGTTCTAAGAACTGTTCTTACGGATTATATCGAGATTGCTGCTCTTTGGTGCTATGCAAAGGAAAAGGTAACGGTTTCTAGTTTTTTACAAGGTAGTTATGTGCTCTTACTTGGAGCCTATCAGACAGTGCAATCAACACTAGAAACTGTTAACCGTCTTTTTCTTGCTCGCCTTATTGATGAGATATTGACCTCAAAACACTTTGCCGAAGATGCTTTTAATCCACGGCGAACCTGGATTATCATCGATGAAGGATCAAAGATTGGAAAGGTAGAGGGGATGCTTGATCTTCTCGATTTAGGGCGTAAGTATGGTGTATCTACTGTTTTTTCATATCACGATATTTCTCAGGTTGAGGAACATTATGATGATCAGCATGAGTCCTTTCTCGCGAAGTTTGGAAACAAAGCGTTTCTCCGCTTAGAAGATGTAAAAACTCCTAAGTGGGCTAGTGACTTCTTTGGAACGTCTGAGTTTATTCATCATGATGTTTCAACTTCTGAGAATATGTCCAACAACACGTTCTATGATGAGCCTTACGGTGCATTTGGAAATCAAAACATTGGCAAAACTCTCGATGAGAGTATTCGAGATGCTCAACTTATTCCGTCAAATGTCTTTCCCTCTTTTCCGAGAGTTTGGGAGACTGGAACAATTAAGGGATGTTTTAGCACTTGTGTTGGAGCTTCTCTCTACACCATCAACTCTGATTACTTACATCAACATCGTATAGGAAAGACAGCCGGGGTGCTTACCCAAGACTTTTATAGTCTTGATGAAGTTGTATTTCCTTTCTGGGGTGAAGGGTTGCGTTCTCCTTATGGAGTAATGCACTAGGCATCAGGAAAGTTGGTGAAATGTTGTGATGCTTCACCCATGATCTGCCATATTCCGCAGCGAGCAGACAGATTGATATAAGAATCGGGATACACTTCCTTGACTAATTTGCAGGTGGCAAAGGGTTACTTGGTCACACTGCTTTCTTCTAGAAATTTCTGGTTAATTTATTCTCACAAACGTATTCTTTCTATCTCGTCGAGACTGATCGTGTCGTTAACCGCTTACAGAAGCTAAGCTCGTTCATCTCACGGGAACGAGCACCTATTATCAGCAATTGCTAAGGGTTTAGTATACGGATGTAGTTCGCTACCTAGCAGAACGTGCGGGAGCTTATTGGCTCATCGACGCGATCGCCTCATAGCAGATCGATCCACGGGTACATCGAGATCCTATGCTTCAGCAGATTCAATTCTGGAAGCTGGTAGTCAATGTAGTCAATGACGATCGGTCAGCACTCCTGGTTTGCGAACGAGAGGAAGGGGATGTTGCAGTATTACAAGAAATCCCCTTCACCAGATTTTCCGCTCAGGCAGGTGAGGTTGTATTTCCAGAATGGAGTAGTGCTACTACCATCTGAATACTAAGGATGATTATTTGAACACAGCCATGCAGGGTAGAGGAGTACAGTTTCTTTTGCCCTGCATGATTAAACACCTGAATAGCAACCATTGCTATGGAAGGGTCTAAAACTTCTTAGAGAAAGAGTTCTTTAGTTATCAAAGTTTATGTTTAAGGCTCTCCATTCCTCATTTCCCATATACTTAATCTTTGCAAAGTAACTTGTCCTAACCTTTGCTCCGAAAGAGTTTTCAGAGTCTACATAAGATCGAACAGTATAGGTGCAATCACCAATATTCGTTATTTCTGAATCCAAGGTTGTCCAAGGAAAACTCGCAGTTGATGGAGCTTTAAGTGATTTCTCAACAAAATCCTTAGCCATTACAAAAGCCATAGTGTTGTCGTTATTGCAGTACTTATCCTCTCGATTTATTTTTTCTTGTGCTTTCTGCTCAGGGGTTTTTGATGAATCTTTTAGTAGCCCAATAAGAACAAGTACTGTAAATACTAATAAAATGACTCCCAGGCATCCAGAAGAACCCGATTTAGATTTTTTTACTGTCTTAGCCTCAGCCCGCACACGAGCTTCTGCCCGAAATTTTTCCTCTTCCTCAATTTTTCTTTTTTCTTCTTCAGTAAGTGTCATAAAATACTTTTTCTGGAACTTTAAAAGTTTCAAACGTAAGCGTTAGAGTAGGGTACTCCCATCTCAATTGACTTAGGTTAATAGTGGCGATCCGTATTACCTTTGTAGGGCATACGGCAATCATTAGAGCCACGAGAAATAAAATAATTTTGCTACCCGTTCAAACTGCTCATTAGCCACGCCACTTAAGTTGCTGCAAAGGGTAGTAAAATACCTCAAATGTCTAAAGTCAAATCACAGCCGAATCCGCTCAATTTCATCGAGGCTAATCGTATCGTCTCTGCGATCGTATAGTGCTGTCGTCCGGCTATCTTCATGTGCCGCAATCTTTTGAGCGTTGTCCCTACTGCCACCATTCCTAAGGTAATTCGTGATTCCTGAAGCCCGGAATGTGTGATTACAGGCATCAGTGTTTACTCCTGCTGCCAGTGCTCGCCGTTTAATCATTGCCCAGGCTTCCTGCCGCTGAAGACCTCGCTCAGTCAGCTTTCGTGTCTTGCCAATCGTTGTGCGGAAGAGGGGAGTACCTTTCTCATTCCAGAGACTAGCTTCATCCATATATTGATCGATGTACTCTTCAGCTTTGTGGTGGGTCGGCACCTCATGGTACTTGCCGCCTTTCTCATGAAGCCGAAGCCAATACCGTTTGCCCTTTTGAAAGTAATCCTCTACCTGCATTCCCAACACAGCACCGATTCGGGCAAAGCTAAAAAACATGGTGGCGATCAGTGCTCGATCGCGCAGCCCAACGATGTGGGATACATTGATGGAGTCGAGTAGCTCCCGCATCTCATCGTCAGTGAGTACTGGGGTTTTTCCTTGCTTGATTCGATATTTCGGCCCCTTCACCTCTGTGGCTGGATTCTCCTTAAGAATGCCACCCGTCACCATCCAGGCAAACATGATGCGAATCGCTGCGAGATGCTGGTTGATCGTTGGGGCTGATCCAGGATGACGTTCAACATATGCTGCGATCGCAAGTGAGTTAATGTCAGAGAACTCCAAGCCGTATTCGTTACACCAATCAAGGAACTGCTTGATAGCGCGAGCATAGGCTTCTCTGGTGTTTTGATTGCGAATACTAACAATGAAAAACTCTACAAAACGACGAGCAGTTTCTTGCCCAGCATTTGTAATTAAAACTGGTAATGAAAGAACTGAGCCTTGAGCAAGTAAAGGGGTAGCTAAATCTTTTTGTGGTATTTCAATAAGGCTCATGACATACAAAGAAATGCCAAAATTGGCTTAGTTTTTCGCCTCTGAACTATATGACATAAAGAGGAGTTATGTAAGATAAAAACTCAGAGGATAGGGGATTTATTTAGGCTTTTTTTAATTGGTTAGGGTGCTTCTCTCACTAAGGAGCTGACTGATTATCGTGGTTAGCTTGCACTCACCACGACCATTGATATAGTCGTTGCTGTGTCTCTTGAATTTTGCTTAGCAGTGCCAGGAAAAATGCATGATTACGACACCCGATATCAGCCCCGAAAAAATCAAGCTCACGAAAATGAGCAAGTTGGCATTGAGTTTTCCGTCTCTGCAAAATGCTCCAGGAGCATCTCCTTGGGATCAGCACAAACTTGATGCATGGGCAACTACTGCCATCTCCCACGGGGAACGCTGTACTGCTCAATTTGTGCTTTCTGTATGGGGACACACCACAATGAAGAACTGTCCTTGGAAATGTGGACCATTCGATTTCATTGAAGCTTTTTCAGTGTGGGATGATATCCATCGAAACGCTTTTCAGGCATGGATTCAAGACCCGTGGTGGCCTTAATTCCCGCACTCTATTTCAACGGCACTACCCGATAGTCTCCTGATCATCATGCTGCTATAGTCATCATGCCAAAGAAGCTTTGCTGAGGCATACAGCAAGGAAGAGATTAGCCAACGCTGCGTTGACTTAAAGTACGATGAATCAGAGAAGTGCTGATAAACTTACTGCCAACCTTGAGCAGCAAATCAAATTTATCATCGAAGCAGACAAACTCAAGGGCATCTTGAGGAAGACCTCGCCTATCGGTGAACAAAGAAAAGAGAATTCAGCAGAGCATAGCTGGCAAGTGATGTTATCCGCTCTTGTGCTTGTAGAACATGCAAATCAGGAAGTAAATATCCTTCGAGTCCTGAAAATGTTGATGATTCATGATCTTGTTGAAATTGATGTCGGAGATACACTTCATTACAACAAATCTAGCTCGACATATGAAAATGAGACTATCGCAGCGCGACGAATTTTTGGAATATTGCCCGACAAACAAGGCGAAGAGTTCTTATCACTCTGGAAAGAGTTTGAAGCCAAGGAAACGGATGATGCAAAGTTTGCTACAAGTGTGGATAGGCTGATGGCGTTCATTATGAACTCAAATAACAATGGCGGCAGTTGGAAAGAACTTGAACTTTCGGCTGAGCAAGTCATTAGGAAAAATGAAAGTATTCTAGAAGGAGCAACGCTCATTTGGAGTCTCGCGGCACAGCTCATTACTGAGGCAGTCGAAAAAGGGTACCTTAAAAACGATACTAATTAAACAACATGCTAAATGGCTGTGAAAGTGGAAACTGGTGGGTTTACCCCTACTCATGGATAGACCAACCAGCATCTTCCACTGACGCTCTTATTTCTCAATATACGTTCTATCCTTTTTCAAAGTCCTTGCTCTTCTGCTTAACTCACCCCGTGTCTTAGCTCCTCTCAGCTTAGTTCCTATCACCCTGAAATTTATGTTATGCTCCCGTCACGTATGGACGCTCCAGACAAAGAAAATATGATACTGCTCGGCTCCACAAAGGGGTCATGGGATAGAGACTATTATCTATATCCTAAAGACGGGACTGTTTGGTGCTTCGAGTCGCCCAATAATCCCTATTCTAAGTGTCACTGGGGGAAGATCTCCTCAGAGGATCAGGAGCGAATTAAGATAGAATCGAAATCTTTGATTAGTCTAATTGAAGAACACAACCCGAAATTACGATTTTGAGACTGGGCCAGGCGGGGATGGTAAATATTTCCGCGTCATGTAAAAACACTCATAGAATATCGTGCTAAGTTGCCGATTTTTCACTGACTGTTGGGTTTACCCCTTAGACAAACCACGGTGTTCTTTCTAAAACTGGATGTAATTGAAAGGGTTCATGTTGACGAAGGAATGCAGCAGTCAAATATGCAATATCACCTGCATATTTGATTGTAATTGGCTCTGCTGTAAAAGAATCTGTTGATGCCCAGTTGAGCTTTGTCAGGCTTAGTACTTGAAGTGCTAGTGATCTCGCATCACATGTAACAGGTTCAGTACTGTCTGGTCGATAGTGATCGACTGAGATTTCAAGAGGTCGAGGAGTTCCTAGAGTCTTGCGATATACATTTGTACCAGTGGTTGATAGCAGCAATCGA
>ERZ1066122.2896-NODE-2896-length-10581-cov-7.506365_pt1 | contig 10581 bp, 9 predicted proteins | sample MGYA00382769_ERZ1066122 | MGnify/ENA primary metagenome ERZ1066122 (study PRJEB33369, sample SAMEA5778352) | biofilm metagenome | biome: Industrial cooling water; feature: Water cooling tower basin; material: Biofilm | place: United Arab Emirates | collected...
AACTCCGGAGCACGCAACATCGCTTGGATGCCAGCAAGATCGCCGCACGACTGGCCGTGCCGCTTGCGCGGTTCTGCGGGCTGGCGACGCCGCCGATGACGCGCGAGGGGATTCGGCAGCACCCCGACTCCGAGCGGTTGCAGTTTGGGCTCGCGTCCATCGCGCGCACGCTGGATGCGTTGGACGAGCTTATCCCGGATCGCGAGGCGCAGCAACAGTGGCTCCGGACGCCACAACCAGCGCTCAACGACGCGACGCCGCTTGCTCTCCTGCTGGCAGGGGACGGCATGCGTGTCGTCGCCCTGGTCGGGATGGCGCGCGAGGGCGTCATCGGGTGACCGCGGCGCCTGCCGCGGTCGTGCCCCGCTTCTGGGATACGCTGTCGCCGGCCGAAGCGACCCGGGAGGCGGTGGGGCGACTCGTGTCGATCCCGCTGATCGCGTCGACGAGGCGCTACTTTCGCGCGCTCCGCCTCACCTATCTGATCGCGCCACCGAGCGGTGTCGCGGAGCCCCTGTACTATGCGAAGTCCGCCGAGGGACGACGCTGGACACCGGTCGGGGGGCCGCGCGGGCTCTATATGGCCGAAGACCCGGAAACGGCAACGGCGGAGCTCCAGCTGATTCGGCAACAGCCGGACGGCACGGTGGTCGATGTCGATGCGCCGGCGCACCTCGTGACCCTGACGATGACGGCGGCCATCGCACGCGTGCTTGACGTCACCTCGGCCACGACCGCGGCCATGTTGGCGCTCACCGCGGCGGACCTGCACACGGACTGGGAAGCTGAGCAGACCGCCGCCATCACGGTCGGCGCACGGCCGCCGATCACCCAGCTGCTCGCCTTGGCGGCTCACGCAACGGGCATCATCACCGCCATCCGATACCCGTCCGCGCGCCGCGTCGGCGGCGTCAATCTGGTCGTGTTTCCGGATCGCTTGGACGCGGATCTCGGCGAGACGGTTCGAACCGCCGACGTGGGTGGGCTCTACCCGCAAGCCCTCCCGCCGCCGACGGTCCGCGCGTTCGCGTGAGCGGACGCATCGCAGTGCGCCGCGTATCGGGACCACGATGGCGCGCGCAGCAGCCGCACGGGCAGATTCAGCGCGGTGGCTGTGACAGCGCAGAAGGCGGGAGCGTGGTCCGTTAGCGCTACGGCGTCGGGCCGGCATCGCGGCGGCTGACGCCGACGTCACGCCCGGGAGCATCGTGCAGCATTCGGTCCACTTCCTGACCGTGGACAGCGCCCTAGGCTGGCGCCGACCGCCGGATCCGCATGCTCCTCGCGGGCGCGGGCGCCCGTGCAGGCCCAACCCGCGTCCCGCACTGGCTGTTCACCGCGCATCCGGCGACATGCGCGCTCGAGCCGGTGGGGCTCGTGTGGTACAGCGACCGGTTGCTCGACATGGCGCTCGACCTGCTCCGCCGGGAACGGGCGAACGACATGGGACGCCGAAAGTTGAACGAGGTGGACGGTGCAGTCGGCGGCAGCCCGTGGGGGGGTGGCACCGGCGCACGGTCGCGCAGCCCACCGTCGGCCGCTACACTCTGCATTCGGTGGTCGTTCGCCGCCCCCCTCGCCCTCGCACCCGTGTCCTCTGCCATCGCTGGTCGACCGCCGCGCACTCGCGCTACCGTGGCCGTCGGTGCTGCCTCCACAGCCGTCGCGCCGTGCATGAGCCGTTCGCTGGCCGTGGCCGACGTGTTGGCGATGGCGAAGGTCGTCGTGGGCGTCGGCGGACGCGATGAGGAGCAACATGCCCGCGCCCGTGCGGTAGCACGAGTGGCCATTGAGACGCACTGGAAGGCCACGACCGCAGCGGGGGCGGGGGTGCTCCACGCGCCGGTCGGGAGCGGGACACGGCTGCCAGCGGCGCTGCGTGCGCTTGCCGTCGACGCGGGCACTCGGGCGGCCGCGCAGTCGCACGCGGTCGGGAGCTACCTGCTCAGCACGCTCTACACGTGCATGCTGCCCGCGCGGTTGCGGTCGGCCCTGGGGGTGTTCTTCACGCCACCACCCGTGGTGGACCGGTTGCTCGACTTGGTGGAGGTGGCGGGGGTAGATTGGCGCACGGTGCGTGCGGTGGATCCAGCGGCCGGGGGCGGTGCGTTCCTCACGCCACTGACGGAGCGTATCGTCGCGGCCTATACCGCCGATGGGGCAACACCGGCCGACATCCTCGATGCCGTAGCGCGGCAAGTCCGGGGGATCGAGATCGACCCCTTCTCCGCGTGGATGTCCGCCGTCTTCCTCGAGATCGCGGTTTGGCCGCTCTGTGAGCGGGCGCAGCGCCGCATGCCGACGCTCATCGTCACGCGCGACGCGCTCACCGTCGACGCCGCGTGGCCCGCGGGCGCCACACTCGTGATCGGCAATCCCCCATACGGCAAGGTGACGCCGTCCGCCGCCCACCGTGCGCGGTACGGGCGCTCACTGTTCGGGCATGCCCACCTGTACGGCATGTTCATGGACCTGGCCGTGCAGCTGTCGGCCCCCGGCGCCGTGATCGGCCTGGTGACCCCCACGAGCTTCCTTGGCGGACAGTACTTCAAGCAGCTTCGGCACGTCCTCGCGACCGAGGCGCCCCCGGTCACCATCGACTTCGTGACCGACCGGGCCGGCGTGTTTGCCGACGTCCTGCAGGAGACGGCGTTGTCGGTGTTCACGGTCGGCCGAGCGCGCCGCGAGGTACAAGTGTCGGTCTTGACGGCGAGCAACCTCGCCGAGCCATGTGCCGTCACGGCCGTGGGACGCGTCCCCCTGCCGACGTGTGCGGACACGCCGTGGCTTCTCCCACGGCAGCCCGACGACGTGGCGCTGGTGTCGCACGTCGCCCGCATGCCGCACCGCCTCGCCGACGCAGGCTATCGCGTCAGCACTGGTCCGCTGGTCTGGAATCGCCATCGCGACCAGCTCACCGCGAGGCGCACCCGTGGGGCGATCCCGCTGCTTTGGGCAGACGTCATCCTCCCGGCCGGGGTGTTCTGCGACGCCCCCACGGAGAGTGCGCGGCCCGCCTGGATCACCGTGCGGCGCGATCAAGCCCATCTCGTCACCCGCGAGCCCGGGGTGCTGGTGCAACGGACCACCGCGAAGGAGCAGCGCCGCCGCTTGGTCGCCGCGGTGCTGGATGACGCCCTGCTCCGGCAGTACGGGGGCGTGGTCCTCGAGAACCACGTCAACCTCGTGCGGCCGGTGGGTCCCGCGGCGCCCTCAGACGGGCCTGCGATTAGCGTTCATGCCATCGCTGCGGTCCTCAACTCCGAGGCCGCCGACCGGGTGTTCCGCTGCATCAGCGGAAGCGTGGCAGTCTCCGCGTACGAGCTCGAAGCACTACCATTTCCAGCCCCCACCACACTCCGTCAGCTCGACACGCTCCTCGCATGCCACGCCCCCAGCACGAGATCGAGGCCCTCATCGGTCGCGCCTACGGCGCGTCGCCACCGTGACCCCGCTCGCGTGGCAGCCGCCTGTCGTCCCGTGGCCCGAGATTCGTCGACGGCTGGAGCAGATCTTCCCGGAGGGCATGGACAACCGGACGTGGTACGTGCGCGACATGGCCGCCAAGACCGTGTTCGTGATGCTCTACATCGGCGCAGTCGAGGGGAACGCGCGCTACCTGCGTCCGAATCAGGTCACCCGCATGACGGATGCACAGGCCGCACGCACGAGCGATGCTGAGCGCGATGCCTGGGTGGTGGCGTCGATGCGACCACATCGCGGCCCGCGGGAGTCCACGTGGTTCGCCGTCGATTCGCGAGAACCGATCCGTGACGAGACGCTCAAGAGCGCCTTCCTGTCGGTCGCCGCCGTGACACGTCGTGGAGGCGTCGCGGTGACGTCGTCGGCGCCGATCTGGGCGCTCGCTCGCGACTTCGCGGAGCTGTTCTGCTGTGGGGCGGAGGAGCTCGGCGAACGGATGCTGCATGGCGCGCCGCACATCTGAGCCCTGCGGGCCTTTCGCGGGTCGCGCTTGCGCAACGCGCGATTACCGCCGCGGCCGCCGCCAAGCGCATTCTAGTCCGGTTTCCGAACGGCTAAGCGCGCCAGATGTCGGCCGGCCGGAGTTCCGTGATCAGCCGGGAAGTCATCGAAATCTTCGCCCCGCGATTCCTCGCCGACCCCGGCGTGATCTGGCTGAGCGAGTCCGGCAACAAGGTGGTCAAACGGGACGATGACGTAGCCCGCGCTGTGCGACTCGACATCGACCAGCAGCGCGTGCTGCCAGACATCATCCTCGTCGACGACGGCGCGCCGCTGAGTCCGCTATTCGTATTCGTCGAGGTCGTTGCGAGCGATGGACCGATCACGGTCGCGAGGAAGGAGGCGCTGCTTGCGCTTGTGACCGCGGGGGGCACTCGCAGGAGCACGCCGTCTTCGTGACCGCGTTTCTGGACCGGGGGACCCCGGAGTTCAGGCGGAGCATTGGTGAGCTGGCGCCGGATACGCCGGCATGGTGCGTGAGTGAGCCCGAGCTCTTGCTCGGCATCCTGCAGGCGACCGGGCGCATCACGCACCTGACGGACCTCTTTTCGCGGCCAGACGTGAGAGGCGGCGCCTGACGCGCGGCAAGGGGACGTCTCCATCACTATACGGACCAGATCGGATGGGGGCGACAGCGCGTCGGCGCCCCCATTATGGCGGCCAAGGCAACCCACGCAGCGGGACGCTGTGACGGATCGTGTGATTGACCGCCGACGCGCCCCGTCACGCGAGAGCGCCACCGAGAGCGGCACGAAGCGCTGCGGTGTGCCGGATGAGCGGAATGACGCAGAGGCAATAGAGCAACCAGCACCCGTACATGGCATCGCTCCCATACGGGTCGGCGTCGTGAAGTAGCCCGTGTGCCACCGCATGCCGGAGACTGGGCCCCGGCCGCTGGAGAAAGATCCGATCCAAATCGGCCGTCAGGTCTACGCCAAGCACTGCCTCGAGCTCGGTGCGCCTCTCCTGGAACAGTCGCGAGAGCGTCCAATCCTGCTGTGTTTCGGTGGCATCGTCGAACTTAGTGACGTCGTCGCCTTGATTTTGCAGGATGTACCGCAGGATGGCCTCAAGGAGCGGCGTCAGAATGTACGTGGCACCGACACGGTCGCCCTGCACGAAGCAGGCGAGCCCACGCGCAATCGTGCCGAGAAGATCATCGGGCACGGCCGGGCTCTGCTGCAGGAGCAATACGAATGTCTCATCGGATATGAAGTGCCGGTCACGGACGGCCCGCAGTACTGGTTCGACCCGACCCTGCATGACGATCTGCCGCCGGATCGCTTCTGAACGCGCGATCTGCGCCTGCACGACGCTCGCATCGACGCGATCCGCTCCACCCGCGGGCGACGTGCGTGCCACAACCTTTCCGTGCCGGTCGAGATGCGCGCCGCCGAAGAGCGACAGCAGGGGGTGTTCTGCCACGCTCCGACGTGCTTCCTGCTCCAATTCGGCCTGTACTGGTGACCGCCCGAGCCGGGCAATGAGGAGCAGGTGGTCTAAGGCGTCACCGGTCTCGACCAGCGGCAAGACTTCGTCGATGAACGGCTGCAGATTGATGGTTTCGGAGAACACCCCCATTTCGTCGGGCACACTGGCTTGTACATGGATGAGTTGATGTCGCAGCTCGTTCCGGCGCGCCTTCTTGCCGGGAATCCCATGCAGCGCCGCAATCGCATTGCTCAGAAAGTGCGCGCGTAGCGTGGCTGAGTCGGTCTGTGCCAAGGCATGCACTACGAGGCATTCCGCTGCCTCGCCGAGCGCGTGGTGCTTTGCGTCATCGTTCTTTGCCGCTCCATAGGCACGTGCGGCAAGCCTCCAGAGCTCGACGCGAGCAAGCAGGAAGAACGATGCGTTGCTGTCACGCAGGACAGACGTGATGGAGGCTCCAATTGCTGCAGGGTCGGACACTGCGAAGTCAAGGTCCACGGTACTCAACCAGCGGATCGCAGCGTGCTCCATGGCCGCCACTGCGCGCTCGCGCAGTCGGACGAGTACGGCCTTTGCGCGAGCGACAGGCGGCTTCTCCCATCCGACGGCCCGGCCGAGCTGAAGCGCGCGTCGAAGATAAATGACGGCATCATGGTGGAACGCACCTGGCTCCGATGCGCCTCGATGCATGAGTTCGTCACGCTCGCTCAGTTCGATCACATCCGTATAGGCGTCCACTGCGGCGAGAGCGAGATGCCCCTGCGTCCGGTCGAGTAGCCAGGCCACATCGGACAGGCGCGCGCGTAGGACGGGGTGCGACGCGCGTGTCGCGAGGGTGGCGAGCACGTCACAATGAGCTCGGAAGTCCGACGGGATTGCTGTCCGAGACCCGTCTGACCACTGGAAGCACGGCCCGTAGGGCGAGTTTGGTTGGTCCGGCCGGTAGTACATGGTCAACACGGCCGTCAGGAAGTGAAACACGCGCCATGCTGGCGTCTGGCGTGCGTCGCCCTCGCTTGTCAGCGACTCGAGCGCCGCCTGGTATCGGTCGGCGAGGGTCGTGCAATCGGCCGCCCGTGAGCTTGCGATAGGAACCTCAAAGTCGACGGCGTGCACGTCCTCCAGCGTAATGCGCGTCCAGGCCGGGCCATTCGTAGCGTTCGTGCCGTCTGCGCCTGCGGCATCCGTAGCGTCCTCACTCACGGTCTCGGTCCCTGTCGCGGAAACGTGGCAAACGGTGCAGCTCTTGGCTGGATTCTACGTCTAGTGAAAGCTGATCGCTCCGTGTTGCCTGTGGGTCGTCGTTGGGGATTCTAGCAGGATGCCGAAACAGTAAGCGCACGATTGGGCGCCCAAGTCGGCTCCGCACACGGCGCGCCGGAATTCCGCGAGACCGACGATTTCTCCCCGACGAAAGGCCGAGCAGCGGACGGCGCGGCGCTCCGTGCACGCCATCACTGTGACGGCCCTATCGCTGGGCGTGCTCACTGCGACGCAAAGCTGATGCGACTACCGCAAGGCCGTGCTCGCATCACGCACGGTGTGTTCGTCGTCTCCGGCCGGGGACGCACGACGGGAGTGGCAAGCACGCCTCGGCGACCGCCGGACGCTGCGCACAGCCCATCGACGGTGGCGACTCGCTACGTATGCGGAAAAGCGCGGGTACACGCTGCTTCGCACCTCCCATTTCCCGCGATGGCGCGTGGAAACCATGCAGTCAGCGTCGACTCGTGAACGCGGCGTGCACGCTTCGAAGCATCATTAGAAATCTTCATAAAGTGCTTCTCAGTTGGTCTTCGCGATTCATCTCTTGACAGACCGCTGCACCACTGGAAAGCTGGCGTTGCGGAGATACCTGTCTCCGACCATGCGAACACATCGTGTTCGGTGCGCGAAGGCTTACCTCATTCGAGGCGGCAAGGAATGCACAAAGCTATTCGGCTTGTACTTGGCGCGGTGGGATTGGTCGGAGCCGCGGGATGTTCATCAGACAGAGCACTGCCGGTTTCCTCCACGGTCGTTGCATCGACCCGCGCCCTTGATTCGGACACGAGAAGCGGCGGGCTTGCGGCAAGCATGGCTCGGGCGCTTGCAGAGGCAAGTGTTCGGCATGCGGTTCTGCAGGCGCTGCGCTCGTCGCCCTGGGTTGAACACAAGCTCGTGCTGCAAGAGTTCGTTTTGACCAGTGCTGGATCACACTTCGTGGCAGCGGTTGCGAGGGCACAGGGCGTGTCCGAGCGTGAGATCCGGAGCCAGATTGCGGCGTTGCCAGCGCTCGATTTCTACGTCCCATCTCGTGAGGAGCGGTTGACTTGGCGCGGTGAAGATGTTGTGCGAGTCGCCATTGCCACTTCAACCGCTGCACCAGCGGTCGCCTTTCGGCCGGACGGCAGCGCGGTTCCATTTCTATCTGCGCATGCCCCGGGCAGCGTACTCCTACTCTTGCACCCGGCGGAACCCAAAGGACGGCGGATGAAGCAGCAGGCCGCACGCGTAGGAGCGACGATTCAGGATGCCGACGATGGTGACGTAAGCGTGCAATTCGTTCATCGACCGGCGACTGGCGATAGCGCCGTGTACGATATCGTGTTTGCTCCCGACGGCAGATGGATGACGCTGCGTCCTGATGGTACCGTGAGTGAGGAACTGTACGCAGCCGTACAGAGGCACAGCGTGACCGCGCAGCTTCGGCAGGTGGGCGCGGACGCACAGCCACAGATTGAGTGCGGTGAGGTTATTGTGTGCGACGGTGACGAGCCGCAGCCGCCCCCACCGCCTCCGCCTCCCCCGGGCCCGCCGACAGGCGTCTACCAGATTCGCACCCGCAGTGTCTGCGATATGGACTGCTCGGCAGGGAACGAGTTTGAGTTCCGCGCAAGCGCTTACAGTACAGCCACGAACGCACTGGTTCTTCAGGGTACTGCCCGCATTACTGGTGTTCCCTCTGGCAACTTTGACATTGGGGGAGCTAACTGGCTTCGCCCATTTGGCTCTCAGGGGCTCGTTCCCATGATCTTCACGACGGTTGATGCCGGCGTCTACATCGACGTGAACATCGTGGAGACGGATACATGGCCTAATCCTGACGACAATTTTGACCCCAACCCCATCCTGCGCTTGGCCAGCGATAAGTTCCGGCAGTATCATGCGGGAGACTTCCGGAATCCGTCGCAGTTCTGCGTAAGGGGCGAGACCGAGTGCCGAGAGGTTACTGTACAGTTCGAGTGGTGACTTTGTTCGCGGGTGCTTGCTGATTTCTGCCCCTCAGTTCCCTCTTCTCAGGAGTGGTTCCGTGAGAACGTCACAGAAGAGTTTGTTGGTCGCGCTCGCCGGAGCGGCACTCGTTCTCGAGGCGAATGCGCAATCGGCAGCTTCGACCTCCATCGTGCTGGGGGGCGGATTCACAAGCTTGACGAGCAACTCACGTGAACTGCGCAGACCCGGCGCGCATGCACAGGTTGGCGTGGAGCGCGGGGTGCGGTCGTATCTGTCCGACCGTGTTCGACTTGAGTTGAGCTATCACTCAATCGAAGGTGTCGCCTCGCCGTTTCTGGGCACGCCGCGTTCCAGTATGTGGATCGCTGCGATCAGTGCCATCCGGGAGATTGGTAGCGTGAAGCGTTTCCGGCCTTACGTGATTGGCGGCGTCGGCGGCATTAGTCTTGATCAAGGCGGCGGGCGTGAGTGGCATGCCAATGTCGCCGGGGGCGTTGGCGTCTTGTCGCCACGGGTTGGCCGAGCGAGAGTGTTTGTCGAGGGGCGCTTCAGTCGAGCGCTAACCGGCGAGCCCAATAGCTTCATCCCGTGGACCTTGGGTGTGTTGTTCTAGTGTGCTGAGAGAGTCCTCGCAACCATCCCTTCCGTCACTCACCGGCCGGCGTTGCAAGCACTCCGCATGTCTGCGGGCACGCCTTCGTGAAGCGGCTTGGCCCACGCTTGACGGAATGAGTGGTTGCGAGGAATTCCTGGGGTACGCCCGTAGTGTCCAGCATTCGATGTTTGCGCTGTGTTTGTTGGACTGGTGAGAGCATATCGCTCGAGCGCGTGCGTCATGCCGCGCAGCTACAGCTTTTTCCGGCTCGTCGCGGTTGTCTGGGGCTGGGTGCCGACAGGGCAAGCTCCCGGTGGCATTCTCGTGGGAGCCGGGAGGAGGTCTGGAGCGGGGTGTGGTGCAGTTGCTTGAGATGCGGGGCAGAATCGGCCGGGCGCGATGTGGCTGAGTTGGATCTGCACCCCTCAGTGGGGCCAGCGAGTCGGTTAGGCTGGGCTGATGGGCGCCAGTCCCCATTTTGGGGCCAGAGCTAGCGCTACTTTCGCGATTTCGACGCTCGTGGGAGGTATAGCCCGCCGCTCGCGTAACGGACGGGACTCTCGAGGCCCAAACTGCTGTGCGGTCGATACTTGTTGTAATCCTCCTGCCACGCCGTCAGGAGTCGCTGTGCCTCGGGCAGGTCGGCAAACCAATGCACCGATAGACACTCACGGCGCAGCGAGCCGTTGAACGCTTCGCAGACGCAGTTATCCACGGGTTTCCCCGGCCGGCTGAAGTCCAGTCGCACCTTGTTCCAGTAGGCCCAGTGGTCGAGCGCCGTCGAGGTGAACTCGGTCCCGTTGTCGCACTGCACGATCTCCGGCAGCCCGCCGCGCGCGATGCCGGCCGCGTGGAGTAGGTCGGCCACATCCTGCCCGCTGAAGCTCCGCGCCGCGTGGAGCGCGACGCACTCGCGGGTGCAGACGTCGACCACGGTGAAGATCCGGATCGGCGTCCCGCCGTGGAGCACGTCGTGCATGAAGTCCATCGCCCAGCGCTCGTTCGGCCGCGTCGGCACCGTGCGCAGCTCGCGCGTCGTGCCCGCCTTCCGGCGCCGGCGTCGCCGCGGCTTGAGCTGGAGCCCTTCCTCGACGTAGAGCCGCCGCAGCTTCTTGTGGTTCACCGTGCTCCCTTCGCGCCGGAGGACGGCGTGGAGGCGCCTGGCGCCGAACGTGACGCGTTCCGTGGCCAGTTGCCGCAGGCGATGCCGGAGCAGCTCCTCCGGCGGTTTCTGCGACACGTAGCGGATCACATTCCGCCGGACGCCGAAGACGCGGCAGGCGCGCCGCTGGCTGAGCCGGTACGCGTCCTGCGCCCACGCCACCGCGGCTCGCCGCTGTCGTGGGCTCACCATT
>ERZ1066122.2899-NODE-2899-length-10578-cov-5.630429_pt1 | contig 10578 bp, 5 predicted proteins | sample MGYA00382769_ERZ1066122 | MGnify/ENA primary metagenome ERZ1066122 (study PRJEB33369, sample SAMEA5778352) | biofilm metagenome | biome: Industrial cooling water; feature: Water cooling tower basin; material: Biofilm | place: United Arab Emirates | collected...
ACCGTCCACGCGAGCGCCGCCGAGGCGTGGGCCGCCGCCCGCGCCGCCGCGCAGCCGGAAGATCTCGTCTGCGTCACCGGCTCCGTCTTCCTCGCGGGGGAGTTGCAGCCGCTCGTGCGGGCAGTTCAGTAGTCGCCGATCACTTCCCCGCCGTCCCGGCTCGCGAGGGACCGGAACGTGCCCAGCGGGATCGTGTCGCGGATGAACCGCACCGACCCGTCGCCCAGCGCGAAGTTCGCGCCGCCGGGGTGCTGGCTGCCCATCGCGATGTCGTTGAACGTGCCGACGCCCGGCGTGTTAATGGCGTTGACGACGTTCTTTGCACCGGTCACGTCGTGGTCGTCGTTCATCGTCCGGCCGCGGAGCCAGCTGCGGTACCGGGTGCCCGTGACGGTGTTCGTCCACGAGATTTCCCCGAGCATCAGCGTGTTCGACGTGCCGTCCGTGACCTGCGAGAGACGGCACGGGGTCGTCCAGTGGAAGATGCCTTGCAACCCGTACCCGCCGTGGGTGCCGAGGGCGTCAGCGCGGTAGGCGGTGCCCGTAGCGGGGTTCGTCCCCTTCGGCCCCATGACGCCGTAGTAGTGGGTCGTGTACGGGGCCTCCCCGCCGACGAGGTCCGGGGCGAAGGAGTTCGTCGCGGCCATCCGGTCCTGGGTCGACGACGGGCAGAGGTAAATCGGGATGCGGACGAGCCCGTGCGGGTCGTTCTTGCCGGTCATGGTGTACGGCCCGGCGGCGAAGTTGAACGCCGCGTGCAGCGGGGCTTGCTCGATGTAGGGCAACAGGTCGACGTGCCACCCGAGTTGATTGACCATGTCCTTGGGCTTGAAGAACCGGCTGGTCGCGTCGTGGGCCGCGTGGCAGCCGAGGGCCATCTGCTTGAGGTTGTTCTGGCACTTCACCCGGGCCGCCGCTTCCCGAACTTTCTGCACCGCGGGAAGCAACATGCCGATGAGGATCGCGATGATGGCGATCACGACGAGCAGTTCGATGAGCGTGAACGCGAGCCGGTGGCGGGAGGGCATGGGGGAGACCTCGGCGGAGGGTGCGAGTTCTCTCCAGCGTACCCCCGGCTGGCGGGCCGGTCTGTTCCACCGTCGGGGGAACTTCGGGTGCCACGAAAGTGGGAGTCCGGGCTACTCCTTCCGCAGCGCCGGGATCAGGCTCACCCGCGACACCCCCGCAGTGGCCAGCAGCGACACCACCAGCCCCGCCGCGAACACGCCGGCGAGCATCAGCGCCAGCCGCGGGGAGCCGAGGCTCCCGCCGAGGGCGAGGTTCGGCAACACGGACGCGACGGCGGCCAGTGCCCCGATCCCGAGGCCGATCGCGAGCAGCAGCACGTTTTCCGCGAGGATCATCGCCTGAAGGGCCCGCGTGCGGTAGCCGACGGCCCGCAAGAGTGCGAGTTCGCCGACCCGCTCCCAGACGCCGCGGAGGATCACGACGCCGAGCCCGAGGATGCCGAGCAGCAGCCCGAAGCCGCCGAGGAGCTGGAACGTCGTGAGGTACGTCCCGACCACCGCCTGATACGCGGCCACCCGGTCGCGCGTCGGCGACACCGCGAGGCCGTGGGTCGCCAGCCCCGTTTCGACGAGGCGTTTCACCGTCGCGTCTTTGCCGGGCGGCACGTCGAGCAGGAAAACGCGGAAGCCTTCCGTCCGCGGGTAGAGCCTCCGGAAGTTCGCGTCGGACGCGAGCAGTTCGCTCTGGAAAACGCTGTCTTGCAGCGTGCCGACGAGGCGGAACGTCACCGGCCGGCCGTCGCCGTCGACGCCCTCCACGGTGCCGCCGACGCCCGTCTTGAGCATCCACATCGCCGAGTTCTGTTCCGCGAAGACGGGGACCGCGCCGTCCGGTTGCGGCTTCGCCAGCAGCAGCCAGGGGTTCGCCCGTTCCTCCGGCGTGGCCGCGAGCGTCTCGGCGAACCGGAACCCGCCGCGCTTCGCGAGCGTGTCCGGCACGCCGAGCACCCGCGGCCGGCCGGCCTGGAAGAGGTTCAGGCAACTCGCGTCGTCGCCGCCCTGGAGTCGGAACGGGTAGACGGTCACGTCGGACAGTTCCTTCCGGTCGGCTTCCAGCCGCTCTTCGATCGTCGGCCCCGGCGAGTCGGGCGGGTACGCATCCTGGTAGACCTTTTGCAACCCGTCCAGCAGGTCTTCGAGCCCCTCGAACCGGAGCCGAACCGGGAACGGGTTCGGTCCCGGCCGCGGCTCGGGGTCGGGCTCGATCACCGGTTCGTCGCCGGTCTTCGCGAACGGGCGGAAGACGGGGACGTCCGCCTCCGCGATGAGCCGAAAGCCGCCGCTGCCGCCGGTCTTTTCGTGGAAATCGAGATCTGGCCTGCGACGAAAACTTTCCACTGCGACGAGCAGGAACGTCGCCACCGCGATGAGCGTGGCCGTCAGCAAACTGCGGCCCGGATTTCGCCCGGCGTTCCGCACGCCGAGCCCGGAAAGCGCCACAATACCCCGGCTTCGCGTGACTCCCTCACGGTATCGCTTCAGCCAGATGCGGGCGAGGAGCAACCCCGCGGTCAGCAGCAACCCGCCGCCGGCGAAGAACGTCATCGCGCGGAAGTCCGGGTTCGCGAGCTTCCCGCCCGACATCAACGCCGCGATGCCGCCGCCCACCGCAATCAGGGGAAGCACAGACTGCCACGCGCTTCCGGATTGCTGCCCACTGCCCACTGCCCACTGCCCACTCTCCCCCCGAAGCAACGCTGGTGGTGGCACCGCGGTCAGCCCGCGCAGGCTGAGCCGGATTGCGACCGCGGACACGACCACCGTCGCCACGAACCCGATGCCGAGGCTCGTCGGCGTGACGTGCAGCCGCAGGTATTGCCCGACCTCGCGGTCCGGCCACAGGTCGACGAGCACGCCGATCATCGCCGCCGCGAAACCGACCGCCCCCACGAGGCCAAGCGCGGAGCCGACGACCGCGACCGCGATTCCTTCTCGCGTCAGCAGCGACCGCACCGTCTTCGCCGGGTATCCCGCCGCGAGCAGCAGCCCGACTTCCTTCGCCCGCCGGTCGAGGGCGAGCCGGAACATCAGCCCGACGAGTAAGAGTGCGGAAGCGATCAGAAAGAAGGAAAACGCGAGGACCGGCCCGCCGTCGCCGGGTCGAGCTTCGCCAGAATCGCGGGGCGAAGCCGCTCGGCGGTTGCTTCCGGTGTCGTCCCCGGCAGGGGTGCGACCCGCAACGACGTGACCGTCCCGAACCGGCTGCCGAAGAGTTCGTCGCCGCGCTTCTGGGTTAGGTACGCCTTCGGCGTCGTGCGGTGCTTCTTCCAAAACTCCTCGTCGCGGTGCTGGATTCGCCGCTGCTCGACGTGGAACGGCGGGTCCCACTGGTCGATGCGGAGCTTGTCCGTGATCCCCGGAAACGGCGGCGTCAGGTCCGGGTCGTCGGCCGCGCCGGCGAGCGGGACGAACCCCGCCAGTTTGAACGTCGCGGAGGCCTCGCGCTCGCCGGCTTCCATCTCGGGCTTGAAGAACGTCAGCGTGACCGGGTCGCCGGGTTTCAGGTTCTTCAGTGGCGAATCGGGCCACGCGGTCAGGGCGATTTCGTCGTCCGCGAGGTCCGCCTTCCCCGGCGGCAGGAGCGGCCCGAGCGGCGCGGGCGCGGACGGGTCGAGGGCCGCCACCACCGAGTACGGGATCAGCGTCTTCGAGTCGCCGGGGCGGTCGTTCCAGAGCGGTTCCGTCCCGGCCGTGATCGCGTTCGCGAGGTAGGCCGACGTCCGTCGGTGGCGGGCACCGATCCCCGTGGCGGCGTCCTCCGCGGCGCGGGCGACGGTCGGGCTGAGCACGAGTTCATCGGACTCGACGCAGACGTGATCCGGCCGCTTCGCCGGCACGCGAACGCGGACGCCCCAGTCGTCGAGCGTCAGCTTTCCGCGAATGGCGGCGGTCAATTCCTCGGCGGAACCGGACATTCCTAACAGTGCGTTCACGCGGCCGGGCTTGCCGATCTTCCCCTGCAGCACGGCCAGCGGTACGAACACGTTCAGCGGCGCGGCGGGGTTCGGCAGCAGGTTAAACTCGTTCGCCGCGAGGTCCGGCGGCAGCACCGCCGACACCGTGACCGGCACCGATTCCGCGACGTCGTCCGCCGCCCGCTTGCCGAGGAACGACGACCGCGGCACCGCCCCCGTCTTCTCGACGCCGAGGTCGAGCTTGTCCCCGACCGTTGCCCCGAGCCGTTCCGCCGTGCGAGAACTGAGCACGACCGCGGGTTCCCCCGGCAAGCCGAACCGCTTCCAGCCCGCCGCGTCGAGCCCGATCACGGTCGCCTTCGCGGACTGGTACTTCGGGTCGTCCGGCGGCGCGTCGGTCCGCAGGGACGCCGGCAGAATCAGGGCGGGCACGACCTCGCCGGGCAGTTGCGTGCCGAGATCGTCGCGGAGAAAGCGTGCCCCGACGTACGCCGACTCGACGCCGTTGAGTTGTCGCAATGCACGGTCGCGCAGGCTTCCGCGGAGCGAATCCCCGACGAGCAACGCCCCCGCGAGCACCGCCGCCCCGACGGCGACGCCGAGCAGCACGGGCAGATTCGCCCGCCAGTGAAATCGAGACGACCGGAGCGGCAGCGTGCGGAGGGTGAGCATTTCCCCATTTTACTGCGTTCGCTCGCCGATGGTGGCCTCGGCCGCGTCGTACCAGGACTTCGTTCGGGAGGCACTCGGGAATCGCACGACCAGAAACCCGGCCAGGGCCGCGACGCAGCCGAGCATGAGCGGGTCGGCGGTGACGTGGTAGAAGAGGGCACACAAGATTCCGGCGGCTTCGGCGACGGCGAACTCGATGAACGTTGCGGTGGCGAAGACGCCGACGATTCCGTCCACGTCCGCGGTCGGCAGCTTCGCCAGCCCGTCGGCGGTCGCCTTCGCGGAAGCGAACAGCGCGACGAACGGAGCGGCCATCGCCGCGAACAGTGCCCCCCATGACAGCACGGAGAGTCCCAAGAGCCGGACGCCGTTCCCGGCCAGCGGTTGACCGTCCAGTGCAAAGTGAACCACCATCGCGATCAGGACGGCGATCATGACCATGCCGACGATCATCCCCGCGGAGATGAGCCGGAGCCCGGCGAATCGGCCGGCGAGGTCGGGGCGGTCGAGCGGGTGGTCCGGGTTCATGGTCGCACTCGGGAAGGCGGGAATCACCGTCTACGATACAGCGAACCGGTCCCGTCCGTCGCGACGAGTTCCCAGCCGGGGTGGTTCGCGAAGTACGGGCCAAAGCGGTCCTTCACCAGAGCCAGGTCGAACCGCGGGTACTGCTTCTCCCACTTGGCCATCGCCGGGGCCGCGTCGCCGTGGCTCGCCGCGACGAACTCGGCGAGCCAGTCGTTTCCGAAGACCTCGCACCGGTCGTCGACGAACGGCCGGTACTCGGGGGCGAAATAGATCAGGAACCCGCCGTACTCGTACTCGTTGAAGATCGGCACGTCCCGCCTCCCGGCGGCTTCCCGGTGCAGGGCGGGGAGCAGTTCCGTCGGCCACAGGTCCGGGTCGAGCCGGGCGAACGCGAAGCCATTGCCGAACGCGGTGGCCCCGAACGCAACAGCGATCACGAATGCGATCACGCCGCTACCAACAAGCTTCGTCGGGGTGTCCGCGGTGACGGGGACGTAGAAGTCCGGCCGCGCGGTCAACAGTTTCGCCCAGATGGTGCTAGGAAAGAACTCGGCGACCGCGAGCGTGGCGGCGACGGCGAACAGCGGCGCGTGCCGGACGCGCTCGCACCCGAGGGCGAACCACACGATGGGCAGCAGCCACGTCACCCGCGGCTTCGCCCGCAACCCGACCAGGGCGACGGCGTAGACCGCGGCGAGCAGGAAAAAGCCCCAGCTCGACGGTTCGGACGGGTCGACGGCCGAGTGTTCCTTGATGATCCGCGGCAGGTCCTTCATGGTCATGATGTCGAGCCACGTCCGCGGGACGCCCAACCCGTAGGGGTTCACGACCGGTGTCAACGCGGTGACACTGCCGACGGCCGCGACGGTCAGCCAGTCCGAACGGGATTGAAGTGGCGACGGCAACCCGACGAGTCGGAACGCGGCCCACCCGAAAAATGCAAGGGCGACGGTCCCGTACCCGGCGAGCACGCCGCCGTGCGTGTTCGCCCACACGACGAACAGCGGCACGAGCCACCACAGCGTTCGCGGCGAACTTCGCCCGGCTTCCACATTTTGAAGGTGGGCATAAACCCCGGCGAACAGCGCGAGCGAAATCAGGTGCGGCCGGGCGTGGAAGTGGCCCGCTGACGCCGCCACCGCGAACACCGCAAGCCCCGCCGCCAGAGACCAGTGCAGCCCGCTCCGCAGGATTCGCGCGAACAGAAACGTATAGATTCCCGCAATCAGTGCCGCCGACGCGACGAGCAACGCATCGAACCCGCCGAATGCGTGGGCGAGGGCCATCCCCACCTCTCCGAGCCACGAGTACGGCGACCACGGCCGACCGCCGAAGGTGAACGTGAACGGGTCGACGGCGGTGAAGTTCCCGCCGAGGACGATCTCCCCGGTGCGGACGTGCCAGAACGTGCCGGGGTCGCGAAACAGGTTCGCCCGCCCGCTGACGAGCATGACCGCGAACAGCGCGAGGAAGAACCACGTCGCGGGGCCGGCGCGAAAGCAGTGGGCAGTGGGTAGTGGGCAGTGGGCCGTTAAACTTCCTCGGTTCGATCTGCCCACTGCCCACTGCCCACTGCCCACAATGCAGAGGAGCACGAACGGCGCAACCCACCCGAACCAGAACGAGTACACCTGCGCCAGATTCATCCCGAGCATCGCCAGGTTCATCCCCACGAACAGGGCCAGCGGCACCCGCCAGTTCCCCGCTTCCGACACCTGTATCGCCCGGTGGATCAGCGGCACCAGCAACACGACGAGGTCGAAGTGCCACGCCCCGTAAGGCGAGGTCACGAACGAAACGAGCACGATCCGGGGCAACTCGTCGTTCCAGTTCCAACTCTTGCGGTGCTTCGTCCAGCGGACCATGAACCACGCAAGCCCGAGAATGACGGGCACGAACTGGAGCCAGAACCGCTCCGCGCCGAAGATCGCGCGGAGGACGGTGCCGAGCGTCAGCGACACCCACTGGGCCGGCGGGCGCTCGCTCATCTCCGTGAAATACTGGCCGAACACGTCCGGGTTGAACGCGACCGCGATGCCGGACGCGACCGCGCCGCCGACGACGCCGCCGAGGAGCACGGACGCCCGCCGGTTCACGACCGCGTCCAGCGCGACCGCGGGCCAGAGCAGGTAACCGAGGTGCGGCTTCACCGCGACCAGCACGCACGCCAGCCCCGCGGCGAAGCCGTGCCCCCGGCGGACGCACCACAGGAACCCGGCGAGCCCGAGCACGACGAGGAACGTGATCTGCCCGGCTTGCAGCACGATGAACGTCGGCAGAAAGGTAAAAGTCACCGCGAACGGCAGCCACTTCCGGGAGGCGGCTTCCCCCAGCAGGTACGCCGACGCCCCGAGCGACGCGAGCCCGAACAGGAACCACACCAGCTGCCCGACCCGTGCCGGCAGCGCCCCCAGCGGCATCGCCACCGCGAGCGTCCACGGCGGGTTCCACATCATCACGGCTTCGTCGGTGTCCCGCCCCGCGTCGCGTTCGAGCGGCAGCAGGAGTTCCGCCGAGTACGGGTTCTTCCCTTCGAGGTTGAGCCGGCCGGCCGCCCAGTACTCGACGTAGTCGTCCGGCGGCCAGACGGTGGGGTCGGCCAGCAGCGTGCGGACCTGCCCGACGAGCAACAGCCCGCACGCGACGAGGCCGACAACCGGGATCAAGGCACGGGCCGATTTCACTCGTGCTTGTCCTTGACGAGCCACGGATCGTTCGTCGCCTTCCGCCACGCTTGCAGCTTGTCCCGCAGCGCCTTCACGGTGTCCGCGTGCTTCGGGTCGTCCGCGAGGTTCTTGACTTCATCCGGGTCGGCGACGATGTCGTAGAGTTCCAACTTGGGCCGGTGCAGGAAGTCCGCTGTCGGCCGTTTGCCGAGCATTTTGTCGCCGCGCTTGAGCACGCCCTGCCAGGTCGGGGACTCCCACAGGTCGCCGGCGGACGGGTACTCCAGGCCGTTCGCGAGGTTCACGATCAGCTTGTGCGACTTCGTCCGGACCATCCGCATCGGGTAGTACATCGTCACTTCGTGCTGCTGGTGCGAGCCGTAGACCTCGTCCCAGCCTTCGGGGTTCTCCTGCTCCAACCCCGGAAGCAGGGACCGCCCCGGCATCGCGGCCACGGGCTTGACGCCGGCCCAGTCCAGCACCGTCGGGGCGACGTCGGTCCAGCTGGCCATCGCGGTGTTGACCACGCCCGCCTTCTGGCCGGGCTTCTTCACGATCAGCGGCAGGTGCACGCCGGCGTCGTACAGCGTCGTCTTCGCGCCGGGGAACGGGATGCCGTTGTCGCTGAGAAAGATCACGAGCGTGTCTTTCGACTTGCCCGTCTCTTCGAGGACCTTTTGCAACAGCCCGACGCCGTGGTCCAGGCGGGTGACGGACTGGTAGTACTCCGCGAGATCTTCTCGGACTTCGGGCTGGTCCGGCAAGTGGTTCGGAAGCGGCAGCGACTTCGGCTCGAACTTGTCCGCGGGGACGCCGGCCGGGTACTTGGCCTCGTTCGCGAAGCCGGTCTTCGCCCGGTGCGGGTCGGTAAACCCGACGAGCAGGAAGAACGGCTTGTCGCCGCAGCCGGTGATGAACTTCTTGGCCTTCTCCGCGACGGTGACCGGGTTCCGGCCGCCGTCCGCGATTTCCTCGTCGAAGGGGTAGCACTCCTTCGGCTGGACGTGCAACTTCGCCACGACGCCGGAGCGGTAACCGGCCGGCGCGAGCAGGGCGGGGAGGCCCTTTACGTTCTTGAAGGTGTGCGCGTTGTGCGTGGCGTGGGCAAGTCCGTATTGCCCGCACTGGTGGGTGGGCATGCCGGTCAGGATCGTCGCCCGGCTCGGGCTGCACGACGCGACGCTGGCGAAGCCGTTCGTGTAGCGGGTTCCCGAGGCGGCCAGCGCGTCGATGTTCGGCGTGCGGGCGGACTTGTCGCCGTAGCAGCCGACCTGCATGCCGAGGTCGTCGGCGATGACGAGCAGGACGTTCTTCGGCTCGGCGGCGAGCGCGGGACTCGCGAGGAGGAGGGCCAACAGCGAGGCGAATCGCATGGAGATTCTCCGGGATGGCAGCGGGTTCCGGACGAGCGCTCTGAAAGGAGCCTATCGCCGATGGAACCTGTCGGCCAAACTTCCCGGAGGATTCCGAAGTCTGCGTGAAACGCTCAAGGAAGCGTCCCGCGATGACTTCGAGAGGTGGCAGTCAGTTCAGACGTGTGGCCGTGCTTCAGGCCAACGGCCTGGGAGTATTCAGCCCAGGGCATCGCCCTGGGTGAGAAGGAAGCATCGGATTCAGGCTGAAGGTCTGAAACAAGCTTGTCTCAGACCTTCGGTCTGAAATCCCCACCTCACGAACCCTGGGCGTTGCCCAGGGCTGAATACTCCCAGGCCGTTGGCCTGAAGAAATCCGATCACGAATTCCCCGCGGAACGGTTGCTTACCCCTGCACCGGCATGCACACCTGCTCCAGCAACTTCTCGGCCTTCTCCTGGATCAGGTCCGCGAGGTTCGGCACCGGCGTCCCCTCCGGCAGCGACTCCCGCACGGCGGCGAGCCACCGGGGGAAGCTGTACAGCACCGCGTACCCGTCCAGCGACATCGCCTCCAGCCGGGCGTGCCGGCCGCGGCGCTCGGCGTCGGCCCACAGGGTCTTGCTCTTGCCGGTCAGCGTCATGTCGTCTTCCGGCCGAAGCAGGATCAGGTGGTCGACGACCTGCGGCTGCGACTCCATCACGCCGAGCTTGATTTCCAGGTCTTTCGGCTTGCCCGCGCCGCGGGCCAGGAACAGGCCGACGCCGACCTTCCACGGCTGGCCGTCCTTGCAGGCCCAGTGCGCGAGCGTGACGACGCCGTAGGTCGGGTGGTCGCCGAACGGCCATTCCGCGACGACGTGTTGCAGCCGCCACGGGCCGACCTTCACGCCGTGCTCGTGGCACGTCGAAAGGAACGTGCCGAGGGCGGCTTGCAGTTCCCGCGTCGCGCCGGTCAGCGCCCCGTCCGGTTCGAGCTTCCGCCGGGCGGTGCGGATTTCCTGATCCCAGATGTCGGCCAGGTTCACCACAGCGGCGGGCGGGCGGACCGCGACCACTGGAAACGTCGGGGCCGGCGGCACCTCCACGGCCGCCTCTTGGAGGAGAGTGGGAGTGGAGGAGGTGGGGAGAACGGGAGTGTCGTCCGGCGTCAGTTCGCGCAACCCGTTGGGGACCGGCTTCGACTCGGCGACCGCTTCCTCGGCCGGCGTCTCGACGACCTCGCAGGACTTCACCGCGATCGCGATGCCGCTGTCGCCGCCGAGCAGGGCCTGGACGCGGTTCGTGCTCTCCATCGCGGGCGGGATCACGTCCGGAACCGGCCCCAGGTCAGCGGAATCCAGCCGGTTCAACGGGGCGAGTTCGACTTCGTCGTCTCGGTTGGCCGACTCGCTCCGCGAGTCGGCACGCTGCGATTG